>Ga0302271_10000769_pt1 | contig 31500 bp, 25 predicted proteins | sample III_Bog_N1_1_FD_198767 | JGI IMG/M metagenome (GOLD analysis project Ga0302271, IMG submission 198767) | Peat permafrost microbial communities from Stordalen Mire near Abisko, Sweden - III_Bog_N1_1 | ecosystem: Environmental > Terrestrial > Soil > Wetlands > Peat | place: Sweden: Abisko... | reverse complement strand
TGTAGGCTTTGAAGCTCAACAAGAGCATGATGGGCACTCGCTACTTGGACATCTCGATTTCCAAAGGAGAAAAGAAAGTTGAATATAAAAGTAAATTGTTCATTTGTTTTTCAACTTCTATTATCATTTGCTTAGCTAATATATAGCATAATTTGATTGTGTTTTGCCCTGTTTAGAGGACATCAAGCCACCTACTGATTGCACAACTATTTTCGTGAAGAACATTGCTTTCGATGCTACTGAAGATGAAGTTGGGCAGTTGTTTGAGAAATGTGGGAAAGTTGATAACGTAAGGTTTGTCTATCATCCTCATCAAAAGCATTTCAAAGGGTAAGAATGCGTTGAATAAATTTGAATTGACAAATTAGCAAGAGCATTAACAAAAACCAATGGCAAATTGGAACTTTGATTTGTTCTTTTTGTTTCTCTTAGATTCGCATTTGTGGACTTCAAAATGAACAGCTCCGTGAATGCAGCCATCAAAATGAACGGAATGGAATTCAAGAACAGAAAACTCATGATCGTAAACAAGCTAACAAGAATACAAAATAACTAATATCTAATATCCTTCTTTCCTCTCTGTTAAATCCTTAGGATTTCGAAGTAGGTTCCATGAAGAAGGGTTTCAGATTCAAAAAAACTGAAGAAGGAAATACTAAATACAACTAGCAGTAAAACCTCATTTTTCTCAGATATTCTTCTTTTTTTGTTCTGACACTCCTGTTTGTTTGCCAGATATGAGGACCTTGCCTATGAGAAAGACAAAAAAATAAGAAAAGACCACAAATTCGATAAGCTCAAGAACTTCTCTGCTCCTAGAAGCAACTACTCGAACAACAAATACAGCGATTCAAGAGGAGGAAACTCAGGGGATTCCTATAATGGCAGAAAATCAAATGATTTTCCTAATAAAAACAGAGGTCATGAGAACTACAAGAATAAAGACAACTTGAAGCTATTTGGGAAGAAAAAAGACAATTGAAGAGCAAAAAAAAGAGAGGGACAAAGCTAAAGAAGGGATAGATAACATTATTATTAAGATATTTTAAAGCCAAAACAAAACTACGCAAGTTCATTCATTGTGTGTACATATATCCATGGTTACAAAAAAATAAAAAAGAATCTCTTTTCCCTTTTTCGTTTCTATTTTCTTATTCAACTTCTATCAGCTTCAGCAGATCCATAATTTGCTTTATAAAACGATACTAGTTCATCAGCGTTATTCGCAAGAGCTTAATCAACTGAGCTAACTTGTTTACTTGATTTAAACTAAGCTACAAGTGTACTCAGCATCTAAGGCACAGCAACATTTGTTCTCGAAGTGACTCTCTTCTTGAGTGCATTCCATTTTGATTTATTTTAAAGCACAGTTTTGCCATTATCAATGACTTCAAAATCAATATCGCTGTTCGAATCCGGTTCTTGTTTAGCGATTTACATAATTAAATCTTCTTCTTCATCTGCTTCGAAATTCCCTTCCAGTTCTAATGCAATTTTCAGAATCTACTGTGTCCATTTGTTCTTGCAGTCGTCCTTTGATTTTGATGACATTTTCTCTGCTATGTCTGTCCAAGGGATACTTAAATGAGATAATTTATTCAAACCTTCATAGTCGATGTGGGATATTAGGAATTTCATGTTTGCATCGATATTAGCGGTGTTTCGAACTCGCTGCTGAGATGAACCTAATCGAATAGAAGATTCATCTAGTTCTTCACCTCTTTCTTCAATCTCTTTGCGCATCTCTTTACGGTTTTTGAGTAATTTAACATCTGTTGCTTTTGCGATCTCTTTCACTAGCTTTGTTAATTCTTTTACTGTCCAAAACTTACTTCTTTTTTCTGATTTCTCTTCACCAATATGTCTGTATTTATCTCTCACATTGATGTCAGTTCTCTCGAGTATTTCTCCAATTTGCTTCCATTTTCTGCCGTGTTCTTTAACCAAAGCTATTAATTCCGCTGTTTCTTCTTCAGACCATTTTCCACCATAATTATTTGGATTGAATCGCCGTCTGCAGAAGTTATGGCAACTTTGCACTGATCGCAATGGGAGACATGAAGATATCTCCGACCAAGCACCGAGCGTTTCAGAGCTGGATTTCTCTGAAACTAGCTTAAGTAATCCGCGCTAGCCAAGTTGTTTTTCGAAGACATATTTGCAAAGTGCTGTTTTGAGTGTTTAAACTTCAGCATCGGTGAATCTTCCTGTGTGTCTATCCTCTTGTTTAAGCTTCTATGACCATGAACGTTAGCCATTAGAAGATTGCTAGTCGGTAGAATCATCATCCAAAGTGAGTTTAGTTCCTTTAGCTTATGATCTAGATTCAATCTCGAACTGTTCATTGTTGTTCAGGTTGAATTGGACGCTTTTTTTAGAGTCTTTTTTCTTAGTTTTTTTGATTTTCTTGTCTGTTTTGAGCTTGGCATCGACATTTATGTCTTCTTCCTGTTGTGTTTTATCCTTTTTCCCCATTACCTCAATCAGCTAAAAAGTTTGTATTATTTTTAGTCTTAATATTATCTTGAGATTTAGCAATATTAATTATTTGTGATGGAATTTATCCTTATTCTATCCCCTCCCCAAAAAGAGAACACTAAGATTCTACCTACTGAGTATCGAAGAAAACTGCTATTCAATAATGAAATGAGTTAAACCTAAATGAAGGTTGTCCAATCGTTGCTGCTATTATTTGCTCATTTATTTTATGTATTTTTGCTTATTCATTCACTGGGAAGTACATGAAATTCCTCAACTTGGGAAGGTTTATCTCCTCTTTCTTTAGGCTATTTTTACTTAAACTCAGAGACTTCAATGATAGGAGATTATTCTTTAAATCTCTGAAATAACTGATTTTATATTTTCTTCAAGCTTCAACTCACTTATCTTTGGACAATCTTGAATGCCTACTATTTTATTCAGCTTGTTGATGTTGAGTATGAGAACTTCTAGGTCTGTGGGTAAATCAAAGCTTTTTTAATTAGTTCCCTAAATAAGAATTCTTAACCTACATAATTGTGGAGATTTTTCTCTAACTAGTCAATACATAAATTCAAGCGATTAGTTTTTCTTCCCCACCTTCTTGACAACCATTGAAATATGCCACATTTAAGTAAAAAAAATTTAGAGAAAACTAAATTAGATTATTTAAAAAAGTGGAAGACAATTAAATTACAAACAAAAGTCCTTCTAAAGCTAGCTATCCAAGAGAAAATCAGTAAATAGATGGAACCTTCTGAGGAATCAAAGAAGTTTCTCAATCGAGAAGATCAATTATATGGCTCAATAGCTTTCAGTCAAGATGACTCAGCTCAACTCAACCAAGAAGAATTTTTCAACCAAGCAAAAGAATTAATAGATCATTGCAATTAAGAGCAAATTTTTGACTATGACACACCAACTGATGATGGAAAAAACAAAGAAACTAACTCAAATGACGAAGATGCAAAAAAGCAAGAACAGAAAGACTTGTAATAAAACATGAATATTTCAATAAATGAAAGAAAAGAAGATCCTTAAGCTGACTAAGATGTGGATGAGGAAGAAGAGAAAAAGGAGAGTGATAACAATAACAATAAACAACAGAAAGATAATGAAAACAACAACGACTAAGAAGAAAGAAAAGAAGATCCTAAATCTGACTAAGATGTGAACCAGAAAAAAGATAATGCAAATACTAAGAAAGGTCGTTTTTCAGGTTTTAAAAACTTTTTAAAAACTGCTGCTGATACTGCTGTTGGTGCTACTAGTGCTGCTTTTGCTGGAGCAGCAGCAAGTACTGGAGCAGTTTTAGGAGGTGCTTCAGTCTTAGGTTTTTCATCTGGGGGGGTAGTAGCAGGAAGCACTGCCGCCGCTATGATGTCTTCTAGTGGAAGTGTCGCTGCTGGTTCGGCTGTAGCAATAATGCAATCAATAGGAGCTGCTGGTCTTGGAGTATATGCTTTACCTGTGGTAGGTGTTGGTGCAGCAATCGGAGGAATCGGATATGGTGTCACACGTGGATACTAATATTTAAAAGCTAAAAAGCAAAAAAAAGAACAACAAACATAAGAGCAAGGGCCAACAAAATAAGAAGAACAAGGGAAAACAAATGAACAAGAGCAAGAGAAAACAAATAAAAAAGATTTAGATCCAACAAAAGAGTAACAAAACAAGGATCAATCTGAAACCGAAAAAGCACCCCCGAAGAAGGAATGAATGTGTTTTTTTCATGTTCTTAAATCTAAATCATGTATTTTCCAATAAGTTGCTTGGAATAATAATTATTTCTTCTTTAAAACTTTGAGATTAAATTGATTTTATCCTTTTGTTTATTAAGTGAGAAGAATTGTTAATAACAAATTATGAATTGTTGTCTGTGCAAAAAATAAGGGAAAGGATGCTGAGGAGACAATAAATAAATCAGAAAAATATCCTTGATTGTTTGTGATTATGTATCCTTGATATTGAATTGAAGAATCCAATTAATTCAAATAAATCAAAATCAAGTTAACACAACGATTAGCTGACATTACCTTTGGGGTGTATACTGTTTAGAGATTAAAGAAAAAATGGCAGAGAACGAAGATTAAGAAATATTGAAGCGTTTTGACCAGCGTTTCTTAGCTGCGCAGATAGCTGATATGAAACAAACGTATGGAGAACTGTATGAAGCCTTTGAGGAGAACATCGCTTCTCACACTGACAGGTATGAATGAATCCTAATTTATATATTTGCAGTATCTTACAAGGGAATTACGGATTGTTTCATGCTGGAATTCACCTTTTGTTTTACTCTTTTGAATTTTTTCAGGATAAGCGAGAGGGATTTATCTGAGTTTCGTGAATTTTTAGAGGTTTTGCGCAAGGAGAACGTGGATAAAATAAAGTAGTTTTTCACAAAGAAAATCGAAGCCAAAGCTGAGAGTTTCAATTATTATGATTCCGATTGCAAGCAGCAATTTGATATTCTCATGAGCGACAGAGATAATCTCTACAACGATCTAACTGAGGAATTCGAACACACCAAGCTTAAAGACGAAAGGAAGCTATTCCTAACTGGATTCACTCTCGATCAGCACGACAAACAAAAGAAATAAGCATTTGCTTTCAAAATATGGAAGGAACAGCATCTCAGAAAAAAAGAAAAATAGAAATTAAATGAATTTTTAGACAACAGATTGATCGAAAAGACACAAATTAAATGCTTCATCGCTTGGAGGAAGTAAGGAACCTTGCATTAAACAGCTTAAATCTAACTATTTTGTTCAGTTACTCCTACAAGACTTCATATGAAGCGAAGATCATAAAGACTTCTGAGCAAGATGTAGTTGTCTTCAACTAAAGTAAATTTTACACAAAACAAGATTAAGCAAAAAAAACAAATATTTTAAACTCCAAATTAATTTTTGTTCTGTCCTCCTGCTAGCTTACTTGGACATCATCAACACACTGAAGAATGAAGTGAACAAAACTGAAGCATTGATTAGCTAAAAAACAGAATAAAAAGCATAATTAGCATATACCTTGAGCAAGAATTTAATGCAAACGATATCTTCACTCTCCCATGAAGTTATCACTTTGAATCAAGTCGCTGCGATCTCCAAGCAGTAGTAGCAAGAAAACATACAAGATACGCAGAACTATCTAGCAGAAATGAATCAATTCATTGAGCAAAAATATACCTGTAAGAATTCGATTTATATATTCACCAAATATGTCCATTTTCTCACACATGTATCACCCATTTGATTTGTATTTCTTTGTGATATCTTAGAACTCAGAACTCTAAAGGATCACTACGTCGAATCGAATACCCAAGATGCTCAATAAAAAGATTCCAAGAAACTCAATCCTATCATAACATTTCACTCCAAGAATTCTTCATAACTTAGTCTTGATAAACTAGATTGAATATTATGAGAAACTATTTATCACAAAGAAAAGAGTTTGTTTTTGCTTGTAAAGTCTAAGAATATTTTGTATGTTTTGATCTTGTTCTTTTTGAAGGAGATTCCTTTATTCGTTCTTAATGTTTTAATCTAAGTCAAATAAAGCGAAAAAAATTATAAGCAGCATTGATTCACAATGACATCAGCAACTGCTACTGACTTAATAATTTCGATCAGAATTTCTGTTTTTTTCTTTTATCTAAGAAATCAAGTACAATGGGGGAGTGTTGGGAATATCTAATTTATAAATCAGATTTTTGAGAAGAAAAAAGATTTCTTAAGTTTGCCAAAAGTAATGATTAGCGCATTAGAGTTACTTCAAAGTGTATTAGTTGTTGCAGTTGTAAGAAAATAGGAATTTTCATGCGGTTTTGAAAATAGATGATTTATGGTTGCTTATTTGCTGCCAGATTACAGGGTTTAGATTCATATTTGATCCTTATTTCACATGGAAGAAACAGACAAAGACTAAATAAAGCATCAAGTAAAATAGGATTGGATTGTCTTTGATATTCTAATAACACACACATTTTTGAAGACATGTAATAGTGCATACATCCAAAAAAACCTACGATTACGAAGGGTACATTGGATAAAGTTCAGAGGAATGCTATTTCTCAATGGTGATCCCAGCGTACAATGAAGAAAAGAGACTAGCAGTGATGCTCTAAAAGCATTTGAAAGTGAGTTTTGTTATTGGAAAAAAAAGAAGCATATTTTAGGCATAAACATTTTTATTTGCAATGTGAAGTTCTTCGAGAATTATCCTGGATTCAAGGGGAAACGTTATGAAGTCATAATAGTCAACGATTGCTCTAAGGATAAGACGTAAAAAATGCTAAAATTAAAGAAAAAATTTCATTGAAGTTGGAAATCATATTTTTCTTTTTTTTGCAAATTATTTTTTTGATAAAATATGCAGATCTGAGGTAGCTAAGTAATTCTTCACCTTTGAAGGATAACCGATAGATCTTAAGATCGTGGAGTATTCACATAATCTTGGCAAAGGAGGAGCTGTCAGAACTGTAAGTTGCTATTTAAAACCATTTGGATTGATTAATAGTAAGCGGGGTTTATTATTTTTTGAAGGGGATGCTTTTAGCAAGAGGACAATATACTCTTATGGTAGATGCAGATGGAGCTACTGATATCTACTGTTTCGATAAGGTTTTCTAGAAGGTATAAAAAGGGAAAGTGAAAATAGCTGAGGGAGAGAGAGTTTAGAGAGTCAGTTAGTATCTGTGAAAATATGTCAAGTTATTGTTGATTTATTGTCTGTTTTTCTTGAAACACAGCTAAAAGCGATTGAGACATAAGAAATGGGTATTTCAGTTGGATCAAGAGCACATCTCGATGACACAACTAAATCTGATAGAAAATTCTACAGAAAGATTCTCTCGTTCGTTTCAAACTTCATTGTCTAAACAATTTGTGGAGTCAAGTTGAAGGTAACGAATGCATTTAGGGAAAAGGAAAAATTGAGAAAATAAAAGAAAGAGAGAGAGAGTAAGATTAATGAATCTATGTTTTAAACAACCAATAGTTGATGATTTAATTATGATTTTATTATTATTCGTGTGAGCATGCTTTTTCATTTATTTTAGGACACTTAATGTGGATTTAAGTTATTTACAAAGAAATCAAGTGATATCTTGTTTAAAGTTCAACATTTAGAAAGATGGGCATTCGATGTTGAAATTCTCATGGTAGGCAATCACTTCAAGATGCCTGTTGCAGAAGTCCCTGTGAACTGGCAAGAGATTGATGGTAAAAGCAAATAAATTAATAAACAAATCCTAGAAATAATTTTTATTATGATTTTGTTAAGAAAATTTGATTTGTTTCTTCTTCTTTTTGCATCATCCCTTCAAATGATTCCCTGTGATAAATTTATTCTAGGTTCCCATTTAAATGTCATCGAAGCTTCAATTACAATGGCAAGAGATTTTCTGATGGTTAGATTACTTTATCTCTTTGGTGTCTGGAAATATACAGATTCAATCTTGTAGCTTTGAATGGCAGGAAAATACTTTTAAATGTATGTGTCAGATCTCGAAGAAAACATAAATAAGCTTGTATGTAAAAAGTAAATAAGTGTGTATGTTATGAGAATATTTTGGAAGTTCAAAAGTAAAAGAGAAAATTCAGAATTATCCTAAATAATCAACATATGTTCTTTTTGAGAATTGTTAATGCATTTTTTTCAGCCCTTTTGATTTTGAATAAAATGGAAACAAATGTATGCATGCTTGTGAGATAAAGGTTTTAACGGGGGGAGGTGTGCGTGGAGTAAAGAAATAGAACAAGACGAGAATAACAAGAAAAATTGAAGCCATAAAAATAGATTTAAAGCTGAGGCGAATTTTAATTATGAATAAGCCTATGTTGTGTGGCGAGAATCTTTCTTCCTATGAGTTATACATTCGGGCTTGTTTTCTTAGTTTCCTCTGGCAGACTAACAAGATATTCGAAAAATCTCTTGTGGGCTATTTTTGAGGGTTGTTTTTCCTTCAGTAATGTCTCTCGAAGGGAGGAACTGCATCGACTTCTTTGCTGAGAGGTGTGTTAATGACCTTTCTGTAGGTAACATCGACCTTTCCTGTGTGGACATCGGGAATTCTTGTTAAGGTGTGTTTCATCCATTCTACATCGTTTCTTTTCTGTGAATATGCAAATTCAAACGGTTAGAAAAAGGATATTTTTAAAATTAAAATGTCAAATTGAAATACAGGGAAGTCGTCTCTAGCATGAGCACCTCTGGATTCCTTTCTGAGAAGAGCAGCAAGCAGTGTTTGCTTAGCGCAGACTACCAAAAACAATAGACAATTTTTAAAAATCGGATAACAGTGTAAAAATAGCAATTATTTACCAAGAAGATTCTCCAATTCAAGAGTCTCCATGAGATCAGTGTTCCAGACGAGACCTCTGTCGAAAGTCTTAAGATGGTGGGATTGCTCATAGATACCTTCAAGCTTCTAGACACCTTCAGCCATAAGTTTCTCAATTCTAAAGACGGCTGCGTGACGTTGCATGGTCTCTTGCATGGCAGTTCTGACGTGATGAGTTGTGTATGATCCGTTTGCGTGTCTCAATCTGTCGAGTCTTGCAAGAGCCTTTTGACCAGCATCCTTGGGGAGATCCTTGTGAGGAGTACCAGGTTTAAGGTGTTCCTTGACGGTCTTAGCAGCAGCTCTACCGAAGACGACGATATCAAGTAGGGAGTTAGCACCAAGTCTGTTAGCACCGTGGACTGAAGCGCAAGCATTCTCACCAGCAGCAAGCAAACCAGGGACGATCTTATCGTTTCCGTTTTTGTCTTAGTCAAGAACTTGAGTCTTGTAGTTAGTGGGGACACCACCCATGTTGTAATGGACTGTGGGTACGACTGGAGCAGGTTCTTTGGTAACATCGACACCAGCGAAGATTCTTGCAGTCTCCGAAATACCTGGGAGTCTCTAGTGGAGGGTCTCTGGAGATAAGTGAGATAATTACAAGAAAAGGTGATCCTAAAAGAAGACAAAAAAAGATCATTAAAATGTATCCAGCAAAACCACATAGAACTTAATTTAATTTACCTTCTTGGGTCCAACACCTCTGCCTTCAATGATTTCGACAGTCATGGCTCTTGAGACGACATCTCTGGAAGCAAGATCCTTAGCAGTGGGAGCGTATCTCTCCATGAATGCTTCACCGTTAGCGTTGATAAGTTTACCACCTTCTCCTCTGCAACCTTCAGTCATGAGGCAACCGGAGCCGTAAATACCAGTAGGATGAAATTGCACGAATTCAGGATCTTCAATGGGGAGACCAGCTCTAGTGACAACACCGAGACCATCACCAGTGCAGGTGTGTGCGGCAGTGCAAGAAAGATAAGCTCTTCCGTATCCACCAGCGGCGAGGACAGTGTAGTGAGCTCTAATTCTGTGAATGGTACCATCAGCAATTGACATGCAGATAACACCTCTGCAGGCACCTTCCTCGTCCATAATCAGATCGAGGACATAGTATTCAATGAAGAAATTGCAGTTGTATCCAAGAGATCTTCCGAATAAAGTATGTAACATTGCATGTCCAGTTCTATCAGCAGCGCAAGCAGTTCTTCTGGCCTGAGGAAGGTAAACAAAGACAACAACAAATTAATTAAAATCAATTTTACTGAAAAAGATAATTAAAAATAATACAATTTCTAGCACTTTCTATCTCACACTGAGAATTATTCTGCCAAAAAATTAACTAATAAATTCCGAATAATCTTTACCTAAGCACCTTTGCCGAAATGAAGAGACTGTCCTCCGAAGGCTCTTTGATAGATCTTTCCTTCAGGAGTACGGGAGAATGGGAGACCATATGACTCAAGCTCGAGCACTGCAGCTGGGGCTTCCTTGGTCATGTAATGGATGGCATCTTGATCACCGAGCCAATCCGAACCCTTGACGGTGTCAAAGAAGTGCCATCTCCAGTCGTCCTCAGTCATGTTTCCGAGGGCTGCATTGATACCACCTTGAGCAGCGACTGTGTGAGAACGAGTTGGGAACAATTTGGAAATGCAAGCAGTCTTGAAACCTTCCTCGACGAGACCAAAAGCGGCTCTAAGACCAGCACCACCGGCACCAACTACTACTGCATCATAAGTATGGTCAATAATGGTGTATTTATCAGAGAGATATCCCTATTAATTTTTAACAATAACAATCATTAACATCACTGAAATACCCGTTTAGAAATCTCTGAAATATGAATTCTTTAAAACTGGAGCTAAAAAATAAAGCCAGCATGATTGTTTAGGTTTAAATGTAAATCAGTATTATAAATATCAATCAATTTCTTCCCTTATCGCAGCCAACCAACAACATTTCAGCTTTAAATCAGCGTTGTTTTGTCCACATCAAAACAGAAAATCAAATAGAGTTTGTGATTATTTTTATATTGCATTGGGTATAATATTTTCAGGGTAGTCCCCCCATTAAATTCATCGTTTCTATGCCTACCCCCCATAGTTATTATCAGCATCCTATAAGCTTCATGTTTTAATATGAATAGCTTAGTAGATATATCCGGCAAGCAAATATCAATGGCTTGTGCGCATATTCCTATTTGTGAAATATTTCAAACTCCCTTTGTCTGTCTGAAAAAATTCTGAAATTTCTTGAAAATTCCTGGCCGGATCGAAAAACACGAACTGTGAAATGATACCTGAGAGGGTCCCTTATCGGGCTGTTCTTTGGCTAAGACTGCGAAGTTGTGTGCAACCTTGCTGTGAAGAGTCACTCTGTGAAGATTTGACAGGTATTTATACATTTTTTCTTTTTTTCTTAATAGTTCACCCCTTTTTTCTCCAATCTTTATTTTTGAGATATTATTTATTATTTTATTCTTGAGTTTTTATTTGGAAACCCCACTTTGTTTTTTTATCGTAAAAAACAAGAAGCCATTCTGGATTCCTCTCCCCTCTCTCTCTCTCTATGATTATCACAGGATCTAAATCTTTCTGAACATATCAATAGTACAAAGAGAAAATCGAATTGAGAGTGTTTTCCTTCGGAGGAAGAAAAGTTTAGAAGGAAATGTCTGAGTTGAGATGTTCTTGAGATATTTTGAATGCATTTATTGGAAGATTTTTCCTTTTCAAAAATGATTTTATTTATTATGCTTCATATGATAGAAAACACAATTTTTCTCTTGCAAAACGCAGGAGAATCTAGATAACTAAAGAATAAAGTTTATTGAGATGCGGGAAGACAACGAATAAAATTAAGGAATCAATCAATTCTAATAAAGTCAAGGACAAAGGTTGAGACTGTACAATATTAATTAACTTTACTTGCGAAACAATAAGAAAAAGAAACATTTTAGATTTAGGATTCAGAAGAAGGCATGTCCAAGAAAGCAATTTCAGCTTAAAATAAGCTCATCGCAGTCATCGGTGATACTGTAAGGATTTTCTTAGCAAAAAATCATATTTTACATAACAGCATTGATAATTGAAATACGAAGGACACAGTGACTGGATTCCTTTTGACTGGTATTGGTGAAAGAGGCATCAAGGGAGAATCAAACTTCTTAGTTGTAGAGCCTGGTATACTCAATATTGAGTCATTTGTTTTAGTTAAAAAACCCCTTTTTAAATGCGTTCCAAGATACTAAGGATAAATTGATTGAAGATACCTTCAGTGGATTCCTCAAGAACCCTAGCATCGCTGTTATCCTTGTTAATCAACATGTAATACACCAAAATATCTTAAGAATTCTAAGAAAAAAATAAGCAAATTTTTAAAGTTTTTCTTTCTTCAAATATGCTGCTTATCTGTTCAATTCATTAGAACCATTTTTGAGATAAACATTCCCTAAATGCTAAGGCATAATGCGGCTCTAAATTTGTTTGAGCTGAGCAAACAATAAATGACAATTATTCAGAAATTTCGGTTTGCAATAAATATATTAATAACATTTGATTTTTGCTTAGATTGCTGAGAAGTACTTAAGACACATCATTGTTAACCACACAGAGATTCTCCCAACTATTCTTGAAATCCCTAGTAAAGACAAGCCTTATGATCCCAAGAAGGTAGATATTATTTTTGCAGTTTAATTTTAGGAGTTTAGCACTTTTTTATTCATTTTTCTTTGTCAAAAACAATAATAAAAAATCAGGATTCAGTCATGCAGAGAGCCAACAAGCTACTCTATGGAAGCGAAATCGTTTGATCTAAACATTATTCTTCTTCCCAGCTTTTTGTGTCCCTCTATTTCTTGTTTGATCTATTGTTTAAACATGAAAATCACAAAGCTTCAAGGAGTGATCTCCCAAAGTTCTAAGATAAAAGAAATAAAAAGCTATACCATCAATTATCTAATCTGCATGATATTTAAAAGATTTTTATCTTTAGATTATTTGGAAAAGGGAAAGCAAAAAAGTAATGAATGTTAAGGTATTATTGTTTTAAATGGAAAATATTAAAAAAAGAAGAAAAAAAAGCACAAAGAAGAACCTGTAAAAATTTGGTGTAATTTGTGGAGGAATATCAAAAAATAAAAAATTAACGAACGCCTTGTGAGAAAATACTCAAATAAATGAAAAAGAGTCAAGAACTGCTTGTTTTTTTTGTTGGAATCTACTTTAAAAATGCTAATTTAATAAACAAAATTATCATATTATTTTAGTTGAATCACTAATATTTATTTATGGTCCTTGCTCACTATCAGCTGATAACAAAAAAGAGCCTAACTTGCTACTGAAAGACAACACAAATTTATTATTTTAGATATTGCTTTTCTAAGAATATTTTTGTTTTTATTTTTTTTCTAAAAATGAATGAACTTTTTGTTGAAGGCGATAAAGCATGACTATCATGGCTTATAGAAGGGAAGAATCGAAGACAAAATGATTAGAATCGAAATCAGGAACAGAAATGATGAGGAGTATGTTGACTCCATAAAAAAGTAGAAGGAGATGCTTTAAGATAAAAAGGAACAGTATAGATAGATAGATAGATAAAGATTAATTAGGAAATAAATATCACATCAGTGTGGGGGGAAGAGCAAATACGCTTATTTATTAATAATAAAAAGAATCGTTTTTTAAGAAAAAGAGAAAAGCAGCAAAGGATTCAACTTTAGAGATAATAAGGAAGGAAAGTAGATAGAGAGAGATCAAAGTCAGACTCAGATATTGAAGAGAAGAGATTCACCGATAATAGGTAATTCTGATAGAGATGTTAGTTTGATATCAATGGAAAGTATTTAGTTGTGTACAAGCAACTCAACAATCGTTTTTGTGAGGAATCAAATGAAAATGATTTGTGTAGAATAGTAATTTAAGTTAAATAATGGCATGAAAGTTTGATGTTTTTTCCGACAAGAACTGTTTAATTAGAATCAAATATCAGCATTTCTAGCCCCACCATAATGTCTTTGAAAGCAGATTACTTTTAACAAACAGAAAGTTGATAAAAATATACAGTCTTTTTATTTTTTAACAATATTGAAAGTGTGTTTTTTGTTGATGTTGATAAATTGTAATGTGATATTCTTCAAAAATACAACAGATTATCTTTGGAGAAACAATAAGAATTCAAGATCTTAAAACTAAACAACTTCTTAAAGCAAACCATCAAAACAAACATGAACTCTATTAATACTGGGAACACTAGCGCCCCAATTTATGACTTGGATACAATGTGGGAAGAATAATTATCAATCGAGTAGTTGAGCAACTTAGACACTAGATTTAATGGATAAACCTCCAAAGATCTCGATAAATGGCGAGGTATCAGCAGAAGCATTCAGCAGATTACATAAATGAACGAGAAATCAACATAAAATGATATGCGCTGTGTCGTGGATTTTTATTAATTACTAAATCACAACAACAAACTGAACGATGCAAACAAGAATAATTGGAGAGTTGTTTATCTCAAAGATGATCGATTATGCGAGTATTTCCTGAACTCTTTTGCGTTTGAAGTTGTCAGGAATCTCATTGATGAGAAAGTCTTTCATTTTAATGAGACTCTTGAGTTATCGAATTAAATACTTCGTTAATCAGTTTAGTTGTTCATTACGACGTTTGAGGCTACCACTCCAGCACTAACGTATATGATGGCGTATATCTTCGACAATAGAAAGCCTTACTTCACCATCAACAACAAAATTACATCGCCATTCTATGTAAAAAATATCACTTTTTTATAAGGGACATTATTTGAAATAATAACTGAATTTGTATCCTTTAGATCCAGTAACTGTACGGCTTAGGTGATGGCATCAGAAACTGGCTTCAATAGCTAAAAGTTGGTGATGAAGTCGATGCAATCAAAATAGATAAATACAAATTCAAGAGCTGTTGGAGTCGAGCAATCATTCATAAAATCGATGGATCTTATTTGTCTTTGAGATTCGTGAATTCCTCGAAGTTTTATGATCGTTCCGTTTGGAAGGAAGGCTTCGAAGTTCGACCAAAAGGATCTAGAGTCCCCGAATCTGAAATGAATTGGAGAAATGAGCTAAAACCAGATGATCTTGTTGATTGCTGTGACACTGCGAGTGTTTTTTATAATTCAACAGTGCTTAAAGTCAGGGAGCATGCAGAATCCGATGATAGGTAATCCGTGAAATAAGTCTGTATTGGGTATAGAGTGTATACTAAGGATGGATTTAGAAGTGATGATAAAGGAAAGTTCGATGGATGGACGAGTAATTACGATGAATGGTTGGAGGTGACTGATCCAAGGATACAGAGATATAACTCAGTAGCGAAAAAATTATATACAAAGGCATCGACGTCGAATTTCGATGAGCATATTGATGATTTCTCTGATTTAGTGTAGCTATTAGAAGATGAGAATGGAATGGTATTGGAGGGATAAATCAAGCAGAAGGTGTTTGAGGAATACAGAGCTGGGTTGAGAGTTGAAAAAATAACTCATGATAGAGAAGAGGGATTAGGTCATGGCAATGGATAAGAAGAGGAGGAAGACGAAGAGGAAGAAGAACAAGAATAAAAGGAGAAGGAAGCAGAGGATTCTCCAGAAAACGAAGGTGAGATTGAACAATAAGATAATGTTTAGGAGCCTCCAAAAGAGGAAACCCATGAATTAGTACATTAGAACGAGCCTGCTCTTAAAGGGGATGAAGCTTAACAGCTATTACACAACATACAGAATGAAGTTGCTGCTGGGAATGAAGATGCTAATGTTGAGCAGTCTATCAATCCCAATCGGTATACTGGCCATAGAGTTTATGCCTCTCCTAAGAAGAACGCATGCTAATCTCTCTTTTAAATGTCTGCAATAGCTAAATTCGGTGAACTGGGAGGATTCAAGCTCATCCTCGAAAAAATCCAGCAAACATCAGAAGATCAGTGGTGTGGAATCGATATTCTAGTTGGATTTATGCATATCTTCTCTGGCGTGCAGTTACAATTAGCGAAACAATTCGCTGAGGAATATGCTATGGAAATGATTCCAGCGATTACTAATAATATCCTGAACAGCCCAGGAAGCAATCTGAGGAATTTCACGAAAGACAAAATCGACATTGTGAACATTGGGCTAAGTGGATTTATGCTGAGAGTGTATTCGATTGGGTAGAAATTAGAAATGCTTGAGAAGTTCAATTTAAAAATCGCCTTGCAATCGTTTAACTCTGAATATATCAAAACACAGCTGCAAGGACTCAAGACCATCATGGAACTCATATCACAATTACGATCAGAACGAACAGCTGATTCACTCCAAGCGGACTAATTGAAAGCATGGATTGAAGAGAACGAAATCTTCAATCGATTGTTTAAATCAGATAAATATTAATTAATCGCGAAAGCTGCTGATTTCTTTAAGTTCATGCTATCGGAGAACATGATCGCTGAAGAACATTTAGAATTACTCTGGGCACAGACGAGAAAGCATGACATGGAATTGAAGCTTGCTATTTATAAGATTCTGAAGGATAATTTTCATTCGCAGAGTTTTGACAGACCGATAATTAAATTTTTCATAGAGAAAATAGCGGACTGCGGGGTGTTAGAAATCGGTGTGGAAGATATCGATTTAGCGTAGAGTTTCACGAGATTCCGAAATAAAGGCAGTGAATTCATTGGAGTAGTTAGGGAGTTTTATTAAAGACTCATAGAAAATGGGTAGGATATCTAAAATGATGTTCTCGAGGAAGCCATCAAATCATTCTGTGATAGCTACAATTTCGATGCAGGAAAGGAGAATATCACTGGGGTTTTCGAGAAATGCGTTGGCGAGATTGATAAAGTAAAAATGAGATCGAGAAAATTTGTTAGGGGGTTGATATTTTTGTTGGTTTGGGTTTTTAATTCCAAATTTTGCCTATGAAAAACTAACCTTTTTTTGATTATTTTTGTCTGTAGGGCTCAGCGAGTACATTGTCAGTTTTGAAGATCATACTTAAGCTGCTAGAAGGGCTGTTTCCAAAGTCAACTTACAATGATTCGTTTAATAGACAGGATGCAGTTTAATTCTTGTTTATCGATAAACAGATTGTGCATGTAATCGTGAGTAACATTAGATAGATGAAACAAAATCTAGTAGCATAGATCAACAGTCAAAATAACAAAAATAATGCCAATAATACTCAAGACTAGCAGATATTCCAAGAATCAGAATTGGATGCATGCTTTGCTCGTTGTCCTTACGTGGATTAAATTCAATAACGCGTCGATTTCCTTAGCTTTAGTAAGTTAGAGAAAGCAAAAATCACAAAAATATTATTATTATTGGAGGATGTTTATTTTGGGGGAACACTTACATATCATTTGACTTTTTCTGCTTATTTGTATGTTAAGTCTATTCGAATCTTCCTGAGAAGAGTGAACTAACTCTTGAAGTCATCTCAGAAGTCTGGGATGTCGTTGTAGTTGAAGGACTAATCCCACGAGAAAAGGATATCCTCTATAAGTGGTTCTCCGAGATGAGCACTGGTTAAGCAAGCAGCAGTCAGCAGCGGATCAAAAAAGAAGATTTGCAAGAGTTCTTCGAGAAGAAGCTTTGCGCTGAAGAGGACTTGATGAATATGACTCTGAATGGGTTTAATTGCTTCAAAAGCGTATTCTCGTAATTGAATGAAAAAGATAACAAAATGAAGAAAATACCTTAAGAGAAAGTAGCTACTTATCCATCTACTAACTACTCCTACATGAACTGCAACTTCAACACCTCCAGCTCTATTATTGACACGCGCACTAATGTAAAGCAAGCAAATAAATGGGTGATTTTTGGTGAGAAAATGATTTATTTTTTTGAAAGATGGATTTCTATTACATGATGCTTGACCTACCTACGAATCTAAAAGGGATCGACTCTCTTTGGTAGTTGATCACGCTGAACTAAGACGACTAAGTTATCGAGAAAGCGCTGGAATTCCTCAATAACCTCCACACAAACTTTGAATCCAGCGTGGTAGTTGAGACGGAAGAAACCATAAAGCGCAGGTATTACAAGTAAGCATACGAGTATCTGGAGAAGCAAATCATTGAAAGTGGAGATAGCGAAAAGATCAAGCGGTGCATAATGATCATGGAGAGTATCTTAGATGAAAGTGAAAAGAAGGGCAATGGAGGGTTGAAGTCCTTAATGTGCATGTCGAAAGGGGAATTGATCACATTGCACTTCTCGACGACGTTCTACAATGCAGATTTGCCTGGATCATTTTCGTTCAAAATCTACAGCAACGATACAGTTCTCGATTTGCTCTATAAAGTTGGGCTCCATGTGAGATCTACTTACGAAGAAGTAGCCTTGACTATTGCAGATAGCAAAAGAGCTATTGAAGCTAAAGAAAATGGCAAATCGATTGCTGAGCTGAGGTAAAAGAACATTCTGATTTTTGATTGGCAAAATTTGGCTAAAAAGATAAAGATTCTGAATTAATTTTGAAAAAAAATAACTATTTTTCTTGTTTGCAAAGACTCAAGAATGGCGAGAGATTATTCGTGAGTCAGATTAAAGGGTCGCCTGTGAAAGAATTAGATCTGTTAGTTGATGGGAAAGTCTGCGAAACAGCCATCGAAATATTCAAGAAATGGTTCTGGCAATTCCAAGTCGATGGACAAATGAAAGCGCTTTAAGTCGCTTAGTTCATCAATTCATGCACGCACGACAACTGCCTGGAGAACGACGCTAGAGTGATTGGCTGCTTGGAGCAATATGACAAGGATAAAAAGGGTTATTTAAACGAAGCAAATTTCATAACTTTTTACACTACAGCTTGCTAATCGAAGCCCGAAGTTGTCAGGAAGAATCTAGCTACGTATGGCTACAGGAGAGATCTTAAGCGCTACGATGAAGTCACTGTGGAGTCTGTTGATGTGACTTCCATGCCACGATACATCCTCGCACGGGATTAGAAGTTCTTCAGTATGGTATTTGAACTTTTGTCAAGAGAAGACGTAGGAGCGATAACTTGGCGGTTCTTGAGTAGATTACCGATAAGTCCAGTGCTGTATGAGAAGATTGTGCGACTTGAGGGGATCAGAGATGCCAAGAATGGTGGGAATTGGGAGAGTCTATTAGGTGGGAAATGCAAATATACCTTGCTGTATAATCTGCATGCTATGGAATATCTAATGGAAGAAGGAGAAAGTGACCAAAGTAGTTAAGTCTTGATAGGGTAGACATCGCATGAACTCGCAGAGCTCAAAAAGAGTTGGAGAAGTGATTTCATAAGACTTGGAGGGTTCGATCATTTGTCGTAGAGATTCTAGAAGCTATTGACTTAGGAAATTAGTGAATTAGATTCGTTTTAGAAGTACATTCTATCGTTTATCCTGAAGATCTTCAAGAATTATCTTGTCGCTGCGTTTTAGACCACAAAGCCATGGATGTACAGAACCATCAGCAGAATGGGTATGAATCAAGTTAGTCTAAGTAATCTAGTGCTGTCTATGAGAAGAGAGACATCTGATGGATTGCGCCTCCGTAGAAAAGAAAGTGAACTTCAAGAGAAGCTGATCTAAAACGAGCTAAACAGAGGTGATTCTAATGTTCATGCAATTAACAAGAACACAGCTAATTCCACAGTTGACGTAGCTAAGCTTGAAGAAAGTGAGGAATTCCTGTCACTTGTAGGTAGTTTAATTGAATAAAATTTAACTTAGCATATTCTCTAGAAATTCCAATTCAACGAACTGTTTAGATAACTCACTGAGCTGTGTTTGAGATATCTCACGAGTGATTAGGAATTAGAAAGTGAAGACAGGGTCATCATTGAATACGCCTTGCTGATTCTGAGTACAATTGTAGTTGCAGATTAAGATGCTGCAAGGGAGTTATTCACTGAAAAACAAGGAAACGAAGACGAAGAAACAATCCTCGAAAAGCTCATAAAACGTGGACTATTCTTCAAAGGATCGTAGAATGTCCGTAGAGTCATCAACCACTGCTTCTTTATGATGAGTTAGACGTTCTTGAAGGAATCACAAAATGATTTACCTGCGAGAACACTGCTGAAAATCCTCATGGCAAATATCCCTGGGTTGCATAATAACTAAGAGAATTGCGCGTAATACTTTGAATTATTCTGCGCGTTACTAGATAGTCTTGCTTATCATTAAATCGACACGAATACATAGCATTCCTGGGTGGATTTCGAAATCTTATTGAATTCCCTTGTGTAAGGGATAAAATCAAGATAAAGCACTGAAACGAGAATCAACCCAAAATCAGATAAAATATTAGTCGGATTGATAAATCTAGCTGACAGAATACTATCATTTAAACAGGATTTGAAAGTGGAAATAGGCAGTAGAACAGGCGGTGATTTAGTCTGGGAAGTATTCCATAAATGCTTATTTGATATTTCCAATTTCCAAGAAATCGACTCAGAAGAAATCAAAAAATATGATAAATTAGTTGTCAAATGCAAAGCAGACTCCAGCAGAGCCGCTGCTTTCAGGTAAAATAAATCAAAAACGAATACAATTTTAATAATATTATCTTATCAAATCACTTCAATTTGGAATATTTATCTAGCAATACTTGTTTTTTCTCTAAAATTATTTCCCCTCCTCTTTCTAAGGCTCCTGGTGACTTTATGCAAGAATTGCCCAGAAAATCTAGAAATTCTCATGCAAAACGGATTGCAGACACTAATCGGTATGCTACCTGCAAGTAAAGGTTAAAGTGATTTATGGATGCGAGAGAGCCGTAGCGATAATGGCTATGTCGGTTTGAAGAACCTTGGGTGCATCTGCTACATGAATGCAATGGTTCAATAGTTCTTCATGACACCAACGTTTAGATTTGCGCTGCTCATGGCTGATGATCAAAAACCTCCAAATATTGTTACAGCTACATACAATAAAAAGAGAATCACCACTGATGATAATGTCTTACATTAGTTCTAATAGCTCTTTAGTTATCTCTAAATGAGTGACAGAATGGACTACAATCCTATTGAGTTCTGCTTTTCCTTCAAAGACTACAATAGCGAACCAGTTAACACAATTGTTTAACAAGATGCGCAGGAGTTCCTAAATATGATATTTGACTAAATCGAAAATGGACTCAAAGGAACACCCTTCAAGAGGTTATTAGAGTGCGTATACGGTGGAAAGACACGGTCTTAAGTGATTTGCAGCAATTGCAAGGCTAAGACGAATAAATTTGAATAATTCTATAATATTTCCTTGGAGGTGAAGAATTCGCATTCGATATTTGAATCGTTTGAGAAGTTCATAGCAGGTGAGACAATATCAGATTTCAAGTGCGAGTAGTGCAGTAAAAAGGTAGATGTAACGAAGAGAGTTAGCTTAAATGAATTGCCGAATGTGCTAGTGATACATCTGCAGAGAATCATTTTTGATATTGAATCGTTAGCGAATGTGAAATTGAACTCAAGGTTGGAGTTCCCGAATGAGATTAGTTTGTAGTAGTTCACGACGGAGTATATTGAGGAGTAGGAACAACTAGCGAAGGAATAAACGGAAGAAAATAGTGGGAGCAATAATGGTGATGGAGAAGAAGAAGATGAGAATGAAGATGATGATGAGGAAATGGATCAGAAGGAGATTAAACATAAAAATAAGAATTCAAGCAATGAAGATGATATCCTAGGAGATGACAACATAAACCCAAACGATGCTGCAGACATTGCTGATGGGGATAAAAGTGACAATGGAAAAACTAAGCTGACCAAGAAAGACTTTGAGTATAGGTTGGCTGGTGTGGTGGTACACACTGGAACTGCTGAGTATGGGCATTACTATTCCTTCATCGATACGCAACGATCAAGCGCGAGAGATGCTACAAAAGATGCTTGGCTGGAATTCAACGATTCCCGAGTCAGAGAATTCTCGACGAAAGACATAGAAAATGAGTGTTTCGGAGGGAAAGAATCAGATTCTGATGATACAATCAACTTTGGATGGATGAACAGAGACAACTCCAAGAATGCGTACATATTGGTTTACGAAAAGATTGTCAAATAGCCAATTGAGTTGGTCTTTGCTTCGTAAGAAGAGTAAGATTAAATCCTGCCTTCATTGCCTATTGTCAACTACACTTAGAAGGTAACTAAAGAATAATAATTACCTTTAACAAAACAATAAACTTATCTTGTTTGTTTGTGTCTGTCCGTTTTTTGATCTAGCCTGCCGCTGAGGATAATCCGGAGAGAAGAATTCAAGTTAGTTACGATGACATTAACGAATTCGTGCCTAATGGATTATTCAAAAAAGTCTGGACAGACAACCATTAGTTTATGCTTGAGAGTCATATCCTTCATGCGAGTTTTCACAATTTCATTAAGGATATCACGAATTCCATCGATTTACCGCAGCAAGGGGAGAAAGATGCCAAAGACCTAGCGGTGATTGTGTCTGATCCTAAGTCGAAATTAGCATTATCAAAATTGCTCGATATGCATGCTACAATCATCACAGAATTTCTGAATAAGAAGATTGTAAGAATAATTTGAAATGGGGAGGCATATTGATGAAATAATCAGGAAATTTTATTGACTTTTTTGGCTTGAAAACATCTCTTTTGAAAAATAAGATAATCGACGAAATGGTGGATAGAATGATAGCATTAATGAAGCTTGTCCCTGAGAAATGTCTGGATATTTTTAATTAGTATTTCCTAAAAGATTTCGTTTAGAAGGAAGCATTGATTCTTAAATCAACAGACAGTTAAATCAGAGCGTTTTTGACTAAAATGTACGCGGTCTGTACTGAGATTGTCATATCATTCTATGGGATTAGCTTCGAATCCATGAGTTCTTCTACTCCCAGTGGTGATGAAGATCAAATAGGTATTTAGAGAATTTCTTATTTCTATTTTATGCATTATCAAAATTCTGTATGTAATAGCTCTTTCAGCAAAAAAGACTATCGGAATAGTCCTAGAAACGATGATCGAATATCTTGGAAAACATGCTTAGGAGAATTGGTTCAAGAATGAGCAATATTTCAAGGTAATTTTGGAGATATTAACCTTTTGGAATCCAAAATAGTTCTTTTTGAAGCATTTTTGTTAATTTTTTCTTGTGTTTTACCAATTTTAGTTCTGGGAGAGTTTCAGCGAACAAGGACCTACACAACTGAAGTACATGCTGGATCATGGAATTCTCACTAAGCTCTTGGATTACTTCCTAGGTGAGGACTCTCCCTTGTCGACGAGAAAGGAATACATGAGTTCCAGAGCAATCTGTCCAAAATACACCGAAGTCATGCGAACAATTTCAAATCTCTTGGAACACACTGAAACAATGAATGAAAGAATCAATCGGATGTGCGAGACCAACCTAAATCATGAGGGTTTCTCAAATACAGCAATCCCTCCATGCGAACAATTAAGTGAGATTAACTATGATGTGTTCAAATGTATCTTCACGACATCCTTCTGGGAGAAAATATTCTCCTGTAAATCGATTGAAACCAGTGTGATCAAGAAGATAACAGCACGATTAGCTAAAAACAACGAACATCTCTCTTATCTAGCAGCTGAAGCAATCATCAGATCGCTAGTTAGAGTCAACAGCGAGGAAGTAAAAACCCAATGTGTTGCAATCTTCAGCTTGTTATCAATCGACGATGAGTTGATTTAATCTCGTATGGAAACTCTACTGGGAGTTGTGTCAGTTGTACCAAATCTATGTAATTCCAATAATAATGGTAAAAACCTGCTGACATCGGAATATGGAACTTATGGGGTATCCTCCATAGGGGATGCTACAGTTTAGATCAAATCGTCCTTGCAGCTGGAACATGCTTAGAGTGTCTGCGAAGCAATCTACAGCAATAGAAAAATCTCCGAGCATGTATCGATTTAATTGCTGATTGTGGTTTTGAATCTCTCCATTCAAAGTCAACTGATTAGGTAGTACGTTGCTAGGTTACCTTCGCCGAGTTATTTGTTTAGCTCGTATTTAGATTTCATATCAGCATTCTTAGATGAATATTACCAAGATAGCATTACATAGAAATACCCACTTTTCCCAAGATTAGAACATGCATAAATTGCTATTCAAGCTCATAATGCGCTCAAAGAAGCATTGAAGAAAGATAACGAACAACAATAGCTATTAGAAAATGATCAATCTCTCAATGGTTTCTCTAGCTACTAGCTGTATACTATCGGGAAGACTAGAAGCTCCAAGGTAGTCCGAACTGCTGAGCTTATGCTGCTGGAGAAATATTTCGAAAGTGAAGATGTCTAAGATTTTATTGATCCTAGCTTTAAAACTGCAGCTGAGGAAGAAGCTGCTTTCTAAAAGGTCTAACTCGCTGTTAATAGAGCAGCTGGATAATCTCAAGAACGAGCTATGATCTTCGAGCGGGATTTGAACACATACATAACTGACAGCAAGCCAGCAGTTACAAGCAATACCGCATTGGATCCGTCGATCGTCAAAGACACCTACATCATGACTGGCTGCATGACTGCTTTGTCTCCATGGCATGCGTTCTTCCGGAATAGATACCCAGCTAGTTATGGGCTTTATTCGACACAATCAATTGACCTTCAAGAATAATGTAAATTTAAAAATTTCTGATTTTCACCCGAGAAAGCCTAATACCTAAAGCAAAAATACCATAATTTGTATTTGTGATTCCAAGCAAAAGTAATGGAGAGAGAGTTCAAGAACGATGAGACTGTTCGCGAGTACATAATAGACAATCCTACAATGAATGCTATCGATTTGAAGTTAACTTTCATCCCATCAGATCTGTCAAATCCTAATCAGTAGATGTTCCCAAGCGAAGGCAAGTATTGCAGAGTCAAACCTCGCAGCATGGAAGTGATATTTGCATTGGCAAAGAAGAGCTTGGAGCATACTTGGGGTGAGTTTGAAGTGAAAGTAGATTATACAGTGCATTTTGGATCAGAGATAAAATCGTAGCTGCAGCTGTAGAGTGTTGAATCGTAATATGCTCTCGCTGCATCGACTTTAAACTCAACAGATCCAACGGAACTTAGAGAGTTCAAGAGAATGGAGAGATTAGCACACCTATGCCATATTGCGAGGGCTAGTTTAGTTCAGGTTAAAGATGAGGAAAAGGAGGAGGAGGATAAGAAGAATGAAGGAGAAGAATAATCTGCTAAAGAAGGTAATGAAGAAGAGAGAAAGGAATAAGACAATCAGCAGGAGGAAGGAGAAGGAGAAGACACTGATGATCTAGATACCAAAGCTTGTAATCCCTAAGAAATAATAGATTAATAGCAATCTGATAGCATCACCGAAATCTGAAATTGTTCTCTTTGGCCTGATTGCCAGCAATTCGTAAGACTCACACCCGCACAGCCACACATTCAAACAATAGAAAGAATATTAAAAATATGATGAAACAACCTATTTGTCCAATCTATGTTTTATCACAAATCGTAAAATATTGCTAACAATACAATTACTCTTATTTCTGTCTGTTTTTGCATTGAAATGCAACTCCTAAGTTACCTAATGAAATATCTTTTAGCATTTATGATTGATTTCCTCTTTCTGTCTTCATTTTCTCAGCAAACCCATTATAGCAAGGCTAAATGTCTCTCTAAACCTATTTATATTCTTGTCCAATTATTTTTCCGTTTTTGATAGGTTTTTTAAGTTGGATCTACTTGAGAAAGCCTTGAGAGAGATAAAACTGAAAAACAACTTACATAGAAATAAATAAGAAACACAAAAAGAGAGAACAAACAACCAAAAAGATTAGAAAAGGAGAAGAATATTTTTGTGATATCTTGCAACTAGGTATCATCACTATTTCTTTTTAGACATTTGTCTCTACAAAAGGATCCAGTGGGTTCATTCTAAGTTAGACTTGCCTAAAAGACACAGGAAGAGAGTTAGGTGAGGAAGCAAAACTTAAATACCATTCATAAACATAATGAGGAGTGATACAAAAAATCCAAAGAAGATTAATAAAAAAAATCACCTTCATAAGCGATCCATTGTATCTGCTTTTCTCCCTTTTACTTCATTGCAGTGGATGGTAGTTGCGATTTGCTTCCTCTTTCATTTATAGCATGGGTTTGCTGCAGTTGTTGTTGCTGCTGCTGATAATAATGATACACTCCCCAAATCTCCATCTGAAACAAACATCATTATTTCTAGCACTCCCACTCCTACTAACAACACTGATCCTGCAAGCCCTCCTGTCCCAGCAGAATAACTACCTGTCCTACAAGACAACTTCGATTCCTCTAGCGATTCTCTGTGTCTCTGGCAGGATGATGTTGGGAATCTTTACAATCTCTCCTTGCTCACGAAATCAGAGGGCTACTGGGAAGTCTCCCAGCGCGCTACTGAAAAACAGCATTTCGAAATCAAACTTCTTTTCAATTTCTGCAGTAACTTCCCGAAACTCGACTGCACAACTACGAAGCAAGATAGCAATGCCCTAAATGGATAAGAATCACAGACACACGAGAAGAATAGTATTTTAAATTAAGATTCAACGAAAACGGCATAAGATTCGTAAGAAGACGTTGAGTAGAAATAAGTGTAATAACAATATGGTGCTTATTAAAGTGTGACTGTCTACGGGAAGTAATCGTAATGTGATGGATTCGGTCGTGCAGATAGAACGGTTATTGAATTAATCGATTATTATGAAGTTGGTAGAGGATTAAAAGTTGTATATCGTGGTGGCGAGATATGCTAGTCAAGTGAAAATCCTTTGGATATCAACAGTGAAAGAACCATCACATTTCTCGTTGAATGTCCATACAACTAACCCATTGGAAACACTAAGAAGAATCAGACAACAGAAACCAAAACAGCGACAGCTGCTGCAACTCAAGGCTCTGAATAATTCAAGCAACTGGAATTAGATGGTATTTCCGTAACATCCTGCCATCCAGTGCTAACCATCGACCATTTAGCAGGCTGCTACATGGGTTAGAAGAAAGCTCAAGAGAATAAGGTGCAGCATCCTGTGCTGGTATTTGTGTTGCTGCTAGCACTCACATTGGCTGGATTATTTATTGCAATAGTCACAGCGTTTAATTGCACAACCTGCTAGATTCACAGTTTCTCAGCTATTCCGTTCTACGACGCGATTAAGTTTTATTTGGAAGATAGGAGCAAATATAGTAGCAGTGATGGCAGAACGAGTGCGTTTAGTTGTCTTTGGGGGAATAAGGATTCACATAAACCAATATGAAAGGATAATAAAATAGTTTTCAAGAGAAAAAAAAGAATAAAAAGTTAAACAACTTTCTTAATAGCAGCTCCATATTTATAACTCCAACTCTCGACCTAGATATCTTTATTTTTATTGTTTCTATGTGTGTATAATTTAATATTTCTGATTATGATAGCATGCACATTGAAAACTATTAACACACTTTTTGCACACAAATATTTCTTCAATTATAAAATATCTCTTGAAATCTCCTTGAATATGCCTTCTCTTTTTTGTCTCTCATTTTATTGTCGTCTTGAAAACTTGATTATTCTCTACTTTCTCTTCGAATTCCATCTGCCATTGGACAAACGCATCGCAAAGTTTGGCCTTCTTGTATTTCTCCGCTACCTTATGCAGACCGATAGCACAGAGAAGATCTAAATCTGCGAGTGTTTTCATGGGCTATTTCGACAAGACTTGTAATGTCTAGTTATTCTCGGATAGCTTCAACAATACTTTCTTCTGTGGGGGTGAGAAAACAAAAAGGAGATTTGAGCAAAAAAATAATGCAAAATAGATTATGTTTTGGATTACTGATTTCTCAGGATCTCCACCTCTGTTGAGGATCAATGCGATGATTGGGAAATGGTACTTGATCGGAAGATTTTCAGATGACAACACTTGATCGGAGGAAAGAGATTACATGACTGATTTTTCCTAAATGGTATTAGCATTTTTATTTAGTTTGTTGTGATCTTAGAGGGTGGGTTTATCCTTGTTAGATTCAGTGGTATTCTGTCTTAAGCGCTCGTTAGTGTTAATATTGACTCTAGTGTTATTGGGATTCCCTGCTTTCTAAGGTACCCTAATGTTTTACACAAAGTAGTTTTTGCTGTGGATATTTTGAGATGGGTTATTTAGAATGTTATGACTGAACCAGAGAGGAGGCAAGGGAATCTATCTGTTTAACAGTTCTTGCTGCTTGGATTCATAATATCTCTGCAGTTGCTCGTATTGCTTGTTCCTGGATAGCAGTGCTGAAAGAGCGAGAAATTTACGGACTAAATCGAGAATCAATGCTCGTTTCTTGCGGACTTTCTCAAGCTGCTTCTCGACATTCTCCATTTTCATCTTCGCGATCATCCATCGGTCAGTGTCCAGGCAACGACCTATAGAGAGGGTAAAGAAGAGTCAATATGAGGATCAGGGAAAAATTGGATCTTTTGGTTTTTTTGTTTTTTTATTTGTGTGTGTGTTTACCAGCAAGTGATGTATTCGAGCTGGCACATACTTTCTTGCCTTTCTTGACGATGACTTCAGAAGCGATTAGCACATTCAAAGCATCGTACACACGACGCTTTATGTTTTACTCGTCTTTCTGAAGCAAATAAACAAAGAAAAGTTGCTGAATCAAATATACTAACATATGTGATGTTCTTCCTTACGATTTCTTCTTTTGACTAAGCTACGGTCTATTAGATAGGTGAAGTAGCACTTTGTACATTACTTGGATTAGCATTGTTAGTTTTTAGATGCGCTACGAGTGCATTTGCTACATCTTTATATGTCGTTGATCCTCGTTCTAGCACTATCTCCTTGACTTTCAATGATAAGCTACGAAGACCGCGTTGTGATTTACCTTCATCTTCACCGTCATTCAGAGCAGTTCCATTTTGGTTAGCATTTTTTAGATCGTCATCATCATTGCCTTACTGGAGTTGATTATGGTTTGCTAGTTTGTCGTCGTTGTCAGCGCCATGGAACTTCTTCATGCTGCTGTTACTGCCAGTAGCAGGGATGTCCTCTATTAAAAGAAAGAGAGACGAAACGAAAGGTTAACAAGTCATATTAGATTTTGGATAATAATGGTGTTTACATGCTGTGACAATGGGGAAGATAGCGAAAGGGTTATCTTTGTCGAGCTATGGATTCATGGAGCTATCCCATAATTCAGTTAATAAGTGATTGTGGAAGATCTATTCTTTTTGTAGACCCTCAGGGGGAGGAAGAAGAGCAGGATTAAGGTTATCAGATTGTAAACCAGTGCTGTTGTTGCTATTTTGGAAAGTATTGTGATTGCTGCCAGGGATAGTAGATGTTTCTAATTAAAGTTGTTGCTGCTATGGAGATATTTAGAGGTTTTTACTGATTGGAGCGCTGGTTTATTTCTAGGAGGGATCAAGTAGATTATTGGTGGTATTCCGATTAAGTTAAGAGGAGGAAGAAGAGGACTATTATAACTTTGGAAGTGTTCCTGCTTGTATCGGCAGTGGCTAGAAGCACTTGGGAAATTGCAAGGCTTGAATTTTAGTTTACTCAGGTAATTATTATCGTTCTTGTCCTGCTGCTGTTCCTGGATATTATTAGATGTTCACTATTCCAGTCTGTTAGTCGAAGCCTTCATAACCTTTCATGTTATTATTCCTAATACTCGACTGTGGTTGCTTTGTATCTTCTTCATATATCTTGGATTCATCATCTAACTAATCAACTGGGTTCCTAGGATTAGCCTGCCCTCCACATGTAGTTAAATTGAACTTGTTAGTATTATTATTAACATCAACGTTATCAAGATGTTGTAGATTAATCTCTGTGTTGTAAAGACCTAGCGTATAGCTTAAAGATTACTGAGAGAGAGAACGACCAGCAGAGACAGCAGAAGAGTTGGGAATAAAACTATTAATTGGATTAATAGGCTGCTACTACTGTTCTTATGGTGTCCTATCGATCGATTATGCTTTTTTGGTGCTACCACTGAGCTATTGTTAAGCCTATGCCTGAATATAACTGCTATTCGTATCACTTGTTTATTAGAACGCATAGGCTTATTATAACGATGGATTTATATTGACATTACTACTGCCACTTCCTAAGCCTATTTCATTGTTAGTAAGATTATTATTGATATTCCCTGAAGCATTATTGCTGCTACTTAGACTGCTGCTTGTGTTATATGCATTACCAATATCTTAGATACTATTCTTCACCAATCCGCTATTCCAATGTGCTTAAGTCATTTACTACTTGGAGTTAATTTTGGTCTTTGAGAGGGCTGATATATCTGGCTAAGAACTCTTCCTCTTAGGTGTTCTACTTCGACTCCTACTTTTCCTGGTCTCAGATTCTAAGTGATTAGAATTATTATTACGCCCACTGAGTGATGGATTACAAGCAGACACAGCTGCTATTTGTGTCTGCTGAACTACTCCTCCAGATGATGATGGTATCCCTCCTGACGATGCTGCTGCAATAAACACTTGATTCTAAGACCCAGTATTAGCATTATTTGGTTAATTACTGATCTACTACTACGATTGCTGTTACTACTAAATCAAAAGCTACTACTGCTGCTACGACTGAAATTGCTACCATTACTGCTATTACGATTAGATTTATTACTACTGTAGTTAAATCAATTGTTTCTGCTTTTCGACTATTCGCTGCTATCTCAGAAATTGTTGCTCTATCGTCAGTGGATCATATTTCTTATACTATTCTTCGAAAGCATCTCCATGTTATATGCTCTCAAATTGCTGGTTTTAATGCCTGTTTGCAGCAGAAATTTTATTGGTCCTTTGAAACTGCTCAACGCCAGGCTACATCTGCTAATCTTCTTAGATGTCATTGTTGTTATCGTAGTCATTATCATTGCAGTTGCATTCATCCTCACAATCATTGCAATCATCACCATCTAACATATCCTCACAATTCTACTCATTTTCGCAGTCTTATTCCAATGCTTGATCCTATTCCATGATTGTTTCTTATACAGTATATGAAAATCGATTAGCAAAGGGAATATTAGTTTATGGAGTTTGATTCTAGAGCTAGTTGTTTTAATCTTGGAAAGATTGATTTATCGAAATCTATGCTTCTTGATAGTTCTTATACTCATGATTGATCTCTCTCCATGGGACAGCTAGAGAGAAAGAAATATAAGTCAATTAACATTTTACATGGAACATTAATCCAAATAAAATATAAAAATTATTTTTATTTTCTTGTAATTTTGGCGGTCTTTTGATATTGGGATTACTTAATAGTCGTGATGGTGGTTGCTAACCCTGGTGATTAATTTATAGAGGTACCGTTTACTTCGATTACCTACCCTATTGAGGAAAAACTTGCGTTTACAATTGAGAACATGATTGCTATGATGGGAACCGCTAATAAGCTGTATTGGAATTCAGAGCATTAAAAGCATTCAATTCACTGATGCCATTATCGTACTCGCATGCATTGTAACTGGAGCATTGCGTATTAGTATTATCGTATGTTTAAGCAAATACGTTATTCCTGTTATCCTGCGTTGTGTTATGCTTATGATTCTTGTGATTATTGATCATTCGAATAATATAGTTTTTTTGATTTGGCTGAAATCTGGTCTTGTTTTTTTTACTTTTCGGATGAGTTATTTCAAATATTTCCCGTTTATTAATCAAATCTAATAAATACAGTCTGTTTATCAATCTTATCCCC
>Ga0302271_10000768_pt1 | contig 31508 bp, 17 predicted proteins | sample III_Bog_N1_1_FD_198767 | JGI IMG/M metagenome (GOLD analysis project Ga0302271, IMG submission 198767) | Peat permafrost microbial communities from Stordalen Mire near Abisko, Sweden - III_Bog_N1_1 | ecosystem: Environmental > Terrestrial > Soil > Wetlands > Peat | place: Sweden: Abisko... | reverse complement strand
TGCAGAAAACATGTTGATTATCTAATTAGTTGAGAATATTTTAATAATTTCTATTTTTTAATTGAAATTACTTTTGTAAATCACACCACAGAGTATCTTAACTTCACTCTAAGAAAGAGAGAGAGAGCGTACATTTTAAATTTTTCAAAAGAAGAGATAGTATTTTTGCTTAACTGTTCTGTCTACTATTGATGATTACCTGCCGCATATTTTTCTAAAAAGTAAAATTAAAAATATTTGGAAGAAGTTTAGAATTAAGAAGAATCTTTTTTATTTTAGCCCGTAACTTTGTTTTCTTTTAATTTTAGTTATTATTCCCTGGTTTACTAAATATGGACTACTTTGCTGCTAAAGAAATATAATGAAAAATATTGAACCACAGAGAATGTTTGTGGATAAGAATGAGTGTATATTTTTTGGATAATATAAAACTAAAATCTTCTTGTTTTCTCAATGTTCTAAAGAGTTCATTTGAGGTGGGAAAATAGAGAGAGTCTTGAGAAAGAGTGAGTTTTATTACATCGACAAAAAAAAAGATAAAAAAGAACTGAATAGCATAGAAAAACTGCAAGATATAAATAAATAAAAAGGCAAAAAGAAAACATGGGAAATCAATCATCTAGCCCTTAAGGTAGCATCTATGTCTAAACTGATCAGCCATTCTACATGGCAGGTGATACAGTCACTGGAAAGGTCTATATTAATATGATCGAATCATACCCCGCCAATGTCTTACAACTCAAAGTCAAAGGATACGAAGAGTAACAAAAAATATACATGATTTAACTTTATGGTTGACTAAAATCAATATTTTGTACATGAGAACAAATGCAAATTGAACTCGCACATGGATATTTATCTTTTGAATGATTTAAACAAATAAATTAGATGCTAATGGGAAGAGGCTAAGACACGGGAGATCAAGAAAAGAGGTTCAAATGGAGAAGAAACCACTGAAACAGAAACATATTATGAGACGCAGAAAGGAAAGAATTCGTTTTATTCTCATAAATTCCCTCTTTACATCTGGTCAGGTTTCAGCTACATGCCAGCTGGTCAATTTACTTTCCCTTTCTAATTCAAACTGTTGGATACACTGCCTGGAACTTTCTTCGAGAAAGGCGTGGAAAATGGAAGTGACTATAAAGCTGTAATTAAATACAAAGTGAAGGCCGTCATCGAAGGAAATAATTCCAAATAGCTCAAAAATAAACAAGATCTTGTAATTCGAGAGCCTCTAAAAAACTTTGTTACATCACAATATGGTGAAAATAGAGTCAAAGTAAATACGAAATTTTTCAAATAAACTGTTTAGTAATTTCAAAGATTTATTGGGGCTTAAATATCTTGTTTTCCCCCACAAAATCTTCAATATTCCTTTGGATTTTTCTGGGAAAAAAGTAAAAATATTTTGATAATTTGGTTTAAAAATATTCCAAAATAAAGTCAGAAAATAAAACAAACAAATTGAACTATTTTTTCTTTCCTTTATTGTATCAATTAATTTGATAATTAATTGTTTTTTTGTAGCCAACCACATGGTGCTGCTTGAGTCAAGGTGAGTCACATATCAAGTGCCATTTTGAGAAAAACACATATATTCCAGGAGAGACTGCTAGGATGCTTGCTGATTTAGACAATTCTTAGTGTGATTTGGCGATAAACTAAATGCGTTGCAGCTTTGATAAACATCTTCGGTTAACTTCAAGCAAAGGAAGTTAACTGAATGTCAAGAAAACCCTTTAATCTCGTAACTTCGGTGGAGTAGGCGCAAGATAAACAGCCATCGATGCTAATAGAAAAACAGCTGAATTAGTGCTAAATAATCCTAAGGGTGACCCAATCTAACCTTCTACACATGGACGCTTAGTGAATTGCGAGTATAGTCTAAAAATCTTAGCTGATATGGAAGGGGTGACTTGTTGCTCCAGTGATCCAGAAGTCACAGTTCCGATATCAGTAGTATCTCTCCCTCCAGTGAATTATGGAGTCGTTACAGCTCCACCAAACTGGAATCCTCAAGTGTTTGAAGTCAAATCATTCGCATTCACAAATGAGCAACTGTACGTTAAAGCTCCTTAAGTTCCTATTTCTCTCAATATCAACGTTCCACCTCCATTCATCCCAAATATTGCACCTCCTTCGATGAATATTCAAATGAATGCTCCCTAGGTTAATTTGGCTCCTTAAATGAACATTTAAATGAACGCACAACAACCTAACTTTGTTCCTACTGCAAACATCCAAATGGGTGTACCATCAATGAATGTCAATATGAACATCCCTCCTCCTAACATGAATGTCTAGATCAGTGGAGATAACTTCCACAATAACAATGATGCATAGATGAATGTGAATTTCGGCATGCCTGGTATGAACATGAACATGAACGTTCCTGCTCCAGAGATGAACATTTCTCTCAACACAAACGAGGGAAACACCAGCAATGCAGGGCTTCAAATGAACATGGGTTTCAATGATGGTGGGTTCAATAATCAGGTGAATATGGGTATGGGTATGAATATGAATATGAACATGAACATGAATATGAATGATGGCAATGGATTCAACAATGACAATAATTATTGAAGAAACGAAGTGTTGTATATTGGGTAGATTAAACATTGTTATTCCATTTCAGAAATTATTTTTTTTATTTAGATTTTGTTATTTTTTTTCTTCTTCTTAACTTGTGAGAACATTCCTAAAACAAAACTGAGAACCACTCTATAAAAAAATATTTCTTAATATTAGGATAATTGGAAAATAAAATGATTGAATTCAATTAGCTGATAAACTCCTATGGTAAAGGGATTTAAATTTTGAAAAGCTAAAAAAAATAAGGAGTTTTGATATGTCAAAACTGATAGTAAAATAGAAGGAAAAATATTAACAAATTAGAAAATCATGCTTATTAGTTTACTTTAACTTACTAAAAATGAGTTAATAAATGGGAATTCATAGTATTAAAAGAAGAATTATAAATAATTGAGTTAATAATCACATTTAAGACTGATTTACCCATATAATACTCACATTGGGTGGCATTATTGATTTCAGGGAAATAAACAGATTAGCAAATAATCTTTGAGAAGGAAATTCTAAAAAAGAATAAAATAAACCTAAGGAGCAGATGGATCACAAAATAAAGAGGAAAGACACAAAAGATATGATGGATGAGAAGGCAAACTCTTCATCCTCCAAAAAATCTAAAGAAGATAAATTGCTTTCGCAATATGAATCAAATAAAGACTAAGTAAATCTTTCTTAGATGATCGAAACAAACACATTTACGTGAGAGAAAGAATGAGAAAATAATATTGTTGATTTGCTTTTTGATGGTATTAGTTTGTATATGATTCGATTCTGCAGTACATCACAAGTTCTGTTTTCGGTGCACCCGTGAAAGAATTCATAGTGACAAATTGTGTATTTTTCGCTGGAGATAGTTCCCTAGAATCGATGCAGATCTACAAAGAAATTTACTAAAAATACTAAGAACTTGTTGATAAACTTTTAGGAGTTCTTGTCGAGACCCTTGGAATGGATCTAAAGAGTCTCTTATCGTTTATTGAGAACATGATAGATCAAGAAGAATATGCAAAATATTTGTAGTTCATAGCATTGTACTTTAATCTCATGAATTTCGCGACTTCGATGCTCAAAACAAACATGAATATTAGCAAAGCAGCAGAGAAAAAATATTCCAAGAAATCTTCATCTTCCAGAAACTCTATGAATGGATAAATAAATCAAGAGGAAGATCAAAATGAAGAGCAACTAAAAGAGATCTACTAGGCATCGTTAAAGGAGCAGAAAATGAGAAGCACCAAAGAAAAGATTCTAAAACAAAAAGAAGACGATGAATATGAAAAAGTAAGATTTTTATTGTAAATTCTTTTGAGAAAAAATTGTTTTGTTTGTTGATGTAAAGGCTGTGTTGGAGAGTAAGAAATGGTATGAGGATTATTTAAGACGCTTGGAATAAGAAGAAGAAGATCTTAGGAGAGCACTCTAGATGTCTTTAGAGTACATGAAGCAACAAGGAATCATAGAAAGTGAAGCTGACAGACTAGAGAGAGAATAACAAGAGAACAAGCTAAAAGAAGAAAAAGATAGAGCAAAAAAAGAAATTCTACGGCTGGAGCAAGAAAAATTGAGATTAGCTTCTGAAAGAGAAAAACGATTGAAAGAACTTGAAGATGAAGGGTAATAGTCAAGTGAATAGTAAAGTGTGATTAAAGCAAGTAACGATGAAAAGCTGAAAGGAATTGAGCGTGAGAAAGCTAGATAAAAAGAATTGGAAGAAATGGAAAGAAAGTTGAAAGAAAAGAATGATGCTAAACAAAAAGAATTAGAGAAATAAGAGGAAGAATTGAGATAAAAATAAAAGCTAAATGAAGAGAGATTGAATGAGTTCAAAAGAAATTAAGAGGCTTAAACGTTGGCAATTTTATTGGAGAAAGAAAAGAAATAGAATAAGTCAGTTGAATCAAAGAGATAAGAAGAAAGTGAGAGATTAAGTAGATTAAAAGCAGAGGAAGATGAGAAGAATAGATTAGAGGAGTTAGAAAGGAAGAAGAGATAAGTTGAAGCTTATAATAAGAAATAGGAAGAATTGAGAAGGAAATAAACTGAAGAAGAAGAGAGATTAAGGAAAAAGAAAGAGCAAGAAGAGGAAGAAAATGAGAAAGAAAGATAGAAATAATAGAAGATACTTACTGAAAAGTAAAAAGAAGAACAAGACAGAGCGTTGAAGATTTAGTAGTAAAAGTTGAAAGAATAAGAAATGCTAAAAGAATAAGAGGCATTGGAAAAGAAGAAACAAAAGGAAGCTTAATAACTGAAAGAATAAGAGGAGTAGAAAATTGCAGAAAATAAAAGAAAATAATAGTCCGATGCACTTGAAAGACTGAAATTGGAAAATCAAAAAAGGGAAAGAGAAGAATAGGAAGCAAGAGAAATAGCAAAATAGCAGTAGTAGATAATTGAATAATAAAATCAGTAGAGATTACTCAGAGAACAAGAAGATAGAAACAGAAGGCAGAATAATATTGTACGATTATTTTGATTTAACATTTTTGAAGTGGAAGATGATTTCATAATTATTTTTTGTCTTTTTAAAACATAGGATAATCAAGATTTAGGGTTTATTTCAAACTAAGAATATGACGATTTCAATTTCAATCATAATGACAATTTACTTGAGATTCAATAGCCTTCTAAAACATCCAAAACTGAGTAAACATCTCTGCACAAACTCTACCAAGCTTAAAATCTCCTTGAATAGCTGCAACTCAACTCATCGGACATAAGCAATAACAGTAAATAAGAAATTATATTTGCAAATTTAAAAGTATTAACATTGAGAATTTCTCTTAAATTGAATCTAACTATTATTGTTGCTTCATTGTGATTGCATTTTAGACAAATCGCAGACCGAACAAAAGAAACTAGACCAATTTTCTTCAAATAAAAAAGATTTGAATTAGGAATTTGAGGATATTTTCAAGGATATTAGTGATCTCGAAATTGATCCTCGCAAAGATAGGGAGTCACTTTCCATGGAATAAGGTAGATCTTCTGAAAAAGATTAGATAGAATTGATTAAGAATGATTCCCTTAGCTAAGATAATGATGCTAAACTACGAAGAGAAAGAGCGAATTAGCAAAGAGCTGATATAATCAAGCAAAGGAAGCTATAAAAAGAATCATCTTACAATAATTATGGGAATAATAATCTCAGCAATAACAACAATAAAAATAATAATAATAATAATAATAATAATTTTAATAACACGAACAATTAAGGAAACAAGGCGAGCAACACTTAAAATACTCTCAGCAATAATTCTATGACGAATTTCTCCAACAACTCTTCTCAGAATTTTTAGGAAAAACAATAGCAGTAGAATTCGCAGCAGCCTATCAAGAGAGAATAGAATGTTCCAGTCAAATTCAGTGTAAATTATTGAAAAAACTTTTTTTACAATAATATTAATTTTGTTATGATAACTTTGAATTGCCTTTGTGAATAGGAAATTGGTATGGCAACAATAAAGAGAAATTATTGAGAGCTGATGGTAATGCAATGCTTATTGCAATTGAGTTAATGTTTAAAAAAAAAAGCAAATCTTTGGAATGGAATATGCGGTAATGTGTTGTTCTTGTTAGAATATCGTTTTTTGTTTTTGAAGTCTTTTACTTTGCTACTTTCAAGTATTAATAAATGATATTGATCGAGTCTAGGATTTCAGCGGGGAAAAGCATATTTTTCGAACAATCTTCGAATTAAAGCTTGTTTTTCAAGATTGAATTTGTTTGAAATTTATTGATGGTTTGTTGATTACTTATCCAGTTTAGATTCTGAGAAGCATCACAGTTTACGTTGATATTTTCCTTCAGCTTTGCTGGTGAAATTGTATATATTTGATGCTATTAGCCATTCCTTTTTTCAAGAGTAAATATTTGAAGTCCTAGAAGGAATTATGTTTAATAATAATGATGCTTGTTTTACTATTTGAGACACAATTTTTGAGCGGCAAAATTCCATGCATTTGAGTTGATAAACTTCAAGTTCTCAGCATTCGAAAAACACCCCTAAGTGCAGCTACTGAAGAAGGAGCTTAAGCTTCTAATTTAATCACACACCTATGCAGCCAAGAAGTTACAAATGACAATCTCCTATATAGATCACAACCAATTGTTATTTATTTTGTTATCTAAGTGTTCAAAACATGATTATGATCAAGATAAAATCCTAGATCTCTTTGAAATCAACATAAATTAGAAGTTTATCATTCCATCTCTACAAAACTCTTAGATAATGTTCTTTGATTTCTTACTATTATTACTTCATATTATTACTTCTATTTTCTTTGTAAGTAGTCATTTTCAAAAGCTATGTTTTCCAACATCCAAAAAGATATTTTTCTTATTTTACCACTAAGCCTGGCTCAAATTACTTTTCTTAGTCTAATCCATCTTAACTAAAGAAGGATAGAGGGTAAATGAGCACAAAATATGCTGAGAAAGAACTTTTTATTTGTTTTTCTTTTTTTCTTTTTTTATCCTTCATAACCATGCATAATCTCAAAAAAGACATTTTTGACTACTAAATTCTTAAACAATTGGAGTTTTAACAAGCCAATAATATAAAATTCTACTAGGTATCCATATCTCTAAATACCCAACATAAATCATCTTTTCGGCAGGATCTTCATCTTCGAAAAGGCTATTGAGGTATTAAAAATAAAAAATAATTTGAAACAGATTTTTTATTCTTTATTCTTGCATGAACAAAATCTTCATATTCACACAAGATGGTTCAAGCTCCTTAAGAGACACACCTTTTGCAGCAATAGCAAGAACAAACTTTTCAGATTCCTAAATCAAATCAAAGTTTTTTATATATCTTTTGATGTGAGAATTCTATCATTATTGTTAACCTACTCTACTTCATATTATCTGCGAAACATGAATATACAACTTCACTCTGTTTCTGCCCTTTCTCGTTTTAGAGCAATTCTTTCTATGCTCATGCAAAAAAAGAATCTTTTTTACATACATTTAAGATAATATTCATGTGAGAAATATTCAAGACTGAACTATGCTCTATTGAGATCAGTGAACCGAAGAAATAGAAAATTCTTGAACTCTTCGATCTATCTTTGAATTCCATACATTTTGCTTTTTTTATTTGCTAATTAATCTCGCCTTTGGGGATTTGGGGAGATGAAAAAGGAAAAAGGTCAAGGATTAATTTCATAAAACAAAAATTGAAAAAACAAATCAAAAGAATAAAAAAACTCTTTGGACTTAGAAAACTTTCTAAAATGTTCCTTCGTTCGTTTACTGGATTTAAAGACGCTCTAAAGGCTGGATAGATTTCGCTTGTAGCTACTTCAAACTTCTCCTTTGCTAGCTCAAGGATTGTTTCTAGATAGGGCTACTTCATCCCTAAACCGCCTAAGAGTCACCATAATTCTTTATTTATTCTCTAAAGGATCTTGAAATAAGAGAATATTGACTATACTAAGCAATAGCTTGAAGACAAAAAATTCGCTCCGGTTGAGAAACAGCAAGCTTAGGAGATGTTTCTTGCAGAGAAGGCAGCTTATGAGAAAGTGAAAAAGGAGTATCTCTAGAAATACGAGTTTCCCAAAAGGAGATTATAACCTATTGCCTTCTATGTTCAAAAGCAAATGAAAAATAGAGGAACAGCAACTGTTAGTGAATGGATGAAGAAAATATGTGCAGATTATAAGAATCTCAGTGAGGAAGAAAAGCAGGAATATAAATTGCTTTCTGAGAAAGATGAAGAAAGATATCAAAGGGAAAAAGAAGAATACGCTCAACGAAACAGTGACTTGAAAATTCCAGAGATTTCAAAAACTCAAGGATACAATTTGTTCGTCGAAGAAATAGCTAAAAAGGAGGGTAAAGAGTTCAAGATGTAACTTGCAGCAAAAGAATGGAACAAACTGACTAAAAAACGATAAGATTCATATACGACTAAAGCCAATGAGATAGCAGCTGAAAGAGAAAAATAACTTTAGCAATTTATCTAGAAGCTTGATCTTAATGAAGAAGACGTGTGGATATTGAAAAAAGGGTTCAGGGAAGACTACGAATTGAAAGAGATCGAAGAAAAAAAGTTGGAAAAGATTAAAGAAGAAAAAGAAGAAGAAAAAGATAAGATAAAAAGGAAGAAAGAAGCAGAATTACTAAGGGAGAAAAAAGAGATTAAACTAGAGAAACAACGTGAAAAGAAAGCAACTCTGAGGGAGATTTTAGCTGAAAAGAGAGAGAAAAATAAAGAAAAAGAACAATTGAAAAAATAAAGAGAAAAACAGAACAAATTGGTTCAAAAAGAAAAGGATCAGAAGAAAAAACTTCTAGAAAAGGTCAGATTGGTTAAATAAAAGGAGCTCTAGAAAAAGAGAGAGAAAAGATAGAAGCTAATTGACGAAAAAAAAGAAAGCCTTCAGAAGGGAATACCGCTGAAAAAAAAAAAAAAATTAAATCTCACGAAGAGCGAACCTGTAAAGAAGGAGAGGAAATACACGGAAGCTGAAAAACTTGAGAGCATTTTTATTGGTTACCCAGATAAGCGTTGATTTATGAATAATATAAATTGAAAATAATCTTGTTTTTCATGTTATTCAAGCTTCTGATTAGTTTAGGAGAAATAATAAGGAATTAGCTTTGTCACTATTCAAAGTGTGTAAAGTTATTGTTTTGGAGTTAAAAAAATGAATACAGTTTAATAAATATTTTCTTACATAAAGACTTCAATAATTGGATTTGTTTTTTCAGGTGAAAGTCCATGGAGAATTACTTTGTTGAGTTGGATTAGAAATTTTTGTTGTTGTTGGAAAATTATTTATTGTTTTAGAAAGAAAAAAGGTTGAATGTCTTTCAGATCCAAGAGTGATTCCAAATGGTAAGACTAGAGATAAAGAAGATGACTATGTAGGGTAGATATAATGAAAAGCTTCAGGGTGTAGAGTCACTACTGAGTTAGGTTTCTAAAGATAATTAACAATCTTGAAGCAGGTTGTGTATTCAAATAATAAGAGAGCACTGCGATACATTTGACTGAAGACAATTCCAATAAATAAAGGAAACATTGCTATTTTAATTGTTATCTTAGCTATTTTAGCTTTCCAACTCAAGAGTGCTTAGAATCTGTTGGACTGTATTTAAGCTATTTCTAGGGAGATTTGATAACTTTTAGAAGAAGTCTATTTATTTGGCTTGCAGCTTTTGTAGATCATTCCATGCCATAGTATTTATTTATGTAGTGGCAAGTCTATTACAGATGTTTTGATTGTAAAGAATACAATCATCACTACTTCTGAATGTTCTTATTTAGGTTTGACATTCAGTTTAGCAGATAAAGTATGTAGCTAATACAATAAGAAGTGCTAGAGATCTAGTTCTCAGCATAGCTTAAGAAGATATGGCGATAAATATTTTCTTTTCTTTTTTGATTTATTGCTTGGTATTGTTGTTTTGTTTTTTAGATGGGATGAGTAGTTTCTTTGAGTAGATTATTCTTGAATTGCTTTTGTATTTTATTTTTTTTAATTTGATGTAAATATTTTCATTTCAAAGTGTAAACAGTGAAGGATTCCCATAATAATTGTTAAAATATGCAATCTCTAATTTTAGACATTTTTAACAGCAACTTAATAGATGTTATTCCTTTAATACTCTGTGGTTTAATTTATTTTTGCTATGTCTGTGACCTGTCAATATGATTTAGAAATGTTAAATTGATTTTTGATTGCTTTCTTAATGAAAGAATATTTTTTTGTTAAGAATTATTTAAATTTTAGCTATTGCCCCCATCTTCCTCCTTCCTCTTCTTAAAATCAATAATTTTCAAATTATCGTTGAATTTAAAAATAAAAAAGATGCTATTTTGTACTTGAAGCTGCTTTTAGTAGCACCAATGCCGATCTTTTATTTTAAAAAGTAGAGAAACAGTGCAATAAACTCAAATTATAATGGCATCGTTTTGTTTAATTTTAGGAATTAAACTATTATTCGCAATTAAAAGTTCATTTGAGATTGACCTTTTCTTGTTCTGTTATTAATTTCTTTTTAGCAAAACAAAAAGCACTGATCTTTCTTTTCAAATAACCATTCAAAAAACATGCAAATTTCTTGTTAATGATTGGTTCCCTATTTATTAAACAAAGCTGTTTGTTTAAAAATTTCAACACAATATGAATTTCTACCTTAGTAATTCAAGAGCAAATGTTTTACTCAAAAAGCGAAGATTGATTAAAGAAAACATAATCGTATTTACTAAGACAATTTCTCTCTGGGTAAATTGCTAACATCATATAAACTCTAGCAAATTAGTTCTCTTTTTAATTAAAACAATAATACAGCAAAAACCAACAGCCTTCAACAGGGATGATCACACAAACCAAAAATAATGACAGAAACAAGACATCCAATGAGAAAGCTTCTTGGCAGCAAGTTCTTGTTGAACTCTACAAGGCTCACAATCAACTGAAACGACCCCCGCTTCTGTGCTTCATCTTACTCGTAGTGAGCACCGTCCAGCGCGCATCTCTCCTTCTCAACGAAAAATTCCAAAGTAGAATCATGGATTCTGATAATTTCACTGGGAAACTCTCCGGCACCATTATCGATATCATTCATGCATTTCGATATAACACCCCGTAGAGCTCGAATAACTTACAAGCTATCTTATTATACAGCTTCCTAGCACTGAATTCTTTCTTCTTACTCAATCTAATCTTTCTGAGCATCCTCGAATTCCTCAGAATCAAATAAGTTCTACTTGTGGAATATATTAAGAAATATATTTCCCTCATTAATTGTTGTATTCTTAAAGTTTACAATTACATTATTCTCATGCCTTCGTTCTACTTCAGCTTGGATAATAGTTATTTATCGACTCACCCTACAGAATCATGGATCAACATAGTCTTGACTCTCACAGTAGCAGCAATATCCAGTTAATTTGATTTCAGCATTGATTTTGAAATCAGAGACAGCTTGAATCGTCGTCCTTCCATGTGGATTCTAGCTGGAGTTATCCGAGACGTAACGCTATCCCTTGCGAGTTACACAGGGATAATTTATGTAATGATACTGTTTGGTTTCCTTTCTTCGACTTCGTGCTTAATTGAAATCATCATTGACGAGCCATATTCATGCCCTAAAATCAAGTAGGCGTTCATTTCATCTGCATTTGCGTTGTTTTCTCTCTCGGTGTCTTCAGTTTTGTACATTAGTTTTTCACCTTTAACTGAATGGCTGCTATGTTCCTTAATATGCCTATCATTAACATTTAAGCTGGCTAATTACTTCTACAAAGTGTTCGCAGCTACAACTCTCGATGATAATTTCTCAAGAATTCTGGATTCTAATTCCTTCGACGACTTACACCCTTCATAATTAGAGCTATTTATTCGATTTTTTCATGGAAACCATCATTTCTATGAGGATTACCTGACTTCAAAGGAAGACAAAGGTGTTCTTTCTGAAGCTCTAGCGTTAAGTCATTTAAATTTCTGCACCGATCCAGAATGCTTCTGCATTTCCTTCAAGAGACATGTTAGATTATTTTATTATTTGAACAAATTAAACAGTAATAGTGTAAAATATAATTCTTTCTAAACTTACTTTGATTTTGCTTGGATTGTATCTTGTACATAGTAAGAAAAAGAGTAATTCAACAAGGAGGAATGTCTAGGTGAAAATTACCGCAAAAAATACATGAATAAATTTCTTGTGAATCTCTACGAAACATACAATTCTAAACGGAGAGTAACAAAAATATTTATCACAAATCTCAGTCATTTCTATTGATTTTACAATTTAAAACCATAATCTTTTACTTGTTTTTTCTTTTTTATCTTCTTTTAGAAATTTCTTTTAATTGTATTGTGAATTTGATTAATTTCTAACATTTGTTTTTTATTTGAACTGATTCAAACAGGAGAATGTTGGTGAGCGAGTGTTTTTTATTTAATTTCTATTACAAGATTGCAAGGTGCCCACAAAATGCTTCTCAGAAATACTAGGCATTTATCTAAAAATAGATGGATACGGCTGGAAAGAAAGAGCACTTATTGAAGATTTAAAATATCGGATTGAGCTCTTCTTTGAAAATAGCCTAAGAAAGCAAGAATCAAATAATCATCGAGTGAGCCCACTGATTAGTTTATAATTTGATGATATGCTATTTGAAAGTGAGAATCTCTTGAGGACAGCACTGCCAGTCTACAGAAGTTTCTTAAAATAAATTTCAGCAGACAACATAGAGCTGATAAAACTTGAAAAAACAGGTATTGAATTTTTAAGCTTACGAAGCGATATTGAAGGCAAGATCAGAGGTTGCTATACATTGAATCCTGATAGCAAGACTTTAACTGCACTTACATACACATTCATTGAGCATTTAGACTTCAAGGAAAGAAGAATTAAAGAATATAAAAGAATCAGCTATTATCTCAGGAAATCTCAAGCTGAAATACATGCATAAGCATCGCTGTTCTCGGAATCATCTTCTGTTATTTTCTGTTCTCTTCTAAAGCCAATAGGGAGTATCACGAAAATTACCAATAATTTTGCCGGACATTTTGGATTCGTTCCATAAGAACTTGTGAATCGATAAATTGATATTATCCTCCCAGTTGATGTTGCGAGGCATCATCATTTAGCTATGAAAACCTTCATCGAAACAGTAAAATTCAAGCAAATAATTCTGTTTCACTTAAATATGTTATTTATTCACTTAGGGAACCCCTAAAATCACTGCTCAATCTGATTTACTTCTCTTCTTGGTCAATAAATAGAAAGTAATAATTTATTGGAAAAATTAGGATTCTTCCTTTATGTGTTCTTAAACTATCATTTCTTCTTTTGTGTTTGGCTAATTTTGATTTTCTGGATGCAGTTTTTAGTACCAGTCTAAGTGAACTTCAAGCTCGAATATTTGTAGCTCACTCGAGAAATGGGCATGGTAGCTTTTATCAAAAAAACAGATGAAGATAGAGATTACATAACATTCCATAATTCAGGCAAAATATCAGAAATCACCCCTCATATCTATAATTATCTTTTCCAAGAGAAAACTATTATCGCACATGGTAAATATCCTTAAAAAGTACAACTACTATTAAACTTCAAATCGATTTGACTTTTGTTTTTAAAATAGATAAAGTACAGTTTCTCGACATCTATCGACTGATTCCAGAATTAGGAATCAATTAATTTCTGTTCGAAAGCAAAACAGATGTGATCAATAAAATGCACATTCTCTTGCCAAAGAAAAATCTTTGTTCTAAAATTGGATTTTCCTTGAAGAAATTATCCAGTGATATGAGGATGAGTCTGAAGAAATACGTTGAAGACCTTGAGTCAACTAGTCACATTATTATTGAAGCAAACATTGAACTGAAAATAAGGCGAATATCAGGCTATTAAGCTTAGTTTAATTATTTAGTAATCAGCAATCCGAAAAAAATAAATACCCAATAAGAACGAGAAGCTATTTTAAATGCACTTTTCGAAAGAGCTGATTAACTCAAAGGTACTTAAAATGCAGTCCTAAATAGGAATTCTATTCTTCAATCTAAAATATCTATCGATGCGTCTCCACTACGTGGAGCGACATAATATTTTAGAAATGAGACCTCCTTTGATGAAAAAAATCTGAAATTTGATGATGTCTAATAAACATTCGATGATCCTGATGAAGATGAAGATGAAAATGATTCTTATTATAAAAATGAAGATGCAGAGGGACTCTATGAGAAAGAAATCAGGAAATCTAAATTAACTAAGGAGAAAAGTGACTTAGAGAAAGATACCTCTTTAATACCAAGTATCTTCAGTCAAGATCATTAAAAAGTACTCATCGATAATACATTCTCCAAAATTACCGATACTATTGATGAGTTGAAGATAACATTCCCATTGGCATCAATCTACGATTCTCGACAAAAAGAGAGAGATGATCTTATCGAGAATTCTCCAGAACATTCGCCAAATAGCTTTGCATGTAAAAAAAATTATGGATGTTTCAAATTATCTTCTTCTTAGCGTCTAATGGGCTGACAAAATAACAATTTTTGCTTCACAAAAACAGACGGAAACAGCCGAATGGAAACAAGCTCTCAGCAGAAAGAAGATCTTCTAGGTGTTAAAGACCTATCAGACTCATATTTTTAAATTTAAACGGACAGACAACAGTTGTGCTAGCAACAATCTTCCCCTGTTCTTGCTTCAAATGCTCTCTAAACAGCTGAAAATCCACTTGAAGAAGGGTACTTAAATCGCTTATTGCTGGAAGCCAAACAGTATGAAGAGTTCAAATGCTTGGAAGACTTAAATTAATAGAATCTAATCCAAGATTAACGTGGTTAATTAGAAAAACACCAATAAGTTATGCTTGAAAATTATGTCAAACTACCAGAAGCAAAAAAGATTGGAGAGAGACCAGATCTTAAGATTAATCTTAAGCAAAGCTCGAAAATACTGGAAGGATAGAATTCAGCAACTCCCAACGAAGACAATGAGCGCGAGAAGTCTACCAGCGAATAAAGCTTCGTTTAGGTATTATTTTAATGTTCCAAGTTTAAAGATTTATTTGAATTGCATTGGCTGATTTTCACACCTTTGAATTTCAAAGAACCAAATTGAGAAGTAGAAAACTCTAAAGAAGATCAAGAAGTAGCACATAAAAGATAGAAAATTAAGTGAGTTATAAACAACTTCTCGTTTTAACAAAGAAAAAAGTGAGAATCCTGGACTTAATATAGTCTCCTCAATAAACTCTACTCGAACTGCGAATTTCTAGCGAAAAAATGAAATCATTAAACAAATCAGTATCAAAGGATAAGATAGATTCTTAACAACGATCTCTTTCTTAGGAGTTATCTCTCTTTTTATCCTCATTAGCGTGTCGTCAATTCTCTATCAAGAGAGTCTATCTCTCTTCCACTAAGTAAAAATTAAAAATAATTACCAAAGTTTAGTTGAAAACTCAAATAACTTCTTCAAACTTCAGGAATCAAGCACATTCAATGATATTCCATATGCCGTATCGATCCGAGCAGACTACTCTCTGATTATCAAGAATAAAGAACTTGAGATACTTCTTGAAGATGATGTTTTTGGATTCGCTTCGAATCCTTCATTGAATTCCAGTGTTCAAGAAATGAAAGATTCACTGAGAATAGACAATCTGGATAAATTTGGACACTATTAGCGAATGGTCATGCAATATTACAGAGACACAAAGCTCTCAGGAATGAAAGCTTACATTCTTAATACCACTGCTGTTGTCTTTAAAAATTACAGAGAAAATGTAACCACAATTTTTCCATAAAACGACCATTTTTTGACATTAATATTATTATACAGGGATAATATATCAACTAAACGATGTCGCTAACCTATGCTTTTCTAGCTATCCAAGAAGCGGCACAAGAATATTTGAATTATGGAGTCGATAGATCTGTTCCTTATAATATTTTGCAGTAAAATTTTATTATGATGTTTGCGCAGTATGCTTTTATTTAAGCAGCTGTAATCGCTGAAGCAGGCTCACTTTTTGATTCAATTAGCAGTTTACTTTGGCTTTCACTGTTTGTGATAATCTCAATATCTTTTGCTCTTGTTGGGATAATCTTTCCTCTCTATGCAAAGATTCAAGTGAAAAGAGAAGAAATTCTCAAGCTCAACGCAACATTTGATCCTTAGAAAATTGAACCGTTGCTTTTATCTCTGGATTAGGCATAAGAAAAATTTAACCTGAATGAAAACTTCAGAAATGATAAAAGAGAATCTCCCAAGAAACATTCAGCTAAGAATCCGCTGGGTAACTCTGCTGTAAATACTGCTGCTAAAGGTTAAAGAGGGAAAAAGAAAAAAACCCTATCTCAAACTTCCACGCTTCCAAGATGGAGTCCTGGTCTTATTTTCAGTGGAATTCTTGTATGCTTTCTTCTTTCCATCTACCCAATTATCAATCTATTACTCATTGAAAAATTCATTCTAGAAGGGAGGTTCAATATCTAAGAAATGGGGTCTCTTTACAGTGCACGAGCTCAACTTACGAGGTATTTATTATTTTATTTATTTTTCATAAGGGCTTTTTGTTTTTTACTGAATTTGCCATTTCACAGTAACTATGCAGCGAATTACATGGCTATGTCAGGGTGTTTATATCCAGGAAAGCTTGATGCAACAAAGTATAAGCGTGTTTATTCCTTGGCCGCAACTAACTAAGCTAAACTCACAGATGTCCTAAATATTCTCGATAACTTCAAGACAAGCAGACATAACTAAGATTTATATTCTGGATTCTTCCTGAAGTCAATCTCCGGTAACATATGTGATGCTTTCGAAGACTACCCAGAGTACATGCAAGGTTCAAATATCCTCAGCATACCCTCATGCAGGTCTGTCAGCGATAAAATAATGCAATCTGGACTGTAGCTCTCATTGAAATATGTCTTCACGAAATTTGAAGAAGTTCTGTATTCTTTTGACAGAACAACTGTACCTGAGTTTATTGGCTACATGAGAGATTGGGTGAATACGTTTGATTTCTTTGAATTCAATGAGCTTTACTTCAATCTAATTAAAGTTATCGAAGGTCTAAGATATTTCATGATCACAGTCACAGCTGATTATTTCTCATACATCATATGGATCTCCTCGTTTCTGTATCTTTACTGCTTAGCGAGTCTATTCTTGGTGTTTTATTTTGGATGGCAGTATTTTTTCTCCTCGATTTAGAAAGCACTTATTTAAACAAGGTCAATACTCACGGTTATTCAGGTGAGTTCTCTCATGGAAAATCCTTATGTCATGAGTTATCTGAGTACAGAATCAAAAAGAGAAGCAAAGTCAGGACTTCTTTGATAAGAGAAAAAATGATGCCAAAACAAAATAAAAAAATAATAATTGTTGTTGCTTTTTTGCTGATGTAGCAGCATTTGGAATTTCAATTGAGATTCCCTAAATATGATTGTAAACGGAACGCAATGTATGTGCAGGTGTTCTAAAAGAGATAAACATATTGCATTAAAAATCACAAACAAAATATTTCCACAAAGAGTGAAGCAACTCTTTGAACAATTTTTGAGTTAGAAAAAGGAAATGAATGATTAAATTAGCGTTTTAGCTTTAAATGTATTCTTAAAAAAAGATAAAAAACTATCCTCCAAAAATAGAAAAGAATGTTCGATTCAAGAGAACAGTTCAACGAACTTTTAGTGTGAAAAAAATAATAAAAATAGAAACAGAAATAACAATCTGTTCATTTGGCAAACCTTTGAGTTTATTTAATGTTTTCCTCGATGGTTGCGATGTAAGGATGATCCGGCTTGAGCTTTTTAACAAATATTTTAATTGCTTCGTCGTACAGCTACAAGGATTTCTTGTAAAGTCCTTATTTGTGATAAACAAGTGCAATGTTCTAAAGAGTTATTGCAAGCGTTACAGAATTGCTTGTCTTCTTCCTTTTGAAGGCCATCGCTTCTGATAGATAAGTCAATGCGCGTGTGTAATCATTCATTAAATAATAAGATATCCCTTTATTTTATAAGCATTCCGCATACATTGGATTGTCAAGGTCTTTTGATATTTTAAACTACTGGATTACTAGATCATAAAGTTCCATAGCTTCAGTGTGCTTATTCTAATCATCATAGATTATAGCTAAGTTATATTAGCTTTCCATGACCTCTTAAGAGCTTGCTCCAGATACTTTTTTACGAATTCCTAATGATTCTTTGAAGAGTTTTATGGCTTTTTCATATTTTCCCATCCATTTATACATGATACCTAAATTATTGAAAACTTATGCTCTGAATTCTGAGATAGAATCGCTTTATGAGGATTTATCTTATTCCATTTCAAAAGCAACACATAGAGCTTATTCATAGTAATAAATAGCCTTGGAATTATCACTTAAAACTCGATTGCATTCAGCTAAATTATTGTATGTTTCAGCTAACGAAATATCCTTTTCTATGAAGACTTTTTCTCTAACTTGAGCACTTCTTTAGAAAAATTTCAAAGCGTTTTAATAATCGGAAGTTTGAAAGAATGCCCAACCTAATTTATCAAGCAATCGGATTCCTAATGGACCTTGATAGCTAGCAAAGTTTAAGAAAAGTTCAATTCAAAAACCAGATTTAAAATATTTGTAAAGTATAATAAAAATTTTAAACTTTTTTGTGATATTTTTTACCCTAGAACATTAGTGATGATCATGCATTCTTAGTAGAGATGTAGAGCATCGATAACTTACCCTTTTTATGCAAATTCATCAGCAAGCAATGTCAAGACTCTAACTAATTTCGGCGAAGAATTTCCTAAAGTTTCTTTGAACGCATCTAGCGAATTTCGAAGATACACAATCATTTAGTTATTATTCTTTTAGTCTTCAAACAACAATAGCATAGCTATCTTCAATTAGATCTATCCACTCATGAGTATTTCATCGGGAAGCAGCTTCTGCTATGCCGACAGAGAATGCTAATAATAAAATAAACTTTTGTCTCGATCATAAATGTCTCGCCTGAAATTCCCAAGCTCGTCAAGCAATAAGAACTCCAAACGGATCTGTTCATGTAGTTTTTGTTTTCCTTTGATGTATTTCTGTTCTAAGGATTCTAGAGTGTTCTAAGCTGAGGAGAATAAGAATAATTTTCTTGCACACTGCCCTTAATATAAAAGTTGTAAATCACCAGCTATTTCGCCAAAAACACCTAGACTCTTCTCTTAAAACATAAAGAGATCTTTCTTGTAGGCTTAGTAGTCTAATCCTTTCTAATTTAATGTCTTAGCTTCAAATTTTTCTCGAGGAGTTAGCTAGATTGAAAAAGATAAAAACCGTTTGTTCCTTTCATAAGTTCAATCAAAGTATTTTGTCGTTACATGAGCTGAGGAAAAGAGTTGAAATTAGTTATTCCTATTCCCGTTAGAAGTTTTGTTCTTGGCTAGTTCCATCTCTTAAGTGAAAGTTGAAGATTCTTTGTATTCTTTATTAATTGGGGATATCAACATTAATTGCATTTTCTATTTTTTCTTTGCTTCTTCTTTGAGAAATGCTATGACTTCTTTTTCAGAGAATCTAACTGATGGATTAGGATGCACCATGTAAATCAGCAGGTTGTTGTCTACAGTATCGTTATTGAGATTTTATATGCACTTCATTATTTCATCATCAGTTAAAAACTCTTGAAGTTACAGCTCTAAAGCACACAAACCAAGAGAGTAGATATCACTTTTTATTGGATCAATTATGACTGTTTCTTTGTCTTGCATACACACTTACATACTCTTGCGTATTTCAGGAGCCTAAAGCAATTAATTAAGTTTAAAAAAAAGAAATCTGGAGAAGAAAGAAATGCTTTAAAGTAAAACTTGCTGACTTTATATTTATAATACGATGACGGAAGTTTTTAGAAAACAGCAGGAAACTCACTTTTGGGTTAATCAGGCTTGAGAATAAGGGCATATTCGAAGTTAGAGAGGAGAATGCGCTTGGAGCCACTTTTGCATGTTTAGAAAATGATATTCTCTGGAGTTATGCTATTGTGAAAGAGTCCTATTCTCTTGAGTTTTTTGATTTACTTCGTCATGATCTGAACCAGTGAACTCATCTACTCATGCTCAATTTCTTCCTTATGAGGGTTATCAGAATTGTCAGCTTCATTACGAAGTAAAAAATCCTTCAGAGAAAATTCTGCATCCTCGAACACAAGAACAAACGAAGGCTCCTACCCCGATCGATAGATAATGTACGAGTCTACGAACTTATGGATGCCGCCTTAGAATTATTTGCTTACTTCTTTGTCTGCTTGCTGGTATAATTTTTTCAGGTAATTTTCTGCAGCATTGTAAGCCGATTATTAAGGGTTTTAAAGGGATTTACTGTTACTGGAAGAGATAACCATAGAGTCCTTAAATGGAAGGAAAACATGTAAAAATGTATCAGAAGAAAGAAATGATAAAAATGTCCAAAAATAGCAGATAAATATATTTGATTTTCTTACAATATTCTTGGATTGTTAATTATCGACTTAACCAAACTCATCTTTCTCTTGATCAATCAGCAGTCCAATCTAAATATTATGATCAATATATTTATGGATCGCAATTTCCCTTAATGTCTCCAAGAACTCTTCATCATCCTCAATGTTAATGCACTTCACAACAAAGTTTTTAGAAGAAATCTTATCATAACATCGCATAACACTTGACCTATAAGTAAACATCCTATAATAGCCATTTATTAAATGCGATCCTTCTTCCTCCCCCATGGATTCATTTGTCTCGAAGTAACTTTAGTTGTCAAGTTCGCTGAGTAAAGTAAACGAATATTTGCTGTTGTAATTCATCTGATTAATTTATGCCTTTTTCTTGGTCATGGCACCTTCTTCAGCGAAATTTCTAAAAATCGGAATCGAATGTGTGGTTTCAAATTCATGCTCGTTTGTAATTAGCTCTTCTTTCATGTAATATTTAGTGAGTTTGGAGTGCGTAATTCGCAGCTCAAACGCATCATTGCTTTGAGTGTAACTATACTTCTTGAGGAAAGTGGTCTCTTTTACTTTTCCTAGTTTATGATCAGATGCAATTTCTTACATAGATGCTCTTCCTTCAAGAGCAGCTTTGTCGATTCTAAAGTAGAAAAAACAGAGTTATTATTGGGGTTTCTTCAAAAAAAATTCTTGTAAAAGTGATAAGAAAATGATTGAAATAATTACTGTTAAGTGTGAGAAGGTAAAGGAGATCGTGAAATGCTCTTAAGGGCTGAAGTAACTATTAACCCTTTTGCTGAGCTGTCAAATTCAGGGGTTTAGGTTAATGGAACGAGAGGGTTTGATTTCTAGAATCTATGTTGGTATTTCGAGATGTACATGCGAATATCAGTGAGAGTAGTGCCATCAATAAAAAGACATTTCAGAACAAATTCTACAACTTATTTCGGTAGATTTTAGTTATTTACGTATTTCTGCAAAGTCACAAAGTCTTTCGTATGCGAGATCGCTTCCTACCCGCATAGAAGCTGGAGATAGATTATTCCTATTTATCTCACATCAGAGTTAGGTAGTTGTTGTTTTTCAGAAGAAAATTACTGTAAATTATTCTTAGTTACAGACAAAATACATCGTTTAGCTTATGCATAAGTCCTTCCAAAATCAGATAATCTAGCTATTTGTGATGATGAATCCCAAAAGACGTTCTCAAGTTTGAGATTTCCATGCGTCTGTGTTCCTTCTCGAGAAAGTTAGTCTAGAGATTCTACAATTCTTTAGATCAGTGCAACAGCTTTTGGTTCTGTCATGCGATGATTTGGTTATCTGGAAAGATGCGACAGGAGACTTTATTAATGCAGATACTCATAGACAATATAAACATATGCTTTAGTCTAGAAATAGTCCAGAAGAGGCACACTTGCTTGGAACAAATATCCTTATCCTTGACTTCCTTCAGAAGTTTTAAATTCAGCTTCGCGAAGAAGCAATTACTTAAATTCCACTCTCATTTGTTCTTGAGTGTGATTGTCAATTTTACTACGTTCCATTGTCTTCAGCAAAACTAAACTTTGATTCTTAGAACCAATGTAGCTTTTGCTCCATGTGTTTTGGAATAGTGGTTCCCTCTCACTTAGCAGGTAATCAGAGACTCTTTTCCTCTTTTTTTTTATATTTTAAAAATAAAAATAATTTGTGATAAAAAACATGGTTTATTTTCCGATAATTTAAAATAAAAACCTATTCTGTCAGTGAATGCTTTGTAGTGAACGATTCGTCTAGACTTCTATCTTCCGTTTGCTGCACAGAATACATTTCATTGATAGTTTTGAGCTCAGCTAAATTCAGCGTTTTTGTTTTTTTGGTCTGTAAAGGAGTATTTTGATCTTCAAAAGGTGATTTTTCTCTTAATTCATGATATCCATCATCAAATTAGCCTCTAGTTCCCTTTTCAGGAAGAAAAGCTCTTGAAATCTAATGTGAATCTATTTCATAACCAAGTAGATTCTCTCCAGGAAAATTATTCTCTTAGTCAGGTAAATTATTTATGTATTAACTTGATAACTAAGATGACTACTTATGCAATGAAAGACTTGATTTTTTATGTAATTGAGCATATCTTTGCTTTTTATTTGCTTTCTATTCAGCCCCACTCTCATCAAGAGAATAATAAAATTAACTATCACTATCGAATTTCAGTAAATTTGAACTGCCTGAGTTGCTATTTTGTTCTTAAAAATTGACTTTAATTTTGTCATTATTGTAGCTTGTTTTGGACCGTTTATTAGAAGAAGGTTAGTCGCAGTTTGGAAGTGAATAACCTTCACTTTGATGAGAGAATCCAGTTATTCTTTTTCCTTCTCTGTTTGGTACTTTTTTCTCCATTCTTTTCTTCCCAGAATTTGATAGGAAATACTGATTTGGATAATTAGGAGCTCTAGGATCAATATCAAAATTTTTATCTTCATCAGTACACGAAACAGGTGAATTGATCTGCATCATAGCCTTTTGATCTGAATATTGGATTGAGTTTTCTAATTCTTTTAGGCAGACCAAACAAATGTCAAAGAAAAGATAGGTAAAGTATGAATTTAATTAGTACTTACTTTGTTGTGGAGATTTCAGAAAAGAATGCTCGATTGTATCCATCTACGGTAACAAAAGTGAAAACTTAACAATCAATATTACTAAACTTTTATAAATCATCCAATCTTAAAATATGTTTAAAATGCATGTGTTTTCTTACATTTTTCTGCTTCTAATGATTGGAGTCTTCGAATATATCTAACTGATCATCTCCAGTATCTTCTGCGGTATTGATGCCCTATTTATTAGTACATTTCTTTCGATCAGAAAATGAAATAACTTATTCATTCTAAACTTACTTTCAGCATTTTAGCTCACTGCAAATAGAGGCGCTGGTAAAAATACTTCTTAAGAGCTTACTAATCCCTAACTGTTCGTTGTGGAATCAGTTTTGGTTCTCTCCGTTTAATGCGATTTTCTTTAAAGATTGTTCTTTCTTATTGAATTAATCTGCTCGTAAAAGAAAAGAACTTTGCATATTTTTTATGCTTTCAAAAAATTTGATTTGTCTCTTCTCTGCTTTGGATAACATCAAACTTACACTAATTTAAGCTATTAGTACGTGCTTGTACACCTTAGACACAGAAGATTACTTTGTAGGGAAAGATACGTTTGTTTTTCATGTTCCAAGCTGTGGCTATTTTGGGGAAAAAAATTAATAATATTTTAAATTTACTGAGGATACTCAACATTAATCTTACTTTTGAAGATACTTTTACCTGAAAATACGCAGGTATTAACAATTAGGAACAATTAAGAATAAATTTGATCCATGGATTTCAGGGTAACTATTGATCTGATTATTAATATAATTATCATTTTGTTTTAAATAAGTAAATTCAATTTTTAGCAAGTTTTACTTGAATAAAATCTGTTAGGCATTTTTTGTGAGCCTATTTTAATCTCAAAAACAATTAAATTAATTTATCTATCTAAGATCATCAAATCTTTCCTTCATTTTTGTAACTTCCAAATAAGATAAAGTTTCCAAGAAAACTCTTAAAAAGTTGACAAAAATATCGTAATGACGTTCCACATAATTACTGGATTAATAAACCCTTTTGTAGATGCATAAAAAAGTTCAAATTACTTTGTTTTTTTATTAACTTACTGTGTTTATTAATGTTTATTTTTTCAAGGATTTGTCATTCATTTAATATCAAATTTAAATTAAATAATTCTTCTTTATTTTTCGATTGATTTCTCATTTTTCACATAAAGTACACATATTTTCACAAAAATAAAAGATGCAGAATTTGATGTGAATCTATTATCTTCTCTTCAAAGAACTTACAAATGTGTTTTTCTCTAATATCAAATTCTAAATCATACGAGATAGCAGTTGTATTTTGAAGTCCTGTTTACCAATTATTCAAAATGAATTCTTATTCTTCAGGAGGAAGACTTGGGTGTTTGGAAAGCACTGATAAGATTTCGAGAAGATTTGACAATTATGTAGAAGGAGAGAACGATTTTGGATTAAACAGTAAGAATTTCACAATGAAGTTATGAAGGATATCTGGATTTATTGTCTCTTTCAGGAGAAAGATCAAATAAAAATTGAGATAAGAATCAAACGAAATACCATTGAATCTGTTAGTTATTCCATGTATTATGCAATTTTAGAGCAATTATTCTCGCCTAAGAGAAGTCTTAAAGAAAGGTGTTTCTCTTACGAACACTTATTTCGAAAGACTTTATCCTTTATCTCCAATTTATCCATCGAGATTTTCACTATCAATTTTCAAACTCATTTTCGTAGAAATCCTTTTCGTTTTCGACAATGCTCTCTCATTTTTATCCAATTCTAAAAGTCTGTTATATTCACAGACAATTCTTAGATATTAGGGCTTTTTATTTAAAGTCCTCACAACATCACCAGCTGCCATATTTATCATAGGGTTATTACTGCCTATTTTATCGATTAGACTATTCATTCTTCTGCCTTTCCCTGTTAATGCTTTATTTATTGTCAAAACTTTGACTTCAACTCCGTCAGTTTAACTTGAGGAATGATTTTAATTTTTGGATTGTCTTGAGCTATGCCTAGGATGGTTGTTGCTGGAACTGGTATTGCTGTTCGCAGTGTAGCAATGATTGTTTTGCGAGGTGTAATCTGTTTACTCTTTTAATTTGTTAATATATTCATGTTTGACAATAATATCTGAGCCATTTCCTTTCCCTGCTAGTTCCCTCATGGATTCATATCGAAGGAGAGGAGATATCCAGGGATGATTTGATTATTGATATTGTGTTGAATTTGCTCTTGAGAAAAATCCAGATGTAATAGATTAAGAAGGAGTTGAGAAAGTGCCTGAATTATTTGCTAATTTTGAGAAGGATTGCATCCCTGCTGCTGATCTATCTGAGAAGAGAGTCTTGCGCATGAGCTTTTCTTAGATAGAAACATCTAATTTTTTGAGTGCGCGAGTTACCTTGTGTCGATCCTCGAAAGGATATTCTCTGTTTTAGGAATTTATGAGATCACCATGGAGTTTCTACTTAATCGATTGAATCAGAGTGCTATTCGTTTGAATGCTAAAGTTGATTGGAGTGCCTTAGGTGTTGGAAGAGTTACGCATTTGATTCATTCCAGTGCGAGTATCATTATTGCTTGGAGTAGCTGTTTATTTGTTGTTTTCAGGTTATCTGTCCACTTACCCGAATTGACTAATTTCTTTTTATTTTTTGAGATTCTCAACAGCATTTTCAGTGCTTTTCAAATTGAAATATTTTCCATGCTGCGTTGAAAATGATCGCCCAATGAAATCAAGTGGTTTCTCACCAAGAAAGCTGAGCTGAGTACGACGTAAATCAACTTTTTTATATTTATAATTTTTATAGGAACTTCCACCGAAATCAAAATACTCATTTTTATCTTCTGATTTTTGTTTCTTGAGCCTGAAATGTTCGAACCCTGCAGAATCTTTTGGAAACTAGAATCTAGAAGTACTTATTTCCGATCTTCTTTCTGTGTTGCCACCTTTTGGGATTGATTTTTTATCTTCAACAATTTGATCTTCATAAGTTCGTTGAGTTTTCCTTGGGGATCTTGAGGTATCCCTTGCTAACAAGGATTCTCTAACTAGCATAGAATCGTTGGATTCTCTTTTCTTTAGCAAATCGAAGTTGTTTTTCAATGCATGAGTATCTCTTTACTATTGGATTTTTCCATCAGAAGCTACAATAACTTCATTTTCTTTTTATACTTACTGTTTAACAGCACTAGCTACGCTTATGTCACTGCTTAGAAAACCATCCAGATGATCTTCTTTAGGTATGTCATTGCTTTGAGCTGCTTGGTTTCGAAACTTCGCAGATGGTTTGATCTCCAACTCCAAAAGTTGTTCTGACCCTTGAGTTTTGATTTATGGAGTGTCCATAAGAATGGCACGATTTCTACAAATTTTAGAAAAGGCCTACATTACGTTTTTATTAATTGCTATTTGTTATTTTAATGTGATTTTAATGATACAACATTCTGTTTTACTTTGAAACTCTCTTGAGAGGAGCTTAGTAGAAAAAGTGAGGATAATTGTAATTTGTTTGCTTTTTTTTAGGAAGACTTATTGAGAAACAAAGTGTAATTAGTCATTGCTTCTCAATGCAAAAAAGTGTTAGAAAGTAGATAATTTGTTGTTCTCGAAATGAATTCGGAAAAGAATTTCCTTCATTAGAAAGAAGCTTGCAAGTTAAATAATCTGTTCTTGTTTTTACAAAGAGAGAGAGAGTTGTCCATAAATACAACTGAAATAGTCTTATGAATAAATAGAGTTTCTATTTCTCATATAAAAATAACAAATCAATGTTCAATCTTCTCATATTTCCAATCTCCTTCACCATCGAAACGAAGAACATAGTCGTGATGCTGCTTCAAAGAGTCAACTCTGTGGGAGATTGTGAATAAAGTGATGCTCATTTTCTTCGCGTAGGCATAAAGTTAGTTCTCAACATCAGCACTAACAGCACTTGTGCATTCATCTATTTGTTTTATTTTAGCAAAAAATCTTAAGCTACAAATTCATTATTTTCCAAAACTTGTTTTACCGAGAATAGCAAATTTAGGCTAATGATAGAACATTCTCGCCATAGAAATGCGCTGCTTTTCACCACCTGAAAGCTTGTCGTACCAATCTTCGTTTGCATCGAAACGGAGTGGCTCTCTGTTCACAATGTATTCAAGGTTCACTTGCTTTAAGAATTCTACCAGATTCTGCAAATAAAATTATGAATATTCGTTCATTATTTTGAGCAAACTACAAATAGAAATCGATATTTAAGTTTACCTCATCTGAGATGCTTTTTCTAAACATTTAGAGCTTTGTATCTGGGTAAATGATCTGATCTCTAAGAGTTCCAGCTGGTAGGTAAGCTTTTTAGGGAATGTAGAACAATTCATCGAGGGATGGGCTGCTGAGTGAACCTGTGAAAATTGGCCATAAACCACCGAGAATTCTGAACAAAGAAGATTTTCCACATCCATTTGGACCAGTGACAATCACATTCTCACCATGATTGATGGTGATTGACAGTGGCTTGACTAATTTTTCACCACTGGGAGTCACAATTGGAACATTGTCAAAGATTATCACATCCTTGATCTCATGCAGCTTAAGTTCAAGAACAAAAACCAAAAATATTAAATAAAAAGTTGCCTGCCTTCTTCTTTTGGAAACATCAAATCCTAAAAAGAATAACATTTTTGAGCAATTTTTAGGATATATTTTACATTTCCTGTTTGAATTTAGACTTTTTAAGGTGCGTGTGTGATTTCAAATCCAAATTCTTCAGCTCCTTCGAGCATTTTTCTCGTGTAAGAACCTGAATTAAGATCCAATAGAACGTCTCTCATTTCGCTGACAACTGTAGTATACCCAGCAAGTTCTTAGATTTCTTTATAAGACACAACTAATTTTCCAATAGACTTAGCAAGATTGATGAGCAATGATGAGTTTCTCACATAATCCCTTGTAATTGCTGATGGATCACTACCAACTTTCAAGAGATATGCTTCACTTCCAGGTCCAAACACAGGAAGACCAAGAATAGCATATCCTACCATGACTGCACCGTATTTGACAAGCATAGAGTCAAATGTGCCCATGTAGAGTCTCTTTGTCATGACATTGACTTAATGTCTTATTAGCTTATTGAAAGAATTTGCTACTCTGTCTTTCTCCCAGTTATTGCCTATTTTAAAATATGAACATTTAAAGAATCCAAGTTGTAAAATACAAATCAATTCTTACCTCTGTAGAAGGCAATTTCTTCACAATGATGAACAATATCAGTATGGCAGTGACGATATTCACCTTCGTTACGTTATGCGATCGCAGTGAGTTTTCCAAAAGGAGGGGAGATTGTCTTAATTACCATTCCTGAGAAAAAGTACCAGACAATAACCATAGCTGGTCCTCTCCATCCAACAAGCTCTGCGAGCTTTCTAGAGAACAGAATGATGTCAAGGACAGGCTTAGTGAAATTAGGATAGATCATCGACAAGGAGTTAGCCCATTTCCTTAAGATTAAAGAAAAAAACTTTACTTAAAATCTTCAAATTATTGATGAATTAAATTGAAATTTCTTATTAATTCTGGTATCTTTTTTGAAAAAATACAATAAAACTTTTTGAAGTTTAAATGAAACTTACTCGATATCATTGGTGAGTCTCTAATCGGGATTGGAGACTCTGCAATCAAGACTTGTGAGTTGATATCCAGTCATTCCCTTCAAGTACAGTGAGCACATGTGTTCAGTTAATTTCGTGCGATAATACACTGAGAGTCGTTTATTCACATAATCGATGTAGCTATTCACAAATGAAGCAGGCACTGCTATCATGCAGAGTTAGAAGATCTAAGAAAAAGATAATAATTGTTCAAAGAAATGTTTATTCTGTTTGTTATCTGTTTTTACTCTATTCACGAAGAGTTTGAAGTCTAGCTTGATGATAGCTTTGACAATTCTTCCATTTGCACCTGCTAAGTAGATGGAAAGATATGTTCTGAATACTAGGAACAGAGTCAAAAGAGCCATATCTAAAACAGCTGAGCACTTTAAACTCGGCAAAACGATCTTGAGGAGGGTCTTGATTCTCTAGAAGAACACCTTATCGACATCTCCTTTGCCTCTCTTTTTTTATTCCTGATTTGCTTGGCGGTCGATTTCACGACTACGAGAATTCGATCGCACTTTCAATAGCCCTACAACAGCTAAGATTGTTGCGATAGTTAAGCCCTTTTTTTAGAAATTCAACAGTTTAAAGAGGAGTGGTGAATAAATGGAAAATGCAAATTAAGGAAGGAAATGAATCTTTTGGTTACTGATCGTTTTGTATCTTTGAAGAAGAATTTGACGCATTCCTTCATCAAATTCGCCCAAAGTTAGTCATTTGAAGCTACTTTAGATTGCACTGCCATTCTGAAATTAAGTAAATACTGTTAGTAATTGTGGAGAATTAGCAAAATGGATGTCAATATGAGATTTACTTGGTATTTTGAGTTTAAGAGCTTCAAACTGTCTTCCTTTTTTCTCTCTCTCTCTTCCTAACCTATTTTTCACAGTTTCTGTGCTTTTAATTATTATCTCTTGATCTTTTTCCTTTTTTCTTCAAGGGAACTTTCTTAATGGGATAAAACTTTTAATTATTGAATCATTACGAACTACGTGACGAACCACAAATAAGAGAGAGACTTCGTTTGTTCTAAATATGTGTTTTAGTTCTATTTTTTTTGATTTGATGGATATTTATTATTTCAGCAGAAGATAATATTATTATTATCACTAGGAATTAGCTATTTTTTTGAAGAATGAATGGAATACGTGTGGATTGCACAAGGGATTTAATTTGAGAAAAAGAATAGCACAAATTCAAGAAAGATCTAAGGATATTAATAAATCTAAAAATAATACAAAATTAACACAAAATATGTGAATAAAGTGGTAGTGGAGGAGAAAGAGTTATTATTAATTGTTGCATAAATATTTCACCTTGATATTTGTGCATACCTGAAATACTCTTGATTCTGAGTCACTTATTTGATTAAATTTGATAATTTTAAGTAATTTTGTGAAAAATTGTTGCTAAAACATCGATTTAAGCCTGTTTCTCTTGGTTTTTCATTTCAAAAGCCTTTAGGATTATTGTTCACTATTTTGTTAGCTCTGTCTCTTGTACAAGTTCTTTTGAATTCTCAAAATATATTTATGTAAGCTCTAGTGTATTATCTTTCTTATTTTGTAATGCCAACTTTTCCTATGATTTATTCAAATCATATTTTCTCTCTTCCAGATTGTTATTAAGATTTCCATTTGCATTCTCAACTTCCACAGGTAAAAACTATTCTAAATTTGATGTCAAATATCTAAACTATGACTATTCTTGAGAGAGAAAATAAGATTGCTAAACAGCGAGTAGACTCATAAGTATGTAAGAACAGAGAGAAAGCATTAGAAAGAAATTAATTGCTTCGATGGTCGCTTCGTTCTCAGCAGGAGTTATGAATTCCACTGACATCACATCGTAGATGAGCGCACCAAAAAAATAAAGGAGCGTGACAAGAACAGAAAGCAAGAGTTTAGAGAAGAGCAAGATCAACGCAGTATTCCCACCTGCCAGTGCATAGAGACCGAATGAAAAAATGGATATTAAATACAAGCTTAGTGCACCTTGAAGTATTTCACCTTCGTTCACTATTTATTGGATTAAAGAGATAACAAAGAAGAATATCGACAATCCACAATAAACTTGCAGCCCTATTTTGACTCGCTTCTTCTCAAATCGGGCAAGACTACTTCTTCTAGGATCAGGTTGTTAAGAAAGATTTGAGTGCTTATATGCTATCATCACAATTGCAGGATTCAAAGACCCAGAATGAAAATATGAATTAGAAGAATAACTTAATTATCTCTCTTCCTGTCACAAAAGTACTTCAATGATTATATTAAAATTCAACTGTAAGCAACTTTTTTCAATATTCCGCTTTAGGAACTTTACCTCCCCCCTAATTACGGATTCTTCTAAATTCGAGTGTTGTCCACCAACAAAACTGCTAAATAAAATGAATATGAAAAGGACTATTTTTAACTACTTCAGTTATTATTTGCGTTTGGTTTTTACTTATCTTGGATAAATTTCACAAATACTAGAAAAATTAAATGTACAATTAATAAAATGCAGTTTACATGTCGGAATACTTCTTTTCGGAGAATGAAAAAAAGGAAGTTAACTCAAAAAATAGAACAAAGAAAGAGAGAGTTTAATCACAGGAAATCGAAATGAAGAGTTTATTTATCTTATTAGTTATTTGTTAAAGAGTGTTGTTTTACATTGTGGAAACAATCAATCAAATAAAACAGAATATACACACA
>Ga0302271_10000767_pt1 | contig 31511 bp, 20 predicted proteins | sample III_Bog_N1_1_FD_198767 | JGI IMG/M metagenome (GOLD analysis project Ga0302271, IMG submission 198767) | Peat permafrost microbial communities from Stordalen Mire near Abisko, Sweden - III_Bog_N1_1 | ecosystem: Environmental > Terrestrial > Soil > Wetlands > Peat | place: Sweden: Abisko... | reverse complement strand
AGTCGACTCCCAATTCTTAAATAAGAATTTTATGGGTAAAGGACAGGATGTTTATTTCTTTCTCAGCTAAGCACCTGTTATCTTTTAGAGAAAGCTAAGTCCTACAAATTGTCTGTTATTATTTGCTAATCATCTTTTCAAAAATTTATTCTTTTTACACAATATGACTCTTGTCAAAGCAAAAATAATGAGATGATATATATAATAAGTCTTGCTAAAAATAATAAAAAAACGAGATAGTGTGGTTATTCGTGCTACAAGAACCCCCAAATTATATGAAAAAAGTCATATTTCCAAAATATGGTCTGAAGAGAGCACAATCCAAACTACTTCCACTAAAAATCAATCTAAGACAAACATAATAAGAAATGTAGTTTATATTAATATATTCTGGCTATCTCTTCTTCTTCTTCTTTTTTCAATCAGCTGATGTCTTTAGTACAGTTAATCCTTGTTTGTCTTCTGCGAGAACATAAGTCACCGCTTGGTTTTAAAATCTCGATGCGGGGAGTCCGTTGATCGTTTTCGTTGATTTATTCTAAACAGGGATACCAAATCTACTCTCATATTCCTTAGTCTACTGATTTTTACTAAATGCTAGCTGTTCTTGCGCATTTTAGTTCCTCTACTTGGTGCTGTTCAACTTCGCAAGCTACTCTTGTTCTTTCGTCTCTAGTTATTTCATAATTTCTTCTTTCCTTTGTTGTTGCTTTCTCTCGTTCTCTAGCACGCGTAGTTATTCAGCTTGCACATCTTCTGTTCGGTGCGTAAAGAAATCTGAGCGATTCTTGTTTCCAAGTTATTTTTCCCTTTTGATTTAATCAACTTTCATCTTTAAATTCTCCAGATTCTTCTCTTCAAACATTGCTTTTTCCTAGAATAGCATGTCGCGTTCTCTCTTCAGAGCCAACGCTTCTTCCTTGTTTCTGTCCATGATGAACTACCTTGATAACTAGATTTTCCGTTTCTCCAGCTACCCAATTGGATGTGTGAATTTCACTTCATCTACTTCAATCATCTTCCTACGCGACTCCTCTTTCTATTCAAGAATCCCAAAAAGTTAAATATCCAAAAATATCACAACTTTCTTTGTAATTTTAAACCTTAATCTGCTCTCTCCGCTTGATCTCAAAGATAAAGTTTGCTTTTGCTTCAGTATCTTCAGCTTTCTCTGCAATCATCTTATCTTCCAAAGCAAGCTTGTTTATCCGATTTGTCAACACTTTCAACTTCACAGATGTTTCCTTGTGATTTTGTTTAGCTTAAAATACTGTTCCATTGCCATGACTTTGTGAATGTGATAGTCTGAATGGCTTTTTCTTCGGAGTCAACCCAGGATTACTGAAATATGCAGAATATGCATTTATATTATCTTATCCTTTACCTTGTTTAGCTTCAGAGATAGTACTTTATTGCTATTTTTACTAAACCGATGAAGAATTAGTTCCAACTTAGGATTCCTCAAGAAGCTAAGATTAAGCCAGCTGCTCTTTTGACTCCTAATGCGTTTGCTGTTGTGGATGCTGCTTCGACTAGGAATTATTGTTAGTGTTATGATGATCATTAGCAGATGAATGTTACTATTCCTAATGATGAGGAATTGAATCCTTATCTTTAGCATGTGCGTCTGAGTTATCCCCTGAATCTTAAGCCTTACCATTTGTATTATGTATTTTCTATTCTTCGATCAGTTTATGACTCTCAGCTGGCTCTGAAACATGCGCATTAGGTTATTATTATTCCTGTTCTATTCCGTTTTTACTCATAAATCTGCCAGGGTTATGTATGTAGTGTATGATTTTTTATTCTTTTAATAATCTAAGCTTAATTATCCAGAGTGCAACTTCTTCTTTCTTCTAAATTGTTTTCTTTTTATTCACTTCCAAGACAAAATGATTCTCAGTAAGAACATCAGCTAATAGTAATGAATAAACTTAAAAATTAAATAACTCTTTTTATTTAAATAAATAAGTAATTAAACACTCCCATTTTTGTTTAGTGTTAGGGATCTATGATACTTGCTTGTCAGAGCAACAGACACTATGCAATGTAGCACGACATAGATAATTTTTAAAAGTTATTAGTTATCTTGTTCTTCTTCGATTTATCCTTCGTAGATTTACATAAAACTCATGAAAGAGACACAGCGTATTTTATTCGACTTGATTTTTTTCTTCAGATTCTTAATTGGTATGATCCAATAATGTGTTTAAAATACAAAATTACATAAAATTCCCATTTAAATTGCTCTTTTCTTTCAAAAAGCTATAACCATCTAAAAAGTAATCTCTATGCCTTCTTCTTGATTGTCTTCTCCTTTTCAGCGCATCAAACAATCAAACATATTGCTGCTCTTCACCTTCGAAGCGTTCTACTTAGGCAAAAATAATCAAACAAAAGCAAGTTATTTTTCATCTAGAACAAGAACCAATCTTCCCATTATCTGCAGTTACCTTTTTATTAGGTTAAAGATATTCTATTTGTGGTGGTGTCTAAGTCGGTTAGGTAACTTACTTTAGCTTCTACTATGGCTTCTCCTTCTTGGACTAATTACCATTTAGTTTATTTTACTATGTGATATTCTCAGTTGGTCTATGATTATTATTAGTATTCCCTGCATCATTCACGTTATTGTTATTTTGTTGCTGTTTCTTTTCAAATGATTATGTGAGGACTATTAATTGTTTTAATTTTCACTGGAATGATGATACTGCGTGTGCTTGTTGTTGCTGTTATTGCTATTATTATTCCCATTACTTTGATTAGGATTCTGATTGTATCTCGTAAGATTTTTCGGCTGATAAGAATACGAATTCATGTCTGTAATATATTCTTCCTCCACTGAATGATAACCGTCTTCAAAACCTTCCCTATCATTTTCTTTATGTTTTCGAGGATATTCCTTGTGATTCCTGTTATTTCTGTACTTTACTTATCTGTTACTCTAATCTTCAGATCCATCTTATTTTTCTTATATATCCCCATCTTGATCCCTGATAATATCTTGCTATTATCGTTGATTCTCCTACTGCTACTATTAATATTCTTCCCTTCCTCCTTGTTACTAATATCTTTGATATAATGGTCTTCTTTAAGTATTTCCTTATTCCTAAGGTATTTCTTCATTTGAATATTTTTATTCATTCTGTCCTTCATCTTTCTTATCTTATCCAACATTTTGTTCTTATCTACTCCTTCTTTAATACTACTTCTACTCTTACTTATTTTCTTGTGTATCATCCCCATTTCCTACTACTCCGCCTTCTCTTTGCTGTTATTGTTTATTTTAAGATTACCGCTTTTCTCGTTATTAATTATGTGGCTTTTACTTCTACTGCTATTTCATTTCTTCAGTCGATTGATTTGATGTTTCATTCTTATTTTCGTTGCTGTTATCATTGCCAGGTGTACCTTCATTTGTTTTTTCGACATAAACAGTCCTCTGATTATTTTTTGGCTTACTTTATCGTTGATCCTTCACAGCAGCAGAAGATGTTTGTTTCTCTTTAGAGTTTACAGCGGTTTCTGTTGGATTAGCTTAGTTATGTTATTTCGATCTATTATGCTTATTGTTATTATTCTAAACTGAATTCTCTGTCTACTAGGAGTGTTGTTGACTAGACTACTATGAGTCATACTACTTTTCATCTGATTCTGAACTCTTTTACTACTACACTGTGGATTCCTCTTATTGTTAAGAGTCATATTTTCTTACATAAATCTCAATTTCCTTTGGTTTCTAATTATTTTGCTATTTTTTTCTATCCCTTTGAGATTTCGAAGCATTACTGTTATTATTACTCAATGTGTCCCCTGATATGTTCTAATTATATTCTACTTTACCATTGTTAGTATCTTAGTTATTATGTTAAGATTCTTCCTATTTACTATCATTTTTCTCTGCCTCATTGTGGTGATGTGCATGACTTAGATTATTAAGAATATGCATGGGTGGTTTAGCAGGGAGATTATTACTGTTTCTTGTAATTTATATCCCATCATCGACAAATTGTGTCTTGTAGAAAGGCTTGCCATCCTCAGATCTATCATTTGATGGCTTCTTATGTTGGTGCTCCTACCCTCCATAACTATTTTACTTCCTAATCTACAGATTGGATTCCTCCTCGTTGGCTTGTCTCTTACTGTTCACGAAGTAACCCTAGTCAGCAGGATTAGCAGACCAATTTTATGGCTCTTCTGAAAGTATCTATTCCTTCTTTTGCTTTTCATCTTCACTGCTCTATTTGTGATTATCATGGAAATGTACTCCTCCAGATGATTCTTTGGGATAACCGTTGTTCCTATTTTCGCTGTGATTGCCGTCTAAAGAACAAAAATTAGCATTTCCATTAGATTAATATCCTCCCTTTAGCATATTCTAAATTTTTAAATAAATAAGCTAATTCATTACCATGACCTCCTCTTTTAGTTGTTCCTTGCTGATGTGATAGATTCTCAATCCATATCCGAGCATAAAAAGGCATTTACTATTGAGCAAAAATAAAAAAATTATTATCAGATAATTAATAATTTCCCACACAATTCTTACCCTAAAATCAATATTTCTGATGAGCTGCAAAGCTGCAGATTTCGGCAGAGTCACTTTCATCCAACCACCATAAGAGCGATCAAACGAAATGTCCTTAATTTCAAACTCTCCCCAGACATCTTGAATGAGCTTCTCACTTAGCTCTTCGTCTTTCTTCGCTATTTTAAATCTTATCAGATCACCATCTTCCCCTTTTATATCCAAAAGCATCTCCTCCCCTAGATGATAAGAATTGATTTTGGAAAATGAAATGGTGAAAATACATAATAACTAAAGATTTTCTAAGACTTTATTTACTTGTTATATTTTTCTCCCTTTCGTATCCATGATTATGATGACCATTGTTTTATTATTATCGTCCTCCACTGCCTTGTCTCTTGTCTCTTTCCCAGCCTTAATTGCTATTCCTGTCTACACCATAGCCTTTTCGATTACCTCCTGAATTTCTGTCGTTAGTAGGATTGCCTAAAGAACCATTTCCAGTTCGTCTATCAGAAACATCTTGATTAGATCGTTTGCTATTGATAGCGTACTAATATTATTCTCCTTTTTCATCTTAGCAAGGTTCTAAACTTCTTTGCTAAATCTTAACTGAATCTTTGTGGATTTCCTCAGATTTAGACTAATTCTTCTATTATTAATCTACAGGTTTTTTTACTGCATAATATTGTTGCTAGGGCTGTTTTTCTTCTTCATCTTCAATGTCTGACGGCTCATTATTATCACCTTCATCGTCTTCGTCTAATATGTCCACCCAATTCCGCTTTGTTGCCATTTTCTTGTTTCTTTATCTTGTTTGCTTTTTTAATAATTATTCTAACTTTGGTACTTTGAATGATTTAATAAAGTATTTTATTTTTGGGGTTAGTTTCTCCTTTTTATCTCTTACTTTTCTCTCTTTCTTTCTCTTTAATCTCTTGAAGTCTCATAAATAAGTAAAAAATACTTTATTCTAAAATTCCTCCCATTTTTATATGTTTAATTCATTATTCATAAATATTGTAATCTGAAATGAAATATGAAAGCAAGGGGTACACCATTCATTTTCCTTCGTTCCCAACATCCCCCATCCCCAAAGAATGAATGAATCTATTTCTCTCATTCTACCTGCCAAGATTCTAGATTATCCAAACTAAAATTACGGACAAATAATAATAATAATTTCCTAATCTAGCTAAAAAATTTTTCTAGTTCTTTTATCTTTTTCTCCACCCCCAAAATGGCTACCAGTGTTCAAATAAAATCAGTTATCGCTCCATCGATTCTCACTGCTGATCTTGCAAACCTCGCAGAAGAATGCAAAAAGCTCTTGGAACTTGGTGCAGATTCAATCCACCTTGATGTCATGGTAAGCTCAGAAGCGCAAATGATTTGAACATATTTTTTAAAAATAACTATAATATGCCTTTTTTGAGAAAGTTGTCCTGTAAATTCAATAAGCTCATGTTTCTTTTGATTATTTCAATAGGATGGGTAAGCAAAAAAGGACTAGAAGAATGTCCCAATACAGTAGGGTGGTTGATATTCATGGCACTTATTGGTTGTTTTTGTTTCTCTCAAGGCATTTTGTACCTAATTTCACCTTTGGACCTACTGTTGTGAAGAGTCTCCGCAAAAACATCTCAAAAGGATTCTTTGACTGCCATCTTATGGTCACCGAACCACAGAAATGGATGAAGGAGTTTGCAGCTGCTGGCGCGAATTAATTCACTTATCATTATGAAGTTGATGGTATGGAAGAATATCTCAAATTATTTTTGCTTTTGTACATGATTTTTAGCTATCATTTTTTGATATTTCTTTTGAAAGTGAACCATGAGGAGTTCTGCAGAGAAATCAGAGAAGCTGGTATGAAAGTTGGGATTGCTTTGAAACCAAAGACAGAAATCGATGATAGAATCAGAAAACTCATTGAATCACATGCAGTTGATCACATTCTTGTTATGACTGTCGGTATGGATAATTTTGTCAATTTCGACTTGCAAATGACAATCATACAATAAAAGAGAGGAATTGTCTCTTTTAGTTTTACTTATTGTCTTTCTTACTATTCATTTCGTTTTCTCGAAAAACAGAACCTGGCTTTGGAGGATAGAAATTCATGCTGGACATGATGCCAAAAGTAGCTGCTCTTCGTTCTGCTTATCCTAACTTGGACATTCAAGTCGATGGAGGAGTTGACAGCGGGAATATTGATATTGCAGCTGAGGCAGGAGCTAATTTCATAGTCTCTGGATCAGGCATTGTTAACAATAAAGATCCTAAGCAAGCCATCCATTTCATGAAGGAAAGAGTCAATGCACATTTAGCGTGAACAAAGAGAAAGTGTTAAAAAATTATTGTAATCTTTTGTTCAGTAGTTTAATTGTTTCTCTGTGGGAGTTAAGGAATTATGTTTACATGTTGAATGATCAACTTTGCATTTGTGAACCACCTAAAATATTGGGAGGGAGGATTTGAGGTGAAGAAATGTTTTTCAATTTGAGATCACTTAAGTAGAATAATCAAAGAAAAAAAGGATAAAATAATGAGTGACAAGTTTAAAAATTTAACATACATACTTTTGGAAGACACAAATGAAAAAAAGTACATTGAGAAAATAATTAGACAAGTGTTTGCCTGTAAAAAAGAAAATTAAGTTCACAGCAGCTCTTTAACTAGAAAAGAATATTCTATTTGTCTTATTCGCTTACATTTGCTGATTTGTAACTTCAATGCTTTTTTTCTTCTAATTTCTTCATAAAAAATATTATTTTCATGAATTCGATTCTCTATTCAGGTATGAATTATCTCATTCAAGATAAGATTCTAAGAAACCTATCATTCTCCCACTGAGCTACTACTCCCGTGAATAATATCCCAGTTCCATGCTTCTTACCATTTAACCAATTTCCTTAATAAATCTAATAGCTTTAATCTCTGCAGGATACAGCGTTAGAAGTACAATTAGCATTGCTGTTGTTGTTGTTGTGGTTGTGGTTAAGAATATCTTTTTTGTGAAGATGTGTGTTTATCTGTGATTCTCCGAATTCTTCAGGTAAATCATTCACCCAATGTCCAGTGAAATATGCTCCATCTTTCTATTGCATTGTTCCAAATCCTGATCTTTTTCCTTTCGCGAAGTTACCAGTAAATCTATGTCCATTATTTCGAAGTAATTAAGTTCCACTCCCTGACTACAACCCTTCTTTAAAACCGCCATGATATCCGATATGATTTTTACTGGATAATCTACCTGACAAACATGCTGGTTTGTTGTTCTTAAAGTAACCGTAGAAAACACTACCATTCTGGAGCATTAAAATTCCTCTTCCTACTCGCTCCTTAGTGAGCTTATGCACATATCCAACAAATGCAGACTTTGTTATATCATCCTATTCCACTCTGAATTCATATTCGGAAGATTCACCGATGAGCAAAGCATCTTCCCTATTAACTAATGAGCTCAGGCGTTCACTGTTATCATTAGTATCGTTATTGTTATTAAATTCCAGAAAACTCTCTGTTTTTCTCTTTCTATTTGACTTTACTTTATACTTCAATAGCATCTAGCTATCACTTTAGTTGCTATACTTCCTGGGTGCTTTGCGTTGCTGGGAATTAAACGTATTATTCCCATTGAAATTTTCGAATATTTCTGTGTTTTTTTCAGATAATTCTGCAATCGTACCTTCAATCTTGCTCTTGCTAATTTATGTTTACGAATCCAGAAAATCTTCACTGGTCTTTTTGCAGCTGATTATCGAATTCCGTTTCTAGCTGCTGAAGCTATTACATCTCTGGGAATGTCTACCATCACCACCATCTCCATATGCACACCCATCGTCGCTGTGCTCCTTTTTCAGAAGTGTAGTACTCAAAAATTCCTCATTCTTGTTCAAGCAGCTCTCAAGGTTATTTCCTTCTAATCCTTAGCAAGTCAACAACGGCGATTCTTGATGTGAAGTTGTTCTTCTTCTTTTTCTACTGGATGAAGATGTCTTCTAGCAGAATAACCCCATATTTCGAGGTATTTCTCTGCTCGCTTCTTTGAACTCAAATGGCTGTAAAAGCAGCAACTTTTTTAGATGCGCACTCCCAGATTAAATCAATCCCTTGGAAGCTTCTTTAACATTGTTCTTCCAAATCAGATCTTCAACTGATAGTTTCATAACATTCTCCAGCTGCTTTCGGATGAGAATGATTTGTTTGGAGAGTCTCTTCCATGTAAAACCAACATGGTTCTCAGTGAATGTCGATTTCTTCTCTAAAATATCAGCAACTCTTGATATGCACTCATAATCTGTTAGAATCTACTCTCTGAGCATCTCTATCTCCCCTCTGCAACGCTCTTTGCTCGAGAAATAAGTTTAAAAAATATTTCTCTTGACGTTATTCTACTATTTTTAAAATTTGCCATCATTTTTCTGAACTGTTTCTTTTAATAATAGCTCAGATTCCTCCTATGAACTCTCAATCTCTGAATTATTATTATTTTTAGCCCTACTTTGATTCTTTAATAAGTTGAATTCCCTCAGCTACACTTCAAATTTCTACCTTAATTAAACATCTAAATTTCTTTCTTCTGATGATCTATCCTTCCCTCGAGGAGATTCCTATGATTTCTCCTATTTTTGCTACTACAAAGATCTTAAATGAATAACATTATTCCCTGAATCAGTTTGATCAAATTGCCTTCCAGCATTTTACATCAATCCTTAATGTTAACTTGGCTGCTAATATTGTGAGAACTATGACTTTGTGTATCCTTTAGGTTCATTCAACGCTGAGAATTCTTATTACTGCTAGATAAATTGCATTCTTGAGATATTATTATCTCGTTGCATTTCAAATTCACTCTTTAAACCATTATTATTGCAGCTGTTTTGCTACAAATCAAGATAATAAATGCCACTAGAACTTGCATTTAAACTTTAGATCTGCAGTTACTGTTATTGCTACTATTGCATCTTGCTGCTGTGATAATTATTCTAGCTTTCCCCACTTTGACTAGTTTTTAGCATTTCTTCATATAATAATGATTTACAGACTGATTTCACTTAATGATTCGAAGCAAAACTACCAGCAGAATATCCAATAGCATTTTAGTGATGCATGCTAGTTGAATTCATACCAGGCATACCAACAAGGAAACTGTGACTCAAGTTCTAAGTGCTGTTAGAGAATGCATTAGAAACAAATGGTTATTGTTGTTGTTACTGTTGATTTAAGTTGTTGTTGTTGATGGCATGTGCTGCTGTAGTTGATTAGAGTAAATACATACTTCTTTGCATTTAATCAGAATAATCCTGTAGCTATGATGCTTGATTATTAAGGTTGTTGTTCCTTTCTGGTGAGCTCTATGGTGAGGTAAGCGATTAAAGGTGTTGTTTCTCGAGTAACAATGATTCGATATCTATGTTTGGGAGTATGAAGCTCTGCTAAAGATCGAAGGAAGAGGTTTAACCCATGGCAATGTTATTCTAACGTATATTATTTGAACTGCCTATATGATTGTGAGAGTATAAATTAGGCTAGGTTAAACTAAGTATATTCGGATTGCTAAGTTATCCTTAGGGATTGTTAGCTGAAAAACAAGCATTCCAAGCATTGCTATTCAGAACAAGAGATTGGATTTAACCAGCTTTTGAGTCAGTTTCACTGACAAGTCCATCCATTGTGTTTTACAATAAGCAACGATACTTCTAAGAATCTCTTAAGCAGTTTGTTTTCGTTTATCTTTTGTTGTGTGCAGACTATTTCCTTGCAAAGACAAATTTACCTGGAATTAACTATTCCAACAAAATTAAGGATATAATTTCAAGAAAAACGAGAAATCCTTACTTTTAATTCGAATTTCCTAGAAAGGACAAAAGTTAATCGTCGCATGTAGGATAGTTCCAGATACTTGAATTGGTTTGGTTGGATCCCCCAATTTCGAACATGGGTCTATTTTAATTTATTTTTTAGTTCAGATTCCCTACAATTTTGCATTATTTCACTTTGTTACGTTCAATTAATTAACTTTTCTGAAACGTGCCAATCTTCGCCCAGCCTAAATTCAGATTTTACTCCGAACTAAAATATGAAAATAGATAGATTTCAGCTGAGAAATTGAGTTTTTTGCTGGCAAAGCTTTGAAAGATTATTGCTGATAATGTGTCGTAATTGAATTTTACAGATCATTTTGGAAGTGCTAAGCAAAGAACACAGAGAGACCAAACTAATAATTGGTATAATTCATTTTTCTATGTTTCTTTGAATACGAACAGCAATTAGTAGAAAATCTATAAAATGTGAGTAGTTTCATAAAGATTAAACTTATTGTCAACAGCATTGTTTGTTGTTCACTGAACTTTTTAACAAAGTTATAGCTTTTTGGATCAGAGATATTCTGATCTGATATGCACTAGTCTCTTTCTCTCTCTCTCTCTCTTTCTAGCCCAGTAATAATTGAGAATAACATAAATGTCTTTATTTGGAAAGAAGTCTATCGTAAGCAAGAGCAAATTGAAGACATTTAGAGGAAGGATTTTTTAAGAATGAGAGAGGAAGGAAAACAATTATTTTGGATTATTTTAAGAGTAAAAAAATAGTTGATTTCAATTGAAATAAGCAAATGGGTGAAGTACCTAATAAACAGAAAATAGCCTTATTTCTTGTTCTTTTTTGTTAAAAAGTGATGAATTTAATGTATTTATTTTATTATTCAATAACGCAAGCTTTGTGTGTGTAAACAGGAGTAAAATAGTCATTTTTCTTATAAAAACCTTCCATTTAAAAACTTTTTTCTAAGGGCTTTTTTTGAAGATAAATTAAGCTGAATAGTTTATTCTTTTGCTAATTTAGGATTCATTCTCTGGAGGGGAAAAGGCACACGAAGAATAATAATCTATGCATCCATTTAAAAACAGTAATTTAATCTCAATTGAAAATATATTTTTCAGATTTTCTTGATCCAAGAGTAGGATTAAGAAATCAGTGATCACAGAGAGGAGAAGAATAAGAAACAGTATTAGTGTGTTTGAAGATTCTAATTTTATTTGAAGCACTTTCTCCAATAGCAAGATTTAGTAATCTAAAGGGAGGGGGGAGGGTTCTTTGTTGTTAAATGTGTATCACTACCAATTTTACTGTGTCTTCTGGGAGAGTGATTGCTGTTTGGAAAAGATGTGATTACAAAAAATAACAAAATAATGTAAAACAAATGACATCCATTTCAAAGGAAGAATTGATAATTTATTTGCCAAATGTGGATATTACTACCTGAACAAAACTATTTGGTTTGAAGGGAACTTTTTTCTGATCACAATCTGTAAATCAAAGATTTGCACAAAATATTGTGTTCTGCATTTGACTATGCCTAATTTTGGGAGCTTAGAGAAAATTGACGAAAACCTTTAAGTTTTGTCTTTTTGTGTATTTTTTGCATTTGTGCTGTTAGGATTATTCAACTGTGACAGATTGAAGAATAAAATTTAATCTTGCCAACAAGATAAGCAGAGATCTTTAAGAAGATTCAAATCAAATTTAATGTTTGTGTCAAGTGGTTTCATAAGTATTATTTGCTTTGCTTTTCACAGCAATAAAATCAAAAAAAGCTAACAAGATACTGTTTTTTTTTAAATAAATTAATCACTAAAACCACTGGAAAATCCAGATAAAGCAGAATTTTGAAGAAAGAAGAGAGAGAGAGAGAAACAGAGAGATCGAATTTAAAACTGCGATGTTTAACTCCCCTTATTCAGTTTAAGGTAGTTAGTAGCTTTATTAGGGTGGTAACCCCTATGGCGGTGGCCCTCCTCCTTAACAGTATGGTTAGATGAGAAATGGCAGTCCTTTTATTGGAAGTTCGAATGGAGGCTACGGTTAAGGATCACGTGTTAACTTCCAGCAATGTAATTCATAAGAAAAAGCCTAATAAAAACTTCAAATATTACACACAACATTGATATTCTGTATAAAAACATTTGTTTTCTAAAATTCCTATGTGATTTGTTTATTAGAAAGTGATGGCATTGGATCAGATTACCCTCAGCGATACGAGCCACAGATTCGATCGAACCTCATGATGGGTGCGGAGATATCAGAGATAGAAATGATTCTCGAAGGAGAGCGCAGAAAGTTCAAAGAAGGTCGAGAGAAGATGGAAGAAGACTTGAATAATGAGAGAAAAACTAGAGTAGAATTCGAGAATAAGCTCATGAGGCTCAAGGTACAAAAAACACATTCAGAATAATAAAAAATAACTCCAATTTTGAAAATAATTGACATTTGTTTCCAAGGATGAATCGATGAAACGAGAGATGTTTGTGAGTGAACTTGAGTACAAAGTGAACACAATTGCTTAGGAAAACGATTCGATTATTAACGAAAACCGCACTCTAAAAGACGAGTTACAACGTATGCAAGAGCTGTTTAATCATAAGATTCGTGAGCAAGAGGAGAATATCCAATATTTGTAGAGAAACGAAGTATCCATGGAAGATAAATTCAAAATTGAAGTGGATAGACTAAGAAAGGATGGAGAAGGTGCACTTGATAATCTCAATAGACAATGGGAATTCAGGTAATTTAAGAATAAAAAGCCAAAAAATTATGATCTTTTGTGATTGAATTTTATTTTTTTGAAAAAGGTACAAGAGTTTAGAAGAGAAATGCAAGAACTTGTTGCAATTAAAGAGCGACTTGGAAAATGAGATTTCGAATCTGAACAAAGCGATCATGAAAATCAAAATAGATGCAGATGAAGAGCTTCGACAGAGATGTGTCAGGATTTAAGAAGAAGAATACAGGAAATACCAAGCAAATCTAAGGTAATATAAGAAGGAGATCAAGTGAATTAGCAGAGGGTTTTCATGTGTTAAAGGAGAAAAATGATTTCAAATAATAATTATTCTTATTTTTGCTGTTTTTGCATAGGACTGTTGAGTAGAAATTACGAAGCAGTGAGGAGCAAAAGGAATAACTAGTCAGGAAGGTGCATCAGTTAGCCAACGAATGCCAGGAAAAAGATCGTGTGCTGAATGATAAATTCATGGAACATCAGAAAGAAATCAATGACAGAATGAGCGAGATTAATGATCTCAAGAATATCTTGAGTAAGCTTGAAATCGACAGGGATAAAGCATACAAGGAGTTGCAATCGAGAGAGTCTCATTTGAACATCGTCTAATCTGAGTATTTAGAATTCCAGAATCAAGCTGAAATCATCAAGAAGAATTATGAAACCTAAATTGAAACTATGCTTGCCGAACACACCCGCGACAGAAGAAGATTAGAAGATTTACGAGATTAATAAGCCAGAAAAATTCAAGAATTAGAATCAGTTATCCGCTAGATGGAAAACGAAATCGATCGGGGAAGATAGGAGTATCAGAATCTCACTCAGATGCTGCAATCTAACATCAACAGAACAATTTCTCAGACTGTTACGGAAAATCACACGTTCAAGCCTCCCAACGCACAAGTCGCACCAAAGTACGACTATAAGTACAAATGAAGGAAGGGTGTAGTAATATATTGGAGAGTAGTTCCTTTATTCATCACAATCAGCTGCTAAGAAAAGATCTTGGATTTCTACAAGCTAATTACATCAACAACTTCGATAATAAAAAAGCAAAGGAAAAAATAAAGTTATTTTCAAATCTGTGTTTGTTTGCTTTTAAATGCATTTTCCAATAAGAATCAACTACTTTGTGCCATTGTTTTTCATTGATTGATTTATTGGCAATAGGACCCAGTTATTAGTTACTTATTTTGAAAATACTAAAAAGTTTTAGCTCAATACTTTTCACCCTTGTTTCATGTTAATTGACATTTTTGAGAGGATAAATTATTCCACTTTTTTGGATCCTTAGAGAATAATTTACCTTCAGCACTTAGTTCCATGGTAAATGATTATTAATTTAAGAATTCATATGCCAGTTTTTGATAGAACAAAGCAATTAAATGTATAATCAGATGAGAAAATGCAAAACAGCAGTGATTTTTCTAAAAATCAAATAAATTGCACACTGAAAGATTAGAGTTATCTTTTGAATACAAAAATCCAATTATTTGTTGATAAGATCTGTATCATTTACTGATTCCCTGAGAGGATTTATTCAATAATAGTCTATTTATCTGCTACTTCTCCTGCTTAATCAGCTTACTTTTAATTGGAGGTGTATTTTTCTGAGAATTAGTCTTTGATATGATTACAATTTGAGATTTGCCAGAAAAGACTTGATTTTTGTAAGTAAACAAATTGAGTAAATTCGCCTTCAAATAGGCACTTATAAAAACATATTTTGATAATGAAGAGAAAAAGTAAAAGAAGATGAAGAGTGCTGAGCCAAATAAAAAGATCATTATTCTAATTCAAAAGCAGCCCAGAAGAGACTTAGAAGTCAGAGATTAGAATTGATGTCATTGCTTGGAAATACTCTACTATTATTATTTTGGTTATCACTATAAATCGGGTTATTCTTTGAATTATTGCTCCCTGCAGCAGAAGCAATCGAGATAGGGACGATTTTCATTTGCTTAGAAGTATTTCTCCTATCACTTTCGAAGTTATTATTCGCATCAGGTAAATACACAATATTGATTGGTATTTGATTCGTTCCTCCAATAAACTCACTGTTGCGTCCAATCACTTGTCCTTATTGGATTAAAATAGCATTATCGAAAAATTACTCTCTGTCATGCAGCCCACTAGGAATCTATCCCATTTAGATGTTATTCATAAGACCAGGATCATTATTATTGTTGTCGCTATTTGGAGGTATTTATGCAATAACTCTGGTAGTTTGCTGGGATTGAAATGCTTTCTTTAATCTCATCCTATAAATACATCTCCAGATGTACTTCCATGCACAACAGATGAGAATCAAAAATATTGCGCAGATCACAACAGTTATGATGACAGTTGGAATGGTTGTCAGGTTTTTACTATCAGAGTCGCAGTATGAGTTATACAAGCAGAAACCATTCAAGCAGCAAGTAGTACTGCAGTCATTATCGTATTAGCATTAGCTAGCACATTCACTGCTGGTGTTTGTGCATTCTCCATTTTTTGTTAAGCAATTTAGAAAACTCGATTCTGCGCAGGAAGAGGAGGAAAGGGCGTAAGATGATTTTAATAGCAAAAGGAAGTAAAAAAAAGAGATAAGAAAGAACTTTCGATTCATATGCTAAGAGAAGTGCTACTGTTGTTGTTGTTGTTGTTGTTTACTCATTTTTGGTGTCTTTTTCTTTCACTTTACTTTGTGCTTTTTTTAGAAAAGAATTTTAATTTGTTAATTAACAATTAAAGAGTTACCTACATTTTAGCAGTCAAAGCATTAAACACCAGTTATTTTTTAATGTAAAACTCCATGCATTTTTCAGTATCACGCATTTATTGGCAAAAATATAAATTCAATGTGTAAATGGGTAGATTAAGGAAGTAAGCAATTATCCGCTTAGATATTATTTTTCTGTAAGGAATTTTTAAGAGAGGTATTATTTCAAATCTTCCTGCGTGTGTCATTATCACTCCCCCAAAATCTTACCCATAGATTTTTTGTTTTCAATGAAATAGACATTTCGAATAATAAAAATTGTTAATTAGTTTTTTTTTGTTTTAATGAGTTTTAGTTATTATGAACTAAAATAAAGGGAGGGAGGGGGGATTTTGTAGTGAGAAAGAATACATGAAGTAGTTTAATTGGTAAAGAATAATTCATCTTAAACCACAGTTAAATTAAAAAAAATGGATGCTTAGAAATTCACATAGACTTTTGAAAGCAAAATAGAGTTTAAATAATAAATAAATCAAATAGAAAATATTTTAAAAATAAAATAAATTATCAATAGCTACTCAAAAAGGATCTCCTCTCACCAAAACAAAATGAAGGAATTCTTACAATTGATATTTTCTGACAGTTGTTATTTCTTAAAAAACGCAAGCTAAACAGATTGGTTATCTGATGTGAGCGCGAATTTTTGGTTAAGCTAAAAACATTTACAAATCTGAAAGAAATCTCAAAAAAAAAACTAGTTGTTAGCTTAACAAAAATCTTAAGAGATTATCAAAAAAGTTTTTTTTAGTAAAGTTAATAATTCTGACAAAAGATTATTAAAGAAGAAGCTGAACCGATTCTCTCTCATTCTTTCAGATAATAATGGATTTGTAAAGTGCTCCTGAATAAGAATGTAAGAATTGTCATAGCAGGACAATCAAATTTGACTATAAAAGTGGATTATTCAAATGCTTCAACGTCCGCTGCGGGTTAATCTAGAGCCTTACTGTAATCACCTATGAAGATGAAAATAATCTCTACGAAGATAGTTGCTAAACTCGCACAGAACAAATCAACAATAAGCGCTATGTCTATGGAGAACATGACAGAATTTCTAAGGAGTTTCTACAAAAACTTGATGAGAAAAACGAAGCAACAAAGAAAGACGAAATCAGGGGCAAGAAACGTGATACCCTCAGAGGGAGTGACATTCGAGATATTGAAGATAGAATCAGAGGTGAAGTCATTGCCTGCAAGAATCTCATTAAAAGATGGTGTGATTTTTTAGACGACAAGAAAATTCTCTTTGAAGTTGTGGAGTATTTCTTGTAATTAGTCAATCTTGACGATACTTGCACATGCCCTTCAGTGAAACGGAAAGCTGCATCTAGTTTCTGTTTTATTCTTGCAAAATAGTATGATTTACTCATAATTTAATATCAAAACACACTAATTTTTCAATTCTTTCATTTTTTATTCTATTCCATATAATTCAAACAGCATCGGGGGTAGTGACGTTGACTTGGAAGAGTTAGCAGCCATCACAGGAGTATCTCTCAGTGAGATAATCAAAGAACAAGAAAAACTCTAAATGCTTAAATTTTCAGTTAAAAAAAAAGATGATGCTTCCCCTTTGATTTTTGAGATGACGAATGGAAAACCATCAGATTATACATCAGAATGGGTATCCATTTGCCATGAGTATTTATAGAGAATAGCCTTTGAGAACATGCTAAGTGAGGAAAAGCGTGTATCATTGGATAATAGCGATTGTTTAAAGAACCACAAACCACGGAATCATTCTACTAAATCCTTTCGGTAACAGCACAATTGGTTCAAGTGGCGTGATGTTGAATTAGAGTTACTTCTTGATGGCTAAGAGTTAGAAGTGATAGAATAAATGGCAAAGAACATCAAAGCTATTAATTCTTAGAAATCAAAATATGAAAAGAATAAAATCAGTGCAAGTATTGTGTTAGTTTTTTGCTTACTGACAAATCTACCTCGTTTTCATTGTAGCTCTCCAATGGAAATTGCAGCTGCTCTGTAGCTTTCAGAATACTGCATCCTCAAGTATTACCATAAAATAATATTCCCTCACAGAGAAGATATCATCCCCAAATAAGATGTATGGAAGAAAAGGCTTCCATTATCTGTACTCAAGATATTCTGAGTTTTAGAAAATAGCATCGAGAAAAGACAACAAAAGCAAAATGGCAAATTGGAATATAAAAACATATAAACTCAAATTAAAATGCATAGTTTCTTTTTTTAATAATCACAAATATAAATCAAATAGCCAATAAAATGGAAATTAAGTTCTTATCCAGTGTTGTATCTGCTCATGATTATTTAAGAGAGTCGATATTCTCAACAAAAAAAGCAGCTTATTCTATTGGTTTGGAATAAACTAAACCTATACACAGTTTAATTATTTTGACCTTATTCTTTTAGGATGATAAATAGCTATTCCACATCCCCCTTCTCCTTAATATTATCATTATATTTCTATTTAGCTTCTTTTTTGTTCTAGTTTACTTTAATAATATATAAAACTCCAACAAATTTTTTTGTAGTTTTAAGTTCATCCACAAACATAATTGAAAAATTGTGAAGATTTAAACGAATATTAATTACCTAAAACTTTTTAGTACACAAGAATTCATCAAAATCAAATGCAAGATTCCTTAGATGAAGAACAATCTGTTGGCTCTTAAACTGAAAAAGGTTCCGAAATTCCTTCAGAGAAAGTGATCGTGCGTGGTAATATTTATAAAATTATTATTACCTTATGTTATCTAATCCAAGCATGTTGTTGTTGAAAGATATCCGATTGTCATCTTCACATAAATAAGCAACTCACAAGAATCGAGGATGCTCATCTTCAAGTAGAAATTTAAGCTTCACCCAGCCAGTAAATAGGAAGCTAACACAGGAAATTCTCCTTAGTGAAGATAAACCTTCAACTAAGTCCTTTGTAGGGTCTAATGAAGAGAGCAATGAAATCTTTGGAGTTTTAGAAAAGTAGAAAATCCTAAACATTGAGCTTCCATTCTGCATGGATACCAAAGAAGAGATAAACAGATTGAACGCTTGCAGCTAAAAAAACATCGATGTGAGTATCTAAGAAGATTAACGAGTTATAGAGATGCTCTAATCAAACAACCCATCAATTTAGAAAAGACAAGGAGAAGAAACGCCATCTTCGAACGTTCCAAAAAAGAATAAAAATCTCTCCCGTTCTATGAAATCTTCTCTGAGCTACATTTTCGATGATGAATACTTTGTGGAAGACTAAAAGCAAGAGTATTTAAAGAAACAGCGGTATATGAATCCAGAATTGTTCCATAAGCTGCGTGATCATGAAGTAGAATGGTCATTTCCTGTGTTTTTTGAATTTTTATTGTATCATGTATTATTCTACATGATCATAGGTCCTTTTATCATCATCCCTATGTATAATTAAAAGATCCTGCTAGTGAATCTTGCTTTCTGGGGCAATAAGGTCTAGTTTTACATACAAGCAGTAGCTTATTTTCTGAGTATTTTCAATGTAATTATATTCTTTACTTCTGAGAATTCGCACATCTACCCGATTGAAATTATCTACATGCAGGTTGTAATCTTCCTTCGTGCTTACATTATTGCATGCAAGTAAATGAAAGAATTACAATAATGGGCTTTTTACAAAGAAGTTTAGCCTTAAGACTTATTCGATTGTTTTAGGTACGCTACACTGCATCCAGATAAGATAGAATTGTACAGAAAATACGTTCTGACTGGTGATCTCACAGCAAATGACTTTTACTTTGCAAGATGGGTTTTTCAAAAGGATATTACAATCTATCGAGAAGCTTACAATGCCATGTAGAGAGGAGAATTCGATGCTTCTCTATTTTATATTAGGTGAGTGACACAAAAAGTATACCTATTTATAAATAAATATATCTCATTGAATAATAGGTAAAATTTGATATTATTTTTTGATAGTTTTTTCGTGAAGCCTCAAGAAAAATACTTACAGGAAATTGAAGAAAATGTTGAAAATCTTAGTAAATGGCATAGACATGACGAAGAGGAGCTTCAGCCAGACTGTATGTTTAAATAAGAACATTCTGTATTTGGATATGGAATCTTAAGTTACATTATTAAGAATTTCTCAGAGTAAAATCCAAACTTACCACTAGCATTAACGGCTATAATTTTAGCAATTATTAGAGGATCTCTTCTTCTAATGTATAGATATGTCGCTAATGATTAAGTCAACCTCTCATTTACGAAAATAGAAATTATTTAGATGATTGGAATTATCAATAACACATCGTTTGGATATTTCAGTTCGTTTGTCTTCTTGATATTCTTCACCAAAGATCTGTAAATGAAAGACTACTGCTAGAAACAATGCCTGCATATTCTCTCCCCGAAAAGGATGTCCCTTGGTATTAAAAAAACACTCCCGACAATCAATTTTCTTGATCCATTCACGCTCAAAGGTAGACTCAAATATCTTGATTTTATGGATAACAATTCTAATTATTTTGGTCCTTTGCTGTTTTAAAAAGCTTGGTCGACATTAAGAAGAGTCTTACTTGACTACGGGAAACCTTATTATCTACGACTGGAGGCTTTTATAACAATCTACGTGCTAGTTGCAATAGTTAGTCTAGCTGCTCTTTTACTATGGCTTTTCAAGGCCTACGAATTACCATAGAACATTGGTGTAGCTTGCGGATTCGAATCATTTTTCATTCTTTTTTTCCTGCTGATTATTCTAATTCAAGGAGCTAAAATCAACTCAAATTTTGATAAGTTCTAGAATGTCCTTGTAGACTATCGAGTTCTCTTTGATGACTTGATTAGATTAAGGAATTATTACTTCATGGAAGGGTCGAAGTCAACAAATGTGATACGTTCACGGACAATTGAGAAAATCAAAAAACAACTTACAAGAGAGAATGAACCGTTAAAAGAAGAAGAAATACTCAAATGTTTGCATGAATTGAACGACGGACTAGATGATTGTGCTAAAGAACTAGATCAAGATTCTTAAAATCAACCTTTTCTTTTTTTTGGAATCAAAATCACTACTGTGCTGGTATAAAACGTGCTAGTTGGAATGGCAACTACAACAATTGCTGTTGTCCAATATTATTGGAGTTAAAAATGAAATTAGGGAGATACAATTCAATAAAGAAGAATTAGACTATACCAAAGAATTGTTGTAAGAGCAAGACTGTAGAGGTTTCGACATTTTTTAATCAATTATAATTTAAAGAAAAAAGAAAAATACATCCATTATTATCCGAAAAGTTAATCGTTTGAAAAGTGAAATTATTACGTTTTATGTAGCTTGTAATGTTATATTGTGAGGAAATATTATTTTTTCCTTAAGGAAATGAAATTTTCCTAAATAATAAATTCTATGATATTTTGATTATAACTAGGAGAAGGGATATACAATTCACTAAAATAATCGTATGCTTATCTACACAGACAATGTTGTTTTTATTAATTGTTTCTTACAAAATAGAAGTTATTTTAATTGAGGAAATCAAAAAAGGAGACACAGCAAGCCATGAACTTTCCTCCTGTAAAACGAAAAAATGAAATAAACTTGTGTCTCATTTATTAACTTAAAATATATTATTCATCACAGCAGAGAATGCAGACTGGAGGATCACAACTCAGCGACGGAAGTGAGAAAAAAATAACCTTGCCCAAGATCAAGAGAAGTGTTGGTAAGGATGAGAGTTTGATAAATTTGTGTTGAAAATGACTGAAAATAGTACAAATTGTAATATTGTGTTAACAAAAGGTGATCTGTAAATAGTCTAGATGAATGGTTAATTGGAAGATAACCCTTTCTATGTGCCTGAAGATTATGAGGTACAAGGATTTATGGATAGAAAAATGGTTTGATATTGAAATCCTTTTGAGTTTAGATTCTAAAGATGAAGGAGCAAGAAAAATTAAATAGACAAAAAGAAAGAAATATCAACTAGAATCTGAAAATATGGGAAAAAGGAGTCAAAAGCAAAGGGCAATACACTGTTGGATTAATCAATAGTTAATTCAAAGTCGATGAAGAACCAGATGATGAATATGCTAAGTTGTAAGAAATACTTGTATAATTATTTTTGCATAAAGCCATATTATTGATTTTATGCTATCGAAAAGAAACATTGTGGAAGCAGCTAAGAATGCCATAAAGAATCGTGTTAGACAAAAAGAACCAATGCACTAATTCATCGATAAAAAGAGAGAAATGCTCTTATTTTAGATGCTCATTGACCATAAAAAAAATTAAATCAACGAATTTGAAGAATTAACTAGATTACATAAAAAAGGCCTTGAGAAATCAGAAGGTATGTTGGAAGAAGATATTGAAGCTTTCAATAAGTTCTTAGAAGAAAATAAAAACAACTCTCGATAAGCAATCAAGGCTGCAGAAGATGAAACGAAGAAAAAATAGGAAAAATAATTTGAAATAAAATAGTTAAATGAACTTCGATCTGATTTGCAGACGAAGATATCCTAAAAAGCAGAAAATCTAGATGAATTCTGGGGATACAAGAAATTCCTTGATAGGATTACTCCAAAAGAGTTCATGGAAGCACTTGAAAGGAGGAGAAAGAATAAGAAAGATTAACCTAAGAAAAAACCTGATGAGAGTAAGACATATTTTGAATAAAATGTTTGATAAAAAAGCAAAGAATAGAAGGAAAGTTCTTTATTTTTGAGAATTCATGATATTTAGTAAAATTTCTGTATGATATGAATAGATTAAAATAGCTACAAGAAACTTGTAGACACTTATAATATCACAATTAACAAAGATATTCTGGAGATACTCGATGATAGTGATGAAGAATTTGAACCATATTTCAAGAAACCATAGTAATTGGAGTAAATCTTCATTGATCTACAAGAGAAGAATCTATCCTTGATTTAGAACACACAAGACAGAGAACAGATGGCTGAAGAAATCAAGCATAGGTTTATGTAGAAATAAAAAACACTTAATGAAGAAAAAGCTAATAGAATCAAGACGAAAAATGATCTGCTTAAAAATCTAGAAGTAATTTTTATTTGAAACTTTATATGAATTAGAAATTATTGTTATGAAAATCAGACTGTGAATGAATCCATCAAGCACTTGAAAGTAGTTAAAAACGACAATCAAGCACCTTCTTAACTTGCACAAGTCACAGCAGAAGTAAGAGAATTATCTTATTATAAAATGTGAGATTTACAACATCCATCAGTTTTCTTTGTAAATTAACTTGTTGATTTTAACTTCCTAAGATTCTCAAGATCTATAAAAATGATTACCTGCAAGATAAAACGGGTGAAGTGAGGAAGGATATAAGTGGAATCGAAATACTTAAGGAAATGGAGTTGAAATTAGAAAATCAATTGGAGTAGCTAAAGTATGAGCGGTAAAGGAATGAGAAAAAATTGTAGGAACATGAAAGATTGTGCACATAGCAGCGTAGAGAAGAGGTAAGAATAATATTATCATAAGCTTAAAAATTAAAAGCATTCTTGTAATTTACGAAAATGAATTCATTTACCAATTATATTTTTTTTTTTCTTCTTTCGAATAGATAAAATAAAGCAAGCAAGAGCAGGAAAATAAGAACTAATAGTTAAGACAAAAGGAATTAGATCAACCGAAAAAGGAGAAAAGGTTGAAAGAAATAACTGTTATTAATAATCTTATTGATTGCTAATTTTATTATCTTCCTTTTTGTTAATCAAAATGTCTGTGATTTGCTATTTTTAATCTTGTTGTTGTTGTTGCTGTGTAGATATGGCAGGCCAATAATGGGAAGATCTCTATTACAACAGGAAGAAAAGGAGCAAAAGGTTGTGGAAGAAGAGCCAGAGGAAGAAAGAGAGAGAAGACTCTATTTTACATGAGAACTTAGTATTTTTTTATAATGGTACAAGACATATTTTTTTGTATTCACTGGAAAAATTTTATTTGAGAAAGATGCAAGAGCTTCAAATTTTAGATTTAGCTTAAAAATATTTGATTTATAGTGTTTTTGCTAAAGAAGAATTCTGGATTGTATGTGTGAATAATAGTAGTTATTAATTTGCTATTATTTTTTCATAATTTCTCAAAGTGAACATTTTTCAAGAGAATTTCGTTTCATTTTGTAAATAACTGGGTGGATTAAATCAATCTTAAGTTGCAAGAAATTGTTCAAGTTATTTAAGATTCAAGCAATAAAAAACACATTAATTCTTTTTGTTTAAATCCTCTTTTTGCATTACAAAATAGTATCCCAAGGTAAACATTGTTTCATTCTAAGATTAGTGTGCGCTTTGTAAGCAAATCATGCACAGTATTTAAACTAAACTAGTTCTCACTGAAAAAGGGCTAAGAATGTAAGATGAGGTGTTCTCTCATCCAGATTCTTCTCCACCGCCTTTTGTAAACGAAGCCAAACCACCTTCTAAGAAATAAACTGCGATTTAAATCGAAACATTGTATGATAATAACCATGGATATTTAGAAAGAAATGTCTTGAAATCGGCTGACTCTAATCGCCCAAAATCAAAGCCATACTTCCTTCCTGAAGACAACGAATAAGATTTTCCATCTACGCCATTTAAATACTCTAAATACCCTGGTATATATCCTCCAAAACCAGTGAGCTCCAAAAGTAGACATAATTAAAGTGCATATTCCATTCAAAACTCTATTAGCCCTCCATAAACCAATTCAAATAGCTTCACTTTTAAAGGACGACTTCTCTCAGGTGATCGGCCACTTATTCTGGACAGCGATGGTTTGAAAAAAATCAGCGATCTTATCAAATCACCAATAAGCAAATTCCAGTAGTTCACAACTCCAAAATAATCTGTCCCCTATGATGACATTAATCTACAAACAGGGATAAGCAATAAAAATATCATCGCCTAATAGAATAATTTCTTTTACAAGACTAATTCATAAGACAACCTCTCAAATCTGTAGAATATTCAAGCAACAACAACAACAGGAACACTAAGTCAATAAAAAATGAACGATTTAAAGTATTGGGCGAGCTCAAAAAGAGTTAATTTATTGAAACACACTCTCGGGTAGAATATTTAGATGCAAGAAGGCAACAAGATGTCAACAGATAAGAATTTATATACAAAAAGTTTACAAAATAGAATGGAACTAAAAAAAGCAGATTATTTAAGGTAAAGAGAAGTCCAAGAGTAAAAGTTAAAGTAGCTAAGTAACATCAGATCTAATCTCTCAAAAGACCCTGTTCATGTTGCTGCTCGGTATTTACAGGACCTCAAAAGTGAGGATTCAACAGTTGAGAATCTTGTCTGTGATGTAAATTTTGCTGAGCAGCGATATAAAAATAGGCTTCAAGAATATCATATTCATAAATATAAAAATATGTGGAATAAAATGACATTCCCGCAGTAGAGAACCTCCCAAATAAGAAACAGAGTTATTGGAAATAGCACTAATCTTACGACTGCTGTGAACAATAAATCAGATTTAGTGGATGATCTTGATCAAACAAGCCCTTAATAGAATAAATTACCTCCAGCACCAACTCTAAAAAGTATCAGTAAAATATCACAATCTGCGTCGAATTCTCAAAAATAACTGCTGTGAAAATACTTAATTTCATCAATATTTTTTTTTTGGATTTTAATCTGAATATGATCTCTATTTTAGTGTAACATAAAGAGGGCTAACATTCTAATCAATTATTTTTGAAGTTAATATTTTATGAATTCATTTTGCTTGATGCTTGGTTATCTTCTACCCACTTATTTTGTGTTGAAATGATGTGTGCTTCTAGTTTACTTGAAGATATCTTTAAGTTTAAAGAGAAAAACCAAATATTTTTTATTTTCTTAGTGAAACTGTAACAAAATATTAATATCTTAAAGATCTTCTTTTTGAGGGGAAAAATAGTGGTTGAAAGAATTAAATTATCTTGTGGATTAATAATAGGTAAAATTTGCTGAAAGATAAATCATTGTGGTGCGTAATTTAATGATAACCATCGAAAGAGCATTCCTTTCGAGGGTAAAAGTTTATATTTATTGTGAGAAACTAGTAATTTCTGGAAAGCATGAAAGAATTACCTTAAAAATGTTATCAAACTCCTTGATTTTATCTAAGAAAAATCTGAAAAAACGTTACGCCAAAAGTTAATTTTATTAAAACAATTATCAATAAAAAAATGTAAGATTATTTTAAGCATTTTTATAAAATGAGTAATATTAGCCATTGATTTCTTTGATTTGAAGCTTTCATAAGAACACAGTCATTTTCCTTAAAAAGAATGTATTCACTGAGAAATCAAAGTATTTTTGAATGTCAATGTCATTTACTGTTCAAAAATATATTGGCTAATACTATAAACTATGAAATTTTCATAAGAACTTTTATTAAGGATCATTTTTTAAGCGACATTTCTCAACTATTTTCAATTTATAATTCTCAGTTGATTGAAAAGTCTTAAAGAGACAAAAATATAAATACCTATTAACCTTTAAGTTATAATTTCCCTGACTTGGTTCTGATCATCCCCAATAAATAATATGTAAGTTTTAAAAGAAATAACTAGACTCCAACATTTTACTCCATTATTCTTTGGGAAAGGTGGTTATTTTGTAAAAAAACACAGATAATGAGTAATAGTCGTAGTCATATTTGAATCTAACGGACTATTTTTCTTTTTTTGGAGATTTACTGAATTTGTAAAAAGAGAAAAACAATTATTCTAGGATTTGATTTGATGATTATTTCTTACTTATCATTCATAAATATGCTAATTGTTACACTCTAAGTATAACAATTTTTGGAATTATTTCAGGGAATGGAAGTATTTTTAACTTTAAATGGTGATTTCAGCTATTCTAACCTATGGAAATTAAAGAACTGTCTTGATATTTTAATTCTTTTAGCTAAGAATTTGAAAATTGTAAGCACAATCAATGTGAATTGAGTAAAGGAGTAAATTAATCTTTTTGAGGGAGGTTCTAAACAGAAACATAGATTACAACAATTAATCCACTAGTTTATATTTTTAAAATAATCAAAAGATTTTTTGTTTCTTCTTGTAGAAAGCACTCTTTAGGAATATTTAAAATAGTAGTTGAATGTATTTCAAGAGAGGGAATGCTTAATTGTGCATATGATTTAGATGAGATTTGTTTTAGAAATAAATGAGAGAATGGATGAGATGTTTTGTTAAGTATTTTTGAACTTTAAGTTAAATATTCCAAAAAAAAAGGAATATTTTTCTCAGACCCCTAGAAAACTGGATATCCCTTGCACTTGATTCCAAATTATTTCTTCTAGTTTAGTCTCAAAAGAACCTTGAGAGATATTTTGTAGAACTTCTCTGAGTTCTTCTAGTTTATTAAAAGCAATGTTTTATAGCTCATACAGTTTGTTTGTTTTCTCAGCAATTACATTTCTAAGGAGATAGCATAACTAATGATTACCCGTTTAACTGATATACTCTTCCGTTTACGAAAGGATATTTAAGTCATTTTCAATTGAGAGATTTTCATTATTAAAAAGATGAGGAATTTCAGCCTAGTCATACATATCAAAGCGAGTTTCTTAGATTTAAAAGACTAACTAATCAAGGAAGCATGATAGTTTAAGAGCACGACTCCTATACTCGCACATAATTATCTTCCTAAAACACAATCAGAAAAGAAAATATCTTAATATTTTGTAGTTATTTTTTTTCTTCTTCAAAAATAATCTGCTAATAAATGTTTAATTTTTTTTTTTTGAAATAAAAGCCACACACAAATATGATCCACTCGATTTAAATTGATTACGATGATAGTGGCTACGTCAGTAATAATCCTTAAATTCAATGTATTCGTTATGAGAATTAGAACTTTGGATTTATTATTTTTTTTAATAGAAAAATTGTATTTTTTAGTTATTATGAGAATTTGTTATGTGTGTTGAAATACTATGATATATCCTTGGAACATCAGATTGTTCTATCAGAGAATAAAGAATGATTTAATGAAATAGAAAAAAATGTTGAGAGCAGATTTTTGATTCTGTTTTAATTCAAGTGGATATTTTAATTTATTTGTAAGAATATAAGGCAGATTTTTAAATCGTCTAATAGGTAATTATGAAGTTTAAAGGGATTTGTGTTCTTAATGGACGTATAAAGTAGTTTATTGTTAGATATTTTTACCTTTAATTTTTAGACAATGTTGATGATGATATTTGTTCTAGTAAAAAACTGAGCTTACCTAAAAAGGTAGTTTGTAAAAATGTACTTCATATTTTATTTTAGGAGATTTTATTATTTTTGTCAAGAGATTTCGCTTCTATTTTAAGAAAAAAGAAGAAAAGTAAATCATCCAAAAACTCTTTATTTATTCCCAGTTTAAACTATTCATAAACCAATTTAATTTATTCTTTTAAGTACCTTTTGATAGACACAAACTAAGGAAAATTTCTTTTTTGGGGTCTTTTGTAATAAGAAATTCCAATAAAATACATAAAAAATAATAGTTCCCATCTTAAAGAAGACAATCAATTAGTCTCTATTTTTCTGCTTATCTTCCCTTAGAAATGTCTGAAATCGATTCATATTTAAAAGCACAACAAGCAAAGAAGGCTAATATAGGTGTAGAATCATATTAGCGACAAGAACGAGCAACAACTTAAACTGATAAACTAAAACTTTAATCTCGTTAAGCGACTCAAGAAAAAGATTTTGTTGGCCCAGCACGTCCAGCTTTTGGTGCAGAATACAGTGATTCTTCATCTTCTGAAGACGAAGACGGCGATAATGAAGCTTTAAAGAATGATCCTATTTTCATGCAAGCTTAAAACCAGAAATAAATTGCTGTTTCTAGCACGCAACCCACAAAACCTGCAGCTTAAAATAAAACTAACGAGATAGACGATTAAGATTCAAGCGATAGTGAAGATGAAATCGAGAGAGGAGGTAGCTAGATGAATAGAATCACTAGGTAGAATGAGTAGTCTACTGCTAGTTTATATGATAAATTCCCAATATCTTTAGAGGCAACTTTAAAAGGACACTAAAAAAGAGTTACTACATTGACTATCGATCAATCTGGATCAAGATTAGCTTCTGGATCGAATGACTATCACATGCGTTTATGGGATTTCAATGGTATGAATTAGAACATGAATTCATTTAGAATGCTGCAACCCTTGGAAGGCCATCCAATTAAGGCATTAAGTTTCAGTTCGAATTCTTAGAATCTTTTGGTTGTCGGAGGAGGACCGCAAGTTATTTTAGTGAATAGAGATGGAAGAAAAGGGAATATTTCTATCAAAGGTGACATGTACATCACTGACATGGCTAAAACTAAGGTAAATTAACAAATCAAAATATAGGAAGAGTTTTTGGTTGCAATTTTCTTATTTTGATATTTTTCTTTTAATTTTTCTGTACAATTAATTATTTTATTTTCATAGGGTCATGTTTCCAGCGTGAACACAGGACTCTTCCATCCAGTCGACTTCAATATTTTTGCAACTGGAAGTCTCGATGCAACTGTGCGAATCTGGGATAGCGAGAAAAAACTTCATGGTATTGAATAACACATGACACATGTGTCTGTCATTAAATTAGCTGATTCCAAAGGAGGCAAGACGGAAGTTGATAAAATTCAATACAGCAATGATGGAAAGCTCATCATGGCTGGAACACTTGATGGATCGCTTTAAGCTTATTCTACTCTGTAATATCATCGTCCAGCATACTAAATGAGAGGTGCGCATGGTATCAAGAGTGAATACGGTGGGATTCAATTCTTCAAAGATAATCTACGTTTAGTAACTCGAAATTGCGATGGTACTCTGAAACTTTGGGATCTGAGAAATTTCAAGAAACCAGTTAATTATGTTGATAATCTCCCAACATATGCACCTGGTCCAGGAGTGTGTTTGTCTCCAGATGAAAAGTATATTGTCACAGGGACATCAACATCTAAGCATGTCAACGAACGAGATGCGTTTTTGTATTTCTATGATGCAAGCACACTTGAAGAAGTAGCTAAAGTTAAGACGGGTGAAGCGTCGATTACGGATATGTTATGGCATCCCTAACTGAATTAAATCATCTTTGGTGCAGGAGAAAACATATCAGTATACTTTGATGACAAGAAAAGTAAAAAGGGAGCACTTAACTGCATCAGCAAGAAACCAAGATAAATTACCATCGAAGATCTGCACAATAATCGACCAGTTATCAGTCCACATGCACTCCCTCTCTTTAAAGAGTCCCATAATTATAATCCTCAGAAACAATACAAAAAGGCTCGTCTTGATCCTCTAGCTTCACATAAGCCAGATTAGCCGTTTTAAGGTAACCAAATAACTTTAATTATTAACATAAAATTTCAATTCAACCCTGAAATAAATTTTTTTTTTATTTAAATCTAAAGGACCAGGCAAAGCAGGTATGATCGGAAAATCCTCCACGGTGACATAGTTCATCATGCACACATTGAACAGTGCACCAAGTAATAGAGAAGACGCTCAAGCAGCTTTGTTGATGATGCAAGAACATTCTGAAAAAAATCCTCAATATATCTAGAGTGCTTACAAAAACACACAGCCAGTGCCAGTGTTGGATGTAGAAGACAGAGTAAAGGAACTGGAAGAGCAAAAGTACTTGCAGAAACTAAAAGACATATGTCCATCTTGCGGTCTCAAGATTTGCACTTGCAAAGAACGGTTCAAATTCGATCTTAAATGAACTTTTTGAGTTCTAGATATATTTGATAGAAATCATTCAATAAATAATAATAATGTTTGCTGTAAAAGTGAAGTTGAAAATGTTGATTTTCTCTACTAAATATTTGTCCAAATTAACTATTGGCTTTGCTAATTTACAAGCAACATCAGCAATAGTAGCTAACATAGAAAAACAATAAAAATTATATTATTGCTTCTTTTGTATTCTCTTGATTTTGACTTTTAAACCTCATTCATTTGGCTTCTTTCTCATCGATTTCCTTTTCAGTTTTATACACGAACTATTTGTAGGCATTCATCTCAGCTGCAGAATAGCTTAGTCCATTATCCAATACTGCTGTTGCGTTGTTGATTTCATATCTCCAAATTCCTCTCTTGTTTCCATTTCTTATTCTCACTGGAGTAGTTGACTACTAAGCACCTTTCCAATAGAGAATTCCATAGGCGTTTCCATGTCTGGTACCCTTTTGTTATTTTTGCCATTATAAGATTGAAACAAATCAAGTTGTTTCTTCATTTTTTTTACCTTGAAATCGATCTCTGAGAGAACATAGTAACAGCTTTGTGGCCAAGTTTTTCTCCAAAATTTGAAACCTGATCCTGTGAAAATCATCCATCTTGATTCAAGATACAATATTTGTTATTTTTTAATAATAATATCCTACCGAAACCAGGATACTGTGATGAGATCTCATAAAGGTTCTTGTATGGTATTTTCTTGTGTTTAGTGACATCTGACAATTTGAAGGTCTTCACTGCATTTGAGATCAAAGAAGTTGCTGCACTTTCGATTTTCGAAGCCATCTTGTTCAATAATAAGAGTTAATAATTCCAGAAATATTTCTTGAAAAGTTTTGTTCTCCCCTTTATTTGGATAAATTAGCTGGGATAAGAGCAAAGATTCTAGTTTGTTCTTCGAGTACATCGAAATCATACAGAATATCAAGATAATATTTAATTTTTG
>Ga0302271_10000766_pt1 | contig 31517 bp, 24 predicted proteins | sample III_Bog_N1_1_FD_198767 | JGI IMG/M metagenome (GOLD analysis project Ga0302271, IMG submission 198767) | Peat permafrost microbial communities from Stordalen Mire near Abisko, Sweden - III_Bog_N1_1 | ecosystem: Environmental > Terrestrial > Soil > Wetlands > Peat | place: Sweden: Abisko... | reverse complement strand
CAACCCCAACCCCAACCCCACTTATGAAGAAAAAAATAACAATTAATTATTATCCACTGCCGTTATCTATGTTAAGATGCCTTATTTTACATAAAGTTATGTTTATCTGAGATTGATTTAAGGAATTATTTTGTTTAAATTAGGGATGAAATATTGAATGCCCTTCGGAGTAGATGTTGTACAGCATATCTGATCTCTAGAAAGTCTTCACTGTAGACTCAGGCATTGTTTTCTTGTGGGATATCTCTATCTCAGGTGAAACAAAAAGAATAAGCACTATGTTTCAGCAGCAACATAGAAGAATCTTATTCTTTTTTAACTAAAAACATTGAAAAAAGTATTTACTAATTATGAGATCTTAAAATGAGAATAAATCTATGAAAAATCTAATTTGAACTCAAATGCTGTTAAGAGATTTAAAAAATAAAAGGAATATTCTTGAGTCTCGTTTAGTGAAATTAGAACTAACTTTGAAGGTTTTTAATTTGAGTAAATGCTTTAGATTGTCTTGGAAAGGGAAGGGGAGTAAGAAATACAAAAAAAAAGAAGAATAATTTATTATTTTAAGATTTTGTAACGAAAACTTAGGGAGAATTAAGAGAAATGAGTGACATCCAAGTGATACTTCGGCATTGCAAGCGTGGCAATGAGATTAAGCTAGATCTATCTGGCAGAGGATTGACTGTTCTGCCAAGCGACCTTTATAATCTAGGAAATTTAGAAGTTCTTGATCTTTCAAGGAATAAGTTAAATGCGTTAGACCCAAAGATAGCATAGTTGTCGTCGCTTAAAGTGCTCAATGTGTCCAATAATAATATTATTTCGCTTCCTAATACATTGGTTAACTTGAAATAGCTGCAGTTACTGAATGTCTCAGGGAATCCATTGTCATCACAATTCGAGAAATTATTGCAAGATTCAAATTAAATCGGTCCTGCTATGAAATCCACTTTGTAAGCATGTTTTGCATCTGAAGCAGAAGATTCCTCTTCGAATTGGTTCAATGGCAGCTCTAACGGAGGAACTGCGGGAGGAAGTAGTGGGAATATTCCGTTAGGAAGTACAAGTGAATTCGGATTGAATAAGTTCTCTTCAAATAGCAATAATAATAACAACAACAATCTAAATGCATTTCAAGGATCAAGTGGAAACAACAACAACAACAGCGCTAACATCATGGGATAGCTCGTTGAGAAAGATAACTAACTGAATCAGCAAAAAAAGAAGATCTTAGAACTGGAGTAAGAGATTTAGAAGTTATCGATCTCGACTTCAAAAGGATCTGGCAATTCTTCTGGCTCAGGCGGGATTCTCAAGATACTTCCATTGTTTGATCCTGTTAATGAGATAGACTTTAAATAACTTGAAATTGGAGAGTCCATATCTTAAGGTAGAGATAAAGAGAAATTAATTCTTAATATGAAATTTTTTGTTAATTTTTGAAACTACTTTTTTAGTTTTTAATGAATTTATGAATGCGATCAGACTGCATTACATGTATCTTTTAGATTTCTGCTAATGTGTGCTTCATTTGGTTATGTTTCTTAGGAGGATTTAGTATCGTGCATGCAGGCAAATACCTAGGATGTAGTGTTGCAGTCAAGAAGATATTTAACCCCAACATTACACCTGATTTGATTGAAGAAATCAACAATGAAGTCAATATGCTTGCATCACTCAGACACCCTAATATCATCCTTCTCATGGGAATCATTTCATAACCACAAAATCTTTGCATTGTAACTGATCTCATTGAAGGTGGAGATCTCTTCACGTATCTTCACAAGCAGCGGAAAGAACTCAATGGGTCTCAGAAAGCTTTTATTGTCAAGCAAATCATCAATGCCTTCTATTACCTGCATTCATAATCAATCGTGCATCGAGATCTCAAATCCTACAACATTCTTCTGGATGTTGGCTTCAAAATTAAGCTCTGCGATTTCGGTTTGGCTAGGAAATATGTAAAAAGTTTTTTGGATTAAAAATATTGTTAAAATTCATGAGTTTTTCAAGATAAGTACAATAATAGAGTATTTCAACTAAAATAATAATAAATTTCTTTTATTCTTTTGCATAGAGCGATTTGAACTAAGGCAACTCTAAATTCAGTGGCACACCTACTTACATGGCTCCTGAATTATTTCAGAAAAAAGGATATGATGAAAAAGTTGATGTCTGGGCATTTGGTACACTTCTATGGGAGATATACGCTTAGGAAGTTCCAATGGATGGCTTGGAGCCTAGTGATATTATGCAGCGAGTTATTAATGACGAGTAGCTTCCCTAGCGTCCATCGATCAGCTAGAATGTCTACAGACTCATACAAAAATGCAGATAACTGAATGCCTATTCCAGGCCATCTTTTGAGAAAATTTATCAAGAATTCAACTCTTTTGCTTGAATGTAATTAACCATAAAGTGATAAAGAAGAAAATATCAATATTTCTACTTGATAATGTAACTGAATGATGAAGTGTTAATTTGAGAATCAATAAGAACAGTTTTGTGTGGGGGGGAATTACTGCCTCCCTCCTTTCATTTTGTTCATATAATAAACGAATGTAGCATAAAAAGAGACAATAAAAATACTGAATTTTGGATTCAACCCCTTTAATTATTAAATTATGCACAAAAAATACACAAAGTTTTTAGTGAAAAATAGGCAAGATATTGCTTGAAATTAATGGTATTTTTAGTTCTTATTGATAAAAATTCTTAGTTACTTTGCAATAACATGAAATTCAAATATCTCCATTTTATAAAAATCTTCTAATTCAGCTTACTTTTTGGATAAACAATAATAAAAATAATCAAAATTGAGCTGTTAAAAACAGATTTGATTGAGTATTAATAATTTCAAGTGCAACCAGGATACACACATACACATACATTATAGTTATTACTGACTTTTTTTTTAATGCGAAGTGGAGGTGAATGTGAGAGACATCACTAGAAACTTGGATTTGTTTGTGTAAAATCAGATTGCCTAGATAAAGGGTTGATTTGTAATTTATGTGCTAGAGAGTAGCATTCTTCTCATGGAATCATGACAGTGAGTACATTCGTTGATGCTTATCTAGAAAGTAGCTAACTAGCGAATAGCGTAGGTGAGCTTATTAAGCAATATCGAGGGATGAAAAATAATGGAATAGAGATAGCATAATAATTTGATAATCTCTCGAAGAATCTAAGTGCTCAAATAGCTTCTGCGTAAGCTGCTATCTTAGCGAACTTAGAGTGTGACATGGCATGGATTGAGAATATCGTCTCGAGAGAATAATCAGACTTTGAATAACTAGAGATGGAACTTCAACTAAAAGGGCAATACAATTAATCGTAGCATTCTGGGATATCTCAAGAAGCAGTTTTGAAGTTGTTGAAGAGAGTTAAAGATGTGAACATTTAGACTAATTCGCTGTAGGTTTCGACGCTCTCTCAAATATACAGCAAAACTGTCAATCTTTTGGTTAAGAAAAATGCTAGAATTAAAACAAATATCTTATCTGAAACACCGAAGTTTGCTTCCGATTTCAAATCATACTTCTCGCAAGTGAACTCTGCGCTATAAGCTTATGATGTCAAAAGCAATCTGCAGTAAGTTAATCTTCAATCTCTTTTGTTCCCAGGACAGCAAGGATACAAGTAAACCACTCAGCAACCATAATAATAATAATTTTAACCAGTGTAATAATAATATTCATCAGTCTAATTGGTACGTGGTCAAGAAGACAGACTGCAATCCTTTGGGGTGCAGCCATATTTCTTGAACGAGTAGAACAGCTAAGGAAATAGTAAATCTAGCACCGCAAGAAACGCGTCTCCTCTTCCTGTTTTCGCTAGCACAACTGATAAACTACCACCTGAATTGAGTCCTTCTCAAAGTTTCACAGACTTAAGAAGGAATCCAAGTCGAAATCAAAACTAGAATTCGAGTTTAAACAAGTCTTAAAGATAAATAAAAGAAGAACAGGAGGTAACTGCTAATCCTCAGTATTAGCAGTAATTCTAGTAGGATACATCTTTTTTTATTCCAAATGAGAGAGGTCAACCATTCTCAAGGTCGAAAAGCCCAGTGTAGTTGTAATCAGAATAAAAACAATAGGAATAGTTACATCTACAAAGGTATTAATCAGTTCAGACGAGCACTGCATCAACAGCAATAGCAACAGCAGCAGCTTTAACAACTTAATCCACAAGAGGAAGAGGAATCAATACAACTCCTAATAAGAAGATTTTCGGATCCACAACAACAATAATCCCTCCACTAAGAATTTCAACTTCTTAACCTAAAGATACCTCCAATGGTATCCAACAGCCAGAATACTATTCTTCCCTGCAGCTTTAGCCAATAACTAGCTAAATCATGACAGAGAGTGCAATCAAGAAACAGAATGAATTAATTATCAACACAAGCTCGCCGCTACAAAGTAATTTCTCAAACACTAGCGATAGGAAGATGCTGGGTGATTCCAAATCTTCCTAAGGATAGAATAGCAATGCTTTAAATGGTCAAAGCAGTTCTTACAAACCTATGTTTGGGAATGATTCAAAGGTATTTTCAAACAAGAAATCACCATAATAAGTGAGTGATTTTAATCAAGAAGTTTAATATTTTAAATTTAACAACAACGGCGACAAAGATGATGCTGCATTCACTAACCCTTAATACAACAGTGTAGGTAATCGATGGAATACTAACGAATAAACAGCTGCAAGCTAGAATTCAATCCCTTCTTTAGGTAGTCCTAATCCTAAATCAAGTGTAACTGCTGTGAATCAACCAAGATCGAATAACAAAAAGGAATCATTTGTTGGAGGTTTAAATTAGAAGAAAAACAGCAGTCTCTCATAGTAATCTTCGCTAAGTGTTTCATTCTAAGAAAACGAGAAAATCTCCTTGATTGGACATCAAAACGGCGTGAAATGCTTAGAAACTCTAGGAACAGATAGAATTCTAAGTGGAGGTGGTGATTCCTTAGTAAAACTATGGGATAGAGATGAACTCAAATTTATTAGTCAACTTGAAGGACATAGAAAAGGTGTTTACACCATAAAAGCAGAATAAACACATCGAATCATTGCTTCTGGTGATGGAGAAGGTACAATATTGATTTGGAGATACGCCCCAACTATTAAAAAAACTCAAATACTCAAAGGGCATTCAAACTAAGTTACAGGAATAGTATTCGAGAATGAACGAAGAATTATTAGTTGTAGCACTGATGGATATGTGATAATCTGGGATTTAGAAAAAGGATCTTGTGTTTTGAAGTTAGAGTAACAAAAAAGCATCTTGACATCGCTTGAAATCCATGGAAATATGCTCTTAGGAGCTTGTGATAAGTTTGTATTATTCTATGAATTAGCTGGATATAAACTGTTAAAGAAAGTGGAAGCACATGATGGGTAGATAAATTAGATAAGCTTGATTGTTCGAGGTAAAGGAAACTAGCCGTATATCATGACTTGCTCGGTAGATGGATGCTTGTTTGTGTGGGATGGAGCAGACACGTACGAAGAGCTCGATATGATTCAAGAAGAAGGAAACAAATGGAATATTGCTTGTTTTGAGTACTGCCGAGTGGTAGATTTGCTGATTTATGCTTCCAATTCAAAGTTCGATTAGATTTCTAAGATACACAGTTATAACTTGAACAGTAAAACTTCGGTGCTAATTGCTGACATTAACTGTAGGATAAATGCTCTGAAGGTGATTGGGAATGAACTGTATGTAGCGATGGAGAATAATATGATTTAGATGGTATTGATTCATAAGCAGGCTGGGTGATGGGAGAATGAAGAGAAATTGAAAAGAATGAATATTATTATTTTCTCATTTTGTACATAACTTTTTTTTCTTATTTCAAAAAAAATTATTTTTGTTTATCTCGTTTTTTCTGTTTATTTTCAGTTTTTCATTCACAAAACCAATCCAAACTAAGAATATTCTTTCATATGACTACTAAATGAAGATCGAAATGAAATCCTTTTGTTTGCTTTAACCAGTTTTATATAAATTCATACAAAAATATCAAATTTATGGAAGATATTATTAGATGCTAGATTCGATATTTGAATCTACAATTGTCTTTGGCATGAAGTGCTCTTTGTATTCCAGCGATAAGTCAAACAAGAACTTCTAGTCTAAGATATGATGGTACATAAACTTCAATCCAAATGCAGTGATAGCAACACCAGATACTAATCTCATTCCTTTTAGCGAAATGAATTTATCTTCCATAATCATTTCCAAGAATGGTGTGTCGATTCTTTGCAGGAATTTGTAAGATAAAAACCCAGCAACGACGCAGCTCAGAAGTCCAAAGTTACTATCGATTAGTTAGCTTGTAACAATGCGCTTATCAGTAGCATCTCTGATTTTATCTTTATTTGAAAATGCCCATCGAAGAAATCGAAGATTCGTTGATCGACGGAACTAATCAGCTTGCTAATTGGATATTGTTTCAAAAGAATCTGGGATGTACGCTCTACGAGTATACTTAGCTTCTTCTTTGGTTTTGAAGTACACAAAAGTGTTTAAGCTCTCTCTATCTGTGTAGAAGAACAGATCTTTTTTAGCTGGCTACATTTTTTGGAAAGAACGCGAGAGAAAGAGAGACAGGAAAGATATTGATATTCTTAAGTATTGATTGGTTTATCAGATATTCCAGAAAAAAGATTATTTTAAATTAATTAATAAGTGAGATACAAGAATATGTGTATTTGTATGCAAGTTTATTCTTAATTTGTTTTGGTTAGGCTTATTTTTGTGATATTAATTTAAGAGTAAAAAAAAAATTGCACTAAATGATAAAGAAGAAGATTCTGCAAACAAACAGATTGAAATAATAATTAAAGATATGAGACCAAATCAATAATGAAAATTTCAGAAAACTCCCTCTGAGTAGCATAATTCATCGAAATGGTAAATTACTAATTAAAAAGATTTTTATAATTTCTTGAAAAATATTCTGGAAACGAATCTCTTTCAGAGAAGAGGAATCTGTTCAGCAAACAAGTTGTTATTGCTGAACAAAGCCTTTTTGAGATTGCCTAGCTATCTTGAGGAAGCTTATTCTTCTTGTTTCCTCTTTGATTAACTTTTAGATATTTTTTTTGTGACTTATTTGCTCTATGCAAAAAATTCTTCGTCTTTGCGCTGCTTCTTTTTTTCTGTTGGGGAATTGCTACTGCTGGTATTGTGTTATGGTCTGCACAATGGACTCTCATTTTATTGTTTCTTTCCCTTTTAGCGGGTTAATTAAGGCTTCTTTGGATCTGATTTTCCTTTGTGGACTCGACTTATATGCCCACCTTTATGGATATTTGAAAGACAAAATTGAAAAAAATGAATTCCAAACTTAACATTTTACCTAACGAGCATGATTTTGGGAAGGATTTGAAGCAGAACTTGCATTGGAACATTTTATTGATGAGATCAGTTTTGTTATTCGAGAAAGCTGAGGGAAACAAAAAGAGGGCATGCTAAATAGCTCGGTCTTGGATAATTTATTTGGTTTAGATTTCTCCCAAATGGCGAGATAATCTAGTAATTTGTTTGTGGATCAAAGATTGCTTTCTCGGCTGCGAATATATCTTCAAGAAAGTAGTTTGAAATTTACTGTTTTGCAGCGGATCATCTGAAGTGAAACGATTTAAAGCGTTATTAATTTGCAGAGAACGAGTAATGTAAATCTGCTAGTAAGCAAGTTTATTCTTGGATTTAACAGAATCTAAACTACTAAAACTTCTATTTAACTCTTCCATCAGATCTGCAGAAATGTTTTCATGATGCTACTCAGAATTCATCAAACTTCTACTATGAACGCTACCACTATCAGAATTGATGTTGCTGGTATAATTGCTTTTGGCACTTTTCCTATCCCAAGATCTATTTCTAATTCCTAAACTAATATGCTTATCAGTGTTACCACCCTATTTTTCTTATTCACTATCTTCAATTTCCCTCCTACACATATTTGCATCATTCTAGTTTTCTAACTGCTTCTTCAAAGAGCCAATTAAGCTAACCAGACCTTGCCCTTCTCTTTCAGCTTTTAATTATCTGCTATCTATATCTTCTTGTGCTTTTTGAAGTTTTTATCGCAATATTTCTCCTTACACATCTAAGAAATGTTTGACTGTATGTGTTTTTAAACTATTATTGATTGTATTTTTTTCTTCTTCTCCCCTATCTGTTCCACAAGACAGCGCAGCAATCTCAGATTTATCAGAATCTCCGCTGATCTTCACTTGCCTTTAAGGAATCTACTAAAAGCATGAGGGCGAGTAGAAAGGCGAAAAGTTTTTATGAAGATGTTCAGCACTATTTTTATTCAAGAAAGCACTCATATTATCTTCAGAGGACATTCTGACAGAAATATTCCCATGATTGGCTCTTAATTTCACTGGAGTATTCATTTAAAAACTCTTATTATTAGATGTTTAAATATCTCCTCGAATATCTTGTGGACTTTCTTGGTGTTTTTCTTCAGGGAAAATCCTGCCATGAGAATAAGGAGTTAGAGATTGAGGAGTTGGCTGACTATGAGAGTTAACGATATCAGTAAAAGTAAAGCACTACAAATGGAAAGGCTTAAACATATCAAAGAAATCAAGCCTTCTTGTTGAAAATATGGTTTTAATTGTTCCTTTTGTTTGATTTTTTTGTTTTCCTGATAATTTTTGTTTTTTTGCTGGAAATCAGTGAAGATAAATATTTTAATCAGACAACGAAACACTCTTAATTTGAATTGTAACAATAATATCCTAGCTTGAAGCTAAGTGCGTAATAGATCGATAACCCAGCTAAGAAAAGAAAGTTATTAATAAATTGTATGCAATTGCTTTTACACAAATTCAATTAAAAGAGAATATTATTTTTTTCCTTTTAGAGATTGAATTAAAGAGCTAAAAAACGTTTTAGATTGTTGTTTTTCTCTGAGTTTCATTTTTTTACGAAGTTTGGCTGAAAATACTTAATATTGTGCATTCTAACTGCATATTTGAGTTCATCAAGTGAAAGGTTATTGAATTTATCATCATAAAATTTATTAAAGTCAAATTCAAGGTATTGCTTTGAAGGAATGAATTCTTGAATGTTTGTGAACACTTAAATCATGTGAATACCTTTCACAGCTGATCTATCCATCATGATGTCTGCATCAATCATTCCGAGAGTCTTAGGGAAGAGTTATAAGAGCTTTACACGAAATTCCTCATGCGATTAAGGTTTCATGGAAATAAACTTTAGAAACGAGCGAGCTTCCGATGTTTTTGAAAATCTTATTTCGCTAATAATGAATGGCTCAATCGATGAAAATAATTATTTAGCTTCATCAGTGTCGTGCTGGATTGTGCTCTTGGTTGTTAAGAATTCTGAAGATTTTTCATAGATTTTGAAAGCTCCTTCTTTGACAATAGTGGGCTCTGATTCTTTGGATAGAATTTTACTAAGTTATTCTAATCCAAAGAGGTAGTATGAAGAAAGGCAATAGAGAATAAAGCAAGAAATATGAGAGGGTAATTAATATAGCTTAGTGCTGTTCCAGAAATTAAGTAAAGTAGCATTTGCAAACAGTGCTCTTTTTCTCAGAAAAAGAAAGAAATTATCGATTTTACTTATGAAAATCTTGGAATCTTCTTGTTGTTTGATTTGCTTCATGTAAAGTAAATATTTCTCGTTTTCGCTTAACTCTCGATCTGGAGAAGCAACAGTGACAGCTGGAGGCTAGAATGTATTCAGGGAAGTTAATGAAGACATCCTACTAGAGTAAAATTTATCATTGTTCTGATCAATAGAAGATTGCCTTGAATGATATTATTATTGTTGTTGTTTTTGTTAATTTAGTGTTTTTCCACCGTTAATCATTCCTTTTTGCTTCATTTTAAGCTCTTCGATTTATTCTTAATTAGATGACTAATTACTATTTGGGTTGGTTTAGGTATTACATTGAAATTAACTATTCCTATCTACTTCAGTGAGTTATGTTCTAGCAGCACATTATTTCTTTTATTCATTTTTTAATTATGTTCCCATTGTAGTGCTTTATTATCCGATACTTGAGTCAGTTTTAGATATAAGGTAGGTGTTTTGTTGTTATTCTGATTAAGGATCGAGACAGTTGTAATGTTAATTTTCTTCAATAATTTCTTTAGCTTTACTATTTTAATTACTGTTAAGGGTATTTACACTAGGATTAGTGTCTTTATCTTAAGCTCCGTTTTTAGAAATAGGACTATTATTCAATTCTTATTTAACTTGTTAATCATTTAAACTTGTTTTGTAGCTTTCAGAATAAAAATTGTTTTTTATTGGAGATTTTTAGGAGCCTAAAATAGATTTCTCAGAAGTGTTGTCATTTTTCTAAAATGATTTTTCAGGTGAGGAAAGGATTTATTATTATTATTATTATTATTATTATTATTATTATTATTATTATCTCATGGGAAATCCTTGAGAAGGAGATAAAAGAGTATTAACAGTATTCAGGATTGTATTTGTTGCATCTCTCGTTCCTGTGGAATTATTTCTTCTGTGCTTATTTTATATTTTGAATGGAGCTGGGTTTAAATATTCTTATGCTAATACACTCAAACCTGCTGTGCTATTTGATCTTCCAGTTCGAACTACTAATGCTGTTTAATTGATTTTATCATTATTCGGTTCTTCAGGAGTTGTCTTAAGAGAAGAGAATGTCTTTACAAAAGTTGGTTCGGGTGAAATATTTGCATTTAAGAGAGGGACATTCTATTGTTAAGTAGCCTGCATTAATGGACTAATTGATGAAGGGCGCTTGTCTATTTCAGTCTCAGGATAATTAGGGAATTAATTTACTGGGCTGAGAATGCCATTAGCAGAAGGTAAAGTCATGATTCTAACAGGGATAATCTCCTACTATTCATAAATTGGAGGATTTTAGTTTGCTTCATTTAAAAAAGGTATTGGTTTGTTTTCGATAGTCTTACTCTATTTCTATTACTGTTAATCATTATTTTATATCTATTCCTGATGTTCGTCTTGCTGTTACAACTAAATCTATTGCTTTTACTGTTTGAATTATTCTTACTCTGTACAAAATATTTAATAATGTTCATTTTAATTTTCCCACACAGCTTCTAAATTTTTCCTAATTGACAAATTCAGCTGCTAATTTATCGGTTCAGCGCGTACATTTTGGAACATTTTACTCTGCTATGTGTTAGCTATCAGGGAATGGTTAAAGATTTACTCCCAGCTAATTCGATCATTTTCATAATATCTAAGCATTTTTATCAGCAAATCCTAGGTTGTCTATCCAATCGGTGGAAAAGAAGGCAGAGGATAATCCCCTAATCCAACTAGGTTCAAGATATTTTCAGTTAAGCCATGTACTGAATTTGCTGTGAAAGGAGGACGTCCAAATAGCATCTCGAAGAAAATACAGCCCATCGACCAGACATCGCATTTCGAGGAGTATTTTCGATTTCTGAGGATTTAAGGAGGAGCATAAAGTGGAGAGCATTTCAAAGTCATATTCTCAGGTTCATTAACGTTCTTGACAATGCGAGCAAACCCAAAGTCACCAATTTTTATCTTACCATCATGGAGCAAGATATTCTCTGGTTTCAAATCTCTGTGAATTATATTCTTTTCAAGAAGTGCTTTATATCCTGCACACATTTGCTTTAGAAACTCTATGCTCTCCTTTTGGGAAAGATAGAAAACAAAGAAAATAAGACAAAGTTTAAGGTAATCAAAAAAGAATATAAAATTCTACTTCTCTTAAAATGTGAAAAATCCAGTATTTTGGTTTTACAAAAAGATATTTTTATTTGTCAACAAAACTAACATTTTTAAAGCAAAATATAATCCTCTGTTACTTCTTCTGAGAGTCTATTTTTCTTTTTGATGAGATAGCTGCGTAGATTCCCTCCATTGCAGTAATCCAGAAACAGATACAAATTATTTGGAGTTTATTTGAGATCATGCATGCAAATCAAATTTTCATGACGCGCTTTTAGGAGAATATCTATTTCTTTTTAGAGCACTTCATTGTAATTTGAAAATTTATTGAATTGTGTGCCAGAAAGGGAGAGGACTTTGACTGCGAAGTATTTCAAGTGAGCTACATCGTTTTTATTCATCGCTTTGTAGACTTATGAGAATTATCCTCCACCAAGTTTTTCATTAAAAATGATGTAATTGTCGATATGCTTGAGGATCTGAGATTGGATGATATTACTCTTTTAATTATGATCATTTGATGATTTTGAAGGGCTTGGATGATGATGGAGAGTGTTTTGGTTAACTTTGTCGTTTTGAAGAGTTGTAGCAGCTGCTACTTGATGCTTAGGAATGTTGTTCTCACTGGATATTTTGATGATATTCTTCTGATTATTGATGTCATTTTTGGTAGGCTCTAGAGGAAGATTATTTGGTTTTAATATTTCTGCTGAGTTTTAATGCTGTTTAAGTATGAAAGAAGGTAGCATTTGAAGAAAAAATGATGATGAATTTCTGGAAAGAAGAAGAAGAAGATGTTTGATTTTATTTGAATATTTTCTTTCTTCTCTTTTCAAGATTTGCGTTGGTGGTAATTTAGAGTATTCCCAAGAAAAAACACTCTACAAAATAATATTCACTTGATATTAATAAAAAGTCAGTGAAAAGATGATGCAAACAAGATTTAATAAATCAATTAATTATAAATTGATTTAATTAATTAAAATTATGTTTTGATTGAATTGAATTCTGATTATCATTAAACAACAAATTTTCAGATGTATGAGTGCGTAATACAGACAGAAAGTTCATATCAAAACAAACAATACAGTTTTTTAAAATTGTATTCTCCTTAGCTTTAATACAATCATCGTGATACTAAAAATAATTCTAATTGTAGTTGGTTATTTCATTAGTATTTTGAAGAATGTATCAGTATCCTTCATCTTCAAAGTAATTCTTGATTCTAGCCAGTAGATCTTCTTTGATTTTATTTGGAACAGTATTTCTTCCTGAAAGAAAAGAACAACAACAAAAAGTTAGGTTTCTACTAAGGAGAAATCAAAAACTAAATATATTTACCTCTTTCAACTAGTTCATTAACTAATTCATCAATGGTCACCTTTTCTAAACCTTTCTTCCTGATCAATTCTGTTTTTTAAGTGAAACATATGCATTTCAAGTTTTGGATTGCCTAATTGTTTCAATTATTAACTTACCTTTGCAATATTTTTTAAGATCATCTTTCCAACCAGACTCAATCAGCTTCTATCTCAGATAATCCTCCAATCTATTAGTAAATAACCAGACAAAAAGAGATTGAATTTCGAATATCTCATGACTTTCAACATTTCTTTCTAATGTCTAAATGATTTTCTTTCAAAAGCAGCATAATCTGATCTTATGGTAGTGTTGTGAAGTTTAATTATTGCATACCTTTGTTCTTCACCACCTTCGACAAGTTTCTTTTCTAATGCAACTTTGCGCGATGCAACATATGTATCTGCTTTTCCGCTATGAATAACAATTAACAAATGGGTTAGTTTGAGATTGAAATGAATGCACAAAGAATTCTTACTTCATTCAGCTCGAATAGATCAAGGGAAGTTTCTGCTTTTGATGATAAATTGATTAATTTTTAGTTAAACAATATTGCCTTTCTCTCTTTCTGTGGCCACTTGGAAAGCGAGATTGGATAATAGTTAGTTAGCTTTTCACAGAACTTTGCCATTTCAAGTGATAGATAAATAGGAAAATTATGATAGATCTTTAAAAATAATAATGAATTTGTTAAAAACAATTCATTATTAGTTGAAAATTGTATTACTATTATTTTACATTTAAATAAACTTCAGCTTTAAGAATGAAGTAACTCTAACTCATAGGATTCTTCTTGTGAAGGGTTTTTATCTAGCTGATGGGTATGTCATCTTTGTACTATTTTTGGCTTTTGACTAGCTGTTAATGTATCTATTCATAATTTACAAGTATTTCTCATTTTTTGTAAGAATTTATTATGAAACGATTTCTTTGTCCAGAAATTGTTGAACAAAAATAGTCCAAATAGGAATAATGAAAAAAGAAATGTCTTTTTTACCTCCAATCGAATTATTTATCTACTTAATTGTAATAAAGAAAAATTGAAAAATACAAAAACAAATTGAAGAAAAGAAAAGTTTCTTTCAGTTTTTAGCAACTCCAAGATAAAAGCAATGAAAAGATTGAAGCATGCCAAGCACCTTTTAAATCACAAATTTACAATTTAAGAATGAACCGCACATAATCAATTATTTATTACAGTTGGGAAATAAATCAAACTAGGGGAAGGGGGGAGAGGAAGAAGAAGAAATTTCTAAAGCAATAAACATTGGGATAATTTGTTTATGTGTATTTGCCTAGTTAGAGAGTTACTCTGGTTCAATTGATTCAAACATAATCAAATAGAAATTATTTGATAGATAATTTAGCAGCAAGGTGTGTAAAAGAAACTGTAAATTAAGGAAAATATTGTTGCCATTTGGAATTATTAGAAAGTTGATTTTCTTACGTTCTGAGGAGTTATTATGAAGGGTAAAATACTTATTGTGATTCAAGTACGATTTTGAAGGAGGAAAAGGAAAGAAAAGAATATAAATTGAAGAGCTATGATTTATTCATTTCTTTTCTTTCTAATTCTTCTTCTAAAATAGATTCCAAAATGGTTTTACTGACTTATAAAAATGAGAGAGAAAAAGCAATAGAACAAATAAATAAACTTGAAGAGAATATTTTTGACTAAGATGGAAGACCTTAAAATAGCAGGCGAGAATAGTGAAAAGTCCTTATTATATAAAACTCACTAGTATCCTTGCTCTTTTGTGAATAAAAACATCTTCCCAACCTTAGGAGACTTGAGAGTGAGAGCGAGATTGAACTGGGAGTTGAGGATAAGTTATTAATTAACCTAAGGGGAAAGAGAAATTTACGAATGAACGATGGTTGGTAGACTGAATCAGCTGTTTGGAAAAGATAAAATATGAAACATTCATTTGAGCAATCCCAGCAGTCACAAGTTCGGCTATTTGAGTCGTTCAAATGGAGAGCATAACAAGAAAAAGAAGAATCCTTAGAGGAATGCGAATCGATTTCGTGTCACCCATAGAAGCAAAACTCCTCTAACTTCCAATGGGAAGACAGTAAGAACGCTCAATACCCTTCAACATCATAAGCTTCCAAGAATAATCATGCTAAAAAAGAGAAAAGTTATGAATCGAATACTTTACCTACAACAACGGGAGGAGCAGCATCCAAGAAAAACAGAGACAACAGTGTGATGGGGATTGTATCTAGAGCTGGTGATAACGATTTTCCTATGGAAAAAGATGATTTGTAGGGGATATCAAGAAGCACCAGCACCGTTGTGAGTAGAGAGAAAAATGAATCTAAAAACAAACAAGAAAATGAAAAAAGTGGAGAGGAAAAGCAAAACAAAGAATCCACCAAAATTGGAGAGAAACAATAGCACCTTTGTACGGAATCAAATAACGAAGAAGAAGTCAGTGCTCAAAGCAGTAACAATAATTAGAATACCCCTTCGAAAAATTATGATGAGCACGATGAGGTAGCTGATTCGAACAAAATAAACAAAACTTAAGAGGAGGATCTTCAAAAATCACCTCCGAACAAAGTTTTCGGAAGAAGAGGCTCTCGTCGTGTGCCTGCATCTAATCTAAGTGGATAAATCGCAAAAGAACTATTAAACACAGCGAGTGTGAAGGAGAATATTGTAAATCCACCGAAATACACTGGTGGATTCTTCTTAGCTATGAAACTAAAAAAATATGCGAATCAAATGGTATCGAGGCTACAAAGCAGGCGATATTTATCACTACGAAGCAGGCATTTGTAGTTTTTCAACGATGAAACGATCATACCCGACGAAGAAAAGGGAATCTTCAAGCATTAGAGTAGTCATCATGGTGACGAAGGGTTTGAAGAAATAGGAAGCAGCGATGTAACGTAAAGTTTAAAAAAACGATGCACGTTCTTTTTCATGAAACTCTACAATAAGCACTTCTCAAAGGAGCTGAAGAATCATTTGAATAAGATCCCTTTGTTTTCACCGTCGCACACGATGAAGCTACTCTGGGATTTTCTAAATATGGTGAGTATTGCTTACTATTTGATTTTTTTCCCCTTGAGGATCGCCTTCGGATTAAGTCTGTATTCAAATCCTATCAGCTTTGTGGCAGTGATTCTGATTTAAGTTGATATTTTAATTCACTTGAACACTGGTTTCTATGATAAAGGTGCGCTAGTCAGTGATCGGATACATATTCTGATGCATTATTTATCGAAAAGATTTATCACTGATATTCTCACCATGATACCATTTGTTCTGTATGATTTCTCAGCGAATAGCACTGATAATATACTATCTAGCTTCCCGAAGTGCTTGGAGAGTATAATCTCGTTACTATTTCTGATAAGAGTGAGTCATTTATCATAGATAAAGAAGAAAATTGAAGAGAGATTTTATTAGAAAAAAACCTTAACTCATATTTTCTCATTGCTTTCATTGCTGATGAACACATTGTATATTGCTCATATCTTCTCGTGTGCTTGGATCATCGTAGCGGAGTTCAAACTGAGTTCTGATTACACATGGATGAATCAAGCAAATGTTGATGAGTCAGATTGGACTACGTAATATTTATATTCACTGTATTTTCTGATCATTACAATGACCACAGTTGGATATGGTGATATCAGAGCGTAAAATTCCATCGAGCATGTGCTCATTATTGTTATTGTACTCATCTCTAGTGGAGTGTTCTCGTTCAGCATCAATTAAATTGGTACAATATCTTAGAATCACATAAAAAAATATTAACTTTTTTCTCATTTTTGTTGTTGAATTGGAATGTGTCTATTTAGGTAGTATTGTCCAGTAAATGTCTGAGGAAAAGGAGAAGGTGAAAAAGACACTCTAAGTCATAAATAATTACATGAACAAGAAGAACATAAACATGAGTTTGCAGTAGCAAATCAGAGAGTATCTGGAGTACTACTTGAAAGAGTCCCTTATGAACGACAACGACACTGAAGATAAGATCATAGAAATGCTTAGCGAGCCACTGAAACGGTCTCTCATGATTGAAGCGAACAAAATTGCACTGAAAGACTCGCCGATTTTCAGGAACAACTTCTCAGAAACGACTATCACTAAAACTGTCGCTGTGATCTAAGAACTGAGATGCACACCGGAAGAAGTGCTTTTCTATGAAGGAGACACTGACACTTCAGCGATATTTTTCGTCCAGCAAGGAAAAGTGGAATTATTCATCGATGCCTACAAAAGTGGGGAAGTGCAGATAACGTCTTTGAAAGTTTTCTCGAAAGGATCTAGTTTTGGAGAAATAAGTTTCTTCACAGGATCACCTAGAAATATCAGCATTCGAAGCATCGATTTCACGACTCTGCTGATGATCAAGCGCTAAGATTTCTTAGCTATCGTCAAAGATCAGTCAGATGACTATGAGAATTTCTGCAGGATCAAAGATTCCATAATTTTCTATAAATCTTTCGATGATCTAGGGATCAAATGTATTTCCTGTAATAGCAAGAATCATGTTTTGAATGACTGCCCGCTGATTCATTATGTCCCAAATACTGAAAAAGTAAAGTTATTTTATTAAACTTTTGTTCATTTTTTAAATTAATTACCCGATTCTTGCAGATTTTAAAGGTCTTCTAGTTGCCATATTTAATGGAGAGACAAGAATGTGACACCGATGATCGTGTAGATAGGTATAATTGTCTGGATAACCAAAAGCAAATCGAAGACGAAGCTCATTTGTTTATGAGCAATAACCTTGGATTTGTGGAAGATCAAGACTGGTACGATGGCAACGCTGAGGATGAAGAAGAAATGGATGTGTATCAGTAATATGAAGATGATGACGATGAAGATGAAGATAAAGACGAAATAGATTAGAATCTTAAGCATCTTCAAAGCCAAACTGGTGGCACAATCAACGAAGCGGGAAGACATTATCATAAGCAAAGCACGCATGAATAAATTAATTAATTAACAGTGCATACGTCACCATATCGAGAAGACTCTTAGATCCCCAGGACTACCTAGGAAATTGGGAATTTAAATCTAAACAACAATAGCAATGCGAACATTGGGAGTGTTCACGTAGCGTCTGTGAATAATTTAGGCTCATTTATTCAAGGGAATTCATCAAATTCCATGATTCACTTGAGCAGCTAAAATAACAACCCTGCAGCAGCAAATAACCCTGCTGGCTTAATAAACCCAGGAAATAACTTCCTTGTGACAAACAATAATTATGATAAATACTCCCAAGGAATATATAAACTTGAAGTAGATGACCGAAGGGAAAGAAATGGATCGAATCTAGGGCTAAATGATTTTGCATTGACACCATCTGGTCTTTTACTGAATCTTGCGAATCAGAATCCAGGATAATAAATCAAAGAAAGTACCAATAAAGTTAGTATCAAAGAAAACAGCTAAAAAGCGGGGTATAATAGGGAAAATAGTTCAAAAGGGTTCTCAGTGACAAAGAGAAATAGGAGCTCATCTAACTCGAATATTAACAATCTTGCAGGTACTCCGAATATTTACTATAAAAAGAGCAGCACACTTTAAAATGAAGATATTGTATTACAGCAATAATCCCTCCCTATGATCTAGCAGCAATAGCAAGTCGGTGATAGAGGGGTATCGCTAGGAGGTATGAATACTAATGAGCGGGGTGGTACTGCATTGAGTCATTAGCCTTCGATTTCGAAGACTGGTTCATAACAAATTCGAAAATAAAGTAGAAGGAAAAATACAGAGAAAACATTAAGAACAAATAACAAAAGACAAAGTACAAAGATGACCATCGATTCAAGGATGAACAATGGAGGATTTAATGAAAGGAGATAACTCAAGTAGCTCACGGTGATACGAAAAGGATTGTAGGAAAATTAAATTTAAAATACTCTCCTTGCACTTCAAGGTATGGAGAATATTCTCCTCTAAAACAAACAAAGCAGTAGTAGTTCAAATGAGTTCGACATCATGAAGTGTTTTAGCATTTATTTCCCTCACAACAACATGGACATAGTCATATTCCAGCTGCGAAAGAAAAACCCGCATTTATACGCGAAATAAAAATCGTTTGCCAAATCCAACACGAAAAAACTTCTTGGAGCTTAAACGATGAATTCGATGCACAATCGCATGAGCAAGATGGATATGCTGTATTAGAAATACTTAATGTCAGAAGTCGACGAAGAAAAGGATAAAGAAAGTTAGCAATCTGTTCGGCTCAAGTCGTTTACGGGGCATAAATCAGATTTTTATAAAACACCGAAATTGCAACCGACAACGATAAATAATACAACCAATAATCTAATCCACAACAGAAAGCATTCGGTGTAAGGCGTAAATGAGAACAATTTAGGAAGTCCGTTGTATATCAGGACAAAAAGTAAGACCATGAAAGCTATTCCAGGTCACAGTAATTCACCGTAACAATAGAGTGGAAGTGAAGAGATGCATGAATTTTCACCAAAATAAGTTAAAAAAAGGATGATACGAACTCCACCTGCACCTAAAGGGAACATGCATTTCGATATATCCGATACTCTTCAAGGTTAGTTGCAACAGTAAGGGCATTTTATGATTCAATCTGATCCCAAAAAAGTTCTGAAGAGACACGATAACGTAGATTATGGTGTACTTTCGCATAATTAGGAGGACAATTCGAACCAAGATGATGAAAGTAATGAAAATAAAAATGATAAATCGATCGATGAAAATGTAGAAACTACTAATAAAATTAAATCACAATAAGCTCAGTAGAATTTAAAGAATCAATACCCTCATTCATAGCAGCATAATTAGTAATAACATGCAAATTAAATCTACCGCATCGCGAGTGGGGAATCACAAAAACATGAAGAAGAATCCTCCCATAAAAATGTCAGCTTTTAAGATAATCTTGTAGCAAGTAACCTTGAGTTATGAGGCATGTATGCAACCCCACAAATAGCAAAAATCATTAAAAAAACTCACATTTACAGAATGCTGAAACAAATTATTAACAATCCTTTATTTTTAGATTTCTTTTTTGATTTATCTCTATTGGTTCATAAAGGCTAGAATACGCTTAAATGCCATTGTAAATAACTAAAAATTATGTTTTTTTGTTGTTGTTGTCTAACTTCTTGTAACAATATTTTGAAATACTTAACTATTCTAGATGATTTTATCAAAGTAATTAAATTTTTAGAAGATGAAATTGGATACGATTATTCTCAAAACAAAACAACATTTACTATGGGAGTTAAGGCTATCAATCAGAAAATGGTTTGATAATTTGAAGCTGTGCAGACATTAGCTTAGGAAAGTTAATCTACAAATAACTAAGAGCGCGATAATGTTTGATGTAATTCTTGCTTCATTTAAGCCTTGCGTTTTTGTTTCTCTTCTTTGATCACTTTATTGAGTTTAGATTTTGCTGCACAGTCCGTGGCTTGTGATAATAGCCTGCTAGATCTTTCTAAGCATGTTGAGATTATTTGATCTATGGAGTCTTCTTATCGTTGAATTTAAGACAGATCCTGGGAAGGATTCAATAAGTGTGCAATGATAGAATCAGCTCTGTTCAAGTAGTATTTCTTTAAATTGTCGTTCTCAAAAGGAAGAGAATTGCAAGTTGTGTTATCTGTATTATTTTTGGTATTTGATTCTACAGGGTGATCAAGCCATTAATGCTACTACTGCTACTAAATGTAGGTGCTATTTTAATTATTTTTAATGTTAAGATTCTTATTTAGAGGTGGAACAACTATGCTAGTATTATTATCTTAGTTTGGATGCTACGGCGTGTTCCAGAATGAACATTACATTTGCTACAAGTTCATTGAGTAATTCTATTTTTCATGCGATTTGAGTCTGTCACAGAACGCAGGCGTTTTTCTTTAAACATTTTCTTTGATTCGCTTACCCAACTCATCATCGTCATCTCTGCCTTCTTTCCCTAAAGTAAACACTTTTGTCTCTTATTTAGCTTCAGTTGTGCGTCGAGGAGAATCAAACTCATCTGTTTATCCTTCTGCTCGAAGAGATTCATAAGCTGCCAGAATATCTCCTATTTCGGCTTTCTCAGCTTTCATCATTGTCAATTGTGTTTCTTAATGGTATTTCCTATCAGATTCTTTGCGAAAAGTTTATATTTTTATTATTAATCTGCAGAATAATTAAATTATTCTTTTTCGCTCATCCTAACAGCTAGATTTTACAAAAACGATAACTATTGAATCACAAACTACTACTGGCTTGAACTAATATCATCAATATATCCCCCCCCCCTTCTCCCTCGTTATTATCTTAAATAATAATCCAAATGACAACAAATAATGCCTTGATCTTTTTCTTATTACTTTTTTATTCATCCAAAATTCAATTTAACTTGTGCAAATACACAATAAAAAACCTACATAAAACCAAAAAACAATTCCAAACAAAGCATATTTTCAATTCCTCATGCTATTTTATTCGATTTGTAGTCTTCTAAGTAAGACGTGATTCCATTTGGCAATAATGGATTGCTTATCTGATAGTTGTTGATGTTCGAGTTTTCTTCATTTTTTTTCTTGAAAAGTGCAGATGTTTCATATGCAACTGGGCTTCTTCCTCGCTGCTAGATCTACTCAATAGACGATGATGGTGGTGACATTCTTAAGCTCTCATATTTTTATGGTTAGGTGTATTATTAAGGATTGAATGACATTGACTGGAAATGAGTTTGTTCTAGATTCAAGTACTTATTCCTCCATTCTTCACACTGACTTGTTTTCAAGCCTACCAGATCATTCAAACGATGAATCTCCTCTTTCAAGTTCCTCTCACTTGTTTAGTTCAACTCTAACCTTGTAATAGTTGTTTTTAGCGCTTCATTCTCCTCTTACCTAAGTAAGATAATAAAATAAAAAATCTTATTTTCCAAAAACGAAACATTTCCATTTTAAAATCATGTTGCTTGCATGAATCCTTACTTAATCTTTAGTGTATTCAGAAGGTTTTAGTTGTCTTGTGTACCGTAAGTAGTTCCATATGCATAGCCATTTACATTTGGTTTTTCATAGAGTTACAACTCAAGCACATTAAATCTCTTTTACCATTCTTAGATTTGCAGTTTAAGAGCTTCATTTTCTTCATCTACAAGTGCCTTAGTTCTTCGCAAGTGTTCGAGTTCTAATAGCCTCGTGTAGAGATCTTATGTCTCTTGTTCTTTATAGTCAATAGTCTTGTTCAGCTCTTGGAGATTATCTAAAAGAATTTGGATTTTCTCTTTCAATTCAAACACTTCTTGCTCATCTCGTACAACTCTAACTTGCTGCTGCTATGTTGACTAAAATTGCATCTAATTCACATGTTGATTGAACGCTTTCTCGATTGCATCGTTGTCTTACCCTAGAATCGTCCGAGCCACTAGAGAACTACCTGCTGGATGCACTTTAGGAACGGGAATTTCTGCACTTCTAGCAGAGAAATATTGCACTGGATTTGCATGAGCTGAAGAACTCCTGTGGACTTTCTCAACAGGAGACTAATAAAGCTCTGGCCTAACATGAGCTAGCTAGAAGATACCACCCGTTTCTTCAGGAAGATTCAGAGAAACAGGTGCGACAGAAACAATAGGAGTCATTGGTTGTGGCTGTTAATGGACATTTACAATTTGATGGTGTGTCTGCTGTGTGTGCTGTTATACCTAAGGTTGTTGTTATTAAATAATAACTTATTTTTGCGGTTGAGCAGCTTAAACAATGATCTAATGTTGTTGTGGTTAGGGTTGTGTATGCATTACTGTTTGCTAAGGTTTTGTTTGGAGGATAACTTGTTGTGGTTCTGGTTGAGCTTGCATGATAATCTAGCGAGGCTATTGCTGTAATGGCTGCTACTAGATAATTATCTAAGGTTATTATTTAGGAGATCTAATAATTACGTTGTCTTCTTATCTCACTGATGTTCTTTACAGTGTAATTGGCACCTATTGAAATGTGGTTTAAAGTGGTTATGGTTATTGTCTAGATTATGGTCGTGAATATGAATGAGCCTGCACAAAGGTTGCTGGAGAAATAACGTTTTATTTAAAGGAATTATGTTGATTCGCTTAACCTACAGAGCCATTTAAATCCTTTACGACGAAGTTCTACGGAAATTATTGGGCTACTACCATTACTCCTTTGTTGATATTATTTTGCGTTGGAGTTTATACAACTTGAATATGAGTCTGAGGAGGAGCTAATGGAGCACCATAAGCAGACTATTATTGCTGTTGGATCATTTTTATTCGTTTGATTTTGTATCTTTGTTCAATATCTTTTTGTTACTATATTGCTATTTGAAAAATAAATTTTTGTTGCTGTTTCACTCCTAAAAACTTGAATTTGTTTTTATTTTTCAAATTCACAATAAAAAACTTTTTGATTTTTTTTTCTTATCTTATCAAAATGATGATTTATTTAATAAGGAAGTCTTTCATGATTGTTTAGGAAGGATAAGCATTTTAAGAGAAAATGATGTGAAATCTATTTGGCAGATTGAGGAATTCAAGGGATGTCTAAAATAAAAGAATCTTATTTTTTAAAAGTTTATTTCGTCTTTGAATTAACTGTTTATTTGAGATGAGGTAAACTAGAAAAATAAGGAATTATGAAATCAACATTTCTCTGAGTTTGTGCACCATAAAGTATCATAATTATCCACTAAAAGATTGAATTTTAAATTGAAATAATTGTGCAAGTTATGATAATAAAATGAGGATTATTTGACTTAAAATCAGCAATCCTCTGGGTTAATACCCTCTCAACTACACTAGGACTAACAATATTCATTATTCACTCAAATATTCTTCCAAATTAATTTCTTTGTAAATGAAAATGAAAAAATAACTTTTTTTCAATTATTTATTCACATAAATATCCCATCCCCTCTCCATTTTCTTTTGTCTTTGTCTTCTACATAAACACGAAAGCCTAAATAGGTAGAATTTATTTACAAAAATAAACTTTTTATTATGTTTTGAAAATTTTTGTGCTGTTGTGTTTAAATAAAGCAACTTATCTGAATACAAACACATACATGAATGCAATGATTATTCGATTTGCTGCTCTCAGACAACTGAACCTGCATTAGATGCAACCTTGGGCCAGATATCAGCACATTCCTTGGCAACGGGTCCAGTGATTTGGGAGCCCTTCATTTCACCCTTGGGGTTAGCAATGACACCAGCGTTATCTGAATTTATTAAATAAAACACATCATTTAATAAGGGAAGTACAAAATGCATTGGATTTATAATTATCTTTATTTGTGATTTGTGTTCTTTTTGCTTTTTGTTGCCAAAAATTATCTTTCTTTTTTAGCTTTTGAAATATTGTACCTTCGAAATAGATGAAGACTCCATCTCTTCTTCTCCAGGGTCTTCTTTGTCTGATGACGATAGCCTACATGACTTTCTTTCTGAGCTTGGGGGATCCCTTCTTGACAGAGCAGAGAATCATATCACCAATGGAGGCACTGGGAAGCTTGCTCAAATGTCCCTTGATGCCGAAACAAGCGATCGAATAAAGATTCTTAGCACCTGAGTTATCTGCGCAGTTCATAACTGCTCCAACTGGTAGACCCAAAGACACCTTAGCCTTGGTACCGACTTAACCACCTCTTCCTGTTTTTTTTCATTAAAAAGAAATATTCAATGATATGATAATTGCGAATGCAAAAATGAAGTGATTTATGAGAAATAATGCAGAGTCCATTCATTCAAACAAAATTATGAATGACGAATATGCGATTGTAAAACTCCATTGACTTATTTATTCTCAAATCTACTGATTTCTAGTGAATATTCGTATTTCTTATTAGTTATATCTAGTTACCTCTTGCTGCAGCCATTCTATCTGACTTTTATTCCTTTTTCTTAAATTATCTTATGTAATTAATTTACCTTCTCAGGGTCTTCTTGGCAATCCTTTTAACTTCTTCTTTTTATCCCTTCCTCAGCAGTCTTAATTTACGCCGATATCATGCAAGATCGTCAATCTTGCAATCATTTTAGTTCTCCTTCAATTTACTAAGGACATTTAATTATTCTGAGAGGCTTGGATAAAGCAACGAGAAGAACAATTTTAAACTTCACCTTGCAAATGATCATTCTCCCTAAAACGAGAATCTTATTTTTGATGCTTACTTATTTTGAAAATTTCTTTAATCGTATTAATGACAAATAATATCTTGAACTCGAGTACAATTGAGCAATAAAGTGGATTAAAGAAGGCACATTTTGTCATTTTTGAAATCCTCCTTTATTATTCAAAGACATTTTGTTTGTTCATTTGCATTCAAATCAATTTGAGAGTTAAAAATGATTTAAACGAGCATGCTATGTATTAATCTTGGTATTCCAATATTTGTCGTAATTAACAATACTAAAGAAAAAATATTTCTGATATGAAATAATTGTGTTAAAGGTGATTTTGTTAGAAATAATTAGAGTTTCCCAATCTGTGTAAAGCCTAAAGACAGTCAGCTTATATTATTATTTTTAAATGTCATTCATTATTATTAAATTAGTGTATTATTTAGTCATCAATTATAAAAGATTTTTAAAAACTGGCTTTTATTTCTCTTTGATTCTTAAAAAATTACTAAAATACAATTTATCTTTAACAAATTTTTGGTTTCTGCCAGAAGATGTTAGCTACCATCATGCATTAAAAACTCTTAAAAATAAAAGATGAAAGCATTTTAAATCTAGATTATAAAGGATTCAATTGATAGCATGTATATTTAAGAGTTTTAAGTTATTTGAGGTGTCTCCTCTAAAACTCCCTTATTAATAAGTAGGTAAGAATTACTTTCATCTGATATCCATAGCTTGACTTATTAAATCTAATGATTCTGTATTAATGTGAGAATAAATATTCTTAACCAAGTGTGTAGTATTTTTTATAAATCTTACATAGATGCTTCTATTATTCACCAAACAGGACAAGCAATAGAATAATCTACCAACAAGAATAGTTATCTGTAACAAATGTTTTGGATTTTTCATTAAAGAGATAGGATATCTTTATTGCTTGAATTTAGAGGCTTTATTATGAAATATAACTTCACAGTGTAACAGTCAGTATAAGGTAGACCAAGATAATTGATCAAACTTTGATCGTCGATGTAATTATCTCTTTTTTTCTCTTTTAAATATCTTCATATTGTAACCTACCTGCTTCAAATACAGACCTTATTCTTTTATTGTTTCAATCATATTTCCCAGATAATATCTTTGTCAATTTTATCTTTATTCTGACTCAAGTAGAAGTCAAGAATCAATTCAAGTGAGAACGAATACAAAATATACAATGTTAATCAATATTAAATGGGAGAGTAGCACACACACAGGATGATCAAAATAAAACAAAAAAATATAATTTGCAACAAAAAAAAAATCTTTTCAAATCTTTCTCAATCTTGTTCTTCTAATGAGTCTGCGTAACTTAAGTAATGTTATTGTCGTTGGTGCCGGTATAGCTGGTCTCTCTGCAGCAAGTGCCTTACATAAAAAAGGTCTTTCTGTACGTATCCTCGAAGCTAGAAATGTCTACGGTGGTAGAATTGCTAAAAATACAACTTTTGCTGATTTCGCTATTGAGACTGGAGCTGAAGAAATCCACTACAAAAACAGTGCTTACTTCAAACTAGCTACTGAGCTAGGAGGCATTGTCATGGAGGATACTAAAGTTCAGAATTACATTGAGAGTTTTGAGGAAAATGAAGGTAGCAAATTAGTAGAAAGAGATGAATATTTTGAGGAGCATGATATGGATAGATTCCACGATTTCATGTAGGCAAACAGGAAATAACTGAATGACGGGCAGTCAATAAAGGATTTCTTGAAAGCTTAAGGCGCTTCTGAATCGTAGATCTCTTTCTTTTAGCGCTTCTGGGGGAATGAAAATGGCGCAAGTATCGATAAAATCTCAGCCAAAGGATATGCTGATTATGAAAGCAGCTGGACAAGTGATACAGAAGGGAACTTTCTTTTACTGAATATGTCACATTTTGATGTGATTGAGAAGGCTTATGCAGATGTCTTACCTTTGGTGTAATTGAACACACCTGTTGCTTCAATTTAATATGGAGATGCCAATGTGGTTGTCACAGATATTAAAAATATCTAATATGAAGCAGATTGTGTGTTGATAGCTGTCCCAATAAGTCAACTAAAACATGGGAAAATATCATTTTCACCTGCTTTGCCAGCTACTAAGAGAGATGCGATTTAGAAGATGGACATGGGAGTAGGAGGAAAACTACATTTGAAATTCAAAGAACAATTCTGGCCTGATGATTTTGGATCTGCACTTTTAAACGGAGATATCTCGATGATTTGGAACTGCTCTTCTGTACGACACTCTAAGACTCATGTTTTATGCGTCCTTATCATTGATAAAGAAGCCAAGAGATTAAATGATCCAAAAGAATTCAATGTCATGCTGGATTAATTCTTTGAGAAACTTTCTAAGATTTTCAACCATCCATCAGTGAAATCTCTCTATATTGACTCGAATTGGATTGAATACTCGAGTATCCCTTACATTGAAGGGAATTACTCGTATCCAGCACTCAACATGGGTGATGCTAAAACAATTCTGTCTCAATCTGTGGATAATAAAATATTCTTCGCAGGTGAAGCAACCAATCCTAAGTTTTCGGCTACTATTCATGGAGCACTTGAAACTGGGCTTAGAGAGGCTGAAAATATCTCAGCAGTTCTACTTTCAAAGAAGTAATAGGCGTGAATTATAAAGTTAGGTTTGTTTATTTGATATTTTGTTTTAGAAAGTTTTTATGCTTTTTCTTTATTCAATCGTTACTTTCATCCTTAGTCAAATACATTTTATTTCTTTTTTTAAACTATATTTGTAAGTACTCTCCTACAAGATCGAAACAATATTTGAAGCACTTAAAATAAGATTAGCCTTAAATTTTTGTTCTCTTAAATTATTTTTTTGTATATAAAAAACGATCACAAATCACACGAAAATAATTATCTGTTTTGATTGAGAATTTTGTGTGATAACAAATGGATCCGAAGAGAGATCGACAGTCTTGGAGATGTATTTGCCGTTTTATGGGATACCTGCAATAATGACTTTGTCAATGACCACTTCCTAGAAAATTGTGTTGTTTTGTTCTCCTGAGTTTTGAAGAGTCAAAGTAAACTTCTTGTTGGTTTGGAATGCTCCACTGGCAGTAATTTCCATAACACAGTTGCTTCCTTCTTGGCAGCTGTTAACAATGTTATCTTCATCGTTGTAGTCGTTGATAGTGAGCATGGTACCAGATGCTGAAAGATTATCATCTAGAGCGATTTTCAAAGTAAAGTGATTATCTAAGAATCTGCTTCTAAGAACAGTCTGCTTATCTTGAACATGGACAATCTTGCCTGCTTTTTGATACATAGGCACGACAGCATCGAAGGGTACAGTTAAATTGTATGTTCCAGCAACGAATCTCTTTTGATTGTAGAAATCATAGAAGACTCCTGTTTTGGGGATTTACACTGATAGCTTAGTGGTGTTGGTCAAAACATTACCAGGATATGTAACTGGAGCAGCCATGAGGAAATCACCGAGGAAGAATTATGTTTCGTTATCGATGACTTCAGAGTCCTAAGGGAACTCCCACATTAAGTGACGGAATACTGTGCCTTATCCGTTATTCTTGACGAAGAGATGATAGTAGAACTTCAACAATTGGTATCTTTTGAAATGAACAAAGAAAGATTTTAGTTGAAATAAGAAAAATACTCAGGAAATGTGTGTTCCTTTAGTAAAATGAATATTACCTAACGTTGAGTGTCTTAATTGAAGAGTTAAGCACGTAGGGATATCTAGGGAATGCATAGGGCTCTTAAGGTGTAGTCAAGTTTCCATTGTGATTTCTTGAGAACGGATAAAGAGATCCCAATTGCATCCATCTAGCACAGAGTTCTGGCTTAGCATCATCTTGTAGACCACAGATATCTTCTCCAACAAGTGGAATACCATACATCTAGAAGGTTAGGATACTAGGAATCGATAGCTTTAAGTAGTCCCATCGAGAGTAACCATCTCCATTCCAGTGTTGGACATATCTTCCAGAGCCAAATACTGTGGATCGAGATAAGATAAAAGTCAATTTTCTACCCATTTTCTTAGCAGCATTGTAAGTTGCGATACTCTCACCGAGACCATTCAAGTTATGCATGTCGTACTGAGTTAAATTGTAGTTAGGGATATACAGCATAGATGATCCTTCTTAGTTGTAATGCTTAGCGTTTAAAGAAAGTGTTCTTGTAGCCAAATCATCAAGTCCTAATTGCAAAAATAATTGAAATAACTCATAAAAATGATTAATTTCTGGGTAAAACAATGATTTGTACCTCTTGGGTTGTAAGGGATTTCTTCGTAGAAGAACTCAGGTTTGTTCCTGAGGAAAGTACCAATACTTGAAGCATTGAATCCAGGGAACTCTTCGCCATGAACGAAATTAGAGTACTCATTCATGTCGATCCAAATACCATCCTGCACGAGTCCGTAGTTCTTTGTGATATTCGACAGACCCTCATACCAGTATTCGGAAGAATTAGGATGGTTAAAGTCAGGGAAGTAGGTTTTTCCTGGCCATACATTGCCAACTAGATCTTTTCCTGTGTATGCACTCTTAATGAAGACATTCATATCTTGACCTCTAGTTGCGGCATCTGAGTCAACAGCAATACCAACGTCAATAATGCTACTCCAGTGCACACCTGCAGGGTCACTCCTAATAGATTTTATGAAGAAAAAAAATAATTCAGAATTGATTTGATTTGAAAATAAGAATGATATTTTATTTTACAGATTGTAGATTTGATGCATTTGAGAGAGAACGAATCTTTCAGTATCGATGCTGAAGTTGTCATACTCGTACATATAATCAATGTCCGACCACAATGAATCCATAGGGATTTGTAGCTCATTAAAATTAGTCCAGACTTGATCAAGTTTTGCTGAAGTGTGATATCCCCATCTGCATTGATGGAATCCTGTGATTGGAAAAATTAAAAAAATTCAGAAATTAATTATTGCAATATGTTTGAAATAAGGAATCCCATTTCATTTGGGGGGACTGTAATCAAAAATTATATTTTTAACCTTAAACCCAGAAGGGATGGAGAATCCAATTGTTAACATAGTTGTGATAGAGCTTGATTGGTTCCTCTGGGTTAGCTTCTCCAATAAAGAATTTAAAATCAAAGTTGCCCCCAATCACCTTGTAGGTAATTTTAGAATTCTCAGCATAATCGATTTCCATGCCGTATGCATTTCTCAAAAAGACAATATGGAAATTGCTCGTTGCAGCGTCTCTTCGCATGTACATAGGGTGAGTTCCGTATGTTTGATGGTTAATTGTTCCACGATCGATTCTTGCAGCATCTGCAGCCCAGATTGTGTAGTTTCCAGAGTTTAACTTGAAAGATGTTCTTCTTTCACCTAAACCGAAGATGGCTCCGTCTGAGAGATTAGTGGAGATTTCGAGGTATTTATCTTAGAAGAAAATTGGAGTGTTGGTTGTGTCAAAAAGGACTTCTCCATTGTCTGAGCGCCATAGTTTCAAGCTGAATTGCTCACCAGGGGCAGATAAACTGTAAGCAAAGAGATTCTGCTTTGAAGTGTCTTTAGTAACTTTAGTAAAAGGGAAAGGCTCCTAGTAAGGTAAAGTAAACCTAGTATCGTTGATGTCTGTTATTTTCAGCTGGAACTCATTGAAATTATCAGCAGTTAAAGTAACTTTCAACTCAGTGAGCACTTTGCTGGAAGGGTTGTCAATGAAATCCTTTCCAGGGATCCATTTCAGAATCGCTTAGAACGATCCATCGGCTGATTCCTCAAGAGATGACAAAGTGTAAAACCCACTGGTGGAGTGTTCAAGTAACTCCTTGTGGTGTTTATCAGTGTATTGAACTAATCCCACTAGAGCTATTGCTAGCCCTAAGACACCGAGTACAATCGCAAGTATTTTCTTCATTTTGTTTTGCTCGGATGTTAGACTAAGATTATTTTTTATTTTTATTTATTTTTTTCCCCGATGACAAAACAAAGGCAGTATTTCAGAACAATAATGATATCAAATTCATTATTAGTTTCTGTTCTCTTTGTGTGGTGAAATCAACTTATATTTTATTATGTAACAAAGTTATCTTCGAAGAATAGTGTATGTTGTTGTAAAATGTAAGCATTTTCAGTTTTATTCTTAGATCCATGCAGAAGATCAGTTTGGAAACGAGAGAAGTTTCAGAGATAGAAAAGGAAGGAGAAAAGATTAGTTTTTACCTTTGGGAGTAAAAATACTATTAAACTGAAAAGAAATGCGATTTCCTGTAAGAGGAGGTGATAATTGTAAGATAAATTAAAAAAAAGTAACCAGTTTTAGTTTTCACGA
>Ga0302271_10000765_pt1 | contig 31533 bp, 48 predicted proteins | sample III_Bog_N1_1_FD_198767 | JGI IMG/M metagenome (GOLD analysis project Ga0302271, IMG submission 198767) | Peat permafrost microbial communities from Stordalen Mire near Abisko, Sweden - III_Bog_N1_1 | ecosystem: Environmental > Terrestrial > Soil > Wetlands > Peat | place: Sweden: Abisko... | reverse complement strand
CAGCAATCGGGCATCGAGCGCTGGAGTCTGGATAGGGTGCGTAGGCTGATTTATTAAGTTTTAATTAGAATGCAGTAAGCATAAAGTATGCCGATTTAGTGTGATCAGTATCACCTTGACTTTGGGTTGAATGACTTGATACTGATAGCTCAAAGGTCGCAGGTTGGAACCGATCAGCCAATCCCCGTTAATGCGGCGCCTAGGCATCCGGTATCCTAGGCAAGAGAAAGTATAGCACGGACTGGCGAAAGCCGGACCTCCAGCGCACCCCAGCAACCGAAACAAGGGCGGTCTGGGGTGTTTTTGTATCAAAATTTATGCCAAATTGGTTATTCTGTGGGCACATGTGATTTGCATCAATTCAAAATAATATTTGCTTGACACAAATAAGGCGAGGTCTATATTTGTATTAAGGAGATAACAAACATGCATTACTTCGGTCGGTTCATCCTGGCGTTTACGTTCATGGGCTGCATTGCTATTTGGCTTGCAAAATAAAGGAGAAAGAAATGATTGATGAATGGGGCAGACCGATTTATGAAATGATGTGGGACATGGATTGCGCTTTAATAAACTATGAATATTATGGAGCGTAAAATGCTTGATACTCTAGCAATTGATATATTTGAAGGTGAAGTTGCGCTAGTCAGAAAGTGTGCCAATTATAAAGAGGCGACGATTCTTGCTGGTGCTCATGCTGGTTACAGTGTTGAAATATTTGAGCAAACTTCTAGGAATCCACTGAAAATTTTTGAATATATGAATGGCAACGAATGATTGACCGACATAAAGTGATCAATATCGGCGTGATTATTGCTATCGTATTTGGCATTGCAATATTTGCTTGCGATAGCTTGGAAAGGACTTATACTTGTATTATGGAGGTAAGATAATGTTTAAATTCAAATGCGGTTGTGGTATTTATAACCATAATTGGAATGATTGGATTTGTCATTTCAAATATAATGGCTTTAAGGTTGGGGTGAAAAGGTTTTTGCAAACTCGTATTGTGTGGGTGAAGAAATGAAACTTGTTAAATGTGCTTTATGCGATAGGTTATTCTTGCCCGACGATGATTATAAGCAAGAATATAAAGATGATCCTAAAAAGTATTACTGGAATCTGTGTCCTGGCTGCTTTGAGGTGGAAACGTTTGCAAGTTCACTTGCAGAAGGTTGCGCATATGAATAAACAGCATCCAATTCATGGCAAAGATGATACAGCTTGTGCATGGCTTTGCTTACACGCTGGCCACATGTCCAGGCATGACGAACGTGAAATTGAACTTGCTTTGGAAAATCTGAATTGCCAGAAACCAAAGCAAGTTCCTTTTATTAACATGATTGCGAGGGTAAAATGAAAAAAAAGATAATTTGTGCATACTGTAAAGGGGTGGGCTATTATTATATTGGCAAACTTAGATATATTTGTCAGCGCTGCGGTGAAACTGGTTGGATTTATGTAAAGGATGTAAAATGAATATCAAAAAATATATCGATTGGCTGATTCTTGTTATTCTTGCTTTTATATGTATTTTTGTAATCATGCTATTGTATCTATTTTTGAAAGGAGTAATTTAAATGAAACTAATCAACTTCGCTCATCTAATGCTTGGTTTTTGGTTTGCTGATACAGCGTATCGATATGGGCAGCATCGAACTTTGGTGTTGCCTATTGCTGTATGCGTTATTTGTCTTATTTACATTCTTTATTGTGAATGGAAAGGATGTGAACATGTGGTATAAAATAGTTGACTTGCATACTGATAAATGTATCTTCATTGGTCGTGAACGAAAGAAAGGATTGGAATTGCTTACGCATAAGATACTAGGTTATGATTTTTATGTTAGTAAAAAGAATGAGAATGGCCCATGGTGGTATGTAACATATGCTGAATTTATTGTGAGGTAAATAAAATGACTAACTACGAAAAAGAATTGCGTATATTTAATCATGCTTTGCGGTTGATATGTTTATTTGGCCAAGATAGTTTTACGGCTAAAAGTTTGTGTAAATTTGTTTGGAATTTTGAATTTAATTTTTTCAAAGGTGAATAATGCGTGCGCATACCAATAGGAACAAGAATGCAAAGAAAGAAAGGGAATTGCTGAAGCAAGGTAGACTATCAGGATATCCATGTGAGACTAAGATATGGTTTAGCAAGAAAAAGCTTTGCGAGCGAGCTATTGCTAAGCAAGAAGAAAAGTTTGGTGTTAAACTGTATGCATATAAGTGTAATTTCTGCAAAAACTATCATATGACTTCGCAGCCGCCTAGATATCCAAGATAATATGGGATGTGACGCAGATCACAGGTAGTTTAGCCTATACTTTGGTTCTGAACATTTAGCTGGTGCTCCATGGAGCGGCAAAAGGTGCAATAGGGCAGGAATTAAAATCGCCGCCTATCACCAGCACCTATTTAACGAATGCGACTTTAAGGAGACTTGAAATGGGGCAATTTGTATTTACCAATTCACCTAAAGCAGTTGGCTTTTTTTAATTTGGTGATTCAACGTATTCATATTCCTTTGCTGTATATTACAAGCCTCGCAGATTAACCAGATGGATGCTTAAAATTTTATTTGAACTTCAATGGCTTGAAGCCGATGACGAATGGGATATGGAGGATTAAATGCAAATATCAAAAGAATTGCTTGATAGTGGATTGCTTGATAAGTATCGTAATTCGGCACATTATTGGGCGATTATTGATTATTTGAATAAGGAATTTGGCGAAATTTATTTGGAAAGGACTGGTAATAGTCTTTCCGTTTATAGCGGAAAGGATAACTGCACAATGATATATCTTGGCAGTATATTTATAAATAAAATAACAAATAAAGTAAACTTTCAATCTTATGAGGATTGTATTACGTTTGAACCTAAAATTGATACAACTTTCATTGCTAACGAATAAGGAGAATAGATGTTTAAACTGTATACAATTTTAGTTGATGGAAGTTGTTATGTTGATGTTAAAGAATGGGAGATTAAAATTACTGTGCTATATTTTACTGATCAACATGGTAAAAAACATATTAGCACATTTCCTTGCCATATTATTGAACAGGAGTAATTATGACAGTTCTATACACAATTAATTTGGTGTGTCAAGCTGCCGAAGAAATTGGAGATGAGAATTTGGTTAAAAAGTATTTTGCTGGAGATCAGGAATCTTTTGATAAAATCAATGCTATTTTAAAGGATGCTTGTTATGAAACTGACTAAACTTGAATTGCAATTGCTTATGTCAATTCCGTCTACGTTTGATAATCTGTATGCTAAGATGCTAGTAGAAAATGTTGGCACGGATCAGCGCAGAATGGATATTCGTAATTATGCTGATAAGCTGAGGGAGGGTTAAAATGAAACAATTTGTATTTAGATTTTGTGGAAAGAAAATTCATCGCAAGTTAATAATAGATCATTCTAGATTCTTATTTGGAATTCAATGGGGATTTTATAAAAATGACTGGATAATTGCATTTTTCTTTATGTGCTTTTCAATTGAAATTACTAATATTGCTTGCGACCGACCGGATCAATAATGATCACTCAAAATAAGTTCAAGATTATCACAGGCCCATTAGCTGGGCGTATTGTCTGGATGATGGATGATAACTGGTATTCCAAAACTGAAACTAGATTTACTGGATGTTATCATGTTCGCGTGGCCTTGCATGATAACGATAGTCAAGGCCACATCATCGCTTATGCTAACCTGGAGCCTGTAAAATGAAAGCTAATATTGAAGTCGAAATTATTCCTTTCAAAGTTCCTGATTCAATTTCAATCATCAGAAAATCAAGATTTTCTGAAAGCGGAACTGAAATTAGCGATGGATTTATTCTTTCGGATCTTTCAAACAATACTTTATCTGATTTGTGCGATGAATTCAGAGCTAGTGTATTTGAAAAAGCGCAAATGGTTGATGAACAGAAATATGAATGTGCAGATCCTTGCGCATGTATTAAACTTAGTAGAATTAAAGAATTGATTGATAAATTTAAAAATTGCGATATATCTGCGATTGCTGTTATTTCTGCAATTGATAATATTTTAGAATGACTCCTGAGCAGATAGCAGGTGAGTCTGAGCATTCGCAGCAAGCGGCATTATTTTGCTGGGCTGTCGCATCTGTGGGCACATTTCCCCAGTTGAAATGGATGTTTGCTATTCCCAACGGTGGGGACCGTGGCGATTCAATGCGTTCCAGAGCTATACATGGTGGAGCGATGAAGGCCGAAGGTGTGAAAGCCGGAGTAGCAGATATCATGCTTCCATTTGCTGCACATGGAATGCACGGCCTGTTCATAGAAATGAAAAAATGTCAAGGTGGAGTTGCTTCAAAAGATCAAAAAGATTTTGGCAAGCATGTTCAAGCAAATGGGTATGGATTTTGCATTTGTCATGGCTGGATCGAAGCGAAAAATATTTTGATCCAATATTTGACTTGACACATACCTAAAATTACTTAGAATTGTTACATGGGACTAATCCCGAGGGAGAAAGATATGCGTATTTGTGTAGCTTGTGGAAAAGAAAAAGACGACACTGAATTTTCAGCAAGTCTATTAACTTCTGATAGAGTTAGCAAACGCTGTATGCGCTGCATTAAAGAACACAATCCGCAAAAAATTGAATTTCGTGACAACAATATTAGTGCTACTACATACGGTTTGAAAGTGCAATCAGCACGACAAGAAAATAAAATTAGTTTGGCATTGGAATTGCTAGGCAATCAAAAGATCACACTTGTCAATAGGAAACTCGATGTTGAAAAGCAAATCTTTGATTTGGATGAATTGATCAAGGAAGCGCAAAACAAGCGAAAGCTTGCCCAAAAGGAACTTGGGGAATGCACCAGAACTTTGAGCACGGTTAACAAAAAGTTGGATAGAGAGAAAAACAAAATTCCTGCTTGACATAGAAATTGGATAACGGATAATTGGTGTATCGGGCAATGACCCATCAACCAATCACAAAGGAGAATACGCAATGTCTAGCAAGCTGGAAATTCTGGAAGCGCTCAAGGCTTTTGGTGAGACTGGAACCTTCATGGCCAAGAAGATTCTGAAGTCTGTTGTTAAGGACGGACTTGTGGAAATGCAGGAAACTGTTACCAATCCTGCGGGCGATGTTGCGGTTCGCATTTCTGCGGCTGGTCTTGCATTCCTGGCAGAACTGGAGCCCAAGGCTGTTGCTGAAGCTGCCCCGGTGTTTGTGCTGAAGTCTGCGCCCATTCCTACTACCACGCGCAAGGCTGGGGCCGGTCGCAAGTCTAAGTATCCTTTCGCTACGATGGAAGTTGGCCAGTATTTCTTTGTCCCCGATTCGGAAAAGTGTCAGGATCCTACCAAGAGCTTGACTAGCATTGTTGCTGCTACCAATCGAAAGTATGCTTTTGAAATTGCTGTAACTCGCGTCAATCGCAAGGGCAATGTGGTTCCGGTGCTCGAATATAGCCGAAAGTTTGTGGTTCGCCCCTATCACGAAACTGACAGCGAAGGCAATATTGTGAACGGTGCTGGTGTTTGGCGCGAAAAATAATTTCCAAACTGTGAGCCTAATACGCTAAGTTTGGAATACTTGGTTCCTGCGCTGCGAAACAGGATTAAATAACAACAAAGGTAATTCGCTGAGATTGATTCTCGGAATTTGAATTTAAATGTTAGCCAAGGGAACCCCGGCATTCAACCGCCGGGGTTTTTCTTTGCCTAGCCGTGCCGCTTGGCTTGCCGTATGCTTGGCCTTGTGGATTGGGGTCAGGCATGGTCACAGACAAATCAGAGCGCAGAACGTCAGACAGGGTATATCGGGCGCTGTCCTGGCTAGTGGCAAGCATCGTGACGGCTTCGGCATGGCTCCTGTATGACTTGCACGAAAAGCAGGCCTCACAGATTACACTATTAGCAGTTGCAATTGAAAAGCTGAATGAGAATACAAAAAATGTAGCAGAACACAAAGTTGAAATTGCTTCTCTCAATAAAGATTTTACAGATTTGAGAACTGATTTTGAAATTCACATTGCAAGTGACAGAAAAGTTTATAGAAAAATTAATGACAACTTCAAACTTGATGGGAGACATTGATAATGACAGATCATATTCAAATCTGCCCTAGAAGTCATGAATTAGGCTGTATGCCTAATGATGGTTCTGAATGGCGAAAAGACAATACGTGTTCTTATTGTGGCTCATTGAATCCAGAAGAATTTATTCAGCTTTGTATTGATGGTAAAATTACTCTTGAACCTACTGATAAGAATTATAAAGTTTACTATAAAACTGATGAAAAACAAGGAAAATTTTATTTTCAACATCTTTCCGTTGAAGCTCGTCATTTATTTTCAGACCTTTGTAATGATGAAAAATTAAATGTTGACTATCCTGGCTACTTTTATGTTTGGCCATTTTTTATGAGAAAGGTTTAATAATGCCACGTTCGCAGAATCTATTTCCTAATGTTGCTGCTTTTCTTGACATGATTGCCTATAGCGAAGGCACAAAAGGTAAAGGCGATGATGGCTATAATGAAATAGTAGGCGGAACTTTTTTCAAATCCTATTCTGATCATCCTAGACAAATTATTCAGGTCAATAAAAATTTAAAGTCTAGTGCTGCTGGTCGTTATCAGGAATTGATTCATAATTTTGATGTATACAAAAATCAGCTTCATCTTTCAGATTTTAGTCCGATTGCTCAGGATGCAATTGCAATTCAGCAGATTAAAGAATGCAAGGCATTTCAGCTTATTGTCGATGGTTATATTCAGCAAGCTATTATGCTTTGTGCTCATATTTGGGCAAGTTTTCCCGGTGCTGGCTACAATCAGCATGAAAACAAGATTGATAATCTAATTGCCAAGTTCAAGGAATTTGGTGGAACTGTTAAATCCTAAATGGAGAAATTGAAATGGATATTACTGGTTTGGGGTCTGTGGCTGATTTAGCTAGTAGCATTATTGGCAAGATTTGGCCAGACAAGACTCAGGCTGAAAAGGATCAAATGGCCCAGGCAATGGCAATTTTACAGGGTCAGATTAGTGCAAATAAAGATCAAACTGATATTGACAAAGCAGAAGCTACTAATCCGAGTTTATTTGTTTCTGGTTGGCGTCCATTTGTTGGTTGGGTTTGCGGAATGTCTTGTGCCTGGAATTGGATTGGTTTGCCTATTGGCAAATTTGCGCTTGCAATTTTCCATTATAATTTGACTATCGCTCCTGCCAATCTTTCCGAAATGATGCCTTTACTCATGGGTTTACTGGGAATGGGCGCTTTGCGAACCTATGAAAAGGTGCAGGGAGTTGCAGCCAAGTAAAATTAACCGTATTCTAGTTCCATGATGGATTTAGGCGCTATGAAACTTCAGTTTGCCCGGTCACTTTTCGAGTGTCCGGGCAATGCTTTTGCAGCGGCAAATAAGGTTTTTCCTGACAATATTTCACTTGCTTGTAAATATGCTTTTGAATGGATTGATGATCCCGAAGTGTTACAGGAAATTGATAACATTAAGAATAATAAGCCTAATATTGAAGTTAATTTTACTGTAAAACCAGATGATCCATCAGAATTAACAAAAGAAGATGCAATTCGACTTGCATGGGAAATTGCAAATGATAGTAACGAAATGGGCAAAGATAGAGTCGCCGCATTGAAGTTATTTGCTGAAATAAATAACTTTTTGCCCGATAAGACAATTAATAAGAATATTAAATCTGAAGTAACTACTACGAACAAAGTTATGATTGTTAAAGATCATGGTTCTGATGAAGATTGGGAGAACAAATTACTTAATTTACAGAAGGACATGATTAATGCAGAATGAGATTATCTGGCAACCCATTAAGGGAACTAGTCAAGAATTTGCATTAGATACTAGATGCGAGGAAACACTTTATTGTGGCGCTCGCGGTCCAGGCAAGACTGATTGTAGTTTAATGTTATTTAGGAAAAATGTAGGAATTGGATATGGACCTTTTTGGCGTGGAATTGTTATTGATAGAGAATATAAAAGCCTTGACGACTTGATTAGTAAATCTAAACGATGGTTTAATGCTTTTGAAGATGGCGCAAGATTTATTAGCTCTAAAGATAACTATAGATGGGTATGGCCTACAGGTGAAGAATTATTGTTTCGCTCAATGAAGCGATTAGATGATTATGATAAAATTCATGGACAAGAATTTCCATATATTTCTTGGAACGAAATAACTAAATATCCAACATCAGAACTTTATGATATGGTTCAATCTTGTAATAGATCAAGTTTTACACCAGAAAAAGATAATCCTGAATTGCCTAATATTCCATTGTTAACATTTAGCACATGCAATCCTTGGGGCCCGGGTAGAGCATGGGTTAAACGAAAATGGATTGATTGTGCAGCATATGGCCAAGTTGTTATTAAGGAAACAGAAATTTTCAATCCTAGAACTAAGCAACAGGAAATTATTAAACGTAAACAAGTTGCGATTTTTGGATCATACAAAGAAAATATTTATTTAGATCCTTTATATATTGCAAGTCTTGAAAATATTACTGATGAAAATTTGAAAAAAGCTTGGCTTAAAGGCGATTGGAACGCAGTTTGTGGAAGTGCGTTTGATGATGTGTGGAACAAAAATATTCATGTTAAACGTAGATTTGTTGTTCCTAAAGCATGGCGTATTGATAGATCATTTGACTGGGGATCTACTCATCCTTTTAGTGTAGGTTGGTGGGCCGAAGCAAATGGTGAAGAAGCTATAATTATAAATAAAGATAAAACAATTGAAAAGTTTTGCCCACAAAAAGGATCTTTAATCCAAATTGCAGAATGGTATGGAACAAAGGAAATTGGAACAAATAAAGGTATTAAAATGTCAGCTACTGATATAGCTAAAGGTATCAAAGAACGTGAAATTGAAATGATGCAAAATAGATGGATTTTGTCAAATCCCTATGGCGGTCCTGCTGATAATCAGATTGGTAATACAACTGAAGTTGATGTTGAAACAATTGCTGTTAAAATGGCCAAACAAGGAATTAGATGGTTAGAAAGTGATAAATCTTCAGGATCAAGAAAACGCGGATTACAAGTAATGCGAGATAGATTAAAAGCTTCTATGGACAAGGAAGGTCCTGGATTGTATTTTATGGATAATTGCAGGGCCAGTATCAGCACAATTCCTGAACTGCCACGCGACAAAGACGACCCCGACGATGTTGATAGCGAAACTGAGGATCACCCATACGATATGACGCGCTACCGCTGCACAAAAGGTAATAATAGAGACGCTAAAACTCTTGATGTTAAAATTATTTTTTAGGGGAATAAAATGCCAAATGTTTCTTTTGTGCATCCTGAATTAAAAAGAAAGCGTTTTATTTATTCACTTGTTTCCGATTGCGTTGAAGGTGATCACAAGATTAAGGAACGTAAAACTAAATATTTACCAATGCCAGACGCTACTAATTTATCTAATGATAACATTCAACGTTATAAAGATTATCTAAAGCGAGCTATTTTTTATAATGTTACAAAAGCTACATATGCCGGTTTGATTGGCCAGATTTTTGCTAAAGATCCTGAAATTAATTTGCCAACAACTGTTGCAATGCTGGAAAAAAATGCTGATGGAACTGGTAATAGTTTAACTCAGTTATCTAAAGACGGAATTGGTAAGTTATTAGAAGGTGGCCGATTTGGTTTGCTTTCTGATTATCCAACAACAATTGAAGATTTAACACAGTCCCAAATTGACGAAGGTAGTATTAGACCTTTTATTAAAATTTATAAATCTTCTGATATTTTGAACTGGCGCACTAAAATTGTTGGTTCTGAAACATTTTATTCCTTAGTTGTTTTAAGAGAAAAATTTGTTGCTTTTGATGACGGTTTTGAATTCAAAGAACAGTGGCAATTTAGAGTTTTATGGCTAAATAAATCTGGAGATTATCAGGTTGACATTTATCGTAATGGCATTCAAGTTGTTGAAACTGACAGTGAAACAATTACTCCAATTGCGAATGGATCTTTCGGTAATCCTTGGCTTACAGTTATTCCTAAAGATTTTAATGGACATACAATTAAGCGAATTCCTTTTGAATTTGCAGGTTGCGATAATAACGATGCAAAACCTGACATGCCTATTTTATACGATATCGCTGTTTTGAATATTGGTCATTATCATAATTCGGCTGATTATGAAGAATCAGTTTATATGGTTGGACAGCCTACGCCAGTATTTGTAGGATTATCTGAAGAATGGGCTGAAAAGCACACAATTGGTTTAGGTTCCCGTGGTGCCATTCCATTGCCTTTGAACGGTTCGGCTTCCTTGCTCCAGGCTGCACCTAACACAATGCCAATGGAGGCGATGCTGCACAAGGAAAGCCAGTTCCTTGCCCTGGGCGCAAAGCTGGTTACTCCAAGTGCAGGGGGACAGGCAAAGACTGCCACAGAATCTAATATTAGTAACGTAACAGAGACTTCTATTTTATCCTCGCTTACAAATAACGCTTCCGAAGCGTTTGAAGCTGCGATTGAGCATTGTTTACAGTTTGTTCAATCAGAACTTAGTGATGTTACTTTTAAGCTAAATACTAATTTTGCTATTTCCGCAATGACAGACGCTAATCGTGCTCAATTGCTTAATGAATGGCTAAAAGGCGGAATTAGCAAGACTGAATATCGTAATAATTTACGTGCTGGCAAGGTTCAATTGCTTGATGATCAGGCTAGCCAGGATGAAATTGATCAAGAAACGTTAGACAGCTTTGCAATTGACGCTAAGAATCCAGCAAATAAACAGCCTGTTGTTTCTTCTGTGGGCAAATAAATGGATCGCCGACTTTATGATATTATTTTACGTCATCAAATGTATCTTGACGCGTATAAGAATTATCAAATTTCATTATGGCGAAAGCAAAATCCATTAATGATTAAGGCAATGAAAGAAGCAATTAGAAATGAAGATTATGATAGTTTGGGTGATTTAAATAAGAAAGAATCAAATAAATTAAAACGTGATTTATCAAATGCTTTAGCTGCTATTTTGATGAATTGGCAAAATCATTTATTTGATGAAATGAAAGACTTTTGTAAGGCTGAAATGCCTTTTCAAAAGTCAATTATTGCTAGTTATTTATCTGATAATGAAGTAACAGATAACGATGAATGTAATAAAATTATTGATGATAATAAAACTGATGACTATAAAGCAGGTTTAATACCTTATTCTTGGTTACAAGATAATGATAATTCTAAAACGCATGTAGCAATTTTACAGGCATTAATGGGTGCAAGTGGTTCAAACGCACAAGATTTTATCAACAGTCTTACTGAAAAAGCCACCGCAAGATTACAAAATGAAATTAATAAAGCAATTGCAAACAATGAAACATTAAAAGAACTTGAAAATGATATTATTGGAACAAGTGAAAATGGATTTAAAGATGGAATTTTAATTTCTATTGATAGAGAAGCAAGAAATATAACTGAAACAGTTATCCAGAATTTTTCGATTACAATTGAAACAGCTTATACATCAACTGCATTTGATCGTTATATGTGGATTGCTGTTTTGGATAGTTCAACTTGTCCATCGTGTATTTTCTTGGATCATCAGATTTTTTATAATGGCGCTGGTCCTTCTGTGCCGTATCATAGGAAATGCCGTTGTTCTGAAGTTCCTTATAACGGTTCGGATTTACCAGAAGAAAATTCGATTAGTCAATGGACATTACAACAGCCTAATTCAGTTCAAACAGATTTAGCTAAATCAACAAGTTTAAATCTAAATGAATATACAAGCAAGTTAACCAATATTTTAACCAGGGAGTAACGCAATGAAGCGCAAGATTAGTAAGGAAGAATACGAAAAGCTTTCTGATGTTTTGAAGGCTGAATATGAACTGAAAGGCGATTCTTATCTTGCAAAGATTGAAGGTGACGACGATGCAATTACTGCTTTGCGCAATGCAAAGGATAATGAATCGAATGCCCACAAGGAAACTAAGAAGTTGCTTTCTACGCTTCAGGAACAGTTAGATAATTTGACTGGAGAAAAGAATAAGCGCGATGGCAATATTGAAGCACTTGAAAAGTCTTGGAAGGATAAGTTAACTGCTAGGGAAAGTGAATTAACTGCACAGATTAATAATCTTTCCAATAGTGCAATTCATTCTGCTAAGGAAGCTATTACTGGTCCCCTTGCTGCTAAACTTTCGTCCAAATCTTCAAGTTTAATGAAGCGAGTTTTGGACGATCGAATTAGTGTTGAATTAGTTGACGGAAAGCCAGTTACTCGAATTCTTGATTTAGCTGGCAAACCGTCTGCAATGTCTTTGGAAGATTTGCAAAAAGAAATTGTTGCAAACAAAGAATATGCCCCTATCATTACAGTTAGCAGGGCTTCAGGCGGTGCCTCGAATCCTAGCAATGCGGCCGGTGGCCACACTCCAAGCAATGGAAACGATGGAAAGCCTGTTATCTTGTCTAAGATGACTCCTGCACAATTAACTGACTATTACAAGAACAATATTAAACCTGCTGACGGAGAATAAAATGGCTCTTACCGATCTTACTGTTTTTTCGGAAACTCTTTATAGTATGACAACTGAAATTACCCGACAGCAGATTGATTTATTTAACACTGCTAGTCGCGGCTGCATCCAGCTTGCCAATGCTGCTCACATGGGCGATTACAAGGATACTGCTTTCTTTGGCAAGATTAGTGGCCTTGCCCGGCGACGTAATCCTTATGGTTCTGGCGCTCAGACTCAGAAGGTTATGGCTATGCTCGATGAAACCATGGTCAAGGTTGCGGCTGGCACCCCGCCTATCCGTCTTGATCCTGGCCAGTATAAATGGCTCCAGATTAATCCTGAAGAAGCGGCTGCTGTCCTGGCGCTTCAGCTTTCCAAGGACATGATGGCCGATATGCTTAATACTGCAATCATGACTTGCTTTGCTGGTCTGTCTGGCCAGGCTGCACTTGTTTATGACGGAAGTGCTGCTACTCCAAATACTATGAATCCGCGAATGCTTAATACTGGCGCTTTCCTGTTTGGTGATCGCGCTAGTGATATTCAGGCTTGGGTTATGCACTCCACAGCGATGGCTGGTTTCTACGATAATGCTCTGGCTAATAGTGGTGTTCTGTTTAATTACGGAACGATTAATGTTATTACTGATCCTTTCGGTCGTGTCTTTATTGTTACCGATGCTCCTGCTCTAGTTACTACAGGTTCGCCTAACAAGTATAATACACTTGGTCTTACCGAAGGTGCTATTGTTGTCAATCAGAATAACGATTTTACGGATAATATTCAGACTCTCAATGGGGATGAAAATATTCAGCGCACTTATCAGGCTGAGTGGTCTTACCAGCTTGGTTTGAAGGGATTCACCTGGGATAAGACCAATGGCGGCAAGGCTCCGAACGATGCTGCACTCGCACTGGCTACCAATTGGGATAAGGTTGCTACTTCCAATAAGGATATGGCCGGTGTTCTGGTTATTAGCAAGTAAACCTTTCTAGCAATATTAACCGGAAGTGGAATTTAGTTTCTGCTTCCGGTTTTTAACAGGAGCATTAAAATGAGAGGGGATAAAACATTAACAACAATTGGGGATATTTTTGCTGTAAAATTAGAAGATAAAAATACAATTAGAATTCAATGGACTGGAACTTTTGTTGGTGCGAATGCTGTTTATGAAGGTAGCAACGATTCAACAAATGGCACAGACGGAACTTGGGTTGCGGTTACTGGAGTAAGTTCTGCTGATGATGTTACTACAGCTTCAACTTCAGGTGTTACTTCTAGTCCAGTTACTAGAACAAGACTTTTTAATATTCCTGGTTATACATGGTTTCATGTTAAACTTACTGCTATTACTAGCGGAAGTGTTATTATAAATGCTGAAAAAGTTAATGGTGTTGAGTGTATCGGTGCTGCTAAACAGAGTGGAACTTGGAATGTTGGTTTACTTGCCGGAACTGCTTTAGTAGGAGATTTTGGACAGGAAGTTAGAGCTAACGCAACTGGTGCAGCTACTATTAAACATGTTGTTGCAGCTGCTTCCACAAATGCAACAATTGTTAAAGCCGGTGCTGGACGTTTGTTAGGATGGGATTTAATTAATACAACAGCAGCAATTGTTTATTTAAAATTGCACAATATTGCGACTACTCCCACTCCTGGTTCAGGTGTCGTTCAGAGTATTGGTATTCCTGCGAATGGAAAAGCTACTTTAGTTGGTGATATTGGCCTAGCTTTTACAACTGGTATTGGCTATTCTATTGTTACAGGTGCAGCCGATACCGATGCTACCGCAGTTGCAATTAACGCTGTTGTTGGTGATCTTTTCTATGCTTAGTCCCTTTGTGGGCAAATGGAGAAATTAAAATGGAACGCAATTCAAAAATTATCTATTTTATTTATTCTTCCGTTCCGACTGAAGAAGAAAAGGATAATTTAAAGAAGCTTGTTGGCAAGGCTGTTTTTCGCAATGCTTTATTTGTGCATGATGATGATCGTCCGGAACTTTGTGATTATGTTTACGGTGAAAAAATTCCTGATAATTATAAAGATTTTGCAGTTATTGATTTAGATGGTAATGTTGTTACTCCTGCTAAGGTAGCTGAAACTGTTGAGCCTACCACTGTTGATTCTACTAAGGTTGCGTGGAAACCGGGTGTTTAAATGACACTTATTGTTGAAGATGGAACAATGCCCGCTGGCGCAAATTCTTACGCTAGTTTGGTTACTTTAAAAGCCTATGCTTCATTACGTGGAATTGATTTAGGAACAGTTGATTCAACAATTGAAGTATGGGCAATTAAAGCTATTGACTATCTTGAGAGTAAGCGCAATGATTTTCAAGGAAATAAATTAACAAATACTCAGTCTTTACAGTTTCCAAGATTTAATGTTTTTGTGGATGGTTTTGATTATACAAGTTTAATTCCTGGAATTTTGGTTAATGCTCAATGCCAGTTAGTTATGGAATTAAAAAATGGTGTTGATATTATGCCCACAATTACCGATCCAGCTATCAAATCTGAAAAGATTGGACCTATTCAGACTGACTATGCTGTAAATCCAGGTGATTATTTTATGCCCGAATTATCGGCAGTTGATGCTTTACTTCAGCCTTTATTCAAAAACGGTAATGCCGGCTACACAATTAAAACAATGCGAGTTTAAAATGGGAACTTACGATAGACAGATCAAAACAGTTTCTAGACTTATTAAAAAGTATGGTCAGGTAGTGCAGTTTAAAAAGCCTGTTGCTAGTGTTCCCGATCCTAATCAACCTTGGATTATGATTCCAGGAACACCAATTTTAACTGATTGTAATATGGTTTTTCTTGCTCCAAATAATACAGGTTCAAGTGAATTTGGCAAAGAATTGATGCAGTATTTAAGTGGAACACAGACAGTTTCAACAGTAATTCGCGGATATATGGATTCTTTGACCGTTACTCCAGATATGACAATGTCGGTGATTAGAAATGGAAAGGAATTAAAACTTAAAGCAATTGATGAAGTAGCTCCAAATGAACAGACTTTAATGTATGTATTGGAGTTTAAGTAATGACATGCACATATGAACAAACAGTCAACGAAATTCTAGCATTATTTAATGCTAGTTTATTAAATATTAACTCTTTACTTGGTTATTCTGCTCATATTGAATGGCCGGGAATTGATAGTGGAACTACAATTGATAATTCAAAATTTTGGGCAAGAATTAGTCTACAACAGGTAACAAGTGGACAGTCTACATTATCTGAAAATGTTTCTAGTAATGGACAAAAACGATTTACATCAACTGGTTTAATTTTTGTTCAAATTTTTGCACCAAAAGATAATACATCGCTTCCTTTGCTTCAGAAAGTTGATATGCTAGTCCAAAATTGTTTTAGACATTCAACAGCCAATGTTATTCTTAGAAATTCGCGTATCAAGGAATTAAATCCTACAGATGGAAGTTTAAACCATAACGTAATCGCAGATTACGAATTTGACGAAATTGGAGGTTAGAAATGACAGCACCTAATAAGGTTGATTCTAATACTACTAGTCTGGCTATTGCAGTTGAGACTAGTTTAAAGGTTTTGCCTGGAACTCCTATTTGGCAATCTATGGAGCCTAACAGTTATTCTGATTTTTACGGTTCTTTTACTAATACTAATCGAACACCTATTAATCCTGATCGATATATTAAGAAAGGTGTTATTACAGACCTTGATGCTAAGGGCGGTTTTAATATCGATTTTATGGAAAGCAATTTGCAGACTCTTTTAATGGGATTTGTTTTTGCGGATGCTCTGGAAAAGCCTGATACTGCTTCTTTATCCGCAGCCGCTATTCCTATTACTAGCGTTGTTGCTTCTACAAAGACTTTTGCAGCCGCTAGTGGTTTAGGTTCTTTCAAGGCAAATCATATTGTTTGGAATAGTGGTTTTACAAATGCTTTAAACAATGGTTTGGATATTGTTGCTTCGGCAACTGCTACCACTATTGTTGAAACTGCTACAAAGACTGATGAAGCTACTCCACCTGCTGGCGCGAATATTGAGGTTGTTGGTTTCCAGTTCCCGTCTGCCGATGCTAGCATTTCCGCAGTGAGTGCTACTGGCGTCACGTTCGCCACAGTGGCCACTGATTTGACTACCCTTGGTCTTTCTGTGGGCGAATGGGTTTTCCTCGGTGGCGATGGCGCTAATAGCAAGTTTGCTACTTGCCCTACTGGATATGCACGAATTGCTTCTATCGCTGCTCACGCAATTGTTTTTAACGATACAACTTTCGTTCCTGTTGTTGATGCTGGAACTGGTAAGCTGATTCAGTTGTTCTTTGGCAAGGTTATTAAGAATCAGCCTTATGCCAATATCAAGCGGCGCACTTTCCAGCTTGAACGCCAGATTGGTAATGACGGAAATGGTGTTCAGACTGAATATTTACTTGGCGCTGTTCCTGATCAGTTAACTCTTAACATTCCCAATAGTGGCAAATTAAATACTGATTTAACTTTTGTTGCAATGGATTATCAGACTCAGACTGGAACGGTTGGACCCAAGGCCGGAACGCGAGTTGCTGCAGTTAATGAAAATGCTTACAATACATCGTCTGATATTTATCGTCAGAAAATTAGTATTTACGATCCACTGAATATTAATAATGCTGCTCTTTTTGCTTATGCTTCTGATGGTAAGATTGTTATTAATAACAATGTTAAGTCTAGCAAGGCAATTGGAGTTTTGGGCGCTTTTGATGCTACTGTTGGTGACTTTACCGTTACTGGAACATTAACTGCTTACTTTAGCACTGTTGCGGCTGTTAGTGCAATTCGCGCGAATAGTGATATTGGCTTTAGTTCTATTGCTGCCCATAAGAATATGGGTTTCATTGTTGATATTCCGCTGCTTTCTTTGAGTGACGGCAAACTTACAATTTCTAAGGATTCTCCGGTTAATCTTGGAATTAGTATGAATGCCGCACAGTCTACTTTGGGAAGCACAATTCTTTTCAACTTCTTTACTTATCTGCCGACTGTGGCAATGCCTAGCTAAACCTGTATACTGGCTGTAAACCCGGCTAGAATGGTCTGGCTGGGTTTTTCTTGAGGATGAAATGAGCATTTACGAGCAGTATAAAACAGTTGATGATGCAATCACTATTAAGTTCAAGGCTAATGATGATGGGACTATTCCATCTTTTAAAATTGGTCGAACTAGCAGAAACAATACTTTGTGGGCAAAGACGTTTGAGGCTACCTTCCGTCCTTACAAAAATGAACTTGCTGACGGAACTATTTCGGAAAGTGATGCTAATCGACTTAATATTATAGTTTTTATTACTGCAATTCTTAAAGGTTGGGAAAATATTCAGGATTCTACTGGCTCTAATATTGAATATAATGAAGAAAATGCGACTAAGTTATTTAATGATCTTCCTGATCTTTTCCAGAAGCTTTCTTTTGAATCTAGTAAGATGGATAATTTTCTTGCTTCCAATTTAAAGGCTGACGCAAAAAACTAACTGATGTTTTGTTGTATGACTTAGATATGTCCGGTATCGAACAAAACATCATTAAACAAGCAAAGCAAATGCACCAGCCGATACCGGACAGAATTAAAAATAAGCCGACTTTAAATGCCGATTTAATGCTTTATTTTGATGCTTATTTAATATTACAGGATGACAGAAATTCAAATAATAAAATTCCTTGGACAGTAAAAATTAAATATTCTGAAACATACCATTTTAGTGAAATTCAAACAGAAAGGCTAATATACTTTTTAACTGAAATGGATTTAGTTTATATAAAATGGTTAGCTGAAAAAAGGAAACGTAATGCCTGATTTAACTTATTTGGCTAACCGAATGAAACAGATTAAGGCTAACCTTGCTCCTGAGGTTAGCCGATGTTGTATTGAAACAGGTATTACTTTAGAGCAGTATTTAGTTTATACCACTCCTGTTGATACTTCTAATGCTTTATCTAACTGGCAAGGTTCTTTAGATCAGCCTATTACATCCGAAATTTTTCCTTATGTTCCTGGTGTAATGGGTTTAACTAAATTGCAAAGTGCCGCTGAAGCATTAGAAGTATTTACTCAAAAAATGATGGAAAAGAAACCTGGACAAACTATTTTTATTTCTAATAATGCACCTTATATTAGAGATTTGAACAATGGAACATCAAAGCAAGCTCCTGCTGGATTTGTTGAAAATTGCGAATTAATGGCCCGTCAATCAGTAAAGAATTTTAAAATGGTGCTATAATGCCTGATGAAAATATTGTAATTACATTACAAGATAAAATCGATGCTTCTATTCCTAATAAACTTGATGATATTAGCAATGCTGCTATTGGTGCGGACATTGCTATTAAAACATTACAAGAAAACCTAAGCACATTAAACGGCGGCGGTATTGCTGCTTTGACTACAAACTTAAATCAGGTTTCTGTGGCGACTGATGAGCTAACAGCGGCACAGTCTGCCGCTTTGGACGCAATCACGGCCCTGGGGACCGCTGAGGCCGAAGCAAGTGCCGCTGCTGAAACGATGGCTGCAAGCCATCAGCTATCGGCCCAGGCAGCAGCAGAACTTGAACAGGTCGCAATTTCGTTAGCTATTGCTAATAATAATTTAGCTATTTCAAGTAATAATGTTTTAATTAGTCAAGAAAATTTAGAACAGGCTCAAAACAAAACTGCGATTACTGTGCAGAATTTAGCAAGAGCCACAGATCAGGCTACAATGTCAGCTTTACGTTTAGCTAACGCTCAAGATAAAGTTACGACCGGAACAAATTTAAGCACTACTTCATTAAGCAAAATGGGTGATATGGCCGAACGTGTAGCCATCCGCTCGATTTTAAGATTTGCAATTTGGACCGTTGCAATTATGGGAACTTATGAAGTAATTAAAACTTTAGTTAATGCAAGTGATAATTTACTAGATACTCAAAATAAAGTTGCTGAAAGTAATGCCAAATTAGCTTCATCTGCTGATAAAATTGTAAGTAACATGAGAACTGAAATAAACTTACATAAGGAAGGAACATCAACATATGGAACTGCGGGTAATCAGCAAGAAAGATTAAATGTATTAAAAGCAGAATTAATAGCGCAAGGTCCAGAATATAGGGCAATGTTGTCAAAAGAAAATATTTCTTATCAAGAAATATTAGCATCAGTTAAAGCAATTAATGATGAAAATTTAAAGAAAATTAATTCTCAAATTAAAGAAACTGAGTCAAAAGGTCCTGATACAAGCTGGATTACCAAGACAATTAATGCTTATGAAAACTTATTAAGTTTTACATCAGGTTTATCAAAAGATAAATTAAATCCAAATAGCACTATTGATAAAGTTTCAGAAGATGCTAATTTAAAGAAAATACAAGAATACAACGATAAGTTAAAACCATTATATGAAGCCAGGGCTGCATTAATTAAAGGTGCTGCTGAAACAGACGGTGCTTATGATAAGCCTAATAAAAATGAAGAAAGTAAATCTGCTGCAATTGCAAAAACTACAGCAGAATTATTAAAACAGCAAAATGCTTTGTCTATGCTTGGAACATCTAAAGAAGAATACAACCAATTAGATCAAATTGAAATTCAGTTTGCCAATAAAAAATGGACATTAGGCGAAGATCAAATTAAACAATGGGCTTCAATTATTAATTCTAATGTTGAATATAGTAAAGTAGTTGCCGAGAGAGATTCTATTTATAATGCTACTCAAGGTGCTGAAGACAAATATTTAAATACTACAATGGCTGTTGGGGAATTACTAAGTAAACAAATAATAACACATGAGCAATATAACAGTGCTATGTCTACTGCGTTAGATACATTAAAAAATTACTATGATCCTTTGAAGAAAACTAATGATTCTTTAGACGATCAGCATAAATTATTACAATTAGTTGGAACTGATTTACAAGTTGCTACACAAATGCAAGAACTTCAAAATAGTTTAATGATTAAATATCCCGATGCTTGGAATAAAAATAAAAATGCAATTAAAGCGAAAGTTGAACAAAATTTGCATGATAATGAAGTTCAAAGTGAATCACAGAAAATTTATGCTACTACTACTGGAACATTAAACACATTTACTGCTCAAGTTGAAGCATTAAGTAAAGCAATGGGATCTATGAATGGTAATGATGTAAATACTGCTAAGGTTAATATTTTTAGTTCTATGTTTGAAGGAACTGACTCGGAATTAGCAGATAATTTAAGCAAATATCATAATTTCCTTAATCAAATTGATACTCTAACAGCCAAAGGTTTAATGACAGAACAGGAACGGACTAGAAAATCTTACATTGCACAAGCCAAATTTGCACAAACAAAATATGCAACTCAGTTAGATTATGCTAGCCAGTTCTTTGGAAACTTAGCTACGTTACAAAATTCTGGTGACAGAACTCTATTTGAAATTGGGAAGGCCGCCGCAATCGCCCAGGCTACTGTGAGTGGCGTCATCGCCTACATGAAGGCCTTGGAGGCCGGACCTATCCTTGGGCCTATCCTTGCAGCATCTACAGCAGTTGCGACAGCCGCAGCAATCGGCCAAATTCTAAATACAAAAATGTCCGGTTATGAAGCTGGTGGTTATACTGGTAACGGCGGAACTTCAGCAATTGCTGGTGTGGTTCACGGCCAGGAATTTGTCAATAACGCAGCATCTACAGCTAAGAATCGGCCATTACTTGAAGCGATGAACGCCGGGAAGTCCATCTCTGTGGGCAATCAGGTAGCTGTTAGTATCGCAAACTATGGAACTAGTAAAGAATTTGAAGTTCAACAGGATGATAATCAAATTCGTATTATCGCTAGAGATGAAGCAAAGAAGGTAGTTAAAACCGATACACCTAATTTGGTTGCTTCGCATATTGCTAATTCCAATTCTCCAATTTCTAAATCTTTAAGCCAAAATACGAATGTAGCGAGGCGCTATTAAAATGATACAAAAATTGATTATTCCACCAGATAGAGATGGCTATAGTTTCACAGATGGAACGCAAATTTTATCTGTAAAACTTGATGGAGGTGCGTCTAAGTATAGACAAGATATTTTAGATGCAGCTTCAAATTTTAATGTTTCTTGGACATGTGATCCAGACGAATATAATTATTTACGCGCATTTTACAAAAAGGTTGTTAATTACGGTGCTTTGCCTTTTTTAATTGATCTTTATTATGATAATCCTTTTGAATTAACAGAGCATACTGCGCATATTGTTCCAGGAACTTTTGGTTTAAAAAGTCAAAGCGGGTTAAAATTTATTGTTAGTGCAACAATTGAAGTTGACCAAATTGATATGGACCAAAACAATATCGATTCAGCAATGTTATATGGCTTATTTGGTAACGAATATCAAACTTATAACGATTTATTTGATAACTTAATGAACGTTCAACTTCCGGCGATAATGTAATGAGTAAATATACTGAATACTTCCTAAATAGTTCTAGTGCAATCGTCCAATTAGAATTAATTGAAATTATTCATCCTAATTTTTCAAAAACGTATCGTATTGTTAGAAATGCAACATTAGGTATAACCGTAAAACTTGAAGATGGAAATTATTATACTTTTAATTATTGTCCTTTGCAAGTTTCATTATCAAATGAACAAAATAATTTAGATCAAACTATTACTATTCAATTAGGTGATTTGGGCGAAATTGTTCCTTTAGAATTAGACAATGTTAATGCTGCTAATGGCTTCGGAATAAAGCCTATTTTAAAATATAGAACATACAGAAGTGATGATTTGGATAATGTTTTAAACGGGCCTTTTATTTTAGAAATTAAAACATTTTCGTTTACTAGAGATGGCGCTAATTTTGAAGCAAAAGCTCCTTCTTTAAATATTAACAAAACTGGTGAAATGTATTCTATCGATCGGTTTCCTATGTTAATTGGAACTTTATGAATATTGATAAATATTTAGATCGAAAATACGATTCAGCAAACTATAATTGTGCTCATTTTGTATGTGACGTATTCAAAGATTTATTTAATACAGATTATTACAAGATTTTGCAGGCCGTCTTGCTGCCCACAATGGAGCGTAGGCTGCGCTCTGTCGACCTTGGGCACCTTGAGCGCTTGGCCGTTCCGCGCTCGCCTTGCCTTGCGCTGTTCCAGGTTGGGCGCAATACTCCACATGTAGGTGTTTGGCTGGATGGCCGAATTTTGCACATTAAGGAATCTGGAGTAGAATACTCAAGACTTGAAGATATAATGCTTGGCTTTAAGAAAGTGAGATTTTTCAATGTCAAAAACAGTTAATGTAATTGAAAATCCACTGGATGATCAAACTTGGAAACAGTTTGAAACTGAAGATATTTTAGAATTTATTATGCAGTATTATAAAGTTTGGCCACAAAATGCTAGAATTTATAATAGAAATGTAGTCGCAACGTTTGATGTAACACCAGCAAATGAAAAAGATATTGAAACGTTATCTAAACTAGAAGGCCCTTTTTATATTGTTGTTTTTCCTGGCGAAGCTATCACAATTATTTCTGTTATATTAGCAATCATTACTTTAGCTGTTTATATTTTATTTCAGAAAAAAGCAGTAATTCCGACAACAAATGAAACTGCTAGTTCATCAAATAATTCTTTATCTGATAGAACAAATAAAGCTAGAGTAAATGGGCGAATTGAAGATATATACGGAACTGTTAGAAGCATTCCAACATTATTAGCTTTGCCTTATAAATTTTATAAAAATAATATTGAATATGAACATTCTTATATGTGCATTGGACGTGGAAAATTCGCTATTTCAGATATTCGTGAAGATACCACGCTACTTTCTCAAATTCAAAATGCTGCGCTAGGTATTTATTGGCCGGAAACTTCTCCTAATTCAGGATCACCTATTAAAACAATCGGAGATCCAATATCAATTCCAATTAAAACGGTCATTAGATACTCTTCAGTAAATGGCCAGACTTTGCCACCCGAAGGAAAATTGTATATTGTTTCAGATACTACTTTAATTTTTGGCAAAACAGGTAAAATTTCAATTCAAAGTGGGGCAGGTTATGATTTTAGAGATTATTTTAACGTAGGCGACTCTGCAATTATTACAGGAACGACGTTTACTAATTCAGGTATGACGGCGCCCAATACAATTAATAATCAATCTTATAATTTAAATGGAACCTATACGATTACTGAAGTTAGTGAATTGTATATTGTAGTTAGTAGTCCATCAACAGTTAGTGTGGATTGGGGAAAATGGATTACAGCTAATTTAGATACTCCATTAATTAGCGGTTCAATCGAATCCGATTCTCATGACTGGACTGGCCCTTTTTATACAGAAAGAAAAGATATAACTTCTATTTGTTGCAATTTCGTTGCTGAACAAGGTATTTATGGGGATAACGGCTCTAATAGAATTGATTTTCCTGTTGTTATTGAATTAAGAGTTACTCCAGTAGATGATAATTACAATCCAATTGCTTCACCTAGTTTTTTAGCAAATACAATAAGATGGAATAGAAACGCTAATTTGGTATGCGGTTTAACTATTGAAGTTGGTATGATTGCGGGCCACAAATTCAAAGTTGAAGCAAAAAGATTAACTGCAAAAACAGTGGTATCTGGATATACAATAACCGAAGATGTTAAGTGGCGTGACATGTATTCTTTTGCACCTGTTAATAAAACTGATTTTGGAAATATAACTACTGTTCAGTCGCTTTCTGTGGGCACTGCATCGGCTTTATCTGTTAGTGAACGTAAATTAAATATGCTTGTTATTAAAAAACAACCTGAATTATGGGCAAATGGTGTTATTTTTAGCGGAAATATGAATGATCCCGGTATTGCTAGCAATGATGTTGCTGACATTCTTTTATCAGTATGCACCGATTCAAAAATCGGAAATAGATTACAAAATGAAATTGATTTAATTGGAATTTATGACACAGTTCAAGCAATAAAATCTTATTTTGGAACTTCAAAAGTTGCTGAATTTTGTTATACTTTCGATGCATCAGATTTATCTTTTGAAGACATTATTTCAACTATTTGTGATTCAATAAATTGTATTGGATATAGAAGGGGAAATTTAATAAAAATTGCTTTTGAACGTTTAAATGATGCCTCAACAATTCTTTTCAATCATAGAAATAAAATACCCGGAACTGAAACCAGAACTGTTAGTTTTGGTAATATTGATGATAATGATGGAGTAGAATATCAATACATTAATCCTGAGGATGAGTCTACAATAAATATTTATTTACCGTCTGATCAAAGCGCAACTAACGCTAAATCAATTGAATCTAAAGGTGTTAGAAACTATCAGCAAGCTTATTTTAATGCACATCGTTTATATAACAAAATTAAATATCAAACTATGGATGTTGAATTTGAAGCTACCCAAGAAGCTAACGTATGTTTAATTAGTGATAGAATTTTAGTATCTGATGGAACTAGATCAGGAAGTTTTGAAGGCGAAATAATTGAACAAAACGGTTTAGAACTGTATTTATCACAAGATTTAGATTTATTAGATGAAATTTCTTATACAATATTTTTACAATATTACGATGGGACAACAAATTCTATTCCTATTACAAAAACTTCAGTTAAAAATAAAATTATTCTAAATTCAGCACCAAATTTACCATTAGTTACAGATTATGATAGATTTGCAAAAACAACATTTATTGTTACATCAAATACTGATACGCGAACAATGGCTTTTATTGTAACCGAAAAAACACCTAAAGGAGTATTAACATCGACACTTAAAGCAACAAATTACGATGAACGATATTATCAAAACGATAAAGATTATATTAACGGTATAATTTCCTAAGGAGAAAAAATGCCAATTCCAGGTCAAGATGCTGTAAATAGGTTTCAAGAAAATGAAGTTAGATTTAATACTTTTTTAAACACTTTAGGAACCTATTTAACTTCAGACGGTGTTACTCAGGTAGAAACTTTGCCTAGTTTAGTTGCTGAAATTCAAGCTATTGCGTCAGCCCCAAATATTAAAGGAAATTGGATAACAGCAACGCAATTTATTAGAAATGATTTAGTTAAACAAAATAGCATTAATTATCTTTGTAAAAATCCACATATTTCTGGAACATTTGCAACTGATTTAGCGTCTGGAAATTGGATTATTTATCATGCAGTTTTGGATAGCGATTTACTATCAAATTCTTTAAATTTAGGAACAAGTTTAGTTGGCCATATTTCCCCATTTACTGGAAGTATTGGAAGAAATTTAAACACAAAACTTTCCGATTCTTTAAGTATCACTGATTTTGGCGCCGTTAGCGGGGGGAGTGCAACATCAAATTCAAATGCTTTAAATTTGGCCTTGGCAGCTTTAGATTTAAGTGGAGGGAAAGGGGCTTCAATTCATTTTCCTACAGGAGTTTGGACGTTTAATCAAACATTTACAATTCCAAGTAAAGTTGAATTAATTGGTAATGGAAGAGATGCAACAATTTGCATTTTTACACATAACGGAACATTATTTTTAATGCAATCTTCGGGAAATGTTGCTTCAAGCTTAGCTGGCATCAAGGGTATGCAAATTAGAATGCCTAACGCAGGTTCGTCTGCAACAGCAATAACTATTTTAGCCAATGATACTTACGGCAGTGCTCTTGATAATGTTTTTGACGATTTTGCAATTATTGCAGACACTATCGTGGCTGGACAAAAAGGAATTGATTTGCAAATTGGCGGTTCTGCTATCATTTCGCAATGTCATTTTTCCAGATTTTTAATTTCTAATGTTTCACAACCAATTAATAATCAAGGAACTGAAGGAAATTTCTTCACTGATTTTACTATCAATAATTGGGGGGCAACTTCAGGTCTTTCTGCTATTAATTCGTCAGGTTTTGCTAATTTCTTTAAGGGACGAATTGCTGGTAATAGCGCTGCAACTGGATGCTACGCTTATGCTGAATCAGGTGCTAGAAATAATGCTGAACTTTTTATCGATATTGCAAATACAAATTATGCACTATACATTACTGGACAATCTAATCAAGTAACATTAGGCAGACCTGAAAATATTTCTCCAATTGGAACATTTAGTAATTCGACTACGTTAAATGATAACGATTATGGTATTAGCGGACGACGCTATCAGAATAAAGGAACTCTTCCAACTTCAGCAGCATTTACTTTGACAAATTGGGGAACTGGTGCTAGCATTGGAAGCATCAAAGGTAGTGATGGAAAACTTAAATTTATTATTACTTGCGGAACATCTCCGGCAGCAAATCCTGTTGTAAAATATACATTTGTTGACGGCCCTTGGTTAGCTGCACCAGTTGTTCAATGCACGCCAGAAGGAGGAAATTCCGCATCTTCCATTATGCCCTTAGGCAGTTCTACATCAACAATAACAGATTGGACTTTTTCCCTGTTAGGAACACCGACAGCAGGTAATGTTTATGCTTTTGTTGTTTCTTCAAATTAAAATAAACCAATTTGTTTAGGTTTATAATATCCAATGTCATACAAAATATTTTCAGCGCATTTAATATAATAATCAAAATCTAAATCATTAGGTATTGGAGCTAAATCCATCATGGATTTAGCTCCATCGCTATTAGGAACTTTATTTCCAGTTAACACATAATTTATCGTTCCAGGTTCATTTTTAGCAATGTAAAATCTTACAACCTTGCCTAAATATTTGCCATTCTTGTGGGCACCTCCCTTAACATTTCGCACAGTTACAAATTTTCGCATGTCTTTGCAATTTCTGACAGTTTCTTCAATATCGATATTTTCTGTCAATTTTGCAATTACAGCATCATTGCATATAATGTTTTCAGGATTTTTACTCAATGCACTATTTAATGCAGAACCTTTTTCAGAGTAGCAACCCTTAACTTTCGCTTTGCCATCTTCTTTAATTGCAATATAATTATTAATATCTCTAGAATAAACAGCTTTGTATCGAGTTTCTTCTGTGATAAATTGAGTTTCATGTTCCCACCATTCGATAATTTTGTTAAGTTCATCGTATCGTTCTGTAGGGCATTTGATGATAATTCCATCTGTATTGGCAGAGATAACTTGAATTCCAACCATTTCGATGTATTCAATTAGCATAAGCAAAGCCAATTGACCAGTAATGGTAACTTGTAACAAAAGATCGGGCGCATACAGGCAACTATATTTTGAACCAAGCTTGCCGAAACTTCCATTGATTACGATTTTTAAAGAATCAGCTTCTTTTTTATTTCCATTATGCTTTGCTTTCAATCGTCGATCGACCAAAGTTTTGTAAACATCCAAAAACGGTTCGCCCATTTGCTTAGGGTATAAACCCAAGTTCAAAATAATACTAGGATAATAGCTTGCAACATCCCGGTCAAGTAACATAAAATTATCATCGGCTTTGTGACAAGTTTTTTCTTCCGACGAATGCAAACCACCAATGCCTAATCTGTAAATACCTTTTGCGATTTTAACTTTTAAATTATCTAACTCATCTGGCAACTCAACAGCGCCATTGGCTCCAATCCGAAAATCGGTAGCCTCGATGACTGCCAAAACGGCCTGGGCCTGGGGGCCAGCAAGCGCCAGGAACGCCGGAACCTGATACCGGTAGGTCTGCCCGTCAAGGATGGCCGGACGCCTTGGCCAGAATCCATTAATCTTTGCAACTTCGGAAGCTAATACATGTTCTGCAATCTGAGCATCACTTTTCGAGCGTAGGTCAATTCCATATTGATCAGACATTACATATCTAAGTTTAATTTGATCCTGCAATTCATTAAACAAAATTGCTGTATTGTCACAGTCGTTTTCACAATAATGCAAAATAGCTGTTGCTTCGTCTCTGGTTAAAATCTGATTAGGATCAAATGGCAAATCTTGCATTTTAGGGCAATGCACACGTCCAGCGTATGTTTTCAAACTAGCTTTTAACGGGGCCACTTCAATCAAATCAATGTGATTAATCTTTGTGGGCATTTTTATATTAAATTCTTGTTCGATTTGACGAATTCGCAGTTCTTCTTTAATAATTCTGTCACTTACTCTCTTTAATTCTAAAGTAGAAAGACCTTTAAGACACAAAAGCAACATAGGGATATCATAATTACTCGAATTAAACCCAACCAGTAGAAAATTCCACAATATCCATTCCAATTTTTTATAATCAATTTTGGAGTCTGGAGACATTTCCATGTAACATACATTTTTAGTATCCACACACTTAAAGAAAATAAGAAAGTAATTAGAATAACATTCAATATCAAAAATAAGGGTTGAGTGACTAGCATCTAACAACTCCTGATCAGAAAATAAATCAAAAGGCTTAAATTCAGACATAGAAAAAGACCGATCAACTTTAGTCGGTTGCCTTTTCTTTGATATTGGCTCTGATTCTGAGAAAAACATTATTTTTCCCCTTCCATTTCATAATATTTAATCAATAAATTTATTTTTTCACTTTGTATATAATCAATATGATGTTGTTCTATTTTTATTTCTTTTGCTCCTTCATATCCCGGCCATATGTCTTGAATACCTAATAATTCAATTTTGTCAATATTTATTCTAACTAAATAACTTGGAGAATAATCTGATTTTGTATACCACATATCTGTATTTTTATTTTGAATTTCTATCATTTTATTATCCTTTCCGTGAACTAATAGCACCACGCATTTTATCACCAAAGAAATAAATATCATCTCCAATAATGCTAATTTGCTTTCCATATTTTTGCAAATATTTTAACTCTTTCACGCCATAGATCCCGCCGTCTGGTAGTTGCCCACAAGGATAGGATGCCCCCGCGCCTTGGGCCGGTTCGCTCTGGAGCCGTCCATTGACCTGATAGGCCAGACTACTACCATTGAAGCCTGGGACAAGGCGCAGGGATTCTTGCAATTCATCGTTAATATTACTTTGCACTAATTCCTTATTCAAAATTTCAAACGGATTGATCCAAAGTTCCGGGGAAATGCGGCCCATGATCCAGCATCTATCGCTAAAATAAATCGTAACAGAATTATCCGATTTGCAAAATTCAGCCACTTCTTTTTTGCACTTGATAATTAGATCACATAATTTGCGACTCATATTTGTAAACGGCAAATTAGCACCATGCCAACGCTCAACTAAAATAAATCGATTTGTTGCAAAAATGCTTTCTCCAAAGGTCATAATTGTTTTTGCAGAAATGTTTGAATCTGCTTTCAAAACAATTGGAAGCAATTCATGTAAACCTAACAAAAATTCTTTACTAATTTTAATGCCATCAAAATCAGGTTTTGGCTGTTCAACCTTTTCAGAACAATTAATAAAAATCTGCAATTCTCCACTATTAACTTGAAGTCTGGATAAATCAAGTTGAGTAATTGTGGTTTCATGTTCTGACTTAATCAAGCTTTGCTGTAGGCTTTTGATATGCGCTTTTGCGTTCAAATCTTCAGTAATAGGATGGCCCATACAAACTGTATCGGTATATGCAGTAACAAAGCCTTGCCCGATGCTACAATATTCAGCACCAGATAAACCGACAAATTTTAATGCATCAATTAGAGTTGCAGAGTGGGACGATTTAGATTTTCGCATTATTCGGCCTTTTTAATCATTTTATTAGCTTGTTTAGCGCATAGCCTACAAACGTAAATATTAAAATTTTTGCCTGCAAGCCTAATAAAAATATAATCTGTTTCATCGCAAACATCACATCTAACATTTGTATTATTGTTATGAACAATTTCCATTTCTACTCCCTAGAAAGGAATTTCATATTGCCAGTTTTCGCAGCCAACAGCCATAACATTAACAGGTGGAACGGCTTTAAACAATTTACAAGTATTTGTTGCATGATCCATATGCACACAATTTTGGCAACATTGCCAATAGTCATTATTAATCATTTTTTGCTGAAAAATAATTCTATCTTTGTTAAAACAAATATCAGAATAAGTTAACTTTCTAGGTTTAATACTCATAATTAAGTATCCTCGGAAACTTGCAATTGGTCTGCACATTTATTTTGCTGGGCGACTTCAGATTAGAAATTGTTTGCAATGCTTCATCAACAGATTTTGGGAATGGAACTTGTGTTCTAGTGTTCCACCATTCTTTCGCTTTAGTTCCTGGATAGCCTGAATGCTCAATACAAACGTATTCAGTAAACATTTTCAGCCCACTATAGTATGATGCACGAATCATCGGAAGCGAGCCTATTTTTTGGTATTTGTGATAGATGACACGATTTACAGAAAATGTTTCCACAACCGGCAAATCAGTCTTGATTAATTCGTCAGACGATGCTTCGCCAAAAATTTTGATTCTAATTTCAAATTCTTGCCCACAAGAACAGCAATGACGGGCCGAAGCATGGTTGTAGGTTCCACAAGCATCGCAAATACGAATTGGGGCATCCCCGGTTTTCTGCCCTTTCTTGCGAGGCTTAACAGGATCATTTATTGGACCAAGCCTTTTAGTATTGCCAGCAAAATCCAAAACAAGACAATTTTCTTTAACATAATTGAATCCTGCAATGTATTGCTGTTGATCAAGCCATGTATAGGGCCGGGTGCCGCGCCCAAGCAACTGCACCCAAAGACCTGGGCTCATTGTTGGACGGAAGCAGCCGATAATATCAATCGGTGCATGGTCGAAACCAGTTGTTAGAATTCCATTTGAAACAATGTATTTATAGATTCCAGCTTTGAAGTCTGAAAGCCTTTTATCCCGTTCTTTTGTGGGCAGATTAGAATGAATAAAAGTGCAAGTTTCACCAAACGATTGAACAGCCGCGCAAAGATGCTCGCAATGGTCGATTCCAGTTCCAAAGATTAAACCGCAATGCCGATCATAGCCATATTCTACAAATTCTTTAATTGCTGCGTAAGTAATTGAATCAATGTCTACAGCTTTTTGCAATTCATGCTTTTGAAAATCTCCATTACTTATTTTTACATTATCTACATTTAGTTCAATTGATGGCCGTTTTGGGATTAGTG
>Ga0302271_10000764_pt1 | contig 31552 bp, 13 predicted proteins | sample III_Bog_N1_1_FD_198767 | JGI IMG/M metagenome (GOLD analysis project Ga0302271, IMG submission 198767) | Peat permafrost microbial communities from Stordalen Mire near Abisko, Sweden - III_Bog_N1_1 | ecosystem: Environmental > Terrestrial > Soil > Wetlands > Peat | place: Sweden: Abisko... | reverse complement strand
AAGATTGAGAGTAACAGAACTAAATAGCTCATTTACTTGAACTGCAGTTAGTTAATTCTATTCGAGAGTTAAAAAAAGTTGTGTTAAATCTCTAAACTGTGCATCCTGCTGCGATAATTGGGATATCTTAAACTTCCTAAAAATCTAGGCTAAGATCCAGATAGAGGCATCGAAGACATTTAAGATCCCCAAGGCTTGACGAAAGAATCTCTTTGGAATTTTCTTCTAATCTGCCTGCTTGAAGGCTTAAGTCAAGGTGAGTGAGATTGACCAGCTACCCAACACAACTAAAGAGATGTATCAAGCCAAATGTCTGATCTGATCTGTTTTTATGAATAAACTTGAATCTTAGGAGAGAAACTAGCTTCGAAATATTCACAAAAATCATCTTTGCATCATAATTTTCAAGTTCTACATACCATAGAAAAACATTCAGTTCAATAAGATTCTTGAGATCAGCTATTCCAAGGAAAATGTGCTTTATTGTCATAGCTTAAAGATTACTAAAGGAATTATCAATAGAGAGCCTCTTGAGATAAGTTGGAGATTTGCCTCCGAAGTTGCTCAGATTGCTGTGAGTTAAGCAAGGATTGATTGAACTTCAGTGTAAGATCAAAAACATTGCTAAGATGAGAGACATCAGCAGCGATAAAACTCTAAATTAGCATGATCCTTCCATTAGTATTGTTCTCCATGAGCTCTTCGCTATATTTAATTATTGTATTTGGATTCATTCTTCTGATGGGTAGTTTTTTCTTTAGTGAGATTATTTTAATTGGAAACAAAAGATTAAAAGAAATTATTAATATCTCTTAAGATAATAAATCCTATGATTAAATATTATTATTATTATTATTATTATTATTATTATTATTATTATTAGGAACTACAAAATAAGAACTTCCTGATCAATTATTATTTTTTGAAACAAAATAATCTTGAAAAAAAGAAAAAAGATATCTATGTGACTGAAAGGATGTTTCAAAACTAAACAAAATGAAGTTAAAGAAAGGTTAAAATCTAGGAGAAATAAAAATGGGACACTGTGAAGAAGTTGTTAGTTATCTTATTTATTATCTTTGAAATTGAATCCCTAAGGAAAAGGTGAATAAATACAGTGGATTGTGAGAATGTGCTTTAAAAGCTAAATAGTGAACAGACTCACAACCTTGAGATGATCAACGAGTAGCAGGATATCAAGTCGTACACTTCTTACAAAAAGATGAATTCAAAGGGCTAAATTATTTCAATGAATAACAAGAACAAATCATGTAGATTCCTTTTGTGGATAAATATATTTGCAGGGCTTCAAAGATCTCATAAACACAGTTTTGAAATTTAAAAAGGAGAGATGGAAAGAAGGAAATAGGATGATATTGGCCAATAGTAAATAAAATAAGAAAAACTTTCCCAATCATCAAAAGATCTTAAATCAAAAAGAGAAATGAAAAATCTAACTTGGGATTGAATGATTTATTTTGCTTCAAACAATAAAAAATAATGAATTGACTAGGAAGTTTTTATTTTGTAGTTCCTAATATTTCTTCATAGGATTTAATATCTAAAGAGATATTTTTAATTTCTTTTACACTTTTGTATCCAATTAAATAATCTGACTAAAGAAAAGCAACCCATCAAAAGAATGAATCAAAATATAATGATTGCATCTAGCGAAGAGCTCATGAAGAACAATACAAATGGAAGGATCATGCTAGGTTAGAGTTTTATTGCTACTCATGTATCTCATCTTAGCAATGTCTTTGAACTTACACTTTATTTCAAAATGAGTTCCTGCTTAACTCATAGCAATCTGAACAACTTCGGGGGTAAATCTCCAACTTATCTTAACTCACGAGGCTCTATTGATAATTCCTATCAAAATCTTGAAGCTATGACAATAAAGCATATTTTCCTTGGAATAGCTGATCTCCTGAATCTCATTGAACTGAATGTTTTCCTTTGGGATGTAGAACTTGAAAATTATGATACAAAGATGATTTTTGAGATTATTTCAAAGCTAGTTTCTCTCAGAAAACTAAAGTTTATTCATAAAAATAGATCGGATTAGAAATTTAGCTTAACACAACTCTTTTGCTGTGTTGGATAGCTGATCAATCTCACTTACCTTCATTTAAGCCTCCAAGCAGGCAGATTTGAAGAAAATACCAAAGAGATTCTTTCTTCAAGTCTTGGAAAATTTAAATGTCTTCAATGACTCTATCTGAATCTTAGCCTAGATTCTTAGAAAGTTTAAGATATCCAAATTATCGCAGCAGGATTAGCACAGTTTAGAGATTTAACACAACTTTTTTTAACTCTCGAATAGAATTAACTAACTGCAGTTCAAGTAAATGAGCTATTTAGTTCTGTTACTCTCAATCTTTTGAATCTAACTCATCTGACGATTGAATTTTTTGAGAATAAAATAGAAGAAACCGATTAATAAATATGTTTGGGCTTAGGAAACCTCAAAAATCTTTAGAACTTAGTCCTACAATTAGGGAATAATTAGCTGTAAGGTCCTTAAATAGCCTGCCTTTCGGAAGCTGTTTCTCAACTCGTAAATCTATAGGAACTAACTCTTGGCTTGGAAGAAACAGTTTTAGACGAAAAGAGCTCGTATTTTCTGGGTGAGAACCTTTCAAAGCTGAGCAAACTGGATAAGTTATCTCTAAATCTGAGACAAGGGAGGATTGAAGGGAAAGATCCAGGGAAGCTTTTGAGGGCATTTTTTAGTTGATTACACTTACAAGATTGAATTTTGTTTTCAACTTTACAAAAATGGACCTCTCGAGGAGTAACTCAATTTCCTCTTGCATAGGGAAGTTAATTAATCTAAAAGAACTCACAATTTGCATTTACAACCTTTTGATGAGCAATAAAGGATTAATCTAACTTTCTTAAGCTCTATCTAGCCTCGTCAGCCTTTCTAGTGTGTCCCTTTTTATGATTTGCATTGATTGTGGTGACTTTACAATGGAGAATCTTGGAAGTGGAATCTCTAAACTCACAAATCTTCAGTCCTTGGCTGTCAATTTATGGAGCTGCAAAGTTGATCTTCCCGGGGTGATAAGCTTAGGAGAGAGGATTTCAAGAATGACTAGTTTAACATATTTGAATTTCGTAATTGATGAGAACATGCTTTTTTTAGATTGGATGAATCCATTCAGTAAAATGATGGCTAATCTCAAAAATCTAAAAGTTTTTTCTGTTAATGAGGAGATAACAGATGAGTTTAGACAATATTTATTAAAAAATAATCCGTATCTTGTGAAAATTGTGTATTAATGATATTTTACATTAAAAATACTACTTTGCAGCTTTCAAATATTTTTATTACATTATTATTACAAGTTTTAAAAAAATTATTATCATTCGTTATGTCGACAGTTGACTGCTTGTGCTGTTACCTCTTATGTGTCTATTAATTGAAGTATTCATAATACTCCTGAAAAGGAGTCTACCGGTTGATGATCAATGTTAGCCAGTTAATTCTTCTATTCTTGAGGGTGTTGTACATGCATCATCTCAATTAATTTGTTGGGTTCAAAAATTATGCTTATTACAAGGATCTTCAACTAGTGAGCACAAGAGAACTAACAATTATCACTTCGAGATGGCCATAAGTTTCTTCAAAACCAAAGCAAATCCAATGATATTTGAAGTAATATAAGATTAATGAAATAGAGTTGTTGTTATTTCATAGCTAAACTAATTAAGTTCTCAATGAAAAGCAGTAGTAAAACTCTTTCACAGTTGGCACAACAGTTGGTATTGCAATCACATTGCGCTTGATCAAACTATTCAATTAAACTCAAAACAATGTAAATAGTTCTTTTGATAATTCTGCTGTGTTTTTGCCCTTCCCCACAATGAAATAAACTAATCGAATTGTAGTTTTAATAGGAGAGAATATATTACTCAAAATACAATTTAACATATCACAGATTGTTAATGAATAATATCACTTGCGAGAGTAGTTTCATTGACTCACATAAGGATATTGAATTGGCTAACAGCATCCAACCTTGTTATTGTCATCTTCGTATGCTCATTTAATCCATAGAGAAAGAACCTGTAAGGAGTGGCAGGTTCAATCTTTTTTGGGTTGTCTACCTGGGCAACTGACTCATAGTTAGGAAGTGAGCCGACTCTGAAGATCTATCTTTAGATATTGATCCTTATTTCAAGGATTCTTCTTTCTAGAGAGTTGTCATTAGTTCTCACGGCATTTCCCTTTAGTAAAGTGTTATTATGGTCGTGTGTATGTTAATTTGGATAATTATTTAGTATTGAATATTAGTCTGTTTGTGTGTTGTATATGTGTTGTACTAGGAATTAAAAACTATCTGTGAACTGCTTTGATTGAAACACAGTGTTGTTGTTTCCTAATTAAATACTAAAAAAAACTCAGACTATTTCATTAGAAGCCACTCCTTCATCAACGTTTACCATGTATTCAGAGTAATAGATCCTTCCATTACAGTACTCAGTAGCATCTTTCTAGGAGTCAGGAAGCAAACCAAACGTGAAGCACCTATTTTGTCCTTTGGTTTACTATAGTTGTAGATGCACGACGTAGTTAGTTGAAGGGTTTAGAATAAAGTCCGAATAGGATAAACCATAGTAAATTTCCCAAGTATTGTTTTTGAATTCAATCTCTTGCTAGTTGCTCTTTGTTATTGAAAGTTAATTAGAGTGCCTAAAATTTCCTAAGATAAAATTGGTACTTGGCAACAAATCTGTGGCTTTGAATGGCTGCAATTGTTTCTGTTTGATTGTTAAAAATAACAGAACGTTTAATAAAAAGCTAATATTAGTAATAAATGATCCTCGGGATCCTTTTTAATTCCTGAAATAGTTCCCTAATTAAGACTTTCATTTAAGAGGAAGGGGATTCCTCAGAAGAAGAAAGAAGAACTTCTGGAAGAGTTGGTAGCATAAATACTTTGAAAAGAGAAGCATTGATTATGATGAATTTTCAACTCTTGGGGGGGGGGGGGGGGAGGGGGGATGTATATATTCACATTGGTGAAATCAAGAAAAGAGTGTAAATGAGCATTTTGAGGAAGCTTAAAATCAATTTATTTACTTCATTTCTTCCCATTTTAAATTTGAGTTTCTAAAAGGTTGATTCATATAAAAGTATTTCTTTTTTATTTATTCTCAACAAAACAATCCCTAAAATATTTTTGAAATTCTACTCAATTTTTAACTTATTAGTGAATTATAATTGTTCATTTACTTCAATAGAAAGTTAGTTCGCTGCTGAAGAGAACTTCTTTAAAAGGTCTAATTACTCCTTCAAGATCTAGTTGCTTTCCTTCTCCCACTAAAAATTTACTTAGAATCAAAGAATTGATAAAAAAGAAAAAATATTACGTTGAATAATTTCTTGAGATCAAAGTTTTCTTGCTTTAGGGACTAATTTTCAAATGTCAAAGCAGATATTTCTTATTGTTAAGCAGCATTTGTATGGCTTAGGAGGGCGAATTATTATGAATATGTTTCCTTTAAGATTCGCATTTCCTCAAGAAGCAGCTGCTGCTACTGCTACTGCTCATACATAGTTCGCGAAGCTAGGTAATTCTAACTCTAGCAATCTTCCAGCTCTTTTTGTTTTCTTTAGAGTGCATTTCGGTATTCATCACTCTAAAATTGAATCAGACAATAACAAAAGCGTTAATAACACAAGAGTTTCAAATAAATATCTAAAAATCCAAAAGATAATTATCTTACTTGCTCAATAGCATGGAGAGGAGATGAATAAGAACCTTTAAAAAAGTCAATCTCCTCAAGAAGTGCGCTTACCAGGCTTCTAATTTTGTTGGGTTATTCCACTGAAAATTTGTCTATGATACCTCGGAATTAATCGTAAACTTCTTTAATTCTCTGAGTATTTCTCACTGCATTTAAGACATGATTCCGAACGAATTAGGTGAGTCTTTCTTCGTTTTTTTCATCTAGGAGAATTCGCCTAAGATTTTCGATATCAAGTATTTCTGACCAACATGCCTTAGAACGAATACAAATGTCACCATATTACTTTAATTTCAAATTTCGAGCTTCTTTCCTTCCACCAATTTTCACTTCAATTTAATTAGTTAGCTCCTGATAAAATGTATCCATTAGAATTGTTTCAGAATTAATGTTCTCCTCAATGTTTTGAATTATTTCTCCAGATTGAGAGTCTGTTAGGACAGGGTAACTTAATAATTCTCTCTCGATCGATTCCTCAAAAATTTCTCTAATATCCTCGTAGTTTTTGCGTAGGATATCATTTTCCTTTATGCATATTATGCATATTCTTGCATTTTCTACCTTAGGTATCAGATGTAGATACTCAGCATTCCTTTTTGGATGCTTTTTACATTTAACCTAAAGAACCTTTTAGATATCCTCGTTCGATATTTTCAAGGGATTATTAGCCCTATTCTAATTCACTTGATTGGAGTTATTAGAACTCTATTCTATTTTATTAGTTGCTTCCATTTTCTGCAATATCTTACTTTTTTTCTCGCTGCTGAGTTTTCCCAAAGTTTTTCAATTTTAATATTTTTCTTTGTTAGACTCAACTCACACTCCTTCCCGTTTCAATAATAAAAAGCATAATAAGAGTACTCATTTTAATTGAATTGAATTAGCTTTTATTGATAAGCAATCATTTTTAAGGAAAAAAAACTTTTAATAAGCAAACAGCAGAAAAAGATCATTTTTTGTAAACAAGAAACAAAGATAAAATAATCTCAATCACCAGAAATAGATTATTAGAAATAAAAATAATAAGTCTGAAATGATAATACCTCAAATAGTGCAAACAATAAGATTAAAGAGCTATCAGAAATGAAAAGATAAACTTAAGCCCTACTGAAAGTCACATAGGGGAAAAAAACAAAAAAACTATTAAGTAGCTTAAAACATACACGAAACTAGCCTATCTATCATTCTAAAAAAAGATAAAAACTAATTAAAAAGGAAGCCAGGGAGTCGTTTAGAAATCAAGAAATTAAACTCAAACAATCAAATAGCAAAGCAAAAAGAAACTGAAAATGAAAAGATAATCTTGAAAATAAAAGAAAAAAATAGTTATTCTTTTTTTTTATTGTAAAATGAAATGCATGTAATTTTAATAATTCTATGGATTAATTATTTCTCCTAGATTTTTAACCTTTTTTGATTTCGTTTAGTTTTGAAGTGTCCTTTCTGAGACAATCATCTCCTTGTTCTTTTTCAAGATTATTTTGATTTACTAAAAATTAGTTGATTGAATAGGAAGTTATTATTTTGTTTTTCCTGCTATTTCCACATAGATTATCAACATAAAGAGAGATTTATTATCTCTTTTGCATTGTTTTATCCAATTAAATAATCAAACACAAGATAAAACATCCCTAAAGAATGAATCCAAATACAGAAGTTATGTCAAACGAAGAGATCATGAAGAGCAAAACAAATGGAAGGATCGTACTTGCAAATAGTTTTTTTGCAACTGATGTCACTTATCTTGCTAACATTTTCATTCTTACACTTAAGTTCGATAAATTCATGCATAACTCCCAAAAGCCAGAGTAACTGATGAGTTAAATCTCCAGCTTATCTCAACTCACTCGGCTCTCAATAGAAAATTGTTATAAAAGCCTGGAAACTATGACGATAAAGCACATTTTCCTTGGAATAATTAGTCTCTAGAATCTAATTGATCTGAATGTTTCCTTATATGATATAAAAATAAAAAATGATGATGTAAAATCGATTTTCGAGAGTATTTCAAAGCTTATTTCACTCCAAAAACTAAAAATAATTTTTAGAAACTTTCCTAATAATGAAATTAATCCAATTCTTTTTTTTAGCTGCGTTGGCTAGCTGGTCAATCTAATAGATCTTTATTTAAGTATCTAAGCAGATAAATTCGGAGAAAATGCAGAAGAGATTGTTCCTTTAAGCCTTGGAAATCTAAAATGTCTTCGATCCCTCAATCTAAATCTTTAATAAAATTGCGGTGGGGTTAACGATATCAAAATTATCTCAGCAGGATTAGCAAAGCTTAGAGATCTAACTTAGCTTTCTTTAATTATCCCATTTCATGTAAACGAGCTATTTTCATCAATAACCATCAATCTTTTGAAATTAACTCACTTCAGGATTATCTTTTCAGAGAGTAAAATAGATACAGATTAACCAATCTGCTTAGGCTTATAAAACCTCTAGAATCTTCAGAATTTGTCTCTATCATTATTGTCTGACAAGCTGACAAGGTCTTAACTAGCCAGCTTTTCTGGAGCTGTTTCACAACTCTCTAACCTTCAAGAGTTGGCTCTTGACTTCTAAAAAATAGCTTTACATGAAGAAAGTCAATAGATTCTGGGAGAGAACCTATCAAAGCTGAATAAACTGGATAGGTTGTGTCTAAATCTAAGCAAAGGATGGATTGAAGGGAAAGAACCAGGGGGGCTTTTTGAAGGTATTTCAAAACTAACTACACTCATTGGATTGAGTTTGTCTTTAGACATGACGTAAATGGACCTCTCAAGTAGTAACTCAATTTCTTCTTGTATAGGGAAGTTAATAAATCTAAAAGAACTCACAATTAGAATTTCCAGCCATTCAATGAGTGATAAAGAATTAATCGAACTTTCTTCTGCTCTATCTAGCCTAACCAACCTGTCGAGTCTATCTCTTTTCATACTTTTCATGGGTTGTGGTGATGTTGAAATGGAGCATCTTGGAAATGGAATCTCCAAACTCTCATATCTTAAGTCTTTCGCCATTAATTTCTGGAAATGCAAAGTAGAATTTAATGGAATGAGACATCTTGGAGAAGGAATATCCTGCTTGAATAGCTTGACATTTTTGAATTTTGAAATTAATAATAATATCCCTTCCTTAGATTGGATAAATATAATAGGAAAAGAGGTATTCAAACTCAAAAATCTAAATGTTTTCAGTATTTACAGGAATAGAAAGGATAAGTTCAGACAATAGTTGATGAAGAAAAATACGCATCTTGTGAAATTTATAGAATTCTGAAATACTTATTAATAATATGGTAAATGATTATGTTGTTTTCTGTTTTATGTTGGGTGACATACTGAGAAATGAATCAAAAAGTGATGTAAAAGAGAAAATATTATGAGATAGAAGCAAGGCTTGCGTTTTAAATTTTTGAAAAAGACAGTTAAGATTATTTTTTGTGGTTGTTTCTAAAATGCATTTTTTTTTATCTGACTAAACAATATGCCATAATTAAAATATCCAAATTGGAAGAAGGAACATGAAAACATCAATAAAAATATGAGACCACAAGAAGAGAGAAGAGCTCAAGTGAATTAATTATTTTTTAAAGTTTCAGGAAAAAATAAAAGAAGTAGTTTTTGATGTATCAAATTTCCAAATCTCCTTCTAATCAAATGTTCAAATTAGTTAGATTCATCAGGTTCTAATTCTAAAGTAGATTCATAATAGTCTAAAATTAATTATATTCATCAAATTGTAAAGTAGATTCATCAAAGTCTACCATTATCCCTTCTTTTTTCCAGATCCCCAGAAATGAATTTCTGATCAATCACAAGAAAACCAAAGGAAGAATAGACGATTAAATCAAGATTGGCTTAAAAAGCTAAGTAAACATTCAAATCAGCCAGACAAATGAAGAACTTAGGCCTCTCCTTTGACTAGTGCAGCTTTCCTAAGAAGACACATTGATCAATAAAAGCTCAATGAATCTTTTTGCTTAAATATGATTTTCAAAATTAACATATCTTTATAAAAAATTAGCTAATTGAAACTATCAGAAAAAGATGTCTAATACATACATTTCAAACTAATCTTCTTTATGAGGAAGTTAAACTCAATTCAGACTATCGCTTGTTGCTAAAAAATATGCCTAATATCATTTTTATGTATCGGAATGATGATTTGTACTTTAAAAGTTTTGAGAATAATCCCAAAGAAAGTAAGAGCAGTTATAAAAATGTGTATTTTCTTACAAACCAAATAATCTTTCTTGAAACAATACTCAATAAACCAAATGAAAAGAATGGAAAAACCTTTGAATAACATTCTAATTTATTAGAACTTCTTTGTTTTTAGTTTCCCACACTTGAATACCTTCATTTATATTTTTAATTATTATTGTAATAATAATAATAATAATAAAAAATAATTATTGATTAGGAAGTTCTTTATTTGTAGTTCCTATTATTTGATCATAGGATTTCTTTTTTAAAGAGATATTTATAATTTCTTTTACTATTTTATATCCAATTAAAATAATCTGACTCCCATCAAAAGAATGAATCAAAATACAATAATTACATCTTGCGAAGAACTCATGAAGAACAATACAAATGGAAGGATCATGTTAAGTCTGAGTTTTATTGCTACTGATGTCTCTCATCTTACCAATATTTTTGATCTTACCCTGAAGTTCAACGAGTTCCTGCTTAACTCACAGCAATCGGAGCAACTTAGGAGGTAAATCTCCAACTTATCTTAACTCACGAGGCTCTCTATTGATAATTCCTTTAGAAATCTTGAAGCTATGACAATAAAGCACATTTTCCTTGGAATAGCTGATCTCCTGAATCTCATAGAACTGAATGTTTTCATTTTAGATGTAGAACTAGAAAATGAAGATGCAAAGGTGATTTTTGAGATTATTGCAAAGCTAGTTTCTCTCCAAAAACTCAAGTTAATTCATAAAAACAGATCGGATCAGAAATTTGGGTTGATACATCCCTTTAGTTGCGTTGGTTAGCTGGTCAATCTAACTGACCTTCATTTAAGCCTCCAAGCAGGTAGATTTGAAGAAAATGCCAAAGAGATTCTTTCTTCAAGTCTTGGAAAACTTAAATGTCTTCGATGCCTCTATCTGAATCTTAACCTAGATTCTTAGAAAGTTTAAGATATCCAAATTATCTCAGAAGAATTAGCATAGTTTAGAGATTTGACATAACTTTCTTTAACTTTCTAATAGAATTAACTAACTGCAGTCCAAGTAAACGAGCTATTTAGTTCTGTTACTCTCAATCTTTTGAATTTGACTCATCTTAAGATTGAATTATAGGGGAATAAAATAGGAGATACCGATTAATAAATATGTTTGAGCTTAGGTAACCTCTAAAATCTTTAGAGCTTAATCCTAGAATTAGGGTATAATTAGCTGAAATAACCTTAAATAACCTGCTTTTCGGAAGCTGTTTCTCAACTCTCAAATCTTTAGGAACTAACTCTTGACTTGGAAGAAACAGTTTTAGACGAAAAGAGCTCTTATTTTCTGGGTGAGAACCTTTCAAAGCTGAGTAAACTGAATATGTTATCTCTAAATCTGACAAAAGGAAGGATTGAAGGGAAAGAATCAGGGAGAATTTTTGAAGGCATTTCTAAGCTGATTACTCTCACAAAATTGAGTTTTAATTTTAATGTTACATAAATGGACCTCTCAAGTAGTAACTCAATTTCCCCTTGCATAGGGAAGTTAATTAATCTAAAAGAACTCACAATTAGCATTTCCAGCCTTTCAATTAGTGATAAAGGATTAATCGAACTTTCTTCTACACTATCTCGCCTCATCAGCCTTTCGAGTCTGTCTATTTTGATGTTTTGGATGGATTGTGGTGAAGTTGCTATGGAGAATCTTGGAAATGGAATCTCTAAACTCACAAATCTTCAGTCCTTGACTATCAACTTCTGGCTCTGCAAAGTTGATCTTCCCGGGGTGATTGGTCTTGGAGAGGGAATTTCAAGCCTGTCTAGTTTGACATTTTTGAATTTCGTAATTGATGAGAATATGCCTTTTTTTTTAGATTGGATGAATCCGTTCAGGAAAGTGATGATTAATCTCAAAAATCTAAGAGTTTTATCTGTCAATGAGGAGATTACAGATGAGTTTAGACATCATTTATTAAAGAATAACCCATCTCTAATAAAAATTGTGTATTAATGATATTTTTGAGTTAAGATAATTATTATAAAATGCTAAAATATGGTAAATTCATTGGTTTTTCTGTGATTTTGAGATGGGTAAGGCAAAAAAGTAATAAAACAGTCAAATTATTTCTTCAAATTGAAAATTCAAGAAGAAAAACTATTTTCTTAAATACGAAGAGATTATTGTTAGTATTTTTCAGAAATAAATTACAAAATTAATGAACTTATACTAATATTGGGTGACCCAAAAAAAAATTCACTACGAAGATTTTTTTTCTATTCATTGAAAATCATTTACTCTTTTATTTCTTTTATTTACTTATTGCTTATTATTTTGTTTCTAAAAATAATAATAATTGATTGATTGATCAGGAAGTTCTTATTTTGTAGTTCTAAATTATTAATCATTGGATTGATTATCTTAAGGGATATTAATAATTTCTTTTGCACTTTTGTATCCAATTAAATAATCTGGCTAAAGAAAAAACAAAACCCATCAGAAGAATGAATCAAAATACATTAATTACATCTGGCGAAGAGCTCATGAAGAACAATACAAATGGAAGGATCATGCTAACTTAGAGTTTTATTGCTACTGACGTCTCTCATCTTCGCAATGTTTTTGATCTTACCCTGAAGTTCAATCAATCCTTGCTTAACTCACAGCAATCTGAGCAACTTCGGAGGCAAATCTCCAACTTATCTTAACTCACGAGGCTCTCTATTAATAATTCCTTTAGAAATCTTGAAGCTATGACAATAAAGCACATTTTCTTTGGAATAGCTGATCTCCTGAATCTCATTGAACTAAATGTTTTCCTTTTGGATGTAGAACTAGAAAATGATGATGTAAAGGTGATTTTTAAGATTATTTCAAAGCTAGTTTCTCTCCGAAAATTTAAGTTTATTCATAAAAACAGATCTGATCAGAAATTTGGCTTGATACATTTATTTAGGTGTGTTGGTTAGCTGGTCAATCTCACTGAACTTGATTTAAGCCTCCAAGCAGGCATATTAGAAGCAAATTCCAAAGAGATTCTTTCTTCAAGTCTTGGAAAACTTAAATGTCTTCGATGCCTCTATCTGAATCTTAACCTAGATTCTTAGAAAGTTTAAGATATCCAAATTATCTCAGAAGAATTAGCATAGTTTAGAGATTTGACATAACTTTCTTTAACTCTCTAACAGAATTAACTAACTGCAGATCAAGTAAATGAGCTATTTAGTTCTGTTACTCTCAATCTGTTGAATCTAACTCATCTTAAGATTGAGTTATATGGAAATAAAATAGGAGATACCGATTAATAAATATGTTTGAGCTTAGGAAACCTCTAAAATCTTTAGAAATTAGTCCTACAATTAAAATTTGATTAGCTGTAAGGGCCTTAAATAGACTGTTTTTCGGAATCTGTTTCTCAACTCTCAAATCTTTAGGAACTAACTCTTGACTTGGAAGAAACAGTTTTAGACGAAAAGAGCTTGAATTTTATGGGTGAGAATCTTTCAAAGCTGAATAAACTGGATTTGTTATCTCTAAAACTGAGAAAAGGGAGGATTGAAGGGAAAGATCCAGGGAGTCTTTTTGAAGGCATTTCTAAGCTGACTACACTCACAAGATTGAGTTTTAGTTTCAGCTTTACAAAAATGGACCTCTCGAGAAGTAACTCAATTTCTTCTTGCATAGGGAAATTAATTAATCTAAAGCAATTCACAATTAGCATTTCCAGCTATTAGATGAGTGATAAAGGATTAATCCAACTTTATTCAGCGCTACCTTGCTTCATCGGCCTTTCTAGTCTGTCCCTTTTGGTTTATAGTATGGATTGTGGTGATGTTGCAATGGAGAATCTTGGAAGTGGAATCTCTAAACTCACAAGTCTTCAGTTCTTGGTTATCCACTTCTGGAACTGCAAAGTTGATCTTCAAGGGGTGATAAATCTTGGAGAGGGTATTTCAAGCGTGACTAGTTTGACATATTTGAATTTCAGAATTGATGAGAACATGTTTTTTTTAGATTGGATGAATCCATTTTGGAAACTGATAGTTAATCTCCAAAATCTAAAAGTTTTGTCTGTTAATGAGGAGGTAACAGATGAATTTAGATAATATTTATTAAAGAATAATTCATCTCTTGTGAAAATTGTGTATGAATGATATTTTTGAGTTTAGCTTATTATTTTGACATGTTAAAAATAATATATTCATTGGTTTTGTTTTGATTTGAGATGGATATAGCAAAAAGGGTAAATAATTTCTTCAAATCGAAAATTCAAGAAGAAATACTAATTATTTAAAATGTGAAGAGAATATTGTTAGTATTTTTTAGAATAAGTTAGAAAAATAATTAATTTTTTAGAATGTTTGTGATAAATGGTATTGTCTTATTGTGACAATATTTTATTTTTAGTTCATTTAAGGGATGCCAAATTATTTTTGGTATCTAGAATACTTAAAGTTTCTTCTTCAAATCAAAATGAAAATTTAATAAACACACCTAATTTCTTAGCTAATAATAGAATATATGCTAGTATTTTTAGAAATATGATACACGACAAATTAAAATGTGTTAATATTCGGATTCTGGGATAAGTTTTGTTTATTGGAGGAAAAATATTGATTTCAGAATAAAAAACTAAGCTATTTTTAACAACAAAAAAAAGTCCCTCACTCTTTGACCTTATCTTGCAAGCTAAAAAGACTATTATTTTGTTCCTTTTCAGCCTTTCCAATAAACGAATTGAGATTTTCAATCATACTTTTTTTACTCATCTCTTTAATATGATGTTTACTATTTTTTCTAAGAAGAACCAGCAGTTAAAATGAATCCCGATAAAAGAAAAATAACTGTTAGAAAAAGATAGTCTCTTAACTATTCATAACCTCATAATGCAAAGGTGAATCTTGGTGAAATTAATTTAATTTGGGAAAATAATTAAAGAAGTTGCATTCTTTGTATGTAATCTGTCTCCCCAAAGAGCATTGATTGTTGTAAACAACTCATAGAGTGACAGTTTCAGATTAAAAATCATAACTGCTTAGATATTATTACACACAGATATTCGTTTGTTGCTGCTTCATAAAAGTCAAATCAATCCAAATAAGATAAAACACAACCAAGTTAATAAGAGGAATCAAATATGTTTTTTTAGAAATGAATAGCTAAAAAACCTAAGTTATTTGAAAAACTGTAATAAAAATCAGTTATTTTTTAGATCAGTGAGAATAGTGGAGTTTTTGAAGTTGCATTAATTGTTGTAAAAGAAGAAACTAAGGAATTAATCAGAATCTAGACAGTTTTATTTTATTCCCAGCCCTTTAAATCCTACCAATTTTTAACATACAATCTCAGTGACAATAATAATTAATTTCGAAAACAAACATAACTTCCAAAAGATACCTACACAACTAAACACTCAAATGGGCCCAAGAAGAGCAGCATTCATTAGACACATCAACGCCAGCAGACCTGCTGCTAAATGACCGATCCATATCACTGACCAGAAATACTCCTTTTCCCTGGAAAACTATTGAAGACATCGACTATCTCTTTAATTATCTTTCCAATAAGACACATTTTTACTTAGATAAGAGTTGTTTGTATGTTACGATATCCTGTACTATCAAAACTATGTCTTAAACTCAATTAATCTTCCCCTTCAAACTCAAGGAACAATATTAAAACAAACAAAATAAATTCAATAAAAATCTCAAATTGAATATGATAAAAATATCTAGTCATAAGATATTAGTTTCACTTACACATTTCGAACCTTTAAATAAATCAAAAAATTATTTCTTTTGTTTTATCTATCTCATCTACTCTCTCTCTTTCTCTTTTCAGTTAAGTAATATTTTATTCATTTCTTTTGTTCCATTATTAATAACTTGAATCTTAAAAACAATTTCAAATGTTGTTCACCTATCTTTCTAATTATTTCTCTGAATAGCTTCACAGAATCTTGCTCTTCATAAAGCAGCTAAGTATTCAACAAGCAACGAAGCAATAATACAAACCATTTATGTAGTAAATAAATAGGAGTTGTAATAAGAATATTATTAGTTCTCAGCCATGTCTATTGTCTTTGAGCTTTGTTTGGGTTTTCTCTTTGGGTCACTCAGTTGCCATTTCTTTTTTCATAACAAATAAAAACAATATGAAAAGCTTATTTCTAACAAAGAACTCAGTTAGTATTTTGAAAAAAGATAACTAATTTTTTGAAAAATAAAAGTTAAAATGGACATAAAAAGGTTAATAATGCTCATAATAAGAATAGAAGAAAAAAATAACTGCTCCTAAATATAAAAATCTTACACAACTTAAAATATAACTTCGATCAAGCAATAATTAATTAAGAAAAGTTAAATTCTTTATCTTGTAACCTATATTCCAATGAGCAATTACGTTAGTTAATTAAAATTACTGAATTGTCTAGGTGTTTCCAAATCCCAGAATATCAGTTTCAGATTGAATCACTACCCCAACTCCAACGCATAGAGATTAATACACAAGGTATTTATTTATTCGAGAGCCTTTCCTAAAATAAAATGGAGTCAAATTATTTTACACAGAAATGAGTTAAAAGGTGAATCCTGAAAGGATAAAAAACAGCCATCATCTTGAACAATTTAGGAAACTGAAATAAGCTATAATAATCTCTTTACCAGAATAACAGTTATTTCAGATCAGTGAGAGACTTTGGGGAGCTTCTGAAGTTGCACTAACACCAGGTAAAGTGGAAATCACATGATTAATCAGAATCTAGACAGTTGTATTTTATTCCCAGTCCTTTAAATCCTAGAAACTTTTAGCATAAATTCCCTGCTACAATAATAATTAAATCAGAAAACAAACAAAACTTTCAAAAGAAACCTACACAACTTAATACTCAAATGGGCCCAAGAAGAGCAGCATTTATTAGACACATCAACGCCAGCAGACCTGCTGCTAAATGATCGATCCATATCCTGATCAAACATATTCAGTTTTCTCAGAACCACTGAAAATGACTTTAGAATATCAACTTTCTCCTTCATTTTCTTTCAAATAAGATACTGTTTTCTTAAATAAGGGTTGGTTGTATACATGTCATGCTTATGTTATACTATCAAAACCATATTTTTACCACAACTCAACTTTGATTTTAAACACTAATTGTTTCTTTATCTTAATCAAGGTTCTTTAATTGTTTATTAATGAGAAATACAACTGTTTTGATGATATGAGATTTATTTTTAATTGAAAAATACTTGAATAAAACCCTTAACCAAATCTAATTTCAAATATTACCTTATTAATCTTTAACACTTTCCACTTTCTGAATTCATTTTTAAAATCATGTAAATCTTATTAAACTCATTTATTTTTTGAATTAAAAATAGCTTTTAAACAGATAAATAATTGAAAAACTCCTAATTAGTGGAGAAACATTTAAAATAAATTTTCCATTTTCTTTTTACTCCATTAATGTAGCTTGTATCATTGATATTTGGATTTGTTAAAAGAAAAAGAGTTGATAATCAATCTTGAGTCTCTTCACCAATATTGTTCATAAGAATGACAAATGATTATTCATACTTTCAACTCCAACAGTTTTCTGGCAGTTTTTTCTCTGGTTAGTTACCTTTATTATTGCATCGTCCCTCAATCTAGTACTCCTAAAAAGATAAAAACTACCAAATAATAATTGCTCTAAAATTGAAAAACTACTAAAAAATATAGCCAATCCCAAAAACAAGACCATCATATTTCTGTATCGTTATTTCCAAATCTTGCAATTAAAAAAAAAGGATGTAGAAAGATATTAAGAATTTTTTTTGCAATTATTTTATCTAATAACAAATAGTATTCTCCCTTTAATTACTGTTGTCCGCGAAATATGAAATTAATATTTTTTCTCTCAGTTCTAGCTCTCAAAGCAGCAAGTTGTTTGCACTTATATTTAATTGATGGTGCTGAAAAATGCTTAACTGATGAGATACCTGCACAGACTGTAATAATCACAGAACCAACCTGGCAATTGTGTGTTTCATTTCATTTCCAGTTAGGTTTCAGTGCATAATACCATTTATTTCTTAAAAAACAGGCAATCTTAGGCTTCACAGATATGATGGATAAGATACCAAGTGCAGAAGATCCAACAACTTCTGAAGGTGTCAATCTCTCTGTTTATGGACCAGATGAAACTTAAATTTTCAAAAAGCTTACGTTATTTGGAAAAAGCAAATTCGCTTTCACTGCTCAAAAAAGTCAAAAAACATTTAAATATCGATCTTTTTGACTATTATTTTAGCAAATCAATTTAAATGCTTTTCTCATTCTAAGCAATTATTATTGTTCGCCTAAAAAGGTGGAAAATATCTCTTTTGCATGAAGACAACTACTAGCAATTGGCTGACAAAGAACGAGAAGATTCGATATGGATTAAGATTAGTGATTGGCGATCAACAATATGAAGAAAAGAAGGATGCAGCAAAGCTACACCATATTTCTAGTCTCTCCCAGAGATTTAGCAGTGTGAAAGCTAGAGCAAGAGAATTCATCGAATTTCAGAAAATGAACAGAGATTCAGAGGATGATCTTGTTTTTGCGAATATTGACACCAACGAAATAGTAGTTTATCTCACTATTGTGGAAACTGCGGTCATTTTAGTAAGTGGAATCTTCTAGATTGTCTCTCTTCGGAAGTTCTTTGCTAAAAAGAGAATCGTTTATTGAAGAAAAAAGGTGTTTGTATTCCTTTAAAGCTTTGTATAAAATGAAACAAAATATGAAAGGTTAATAATACAAGAATACTATGTTAATATTTCCTTATTTTTGGAAACAATTAGTTGATTTTTGATGAAGTTCAACTGGAAAAAAGAATATTTTTACATCATTCTTTATTTTAAAAGCAGATCAATAGGGATTATTGTGATTATTTAATTAATTCATAAGAAATCAGATAAACTAAACTCTCATTCACTCATATTATATCAATAATTTGTCATTACTTTCTTCTAGAATTGTTTGAAGAAACAAAAAAAAAATACAATTTAAAAACATAAAACCCACAAAATGTTCACATTTAAGAAGTTTCTAAGCCTCACAAAGCAAACTAGTTATTCCTGCAAGAGCTATTACTCACTACTTAAAGATGAGATAATCCTGACAGACACATGCAAACGAGTGAGTAGATTAATCGATATTGATTTAAGGAGATTTATATTTAGGATTATTGTTTTTTTTTGTATGGGATGGAACAGATGATACAGTAAAGAGGCAAAAATGAAAAATTCCTGCGACTGCTAGTTGACTCTGGAGGTATGAGCCTTTTTAGAATAATTAATAAGTGATGTATTTCTTTAATTCCTTCATTTGCTTATCTGTTCTTCGATTTCAAGAGGGTTGCGGTGGATTCGTGTACAAGTTTTCATTTGATTCGAATGCAACTGAGGATGATTCAGTGTTTAAAATCGATGATAAAATCATTTTTGCTTGTGATAATCTCACTCTAAACTTCGTGAAGGGAGCCACAGTCGATTTCGAGTAGAATATGATGCGTAGCTCGTTTTACGTAACAACAAAACACAAGAGATTAAGTTTAAGGAAATGAGAAATAATAGTTTCTTTTTTGACTGATTGCCTATTTCTCTAGGTACAAATAAATCCGAATTCTGAAAAAGAATGCAGCTGTAAAGCTTCTTTCTCACCTAAGGAATCTGTTTTCAGTTCTTGATTGTCCTTGAGATGCTAATTGAGTCTAAAGGAGATTCATGAATAGCACAGATAAATTTGCTTTTTTCAAATCGCATCGAGACTATCAAAAAACACATGAGCCTAACAATTTCTAGAAAGACAACGCATGCTTAGAAATACTGTGATTTATCTAGAATCTTGAATCCTTGTAGGCATTTAATTTGTGCATATTGTTGAATTCTAATTAAGCATGAAAGAATGATTCCAAAATAATAACTTTTCCTGTGTCTTTTTTTAAGCTATTTCTGAACAAAAACATTACTTACAGACTATTTTTTTCTTTGTGGGAAACAAGTAAAAAGACAAATAGGTATGTTCATTTCGTCAGGATTTAGCTTTATTGAAAAGATTTAAGTGTGCAGCAGATGAAGAACTAGTTGAACTAGAGGTAATTTATTTCAGGATCGATGAAAACTACGTCCCGATGCTGATTTACCCTTTGAGATCTTCTAAAACTGATGAAGACAAAGTTTACTGTGTTGGTTAGGAAGCAAATAGCCCAGAATGATGGCTATTAGTCATATTTGAAATTCTAAACGATTGTTATTTCTTTTCTTGCCGCCTCTCTAAGATATTGTTCAACCGGTGTGTCGGAGAAACATGTTATTTTTCTAACAATTACCGCCATCGTAGTTCATCTTAAGTAGAAGAAGATAAAGAAAAATCAGTAGATGAAGAAAATTGTCCCATCATGCTTTTCAGATGTCTGCGAGGATTTGAAGTAGAAGAAAGCATATGTGTATCGGGATTCTAGGTTGTAAGAGGGATCTACTGAAATTTCATGTAACTTCTCGATTTCAATGTTGGTGAAGTTGATAAGTGCTGAGGTTACTGCTGCTGCTGTTGTTGTTATTGTTATCTCTCAGCATTGTCTTAGAGCAAGTTTTACTATTGCGCAGAAATATTCCCATTTTGTTCACTTAATTTTCTGAATTGAAGCATTTTCATTTCTTTAAGTGTTCGTTGCAGGGAAAGCTAGGGATGCTTGATATTTGTTTTGTCCTCATGCTAACTAGTTTAAGGGGAGCATTTCTAAAGTAGAATAGAATTGAAGTAAACTGTAGATTTATTTAGTTATTGTTGTTGTTCTTAATTTGGATGCAAGGAAGGAGATGATTGCATGGTAGTCTTGTTAGCAGGTGACAAAGGAGTGGTTTCTTCAAGGTTATTTTGAGTTGGCACATGGAAATAATTATTATTTGAAATATTTTGTTCAATTTATTCGCTTGGAGCCAGTTTAGCTTCTGCAGTTGCTGTCCTATCACGAATAGCTGTTTTAACCCCAAGATCTGAAATCAAATAATCATCTTGATTAGCTTAGACTGTTACGGAGAGATTTCTGAGCTACAATAGTCTGGAGGAACTGACATAAGGCTGCTGCTAATGAAAGAATTCTTGCTAAGTTTATTGTAGTTTGATAATGCGATTAGGAGAACTGTCTTTGGTAAAATGAAAATGATGGGAAGAAGGAGAAGAAGATGGAGAAGAAGTAGACATAGATTGCTTAGGAAAAGGAGTAATTTCAATACAGTTAGTATTAGTATTATTAGGCTATTAGAGATTCTCAGTGATTTACTCGTTTTGTATTTATTAAGGAATACTGAATTCATTAAAATGCTCTGATTCATTAGGGATTTCAAGTTTATTCAAGTTATTGTGTTCAAACACTGACGCAGGTTGAAGTTAAATTGAAAAAGAAGGTTAGTATTGTTATTATCCAATTCCTACTTCTGCTGCTTGTTATTATCCAATACCTGCATCTTATTATTATGCAGTCTTCGCTGGAGATCGTATTTTTAAATCTAAAAAAATATGGCATTTCTTTGAAATAATAGGACTTGTTCCTTTTTCAATGTCTTCTTTACCAATTCTACCATTTGTTTCAAGGGAATTAATTGGATTAGTTCCATCTAAAGTATTTTTCGTTTCATTGTATTATTTTGAAAATTCCATTGATTCCTAGGGATTTTGTACACTTTCCATTGATTCCCCTTCATTTTCTTTAAATTTAGACAGATCTCCGAATGCGCTTTCATCTAAAAAAGAAAGACTCGATTTCGTGACTAGTTTTCTAGGATTTTTTGCTTATTTCTAGTCCTCAATAGTTATGGTTTATTTATCCAATATTTTACTTTATCCTTCTTTATTTTAACTTGTGGGCAAAGAAAATCTCATTTTAGAAGGGATTTTAAGAGATATCACAGCTGTTGGACTTTGATCTATTGGATTTCGAGAATTATTTGATTTATCTTGAAGAAATCCTAGAAGTTATGGGGATTTTCTAGAATTATTGTTGCTCAACGATGGAGGTTCTTACAGCCCAGAAATTGACTATGACGGTGATGGTGTCTTTGGTCTGCTTTTAGGTTTAGAGAGTTCCTTGAGACTTGGGAAATTCTAATATGTTTTCAAAACTCTTGATAAGATCTGCTGTTCTGAATGGGGATCTTGAGGCTAGAAAAGAATCATAGACGAAGAAGCAATAGGAGAAAGACATTTCGAAGGTGAACGCGATGACTTCTGTGGAGAATGTTCTTTTTTCGGTGAGCTTGACCTAGAACAGCTAAGTGTTTCTATCTGTTCAGATTTCTTTAAATATCTTTCCGCAAGTTTCTCACTAAATTATTCATTTTTGAGAACCGATAACGATGCAATCTTCTCTTATTTCATTTTTTCAGAGTCTTTATAGAAGTAGTTCTTGAATCCATGAATCTATTCTTTGATTTTACTCGTTTTCATTGTAATAAGTTGATTTTTACTAACTAATCTGTTTCTAAGATATGATGCAGTTTATTCTTCTTTTAAAACTCTCAAGAAAAAATCTTGTTTCTTAATCATTATACATTCACCTGTTGCGCTTGCACATACTGCACTGAATGTCCTCTTTGGCTGTTAGTTCATGATATCCTCTTCTCCAAAGAGTTCTTAGGAGACATAGGTAGTGAGCTAATCGGGAAACAAAATAACATTTTATAAGATATCATTAGGTTTTTAAGTTGTAATGAACAGGGGGGATAAGAGCATAAAATCTTAGACTTTTCTTGTAATGTATTATTACTTTGAGCACGACTGATGTTTTTTTGTTTGATATTCTAAGTTAATCAAGTTCTCTCTCAGAGGGATTCTACCAAGATCGAATTTTATCTTCTTTCTCAAAGGTTTTCTCTATCTAAATATCCAAACAAAAAGATTTAATTTACAACTTTTCTCTCGTTGAATAGACAAAAAATCTCTGATTATTTCCTGAATAATTTTGTTTCATTTACATCAAACTAGCCATCTGTGACAATGAATACTGCAAGAGGCTCTTGTCCTTCTTGAAAAATAAAATCTTTCTTGTTGTACTTGACGCGGAATACGTTCAAATACAACAATTTCACTAAGTTGAAATTCCAACCTTCAAAGAATGGCATTCTTGCAAAATAACCCATTTCTTTGAGTAGTTTTTACTCCTCTTTTTCTTTTAAAATAAGCATGAAATCCTTCTTGTCAAGCACAGCTACATCCAGGGTGTCATGCGCTATTATACTTGCTAATCTTGGTTTGTTGTTCAACAGCGCCAATTCACCAAATGCCTCTCCTGGGTGTAATTCCTTTACACAAGTCAAAGGTGGTGGCAGTGGTTAGGCATCTTCAGTTTGTAATTCGTCTTTTGAGCTAGGTAGTCTAATGTACACTCCTACTTTACCTCTGAGAATAAGGTAAAATTTCGTACCAACGGTATCTAAGAGTATTGTTAATCAAAAAAAGCCTTTAAAAATATGAGATCTTTATCTTATTCTCCATTACCAATGAGAAAGACAGGGAGCGTGTTTTCGAAGTGCTCTACTTTCATGTATTTACAACATTTCTCATGCACTGTTAACAAAACAGAAAAAGAGTTTTAAACTAATTAGAGTTACTCTATTTTATGTCAGTATTAGCTACCATCTTTATGCCCTTCATTGATGTATTTCTTGAAGAAGCTGATTTCTTGGGTTTGTTTTCTTATATGATCTAGTTCTCTTGGGTTCCTGTCCAATGGGCTTTTCTCGAGAGTGGCTATAACCTCCTGAGAAAATCACATAGATAAATCAATCACCTAAATTATCTTAGAATTATCAATTCCTCTGTCAAACTTTGTCTTACATTCAAGTCGATGTTGTGGACATGCTTTTCTGTCATGGTTTTGAATCAATTTATTTTTTACTCAATTGATCAGATTTTCCAGCACTTCTCCCTCAGATTATCTAATGTTCTTCGCATAAATTAATAATCTTTTTAACTTTCAGTGATTCTTCCTATTCCTGCATTCCTTGAGTTTTTTTCCAATACTGTAAAAGATTACTTATTCCTTTGTTAAAATCTGAAGCCTTTATTTAATCCAGTTTATTAGCATGCTTACAAAATTCGATAGCATTTTTTAAATAACCTGAAAAGAAGATATTAAACACATGAATTCCTGAAAACCACTTCACGAATTCTTAAAAGTAAAATTTCATGATTTTTTGTTTGCTTTATTAGCTGTATTTTTAAACTTTTTTTAAAAATATTATTCATTTGAACACGACTTCATTCTTCATAAACTTTCGTTTGGTTTCTCCTCATCTCCATAATATTTTTTGAAATTGTTTCACATATTTTTGGTGGGAGATTATTTTAACAAGGATACAATTCTTTTCACTGAATCTAAAGCAATTTTCAGAGTAAGATCACCTTAAATTATGCATTCATTATCACAAAAAATAATTGATATCAGGCAGATTAGATATCCCCCCCAATCGCACCACTAGATCTTCTTTTCGAAAACTTTCCAAGGAAAAGAAAATTTCTAATCATAACTTTTGCTGTGATCCATCCACAAGAAATATTGAATGATTGATTCAGACTAATAAATCGAGGGTAAAGGTAAATTCGCAAATGGATGTTCAATGTCATTCCCAAGAAATAATATTTTATTAGATATTGCATTAATTTTGTTGGCAAGAATCGATTAATCTTTAGAAGTCATTGATTTTAAGAAATCTTTTTCCTTAATTGTTCTTGCCAATGTTCAAGAAGAAAACAAAAATAATAGCGATATTGCACTTTAATCACTTAAAATCATTTTCCTTTATTGTTTCTGGTTGATTTCCATCGAGACCTCTAGATAAAATCAGAAACTCAAATTCAATTAATATGAAAAGAAACTCCAAAACAACAGAAAGCAATCAGTTTCCTTTGTTCTTCTTTATGCAAACTGAAATTATTCACCCTAAAGCTAATTAGTCTTCTCGTAAGGCGAGAATTCCAGAAATCTTTTTACATTATTTATGGATGCACCACTATTTTCATGCACTTGATAATTATTTCATAAATGAAAAAGCACCAAATTTATAGCTGTTAGCTGCTTGAAAATACAAAAAAAAGTATTTCGAAGCATCAACATGTATTTAATGCAAACATTATCATTTTTTAATGATTTAATGATTGAATGGCATGTAAATAATCTATTCAGTTGTGTTTTATTCATATTCATATTTAAATTTAAATTTTTCTCATTTTCTCATTATTTTCTCTAACTCTCATAAATCTCTCTGATTCTTTTTCTTCTCAATACATAATGCCAACCATTGCCAATGGATTTAATTGAAATTTCGCAGTATTTTCAAAACAATTTGCTAAAACTTCTCATTCTTCTTAAAGTTTTTTGAAATATTTTTTTTCCCACCACGAGGGAGAGAATCATCGTTATTATCTTAAAAGAGAGAGAGAGAGGACATTTATAAATAGTTTAATAGTCTGTGCCATTATTATCATAGAATATCATCTTGATATTCAGGCTTTTAAAACTTAGGGGAAGTTCGTTAGGGGTAGCATTGCAGTTTGTCTACACTAGGCACAAAGGCCTCACATTCAATAACAAAGCTGCTGATGCTGTGTAATGCAATAGCATTACAAATATGGTTCAAGGGGGTACTCTTGATGTTAAAAAACTTTTATGTCGCATTTTTTCTCTCACTCTCACAAGGATTCTCACCCGCCTTTTGTTAATGAAAAATAATTAATTTTAATATCATCGATTATTAACAATATTCTGCCCTTTCAACGGATATTCACCCGTTAATAAAAATGAGTAATTTCTTTGGCGGATTTCTTGTTTATTAATAAATATCTCCCCATTCTGTTAGTTCCTTGATTATTTAAACTGTACAAAAAGTCTTTATTTTTTGAAGACCGGTTAATTTAGTGGGGAGGAAATATTTTTCTTAAATTAATTACTTGCTTCTTTCTAATTGAAATCCATGGTTTCAGTTAGGATTATGGTTATGTTCAAAGATACATGCATTTATGGAATCAGGGGATGCTATGATGAGAAAACCTGTTGTTAATTAAAAATGCATAGTTGTGTTACAAACTCATACTGGTGACATTGAATAATCTCAAGAAAATCAAATTAGTTTTGGGGTATTGAGATATCTTCTCTTTCTAATCAATTCATTTTCCCTTATTTTTTTTGTATTTCTTTTACTAAATGTTTAGGCAATCAATCATTAAGTGGTTCCTAAAGGAGCTCAAATAATTTAATTCTTATTTTTATTATTTTATTTAAATTTATTTTTATAATTCTTTGTTTTTTTTCATTTTCTTTTGTTTAATTTTATAATGATTTTAATGCAGTATCGTATGAAGATTGATTGATTGATGAATATAAACATTAATAATTGACGATGCCAATGGCATTATAAAATGAAATTTTAACAAAAATATTTCGAAGCAACAAAAAAAGAGAAAACAAATGGTAGTTATTCCTCTAGATAAATCGATTCTTTTCAGCAGAAACTTTCATGTTGCTTCAAAAACTATGGATTAATGGCCAAACAAAGCAATCAGCATCATTAAATAAAAAAAGTTGCTTGAGTTATTTTTATCTTATTGCCGATTAGTTTTGTTTGCTGTCTGATACTTTTGAATATCAAGGATTGAAAAAACTAAATTGCCTTTAGACTATCGTTGGGATAGATAGTCAAAAGATAAAAACTATTGATTTATCGGAGGGTTTTAAGTTGCTTCAAGCCATTAGTTGCTGGTTCACTAACTGCAGAGGTGGCTTTTATTTTTATTTGTTCCTTTTTATTTATTTTTAATCTCTGCTTTTGGTATTTTCCCTTTGTCATCTAATTGATTGATTGATCTATCTTGAAAGAGATTAAGTCTGTGGGAGATTTGAAATAATATTGATTTGATTTTGATTTTGATTAAGGTAAAATTCATTTTTTTTTTAATTTTGAATTGGGGAATCTCTGCTATCTATGAAAGAGGTTAAATTGTATTAATAAATATCAAAATCAGTTTAGAAAAGGTAATAATTAACCCTTTTTTATCTGAGAGGAAGTAATCACAATAGTCGTTTATATTATTTAGCAAGGAAAATCTGATAGATGATAATCCGTCACATTGAGGAGAAAGATAGGGAGAAATAAGCCTTTAAAATATCTAATAATAAATATCTTTTTGAGATATTTTTTTTAATAATGCGTAAAAATCCATTTCAAAGATAAATTCTTACTAATTTTCAAATATCCTTTATTTTCGAGAATCTCCAAGGTGATGAAGCATAAAATAAAGGCAAATAGTTATTTAACTTGAAAACAATAATGGTATTTAAGTCTGAAAAACAGAAATTTAAATTTCTTTCCAATCTCGAGATTAAACGAATAAACCCGTTTAAAATATAATATTATTAAACGATAATCACATCATAAGAGTCATTTCTTTGATGCTCGCTGGGAGAAACGAAAAGAAGCTAGAAAAAATTGTCATTTGATGAAAAAAAAACTCTATAATCTACACCTTTCATAAGACTGTAAATCAAAGAATAATCTCAAAGGCTTGGGTGGAAGGATTACAAAGCGAGTTTTAACTTCTCCAAGAGTTTAATTGAAAAAGTGTGATATTGTTTCCTTATGACGCAATATATGCAAGAGGATATAGGGGAAATGTTAGGTGATTTTCTCAAGATATGTTTGAGCCTTTTTTTGTAAGCTCGTTTTTTGAAAATACCTTCTGAAAAGTGTTTAGAATCGGAGAAATATGCAATTTTGTTGATGTTACGTGATTTTCAAGGAGAAATGGACTAAGATTCATGGAGGAAAAACAGAGAAACAGAGAAAGAATAGTTAATACATAAGTCTTATGGAAATGATAAAATAGATATTTTTAGCAAGAATACCATTTTAAATGTAGGAATTTAGGAAGATCAACTATTGCGCTAAATAGATAAGCTCTAATAGCAACTAAGCAGAGCATGCTTTAAGGGTATTCATATGAAATACTGTCTCTTATATTTCATTTTTAATTTTTGCTGAAAAATCTGTACTATTTTATCTCCTTAAATTGACCTACGTAAAAGGAAAAAAGAAAGATTCTGCTACGTATTGAAATCAAATCTCATGAGAACGCCTTAAGAATTTAGCAGTATAAATGAAGATGTGGGGAAGAGTGGAACACTTTATATAAATAGATACAAATTAAAAAAAATAATTACGCAAAAAAATAAGGAAAAAAAGTAAATAAACACAAGGAACAAAAATGAGATAATACTAGTCAACTGCTAATATCCCAACAGGATTGAAATCAAGGGAAGTTGATTTCGAGAAACTGACTTCAAGTGACTACAATAATCACCATCATCCTAGAGGCAAGGACATGTTTGGAAGAATCAAACCCTTTTGTGATTGGGTTGCTACTCTCAAGAGCACAAATCTCTTTCTCTACAGTAGAAGAACACTTAGTGCTCCAGGACCGGAATGCTATGGACAAGATGAGTTTGGTGAAGCATTCTATGGACTGAACTTTGCAAGTGCTGATTATCTCGGACTCAGCTAAAGTGAAAGCTCGAAGCAAGCAGCCATCTAGGCTGCTGAGGAATACGGTGTGAATTCCTGTGGATCACCCCTTGCTTTTGGAGGTCATAAATATTACTATTAACTTATCGAAGAGCTCAAGGAGTTCTGGGGAGTGAAGGGCATTATGCTTTTATCAGCTGGATGGCTGGCAGGATTTGGTGCAATCAAGGTATTTTTCAGATATTTTCATGTGTTTTTGGAAGGTTAAATATTTTTTTAATATTTTTATAGGCTCTTGTTAAGGCTAATGACCACGTTGTCATGGATGCGCTAGACCACAATTGTCTCCTTGAAGGAGCGAAGGCAGCTACTAAGAATATCTACAAAGTTAAACATCTCTGCAATGAGAGCATGGAGGCTTAGATCAAGGAACTTCGTGAGAAATATCCCGATGAAGGTATCTTCGTTATCACAGAAGGTCTCTTCTCCATGGATGCTGACACAGCGAATCTCATCGAACTACAAAAAATCACTAAGAAATACGATGCCTTCCTTATGATAGACTCAGCTCATGATTTCGGATGCATGGGACCCACTGGTACTATTATTTTTGTCTTTAACATCTAATGGAATTATTAACCTCTATTTCATTTGATTCTTTTCAGGTAAGGGCACTTGGGAGATGCAAGGCTTGTAGGATTTATCGAATGTGCTTCTTATGGCAGGTGGTTCCAAATGTCTCTCCACAAACCTTGGATTTATCGGATGCTAAAATGAATAGGTTATTGAGTATCTCAAATTACATTGCACAGCATATATGTTCACAAATGCAGTCAATCCAATTCAATGCAACACAGCGCTTGCATAACTCCGTATCCTCAAGAGTGAATATGGAAATCAAATTAGAGCAAAAGTCCTTGATAATTATAATTACACAAAGACAAAACTCAACGCTCTAGGCTATAAGATTCTCGGCTAGCCTTGCCCAATTATGATTGTCTACATTGGTAATGAAATCGTCTGCAGATTGGTATCTCGTCTTATGATGGACAATGGCGTACACGTGAACGGAATTGAATATCCTGTTGTCGCTGAAAATGAAGCTCGTCTTCGTTTGAATCTTATGCCCTAGCACACACATGAAAATATGGATATCTTCATTGAAATTTTTGACAAAGTCTACAAGGAATCAGTTTAAATTTTTGAAGACTCCATGAATAAATTCCAATAAAAAATGGAGCTAAAAGCGATTGAAAATGAGAAAAAAGAAGAAGCTCTTAAACATTAGACTGCTTCGAAGCTATGAGAAAACTACCAAAAAAATATCTTTTTTCTGTTTAAAAAACTACAAAAAAAATAGGATTATTTCGTACAAATACATTTTTCTATTTTAGTCTCAATTATTGGTTTTTTTGATGATTGCTTGTTTTTCTTCATTCAGTGGCTTTAATTCAATGTAATGGAGGACTTTAAGCACTAAAGGTATTACGAATGATTATCTTGTAAGAAATGAGTCAAGTTCCTTTGTAAAAAAACTCAAAAAACAAACAAAAAAGCAAAAGTACTATTAGAGTTGTTTAATTACCCAAATCAAGGCAGTTAATCTAAATCAAACAAAAAGAATCCAAAAAACAAATACAAAATTTAAGTTTTTTAAAGAGAAAGGGAGAATTTTTACTAAAATTTTTAAATTAATCAAACAAAACAAATTCAAACGGTTTAATAGGGATAAATACAAAGCTATTGCTCTGAATGCAATACCAAGAACAATGCACAATAGTTGAATCATCCTCAATGAACATCCAACTTATTTTAGGATGCTTCCAAGAAATAATTTTTAAAAGATTCCCCTCAAAGCTTGTGGCAGCTTTCTCTTATCAGAGATAGTCTCCATATGCTTTTAGACGTTTCAGACAGAGCAGGCGATAGAGAACACTTTGATTAGATTCAATACTCTTATTTTATAAGAGTTGATCTATCAAAGCGCCTAACTCTAATAAATGTCACAAATCCAGAAGTTTTTTAAGAAAATATATCCAACAACTGTGCTGAGATGAACAACTCAATCTGAATGAATCGATGAGTGAACAATACGTGCCTTAAAAATGTAATCTAGTCCATCTGAGTGCAATAAATAATGCACTGATTCATCGATGTTGATAAGATTATTTAAAATTATTTGTTTCTCTTTGAAAAAATCATTTGTTTTCAAAAATAATTAACATCTTTGTGGATTTGAAAGGAGGGAGGGGGACTCTTGGTTTTTTGTTTGGATGCAAGAATGCTGAAGCTTTGATGGTCGAGCGCGATGCCTTATGAAGAAGCTGATGCTGAAGAGCAGCCATATGGAAAGAGTTTAAAAATGCACCCCCTTCCATCCTGTTTTTTCAAATGAAAAGAATGAATGAAGAGAAAGAATGAAAGAAAGAATGGAAGAAGTAAACAACAATTTTAAATGAGAGAATGATAAAAAAATCAAAGAAAAATAATAAAAGAAAATAACAATAAATACATAAACAAAAAAATCCTTTGATTTTTGAATATATTAAGGAAAGGGGAGAAGAGGGAGGGTGAATAAATTAATTAAATAAACCTAACTGAAAATTTGAATTAAGAAATTCAAAAGTTGCTTTTTCATTTAAATCTTATGGATGATCCAAATTAAGATTGCCACAAGGAACTTTAATTTAAATTGGGGAGTTTTATTAAAAATGGTAGGTAGCAATGAAAGAATGTCGTTAGATCAATAATAATGTTTTTATTAATCAAAATAAATGCTATGTAAGATTTAATTAATACAAGAGAAGAACCATCTCAGATTAGCCAAACAAAAAATGAAATAAACTGTAGTATTTCAATTCCAACACAACAGAAAAATGATAGTTGACTAATAAAATACAATTAATTGATAATTTAATCCTAGGATAGAGGTTGGTTGAATTCAAGAAAAAGACTTTCTAAATATTAAATGTTAAATTTAGTTAATAGGGGAAATACATGTTTTTCTTCCCAGACTAGTCTATCAGATATTACTTAAAAAAAAGTCAGCAATATTTGTAACTTGATTCAATTCAGATTTTTT
>Ga0302271_10000763_pt1 | contig 31577 bp, 20 predicted proteins | sample III_Bog_N1_1_FD_198767 | JGI IMG/M metagenome (GOLD analysis project Ga0302271, IMG submission 198767) | Peat permafrost microbial communities from Stordalen Mire near Abisko, Sweden - III_Bog_N1_1 | ecosystem: Environmental > Terrestrial > Soil > Wetlands > Peat | place: Sweden: Abisko... | reverse complement strand
GATATTTCTGAAATATCTGCAGTTTAAAATGCCAATCTCCCTGATATCTCAGAAAGAAATCATCAGGATTTTCTCAAACTTGCCTTCGAGATGATGGTGCAAGATCCTATCAAAAATCATATTCCTCCTGAGGAAATCCTTAGAGAATTACAGGATCTACAAGAACCATCTCAAAAAAAGATTATTAACGAATATCAAAGGCAAAAATAACATTTCCAAATGTAAACACAATTTCTTCTCATTTATCTTACCCAAACCATTTTAGTTTTCTTTGAAAAATGTTTTAAAATGATATTCTCATCACAAACTTAAACTTGATACTTTCCCTTTGTTTAGGTACTTGAAGATGAACTAAATGCAATCTTGGTAATTTATCACATAGTACAGTTAATAAAAGCTGGAAAAATACCATAATCTGTCACATCTATCCCTCGATTTAAGATCCAGCTTAATTGGGGATGCAGAAACTAAATCCTTGTTATTTCCCCTCAGACATTTTTAGAATTTATCAAGTCTAGGACTAGACTTATCTTATAATTTGATTGGAGCTGATGGAGCATAGCATCTGCTACTCCCCCTAGCTAATTCTATCAACTTCGTAAGTTTCTCACTAAATTTAAACAAAAATTCAATAGGGGATATTGGGGCATAGTCTCTATTATTGCCACTCAAAAATCTCATCAATTTAGAACGCTTAAAACTCAATTTATATAACAATTCGATTGGAGCCATCGGAGCATAATTCTTATTATCTCCACTCTCTAGTCTCTTAAATCTTTCAAGCCTATCTCTTGATCTTTACAGCAACACAATTAAAGATGCTGGAGCATAGACTCTATTACTCCCCATTGCTAATCTCATTAATATCTCCGATTTATCCCTTAGCTTGAATTCCAATCACATTGGAGACAGTGGAGCATAGTTTCTTTTGCTCCCTTTAAAAAAACTCCTAAATCTATCAACCCTGGATCTTGATCTTTATTTTAATTCAATTGAATCTACTGGAGCACAATATCTTTTACGTCCGATCGCTGATCTCATCAATTTGACAAAATTAACCCTCAATTTGTATCGCAGTTAAATTGGAGCAATTGGAGCATCTTCTCTTCTACTTCCCCTCTCTAAGCTTACCAATATATAATTTCTGTCTCTAACCGTTTGGGGTTGCTCAATTCAAGACAGTGGAGCATAATCTCTGTTACTATCCATTGCTGATCTCACTAATCTATCTAACATATTCCTAAACCTTTCTCTAAACAAACTTACAGATACTGGATTCTCATCTCTTTTACATCCCTTCATGAGTCTAAGCAATATATCAAACTTATCAATAGATGCCTCTGATAATTTTCTACACAAAGAAATCGAGCATATCTTCAAAGTGATGTTTAAAAAAGCCAGCATTTCAATTGAAATTGCAAGTCCTTTCTATTTTTGAGTGATTTCATATTTGAGTTTTAGATTTCAAAACAATGATTATGCTCTCTCAATCTCTAAATAGGCACAATTTTTTTCTCTCTACTATTTATGGTTTTTTTATTGATCCATTCCTCTTTTGTTCTCCTTCTACGCTAACAGCATCTCAGTTGAAAACTTAACTAAAAATACTTTTGAAACCCTCCATCTTTTTCTAGTTAACTCCAAAATTTCTATTTTTTCTTCCAAATCTACCATAAAAATAGCTCTCAAAACTTAAGTGTTTTTTCATTTTGTATTTCTACTGCTTATGAATTTACTTCTCTTATTTCTTGCAAACATCCATCAAAACAAAAGATTTAATAATAGAAGAAGAAAAAAACGAGCCTGTTTAACTTCTCTTATGTTTAAGTTTCAATCTGATGATAATCACATACTGAAACTAGCAGCAAGAAGATAAACCCAAAAACAAATTCTCATCTTGATGTTGACACTTTATCATTTCTAATGATATCCTCCACCATTTCCCCATCTTTTTAAACTCTCCCTCATCTTGGAGTTTCCCATGTTTGAATAAATTCATTGTTTTCACATTGTTCTGCTGTTATTTCAGCGACTTTCTTGTTTTTTATGTAAAATATGACTACCCTTCAAATATCCAACATTGCTTGGAACAATATTTGATTTTATCTACTCCTTTTTTGCAGAAATTGCGCGTCTGTAGTTATTTCAATCTAATAAATGATATTTTTTTTCTTTTCTTTTTTGAAAGAATAAATTAATCTATTTGCCTTATGAACACATAAAGAATCGGATGAACCCTTTTAGAAGAACATAACAACAGTAAATGGCTAACCTTTCATGCAGTTTTATCCTTCTTTTCCTTGGGAATAAAACATGAATAACACAAATAATCTCTCTCTTTTGCAGATTTATAAAATTGCTTCAAAATAAATTTGAGTGCTGCTAATTCCAGCTCAAAGAATGTTACTTCAATCATCATTTATCTAATTTGACAGAAAAATAAAGATTGCATCGATATATTTTGCATAAATTTATATCCATCCCCCATTGCATCATCAATTTATTTTGTTTTTTTCCAGTAAAAAATAATCTGTTTTTTGTAGCATTAATTCATTTAGTAAATTAACAGAAAATATTTCTGTAATGCGACACTAAAACATAGGTTTGAAATTCCAATTTAAGTCCTTGAACATACAGCAGATGATCTATCATTGAATGTCCTTGGATTATGAAAGAAATTATTTTAAAAAGTACAATAAAATAACTTGACAAAGAAGAAAAGGAAAAAAAGCACAGAAAATCAAACCTATCGAATGATTTAAGTTACTTTGATTGCGATGAAGGACGCAAACGAATAAACAAATCAAAAATAATCTTATTTCAATTCAAGCTGCATAATTTCCCTCCCATTCGTAACTCTCGATCAGCTTAAAAAGACAAGCCTACGCATTTTTAATTTTTTGTTTTTAGCATTCCCATCAACCGAATAGTCCTTTTTAATCAGCTTAGTTCTACCTTCAAAGGTAGTCTGATTATTTAAATAAGCATTTCGTCTTCCGAAGAAGCTTGTACTGGTTGTTTAGCGCACTGAAAGAGAGGAAAGATATTTTTAATTTAACTTAAGATTTTTTTAAATAAAATCAAAGAAGATATTCATTTCTCGAAAGAATTAAGCTTAAAGAAATTCAAAAAAAATCTTTGTTTTATTGGGAATTGTTCTATAAATAATGTGAATGGTTGCAAAAACGAGAGCAACGCTGAAGGAAGCGAAAACAAAACGGATGAATCCAGTGAAAGATGAAAAAAAATACGAGTGGGAAAAAGAAAAGAATGCTTGACTAGTCAAATGATGGATGTAAAAAAATCTAAATGGAAGGGAAGGTTGATCGTCGAGTACAAAGGGTAAGAAAATTAGCTAAATAAAAATAAGTAGAAAGAGGAAAAAAGATTAAGAGAAACTAAGAAAAACAAAGAAGATTAAGAAGAAAACAAAAAGGAATCAAATAATCAATTGGATAATTAACAAGACAGTACCAGTAGAAAAAAAAGAAGAAAAAAATGAAGTAGGCAGATTCCAGAGCTCCTTCAATCGGTGGGAATTATTGCAATGCTTTTGAAGGAGAGGGTTTAACTTTTGTAGGGTCAACTAAGCACTCTTAAAAGTTAGGTACTCCTTAAGAAAAACAATAATTATGTCCCACTCTGCACACGGGGGAATGGAAAAATGCTTATGGAAGTGTTTCCAAGACGAAGAACGAGCTGGATGACTCAGAGTTATAGAAAGACAACTTTTGGATCCAGCGCAGTGTTGACTACAAAGATAAACAGATGATGATGCCTAATCAGCTTAACTCTTAATAATCGTAAATTTAGATTTTTTAGGGATGTTTAAGATGTTTAGCAAGCATAAACATATTGATCTCTACAAGCATTTTCTTGATTACTTCAAATGAATTGGTCATATTTTACAGATTTATTTAACTTGCCCAATTGAATTCTGTTTTTTTTTTATTCAAGAAGCTGAAAGTTAAGCTTCCCTCCCAAGAATTTCCCCCCTTTCAAATCAAAAAAATAATAATAAATATTCAAATCCTCAACAACAATAATCCTCCCCAAATTCACAACTGCTCTGGTGGGTCAGTCAATTCAATATTTTTTCATAATTTCTATTCCACAAAAACCTGATTTTTTTGTTAACTTTTTCGTTTTAGAACTTTTTAACATTTATCACTTTTTTTACACAACAAAAAAAGGAAAAAGTTCTCCCAAATTGTAGGGATATTTTAATTTCCTTTCAAATGAATACTTATTTGGCAGTTAGCTTGATTATCCCATCAGATCGCTTACAAAAACTCGAACACAATAATTATTTTAAAGTTATTTTTTTTTAGTAAATTTATTGTAATTATTTTTTTGTAAATTTTCATTAGAAAAAAACGAGGAATTCGAGTTCAATCAAATCACAAATTTCCTTCTGATTTTTTCTCCAATTAAATCTGCTTAACTGAAACATCGTAGGATGTTAGACAGATCACATCTTAACCAGTTGCTTCTTCAAATTCAAATACTATTACGAATCGAATCCCTTAATTCTAAACTTCCAGTCATCCTATGAAATTATCCCTTCCTTTGCCTTCCGATCCAATTAGGTGTGAGAATGAGTAGTCCCTTACCAATGAATAAATTACTAATAACAAAACATCAATGAATTATTCCTCATCTCGAGGATACCTTATTCGATAAATGTATCCTCCTGTTATGCATTAATAAACATAATCAATATCTTCTGTCAAGAATTATCAGCAGAATCTTCATATGTCCATCAATGATGGATAATCTGCTATCAACAACAATAAGAATGTAGCATTTTTAAATTAATAATAACCTTAAGCTCCGGGGGCTAGAATTCTATCACCAAATGAAGGTTCTCTCAGAATGCTGTCACCTAAGGAACGACCTTGGAGGATACTTTCTCCCAAGGAAAATTCCTCAAGTAATATTGTTTCTACTCCTCTTGTAAGACCTTTGAGAATCCTATCACCTAAAGAGCATCCAGCTTGCATGAATTCTCCTAAAACATCGATGATTCCTTGCAACTCAAAAACCATTCTCAAGCCTTAATTAAAATAACTACAATAAAATTCAACTGAACATAGCAGTAGTTCTCTTGAAAAAGATAAGAAAAGTGAAAAACTATCAGAATAACCAGCAGTATACTAAAACTAACGATAGAACAGCTGTATGCTCGGACTGAATGCGAAGAGAATGGTGAGCATGATTGATGCTAAATCAGCAGAAAAAAATAGTATTGTGGCTCCTTTTTCTTCAAGACCTAGTATCCAAGCTGGTATGATCTTAGATAGAAGAGAAAAGTTAATCTCAGGAGGAATCAGTAGCAACAACACTGCTGCTGGTGTTGGTAATAACATCATTAATTCTATCGTCCCGGCAATAAGCAAACCGAATATACTAAGTGCCAAGGGAAACAAACCAAATCCAGTGGATTTCTCAAATTTCAAGATGCCTTTGAGCTCGATTGGGAAGAAAATCAAGGATTTCTAGCCACCAGAAAAATCTCAGGCTATGAATAAAACCAAGTTAAATATCCTGCAAGAAGCTCAAGAAAAGCGATAGACTACAGATTCTTCAATAACTAACGAATAAGCACCTAGGAACCTAGGTTAAAGCAACAAAAAAGATGATTCAAATAATAAATTCTCATCTCCAAATCGTCTTCCTCAGCTGAAAATGCACACAACTAATGACAATACTAACCCTCCAATCACTAATTTCTTCTCCGAGATCATCTCTAATTCTCGTCTTCAAATGACGAACGCATGTGATGAATAATATGAGACCATCGAAGAAGATTTCCAGCAAGTCGAAGATTCTTAGCAACATACATATTTATAATAATAGCAATTGTAACACAATTCGGAACATGGATTAGCACCTCTTGAGAATAAAACAGCGGATTTCTCAGCAGGCTGGAATGCAAACAGCAACAGCAGCAGCAACAAGAAAGATCAACCAAGATTAGCTGTTAATTCTAAGATAACTGAAAAATACAAACCATTTTTAATCAGACAAGTTAGCAGCTAGTCAAGTTAAAGAGCATAATAATCATCGAGTGTTTCAACAAACACCTCTGTAACTGCAGCTAGTTTGACAATGTTCTGCTCTGATCTCATCAAGAATTCAGATGTTATCCTCAAGAATCCCTCGTTAACAGCTCAATAATAGCCGATTTTGAACTCCATAGAATGCTTCAATTCTCATGAGTTCAGTTTCAGCAATAATTGAGCTAGTTCCCCCTGCTTCTCCTCCTCCTCCTCTCATAATTACTTAAGCTTTCTCTCCTTTCCAGTGTGATGCTTAATCTCCTTAATCTTTCAATTTCTCCTATCAATATGAAGATATATTATTGGAATGTAGATTCTGATATTTATTTTTGTAATATCCAATAGCGTTTATTTTGTTTTTACTTCTTTTATTCACTTCATTTGAATTATTTTTAAATAAAAAAATACTTTTTACTTCAAAAGAAACAACTAATAATAAGAAGTTTCTAATTTCGTCAAATTAACATGTTGGCTTATTTCAAACCTTAATTAACCCATAATTAAGTAAATTTACATTAATAATTTCAATGTTAAGTTATGAATTCAATATCATTCGATTTATCATAACAAAATAAATCTCTGAAACATATTTTTTGGAATAAAATAGCAAAATTTGCTTTTCAAAAAAAACGAACAAATATGGCTAAGCTCATTTGCAGTTATGGGCTTGTGTGAATTTAATAGTAATAGGGAAAAATCAGCTTTAATTAATCTTAACGATCTCAATTATTAGTTTCCTACATTCTTTGAAGATGAAAAGGAATTTGAATTACACAAAGAATCTCATCGAATAATAAGGGTAATACATAAACGCATCTAAAGTTGCTTCAAATAGCAAGGGTAACACATAAACACATCTAAAATTGAATTTAAAATATCTTATTTATTTTTTTAAATTTTTTTTTGTGTGTGATATTCTTTTTAAAAAATAAAATTGTTTTCCATTATCATGTTTTATTACTTTATTTTTTTTAAAGATATTTCTTGTAATTTTCAATAAAAATTTTTAAATAAGGCCATCAATCCATGTTGATATCAAACCAAGCTATTAATTGACAAATACATTGTAAATTGAATAGGAGAATAAAATAGAATCTTTTTTTGCGATTCGGACAATACAAGGGGATTTTTTTTGTTAAGAAGAGACAACTTCGATTAAAGAAAAAGATATTAGGCAATATATTGATCATACCTTTTGTGATTAATCAATAATCGTTTAGTTGAAAATGAGATTACCAGCATTCATTCCTTTGTAGATCTATTGAAATCTAGATATCAAGGCAGCTGATAAATATCAAAAATAATAAATAATACAAAAAATCAAAACAAACTCATAACTCTCTTTTATGGCGAAACAGCGCCAAACTCGAAGTGGATCTCCTTCCACAAATAGGTCCTAACCTAATAAAGTAAATCCTTATGAAAATCCTTTGTTTATCTAACTGTGAAAACTTGGATTTCACAGAAAAAGATAAAGAATCCGTCTATCAAGAAGAGTCCATCTCCAAGCAGCCTCGGTTAAACATCTGATACTCCCGGAAAAGGTAGATAACGCCTCTTGTCAATAAGCAAATTTGTTTACTTACTTGTTTTCGCTTTTTCAAAGCTGGAAGGAAACCTTTATTTAGTCGTGAAGAATTACTTAATGTTTCTGAAGAGCTACGCTAGGGTACTTCTTACGAACTCTAAGATTACTTGAGAGGTATACTTAGGTAAAAGGGAACTTATTCAAAAGAATAGCTTCAGAATATGGTACAATTAGAATACGTAAGCAGGATCAAGCCAAAGATCCTTAAACTGAAAAAAGAAGATACTTCAAAGGAAAAAATCCTCCTTGAGAGTCCTTCTTTCCAATCAACTCCTAAACATAATCAACGAAATTTCAATGAAATTTCACCAAAATCGGAAGGCGGAAAGGAGCCAGGCCTTTCCCCATCCTTTTTAGGCTCCACCAATAACAACATCCATGAGAATTCTGAAGACAGAAATTCTCATCGTTATTGTGATAGTAGTGAAGCAGAAAGAGCAAGGGAGATAAGAGAGCTTAGCCTCTCTGTTTCTCCATTAGATTTATCTAATTTTTAGGGTACTTTAGGTACATAACGCGTAGAATGTTAGCATGCTTCAGCTTGTGAACTTTTATACGGATAAAACAGCATGTATTCTAGTTCTTTACCTAACAGTTAATCATACTAGAGTCCATTGCATATTCATAACGGTAAAGGAGATTCTCCTGAGCTGCTAAAGAGCATAGGGCTGGATAATCCTAAAGGGTTTATCCAGCAGGTAGATAAAAATCTTGAATAATAGTCTAGCTACTCTTCAACAAATGAAGAGCTATCCTGGCATGAAAACCCTTCAAGCAGCAAGGATACTAGCTACGATTCCAAAGAAAACTAACTAGAGACGGATTTTTCAAGAATATTTCATTCTCCTAATTCTAAAATCCTTATTAGAGAACCCTTTGATATTCAAGAATTCTTTGAAAACCGACCAATCAACTTCCTTCTAGAGTCTCTAATGACTAAAGCTTAATTCCCAGAGGAAGGCATCCAGACTTCCAAAGATATCGGATCTTTCTCTGAAAACTCTTCATATCTTGAACATAAAAGATATCAATCCTGACAACTTTCTTTTTTACAGAGCATAAAACCAATCTACCCCCAAAAATTAATTCTTTCAAAGCAATGAATAAAATAAAAATGGCAATATTTTGGTTCCTAGTAAGTCTCTGTTTTAAATTCGAAATTGTCTGATTTCTTTGTGTTTGTTTCTGTGTTGAGAGCGATGTTGTTGTTGCAAAAAAAAAAAACCCAAAAAAACAATCAAGAATCTTTATTTTTTGAGGGATCGATTTTTAGAGGGGAGCCTAATTGAAAAACATTTAAGAATGCCTTTAATTTTACAAAGGGATACAAGGGGAGGGAGATAATCTATGTTCGAGCAATGAATTTAATATTGATTTTTTGATTGTTTTTTAGTAGATTCCTTAATTAATTCTTATGATTATTTTAGGCGGGAGATACAAAAATCCTTCCATTTAGAACAATCATCAAGAATAATATTTTTTCAAATAATTAATCGCATATTAAACTTCCTTAGTCTTTTGAGTGTGTTTATTTGGTTCATGAACTCATCCATTTGCATTTTTAAAGATTTATTATTTTCTATCCCTGTATTATTCAATGTTAATTTAGAATATGAGTTAGTTAAACTAACCGCTGAGTGAATTTATAAATTTTAGAACTAAAAGGAATGCTATTTTTGGTGAACTCCATTATCTACAAATGAATACATCCTCATTCCTTGAAAAAAAAGGTAATTAATTACGAAAATTAATAAGTAAAAACACACACACAAATAACCTAATCCGCTTAAAAAATGCAAGTGGCTCTCACACCAAGAAAGCATCAAGTTCTGCTTGATCTAAAAATTTACAGAAGATACCTCAAGGGAGTAAGCTAAAATGATCTACTTTGATTTCTTGTAGATTTTAGGAGATGTTTAACAAACCATTTCTTCTTTGACTCTCTTATTAGAACCGTAGAATCACTCAAGAAATTGTCGATCTCGTAAATCAAGAATACACAAAAACTCACTAAGAACTCTACAGACTTAAGAAGAAGCTGGATGCAAAAGAGGCTAAAGGTAGAAGGGATTAATTAATTTTTTCTTTGCTTAAAAACATCTTGGTTGTATTTCCCCTTTTGTTTCTTTATATTGCTATGAATACAGAGCCTGGAAGGCAGCCACACTTTACTTATGAAGAGTTTCTTGGTCTTCAAGAATTTATTCTAGATAATAAACCTAAGATAGTCTAACGCTTCCTCAAATCCTAACTCCTCCTAAAGAACCCTCACCTCGATGTCACCAAGTGTATCAGCTTGAAATATGTCTACCAGCTAAAGAATAAGCTCAAAGAAGGTAAACTTTATCCAACCAACTTCCTAAACATACACAACACTACAGGTAAAATTATTTATTACCCACCCAACCTTCCATGATTCTGATTAAACAGATGAAGACATGCCTATCACAGAAAGAGATAACAACAATAACCCTAATGATTCATAAACAGACGTTTTGTCTAATAACTACCAAGCCAATTAAGGTACCTTCTATTCAACCCGTTAATTAGAAATTGAGAACTTGTCCTCGGGAATGAGAGATGAAGGCTTCTCCCCTTCTGAAAATCTCTCTTGCTCCCATCCTTTTTAAGATTAGTGTTCAGATTCTGAATCTCTTTTCAGGGAGTAGCCTTTTTCGAGTGAGCAACGACAGAATCAGAACAATTTCCCCAATTTCTCATCAAACTACCAAGATAATCCTGAAGAAAAAAGAATAGAAACTGGAGATCCCTATATTTGTGGCTCTTCCATAGAACATCCTAATTACTTAAGTCCTTCTATTGAGATTCCCTGTGAAAATCCAGGCTAGAGGAGAATGAGCGATGCTATTGGTCTCAACCAGAGCGAAGAGGATAAGCCACCGATATTAGATGAATAAACCAATTAAGAGGGTTGCAATTAACTTGAAATAGACTACCTTACGACATTTAATGAATGATGATTATTATTTGTTTGGAAAGATCTATCCTCTGCTAATCCTTCTTCCCCTCAGAATCGAAATTTACTTAATTGTGGAACATTTACGAATACAAGGGCGTAATTGGTTTTTTTTTAATTAATTTTTGAGATTCAGTCTGTTTCTCTTATTTTTCAAATTTAGACCCAAAAATTTTGGGGGATTATTACTTTAAGATGATGCCTCATTCGTTTTATTTCATCTTTTTATCATCAAAACACATGCGGGAGTGCACTAATCAAAAATGAACAAACTCATTAGGGGTAGGTATTCTAATCTCAAGATAAACAAATTCTACCCCAAAAAAAATAACAAACAAAAGAAAGAAAGAAGTAAAAGAGAGATAAAGAAATGAAAAAAGACATTCAAATTGAAGACAGTAAAACAGTCTAAAAAAGGAAGAAATACCAAGAGATTTACGAAAAACATCTCAAGCATGTGAATTATCTATTTAATTTTTATTATTGTTGTTTGGAAATATAAATATCCTTTTTTTCCTTTGCTTTTGTTAAGATTAACCCTAGATGCTTATCCAAGAAAGCTAAGGAACTCAAAATGAATGTAAATACGTTACGTCGGATCAAAGAATAAGGAGATACAGGAGAGGGCTTCTTTTCAAAGAAAGGTAAAATGTTAAAAATATTTGTTTCATTATTTGAAAATAATCTTCGATTTTAATAGGTCCAGGTAAACCAAAGAGTTTTGATACTGAAGACATCAAATCGATAGAACTTGAACTCATCTTTGCATCTTTAAAAGATTTCAAGATTGTAATGAGAAATATATAATCTCTAAAAAAGAATATTAACGAAAGTGAGCTTGGTGCTCATCTTGTTTCAAAGAGGCTGCTCTGTGACATCAAGAATGAATTGTATTCATTTTTAGAAACAGACAAATAAAAACTGAAGAAAAAAATGAAGAATCCTTTATTCTCTATTCACCCCCTAAACATAATTTCAAAACAACAAACACAACACAGCATAGCTGGTTCTTCCTGTGATAACTCTCATAGCGAAGAATCAAGCTCTCCTTTGTTAAGTACCTATTCTACTGAATAGAGTACTTCGCATTAAGATTCAATATAATCGACACTCTCAAACCCTCTCGAGGAAGAATCTTAAGAATAAAATGTTCTCTCAGAATAATTCATGGGATACGAAAGAAACCATGGACAATAAGAACATTTTGAAAAGATGAACCCTCTTGAAGAAGAACAATCTTAGTTAAACGTTGATGTCTATAGAAGCTAAGGATATGACTCTTTGCAGTTCGACAGTATTTTCTAAAACTACTTGCAGACTTAAGAAAACCTCAGCTTAAATCTTTGCAATCCTGAAAGCAAGATTTTTGTTGATTTCTATGATGATCCACTCTCTTTAGAAAACTCATATTAGCAGCAGGAAGAATTAGTGCATTCCTCGTCACCATTCTACCAAGAAAGTTTGAAAACCCCTTCATTGACTGAAGAGCAGTACCAACCACCATTCCCTGAAGAAGATTCCTTTAACGCTAACCCACCCAATCAAGTTAATGATTAGTATGAGGAGATTCAAACAGAAGAGAACTCCGATGTCGATTAGTATTTTAATTGACGTTCTTAGCAAAGTATTTCTCAAAAAATCATCATATTTTTTATGAGGAAACTTCATTTATTAAATCTACATATGTAAGGTACATCTTCTTCCTTCTCTTTAGATGTTTCCTGTTGATTTAATAGAACAATGAATAACTTTCTTATTTTCTTTCTTTATTATTTTTTTTTCCTCAAATAACCTTGCTTTTCTTGAGTTTTTTTATTAAATTAAAACAAAATTCATTTTTTTTTTATATTGTTGAATAATCTTCCATATTGCACAGATATTAACACTAAAATTAGCTTTTTTTAGACTATTTTATCAATATACTTCACATCATTCTAATCATTCATCAAGCCATCTGATCTTCTTGCCTTCTAACCATTCACCTTCTCTTTCTCGTCCATTTGATCCTCTGTATAATCCTCTTCCATGCTGTTTTCCATTCTCCCAATAGCCTTTATAAACTCTACCATCTGGCCAATTAAACTATCCCATGCCTTATTTCCTATTGTTAAAGAATAATTTGTAAATACTGTTTCTCAAATGAGAAATATATCAAAGTAATTATGAATTTATAAAATTTTGATATTTTTTTACTTATCATCAATGTATTCCCCAACATATCTCCTGCCGTCTTTCCAAGTAAATACTCCTTTTCCGTGCATCTTGTTATCTCTCCAATCGCCTTCATATTCTCTTCCATCAGCCCATCTTCAAGAAATTAAAACAGAATTAACATGCTCAACAGTTTTTCTACAATTCCACTTAAAAAGATTGAAAATATTCTTAAATCCCTTACTTATACGCTCCTTATCCATCGATATTATTATTTTAAAACTCTCCTTTGTAGACTGATCCATCTGCCCATTCAAATCTACCAGTGCCGTGTTTCATTCCCATAAAATAACTACCTTCATAAGACGCTCCGTCTATCCATTTTTCAACTCCGAATCCATGCTGCTTGTCTTCAAACCAATCTCCAGTGTAGCTAGCTCCATCTCGATGGATATATACTCCTTTTCCATGAGCTTTATCATTCAGCCAAGATCCTTCAAAAACATCTCCATCTGCATGAATTAGTCTTCCTCTGCCGTTTGCCATATCATTACACCAATAACCTTCATATTACGATCCATCATTCCAGACTTACTTTCCACGTCCACATCTCTAACCGTGTCGCCATTATCCAACGTAATATCTGTTTTGTTTTAGTTGTTTTTAAAAATAAAAATGTCATTTTTATTTCGAAATAAAACCCCAAAAAGTAAATAATAAAATCTCAACTTACCCATTGTTTTCCATCTCACAAGGCCCAAAGAAAGGCAGATCTAGAAGTAATTCATCTTCATCTTGGTCATAAGCAAACTCTCCAAATTTATTCAGCACTTCTTTTGTATAAACATTCGTGAAATCTGGAAGTGCATCTAGTTTTTTTAACTACTTCGGGATATGATCAGTTATTTCATCAAAGGTTTGTGAATTTTATCTTTAAGATTTATCTGGACTATGTACTTATCGAGATGACAAAGCACCTGACCTATTCGTAGCTTATAAAGGCTTATTGATACCAATAGATTCCCTTACTGTTGAAGTATTCTAAAATTGCTAGTTTGTTCTGTATTCACTCAGCTATTATTATTCTTGTCTTGATTCAACTAAGTAGTTCTCTCCTGTTTCAAATTACTAATGTTTTTATTTTTTGCTGGTTATGAGATTATTGTTACTCTTCGATGCGTTGAGACCATTCTTCCCAGCACTTTCACTTTTCTCTATCCTTTCAGTGTAGAGTTATTATTCATTTTCCTTTCCAGGTGATGCAATATGTCTTTACATATTTTCCTACATCATCCTTCTCTTCTAAAGGTTGACTTCTGTGTTTTAGTCAAATTCTTGAGTGTCTTCACAAGCAGCGCAATTGCCCATTTTGTTTCGGGTTTTTTAATTGTTTCAGTTTGAAAATGTATTTTGTTTTGAATTCTCCTACTGCTGTTGGCCTTATTTTTGTTAATTTTCCCTCAAGTTTGCTGATGGAATTATTTTTAATTAACTTTTCTACTTTTTACTGTTTCTTTTCATTTGAAAATTCGATTCAAATAATTAACTTGAAGAACATTGAAACATAGATAGAATGATAGATAAATTGAGATTCTAAATTTTTTTCTTATTCCAATATTTGAAAAATACTTCTTTTTTTTTTGACAAACTGCTTTTATCTTAACAGCTTTGAAATAAATACTACTACTTCAATTCAATCTGCATATCTATTCCATTTTTTTCACTAATTTAATTAGTATTTTTGTTTTTCGATAGAGAAAGCTATTAGTATTTTTCCATATTATTTAAAAAAAGTATTCTTAAATTCATTCAATCAATAACAACGTTAAGAGGAAATGCATAGAAAAATACTTTTAGCAATATTTTAACAGAAATAATCAAAATCTAGATTATCCCTAGTTTTCCCTAATTATTCTTAAAAATTCAACACTCTAAATTTGGGGATTTGGGGGGGGAATAAATTATAAAAAATTCTTATTGCCTTTTGTGTTTGAAATTTGCTTCATTTTTACTCAAATAAGAGACATTTGCTTTGTTTGAAGTTTAGTATTAAAGAATTCTCAAGAAAATGTAAAAACACAAAGAAATAAGAGAATCACATTACCTAAAAATAATAAAAGAAAACTACAAAAAGAAAATGGTTTTTACTTCAACATGTTGAAGATTATAAAATAACAAAACTTGAAATGAAGGACTCAAAGTTACAAAACATCTCTCAGTTATGTGGAAGCTACACAAAGAGGTTCTTCTACAAAAAATGATAATTATTATTATTTATTGATTATATGGTAAGTATAAATCCTTCTCAATTTTTAAAACTTTAAATTTATAATATTGTTTCTAGACACACACAATCAAACTAAAAGAGGAAGATCTTTAAATTGGAAATAGAAAAAAAGGTTTTAGAAATTACTCATCATTAAAGAAGAAGAAAAAAATGAAAATTTTAATAATATGTACTCAAAAAAAGATAGTAATTTATGGAACTTACATTATCAAGAACCTTTGCAAACAAAGCTCTTACTTAGCCTTTTAAGATGTTTTATAGTAGATATTCATGGTCTCTCAAAGATTTAACCTTCAAAAAGAGAAATCAAAAGATGTCACATTGGAGAGTCACAATAACAAAGAGCTAAAAAATGATTCTAACATTTAGAATATTTCATATTTTGTAGCTAGACAATATTATTTTTTTATGTTTAGTACGCACTGTCTCTACCCCCCATCGCTCTTTTTCGCATGAGAAAGACAAAATTACCAAATAAAATAATAATTTTTGGAGTAAAGCCTCACTTTTTATGCGAGAACCAAAAATTAATTCCTTTTGTTCCCCCAAATATCTCATTTTTCGTTGTTATCTCCCAAAAATAAAAGCTTTTCCCCCCTCTATAAATATCCAGATCATATGGTGATACCAGATAATTCATGAAATAAATAAAATCACACAACAATCGTAATTAATCTAATTTTTCTAAAAATAATAATAACATGGGTAAAAAAGAATCATCCAATACTGACTGTCAGAAATAATGGAGCACTCTCAACAAAAAACTCAATGAATCCGAAAGGAATAAGCTACGGCAAGAGATCAAACTCGAATTCAAGAATGTACAAATGAATTTTGATATTATTATTTCTTACATTTAAAATACTCTTGTCTATCATTTTGTTGATTAATAATTTGTTTTTTTTGACTTCAACAAAAATAGCAAACGCCTAGGAAAGATATCCAAGCGAAATACAATATCTCCAGAGCTCAGCTCTACAGGCTATCCAGAGAATGCGAAGGACCAAAGAGTAAAACATTTTTATTATCACAATATTTTCTTTGAAAAATTAACTGTACTATTACAAAAAAAAAGGCAAAGGAAAGAGATCAAAACTAACTAATCAAATCCGCTCGAGTATCCTCGAAGAGTACTTAAGCATCTCTAACTTGGATCATCAAGGCTTCCTCAATGAAAAGAAGACTAAACATTTCTTCCAATTCTTAATCTTGAAAACAAAAAATTCTACTTGGTCACCAAGTTCGAATTTCTTGTATCCAGAGATAAAGAAATTCAAAGATCTTTGTGGACAACAACTTCTTACCCTCAACTAAAAGTAACTAACCATTTCCATTGTTTGTGATCATAAATTTATTGTATTTTTGAATTATTTAGCTATAATTAAACATCTCTTTCATCTGAATCTAACTTGATTCAAAACAACACCAACGCCGTCTCTTCTAATAAAGGTAAAACAAAAATATATTTATCATTACAGAATTGTTTTCATCTCTTAAAAATACATTGTCATTTTGAACTCTCCTTTTTCTAATCGTTGTTTGGTTTGCAAAATTAGTTGAGACTTAATTCTTAATTCCTTCTTGGAACAATGAATAACCAAATCAATTTTCAAGAATTTCTTCTTATCAGCATCAAAATCATCATTGTAATATATTCCATTCATTTATCTATCTAAATTGATTATACTTATTTGTTTTAGATCTTTTTACCTAACAATTTCCCAAATAATTAAACAAAAATGTATGCAATTTTCCCTTTTAATAGTTATTTTTTTTATTTCACCAGATGATCTACAAGATGCTCCAGTTTAGTTAGTGAAAGGTCAATGTCTTTTCACTAATGCTGAAAACTCTACTTCCCTCTGTGAAATGGACTCAGCCCATTCATGTGATGAATTCTCCCATTTTGATGACTCTAATCAAGCTCGAAATGGAGAAAATTCCTATTAGATTTATCTAGAGGAATAATATCCATTTTATCCCTCTCCAAATCACCCATACTAACCTTACGACAGCTCACTTTAAGAACCCGAGCAAGAAGAGATCGACTATCTATCTTTCGGAATTATCTCTGGGGAATAATAATGTAATCAATCATAAATAAATTGTTCATAATTTGGTAAATAATCTGTTTTTCCTTCTATTTCATAGAGGGCGACACTTAAGAAGATGATTTCTTATCCCAAGCCCATTGATCTTCCCCCCAGCTAGAAGCAATTCTATCCCCTGCCTATATCATTTGTTTTGAATACTGCATGATTGTTTTGCTTTTCTTTTCCTTCGAATCATCATCTCATTTCTTACTTTTTTCTTCTTTTTTTAGCTTACAAAAACATATTTTATTTGCCATATTATTCAACCTTATAAATTAATCATATTTTAGTAAATATTACCTTCCCTCTAGTGGACTTAATAATTAATTCTTTAAGTATCTGTTTTGATAAAGGATCGATGTTACTTTTAAGGAAAAGGAGCTAGTTTTCACTATTTTTCATGTTTACCAGTATTGTTCTTATTTTGAACAATTCTAATGAATGTCTACTTTTAGCGCATTTTATAACCATAATTGTCTATTTTTTTGAGATATTTGGTAGCATTATTAACAATTTTCTTTGTAAAAGAAGACTCTTTTTGGGAAATTATGAGCATTGATTTTTTCGATGATTTATTAAATCAAATTGAAATGCTAAGAAATAATCAAGTAATTTACCTTTCTGAAGAAGGAAATGCATTTGAAATATGTTTCTGCAAACAAAAATTAGGATAAAACTTATTTTCCTGAACTCTTATTAGTCTTTATGCTTTGGTGTCAGTCCTAGGGACTCAAAATAAGGAGGTGTTTTTGAGTTTCTGCGCTTCTTCTCAACTAAAAGTAAATTATTTGAATTAAAACCCCTGAAGTATTAATTGTTTTGTTGCTTAGCTATAGGTCTCCAATCATCCCGTAATGCAAATGCACAGATTAGCAACATCTTTTATCATTTTTTCTTAACATTTTTTAGCATATTTCTAAACATTTTTTATTTGATTGTAAAATATGAAAAAATACAGCTAAACATAGCGGCCCCCTCACTCTTCTCCGCCAGCCCTCCAATCATCCCGTAATACAAATTGACAGATATAAAATGATATTAGCATAAATTATGGATTATTTGTATGCAATATTTAGCAAATTTCTCATTTTATTTTTATTTTCAAAAATTGAAATCATAGCTAAACATAGCGGCCCCTCTCTCTCTCCTCTGTGGCCGTGAGCTCTCCAATCATCCCGTAATGCAAATTGACAAGATATAATATGATATGAGCATAATTCTGGATATTTTTTTTGGGTTATTTATATGAAATTGCAAGAACATATTTCTCATTTTTTTTTCTTCAATAAATGAAAACATAGCTAAACATAGCGGCCCCTCTCTCTCTCCTCTGTGGCCGCGAGCTCTCCAATCATCCCGTAATACAAATGAACAAGATATTAAATTATATTCGCATAATTTTTGGATTATTTGTATGCAATTGTAAGAACCTATTTCTCATATATTTTTTTTTTTCAATAAATGAAATCTTAGCTAAACATAGCGGCCCCTCGCTCTCCTACATGAGTTCTCCAATCATCCCGTAAGAAAAAAATAGCTAATGCAACCATTGACTGAATAGAATTCGTTGCTATTTGATAAAATTCTTAACCTCAATACTTTGCTGGAGGATTGTGTGCTTGCTAATCTCCAAAAAACTATTCCTAAGCTAATTTTTACTTCCTCTTTTTATCATTCTCAATAATCTAAATACAAGTTTAGCAGAGCTAAAACACACATGAAGTTCTTAAAAATAATAACTTTTTTTGTATTTTGCAATGCAGCTAAACATATCGGGCCTGAAGCCAAGCTTCTTCAAGGGTCCAATCAACTTCGTAAGACTTCTAAGATTTTCAAAAATGTTTTTAATATTGCTAAATTAACCATCATTATGTTAATTTTTTTGATGATAAAACTATTTTATATCCTACAGCTAAACATAGGAGCAGAAGAAAGTGCAATCCTGCCGCCCGTCCCCCGTCCCCCTCCTTTCCTGTGGGACATTCTTCAGCCGATCCCCCTTTGACATTTTTGGGAGTAAAGAGAGAAATCTCTGTCTCCCAATTTGAGGGAAGTGGGATGGGAAGCTTAGTGAGAGAAGGGAAAAAAAAGTAATTTTTTATAAACTTTTCCCTTGTCTCACTGGGCTTTCCATCTCCTTCCCTCAAAAGACACAAGACACAAACGAATCATATGAAAAAAATGTTTTTCATTTTTTTTGTAATCTTATATAAATATGTGTAGTTAGTTGTCTTGTGTTCTTTTATATAAAGTTTACTCATTTTCAAGTTAAAAGAGAGAGGGGGAGAGATGGATTGAAAGGAATGAATTTTAAGAAAAAAAGAAAAATTAATTGAAAAGAAGGGTAAAATTCAAGAATAAATAACATTTTGAAATATTTTTAAAGTTCTTCACAAATACCCCTAAAACTCTCTCTTTTCCTCTAAAATTTATCTTTAATTGAATTCCATTAAAAATTTGATAACTTTTTAAAGAAAGAACTACTTTAAAATCATTGGAAAAATTGATATTATCTATTAATTATGCATTTAAATTACAAAAATATTCTCACACAAATTATATTAATTATTTTCTATTTTATTTTTGTTTTTGTGGTCTTCTAACAAAAAATATCCACTCAAAATAATTCCTTTTGTTGTTGGTTTCAAGGGAGAGATCAAAATTAAATTTCACTAATATGATAATGCAGCAGCAGCAGCAGTGAGATTATTGTCTAACTTAAAGATCGAAAAATCCTTTTCCTTCTTGTTATTTAAAAAGGATGAGAAAGAGTGGGCATTATTGTTATTGTTGTTGCTATTCTGAGAAAGAGTTGGATTAGAGAGCAGATCTGTTCTATGCAGAAGTTTATCTTGATCACCATTATCCTTATGTACAATCTTTCTAGTACTTTCATCTAAAGTCAGCTATTATTTCCCATTCTTTCTCTTCTTTGCTGTAGTTTCTGGAGGGTTCTTTTTGCCATTGCTGTTGTTAGGTACTTAGCCATTCCTTGGAACATTATTCTTTCCAGATTACGAGGCCTTTAACGACGCTTGTGAAGTAGAAGAAGGCACTTAATTTATTACTGGAGTAATATGAGAAGAAGTGACTCCAAAGTTACTACTATTATTCCCTTAAGGTATATTCTACGATACTCCAAACACAACGCTATCGTCTTTACCACCTTGCTAGCTGATTTATTATGAAATCTATTATTATTACTACTACTTTTTATCTCCAGATTTTTCGCTATTTTTGAAAAGTTTTCTTTGACTTTTCTAGGATTTCGATTATGGAGCATCGAACGTATTTCCTTAAGGAGCTTTACCCTAGTCAATCGCTTTACTTTAGGTGTTATTGGCATTGAATAGATTCGATTGAGACTCCAATGGGAGAGACATCAATGGATCTTATCGATATTTATCAGCTAGCTGCATATTATTTGTTAATCCCTAAATATGGCTTTCTGCGCTTTATATCTGAGAAACACCAATCCCAGGACCATCCATTAACCCAGCTTAGTAGTCTATTTCCTTCATAGCTTAGCTGTTGAGTCTAGTGCTGGTGTTGTTTGCTTAGGAAGGCATTTTTCCATAGAATTCATAGTCTTTCTCAATTTAGCTAGTTGTATTATCTTTTTAGAGTTAACTCTCCTTAATGTACTTATGCGATTGTGATTTCGAAGATTACTACTGCTATTACTTCTTCTGCGATGTATTTTCTTTTTTGAACGAAATTTCCTGATCATTTTGATTATTTTAACCTTAATCAAGAACGAATTCTTTCGATTTATGTACTTCATATTATTTATTGCTGCTTGTTTTTATGATTTCTTTTTCTCTCGTATGAGTAGAAGGCTATTAGAGTTTGCTCTCTTTCTTAGTTTAAGTATCCTTTCCAAAGAATTAACTATCCGACATTTATTGTTATTATAAATCCTAATGATTCTTCACATTACTGTTTAACTCCATATTATTGTTATTATTATTGGATGTATCCTTGTTGTTGTTTGGTAGATCTTATTTAGCTGTATGGAATTACGATTCACCTGCTTCTTTTCTGAGATGTTCTTGCAGTAATCGTTGTATTTCAAATGGATCATTTCTTCTATTTTCTAGATCCAATTCAATAATAGATTTAAACTACGAAATGAATGTGAACGAATCACTCTTTGTCCTCAAAGACACACACACATGATCATCTACAATATCATCACCAATCAGTAGCTAAATTGGATCTTTAAGCTTCAATCCTATCATAACTTAAGGTACTAAGAAATTAGGTGGAATCGTCAAGAGATTCTTTCCTTTGAGGTTCTTGTAGATTTAGTTAAAATCATAATGATTTAGAGCTGTGTTTTTGATAGATATATTATTCTCTTGCTCTTCATTGTAAGCCGACACAAATCCATCGTAGAACCTAAAGAAAACACATTAATTTCTCTTTAGATCTTGCAATTATTGCAAGTAACTTTGCCTGATTTCGAGATATTGCGTTTTATCCTCTGTGAATTCTCTGAAAATTCTGAAATAAATCTAAGGATTCACTTATAACACTGTACCAATCTCCGCGGATACTTCCAATTATCCTTCTTCGACAAACAAAAAGAGCTGCAATCTAGCACTTTACGGCTGTTGTTACTGCTGTTATGTTTGAGTTGCACCTTATTGGTTGTGATTTTAGCTTTCCCCAGGGTTATTGTTGTTATTGTTGCCTTGAATGAGTGTAGCTGACCAAACCATCTTTTTAATAGCATATTTTACACTTTTGAGAACTCTCGATAAACTACTGATATCTAACTCAAAGCACATGTGCTCTTTACCTTCCCCAACGACGTGACCGAAAAAATGACTTCGAATTAAACATAAATTCACCATATTGGAGCTGTCTAAATTGTCTAAATATTCTGGATTCTGTAATATTGCCCAACCTTCTGTTCTATGCCAAACGAGGAGCACAGTCTATCTTCCACTAGATAAAGCTTTAAGTAACTCGCAGATCAATTCAATTTTCCTCTTGTCTTCTAAATCGAATCTCATTTTTGTTTTATTTTTCAAAGATGTTTTTGTAAAGTCCAAAAATAGCAATTTAAGACTTCTTTAATATCGCTGGTGTGTAGGTATTTCAATGTTTCAATGAATTTGATGTTGGTATTTGCTCTTTCCTTTCTATTTTTAGTATTTTTTGTTATAAACCAAAACATTTACCAGCTGATTACTTTGATTTGTTTATTTGAATACCTATTTCTTTAAATTCTTGTGGTTTTTTCTCAGGAATCGAGATTTACATAGCGGAATTCTTCAGGCCTGATGAATTCTCCCCATGAAGATCAAACTATTCCTTTAAAAGACTCTTCAAAATCATAAACTTTTTAAATTCCTTGGATTGAGGAAATTGTGTGCCCATCCTCGAACGAAATTGATTGATCCACACCCGCAGCTTCCCAAACTAAAATCTGATATTGTATTATTAACTTTTCCCGCCAATATCCCTCCAAAATCAACTTTAAATTAACTCAATAACATAGAAGCAACCTAAGATCATCTGAGGTCACAAATCAAATTTAAAAAGCTAAGCACCAACCTCCCCCAAGGATTTATCTTTATTTGATTGGCTCTTTTGGTAATATTTAGCTTCTTGATTAGATTTTTAGGAGGAACTACTACCTTGCTCTAAAGACACAAAAGTTGTTAATTATTTACTAATACTACCATATTTACGACTACAATTTACATATATTCTGTTTGTAATCTTAAAATTCGAAAATTTTGCTGCCATAAACTTAAGGAAAATTTTCATATTTGGATAGATTTCACTTATATTTTGTGGATATTTCCCTTCTTTCTTTTTTTGCTAATTTTTCCCCTCCTTAACCCTTTCTGCTATTTTATCACACTTTTCTATTTATTCTTCCTTTAAAATTCTCTTCTTTCGAGGCAACACATGAAGTATTTCTTAGCAAACAAGGTAAGACATTTGTTGAATAATTTTAAAGATATCTTTCAAAGGTCTTGACGTATTAAAAAAAACACAAAAAGACACAAATAAATCTAAAGGAAAAATTAAATTCATTCTTCAGTTGTCTTAGCTTTCTTAGTAACTTCAGGCTCTTCGGCATTATCAGCGGCAGCAACTTCTTCAGTGACTTAAGCTTCCTCAGCAGCAGGAGCAGTCTCACTTGCAGATTCAGCAGCTGTGCGCTTCTTATTCAAAGTTTCTTCTGTTTCCTCAGTTTATTCAGCAGTTTCGGTGGCGGTGACAGTAGTTTCAGCAGCTTCGACGGTTTTAGCCTCAGTAGCTTCAGTTTCAGCAACAGCTTCGTGAGTGTGGTGATGAGTATGTTCGTGGGTATGCTCGTGGGCTGGCTCGTGAGTATGTTCTTGTGCATGGTCATGTACATGATGGGTGTGTTCGTGAGTGTGAACATGTCCGTGACCATCATCATGAGAATGAGTGTGTGTAGCAGTGGTAGTTTCATTATCATGATGGTGGGATTCCTTCTCATGAGCATGAGTGTGAGTGACTTCAGCAGTTACTTCAGTCTCAGGTACGTGGGATACTTCAGCGCTCATTCTAAATATTGCTAGTTTTTGTTTGTTGGGATTGTTTATTTTAATTATTTTTTTGTTTTTGTTTGAAAATTTAATAATTATATCATTCCGTTTTGACGCACCAATCCTTTGAAGCTTGCCCTCCATCATTTCATTTTTCAAAATCCCTGTATTTGGTTTGTCATTTCTGACAAGAATCAGCTCCCCCCTCCCTTCCTCCCCGCCTAAACAAAAAAACAAAAAACACTCTCAGTTTCTTCCCATTGAAAAATTAATATCGAAAGGAATATTTTAGCGTCTCGTAAGGTAATTCGATGCATCATTTCCAGCTTCTTCCAAAATATCCAAAATATTTAAGATTGATTTTAAGTAAAATAATAGATTTACAATGCTCCAAATTCTTTTTTTTTGAATTTTCAATAAAATTACTCTTAAATGATAAATTCATTTAAATCATAATCTACACACGAAAACGAACCGATTTACATGATATCAAATTAACCTGTTTTGAATCAATTACCATCGTCATCACAATTAGTTTGAATATGTCGTGGTTTCCTTCATAAATTTATTAATGTGAACTCATTGAATAAATTTAAAAAACAACAAAATAATGATTTCAAAATCAATAGGTTCGCGCTCAATTAAATAAAAAGGAATAATAAACTAGCTTAACTTTACTGTTATTTCTCAGTTCTTTTTTTAAATTCCCATTGTAATTGATTCATAAGTTGTTTTTGTGTCTTTGCTAGTTTTCTCAATTTATGAATTTCAAATTAACACAACTTCCACCCTTCAGAATATGTCAAAAATCAAAAATATATCAGTTAATAAGTATCCAAAGATGACTAAAGAGTCAGTCAACTGTTACGAGAAGCAATTAAAGTTATTTACTTGTTTAGTAATACTGCTGATAGACATATATCCTATTTAGACAGATCATATTCCCCTCGTTTAGTAACCCCAAATCAAAAAAGCTAAAAAAATTCATAGCATATATTACATGCTTAGAAAAGTAACAAAAATTATTAATTTTTCATATTTAATCAAGAGAGATTAAGAACTTTCCATTAGAAACATGAAATGTGGTAACGGTGCAGTTATTTATGCTTTCTTTGTGCTTATCTCGAATGTAATTCTCGCACCAAGTGAAAAATGAATTTGAATGTTAAAAAAAAGTTTTATCCAACTTGAGTTCATTTTGAAGTTAAATTTTAAAAAATACATATCAAGTTTATCTTTTCTGGGTTAGCTTTTTTCTTCATTTTAAACTACCGTTCTGTCAATCAATACATTTAAGAGGAAACCTTGACAGTTGATGAGAATAATTCTTTCCTTTTGAACGAAATGACTGTTTTTGATGATCCTAAACAACTAGATTATCTACTTTGAGTTTCTTATTTCAAATTAGAAAACTATTAAGAATATACCATTAGAACTTTAGCACTTTATTGCTACTTCATTAATAATGCTCTTCGCTACTGGTAGCATTAATCGTGTCTTGTGTTGGTTGAAAAGGGAATAATGCGAGATCCAAATTAAGAATTCATTATTCTAAAACCAGGTGTTTCTAATTCAAGAAGCTATTATTGATTCTATTCATTGGCTTTCAATGATAAAGAAGGGGATTGCTATCTAGAACCATCAACAATAGACGATGATCTTGAAGGAGCATAGGATGAAGATAAAATATTAGATAGTTTTCTATTATGTTGTTTTTCATTTGAATCTTCTTTGATTGGATCAGTGGAAGCTTCTCCTGTTGGTAAACGGTGTTTAGAGGCTGAGGATGAAGATGAATATGATCGATTAAATGAGGAATGTTGAGCTGTGGTGTTTTTATTATTATAATCTTGTAAACTTATCTAAGATCGTTATCTTCCACGTTTTAATGAAACCATTCCTTAAATTGGTTGAACATATTATTATAATTAACCAGAACTACTAGGTTACTATTTAGGTGATTAGAAAAAACTGCTGATTGTCTAAGCAGGTATTTACATCAATCCCGTTGGTGACATCCTCGAAACTGGATTCAAATGTAGATTTTACATTTGGTTCTCTGCACTAAAAGTTGTTAAAGTTATCAAGGGACTCTTCCCTGAGGAGAATTTTGTGGAATTCGAAATACTATTGTAGTTGTATTTATCTAAGATTTCCTGATGTGATGGAAGAAAAGGATTTCTTATTTTGATGAGTTCTAGCTTGGGTAAGAGTAATCGAGATTATACTGTGTTTGTATTTGCATCTTTTATGTTCTTGGCATTTAGGTTGTACTAGTATTTGTGGTTTATTTGGTTGGAAATAGGTGATTTGATGCTTTGAACTTCTTCGTGGCTGTAATTATTATTCCTTTCAATGTTCGCTTTTGCTGAAGGCCAAGTTCCAGATGATTCTGATTCTGAATTATTCAGGATATATTTCGCTAAAGGAGGAATATCATCCTTTTATGAGTTTTTATTCTCCTAAATATTTTTAGAAAAAAATTCTACTTTCATGAGGGAATCTCTTATTTTGGGTGAATTTTCTGGGCTGGAATTAACACTTGAGATCTTCTTAGCTTTCCCGATTAAGCTACTCCAAAAACTACCTCGTGATATGCTGGAAATCGTTGTGGCATCAGATTATCTATGCTATTATGCGTTGCTTGTTTTTCGCAGATTTTTGGTAACTTTTTGTATTTTCCCATTTTCATCGAATTCCATCACACCATCTAGCAATCCTATGAGCTCATCGTATTTCAATCTGTCCAAATAACTCTTGAATTTAGAATCATATCTTGAATAGAGCTACTCCAATATCTTCATTGTTCTTGGACCATGTACGTTATGAGACATTTCCAAATTTTATTTAGAATCGAAGGACTTTTCTGATCCGATATTTGATTCAGATCTGAGATCATCTTCTGGGGCTAAAAAAACAAAAAGAAAAATCAACAAAATAATGGGTGAATCAATCCTAAAATATCACAAAAGGCTGAGAAACAACTACAACAACGTAAACTTACCTGAATCTGTGTCATATTCTGTGATTGTATCCATATTATTGATAAGAATATTTATCAGTTTATCTTGTACTCCAGCAACTCCAATTTAGCTTTCGACCTCCTCTAAACTGAAATAATCAACCCAGTCGAACGATCGAGCTAACGGTAATAATTCCTTTATTGCTTCTTTCGAAGATATCAGATATTTATTAAATTAACTTTTTTTCTTTTTGACAGCCGATGAATATGAAGAAGAAACTGCACCTCTTCTATTCGCCATTCCTTTTCGACTAAACGAAGAGTGCTTGATATTACTACTATTATTGTTTTTGTTATTTTTCGGTATGTTCATGAGACTATTTGGATGTCCATAAATTGAATTTCTCATAGGACTGGCATCTCTGGAAATTGATCTTGAAGTTGAATTACCATTACTACCAATGCTGTCATTTCGTTTTCTAGAGCTAGTATCAAAGGAATCGTCTCTTTCAGTGATTTTAGAGGGCAAGGTTGGGTTTATTAAACTGTTTAATCTTTGTTTGGAGTTTTATTTCATCAAAAAAGTTGTTTTGTTCTTTAATAAATGTTAAGGTGAATATTAAACTGATATTCTTGATGCAGGCTGTTATAAACGAAGTAGCATTGGATTACTAGCTTTCCCAATAATTGAATTTGGACTGTCATTTTAGATAATTGATTTAGAAGATAGATTTAAATTGCCTTCAGAACTCTTGTAGGTGTCATTTATGAGAATGTTAGAATTCTTGATATCTGAAGTTCTCTCGTTATCTGGAGGATTTCTATGCTCGATGAAGATCTTCGAACTTGAAGATATGGATAATTGTTGTCTTGGAGATGAGAGTGGTGGGTGTTATTCATGAGAGAACGATTTGCTGTTGAGATTTCGTTTAGAATTTGAAGAAGAGCTGTTAATTCTACCTCTACTGGATGTTGTAAGTTTAGTTTAACTATCGTTAATGGCAGTGCAATCATCTACTTGGGATTCTTCGATGGACAGCTTCTTAGGCAGTAAATTCAACTTAAATCCAAATTATTTACGACCCCCAATACAGCTACTAAGTTTTTTGGGACTATTTTCATTTAATTTACTTTCTTCTTGTTCTGCTTCTTCTCTTTTTAAAGGGCTTTAGTCCTGACCGTAATCTTCTAAGGAATTGCTCTGAAAAGAACCAATCCAAGAACCAGTTTCTGAACTCTCCGCTAAAGATGATTGTCTAGGTGCTATGTTTTTTTGAATCTTCTTTAAAAATGAAATAGGTTTTCCCATAAATCCTTACTGAAGTTCATTTATCTGTGTAGCTTGTCCAATAGATAGCTGTGAAGATTGCAATACCAGGGATGTTTTCACGTTTTTCATTGAGATGTTGTCACCTTAGAAACTTGAATGTATTCGATGTTTCGTCAACTAAAGACTTTAAGAACTCCTCTATTGCTAGTCTTGCAATCTTAAATGAGTTTAAATTATATTAATGTTACTACTGCTTGCACTGTCAGTATTAATAAGATCATTACTGCCTTATTTGATCTTCAATCTATTTAAATCAATATCCGCAGAAGCAGAATTCTTGTCAATTTCCACTTGAATAACTGCAGTCATCACTGAAAAATGAAGAATATTGCTGCATACTTCAGCGCCCATATTTAAGTAGTCATTTTCTTCAAATTCCTTAAACTATCTTCCTTCATGGCTGGCTTTAGATTATCTAGATGTGTTACTTAAACTGCCATCAGCTTAAGAATCGTCTAATTAGTTAATTCTTTCGTTATTTTTTCTAAATATCTTTTCTTTTTCGGATAACTAACGATATCCATGCATGCTGCATTCATAATTAAATGAATATTTCGCTTTGAACTCTCTCCAAAGTGTAACTCTTGCTGTGCAGGAATTCTTCGGAAGCATATTGAATCTACATTTACCATAATTAAAGTAATCTATCGATTCCTGCATGACTTTTGGGAGTAATCTGTTACTAACCCAATTTGAATTAGAGGATAATCCATGATTTTACTCGCAACCAATAAGAAATGCTCCTTTTTTTGTAGCTGATGCGTGGATGTCCATAGCAATGAATATATCTCTTTTTTTTTGATCTTTTAACTACTTGAAATACTACTTCAAGTAGAATATCTCAGGCTCAAGTTTCTAGCTAGGTTTTTCCCAACATCTTCAACAAAATACACAATATACTTGAAAGCACATTTTAAGGAAAAAAAGCCGACGAATATTCTAATAAAAATATTATTTTATCCAAAATGTCTTTTTTTTACCTATTTAAATCAGATCCTGCTATGTTAGTCCTAGAATTTCCAACAGCTACACCATCGGGATTCAGCATAGGAACTATTTTGAATATAAAAATATCTCTGAGTCTAACTGCTACTTGATCCGAGGACAGTAAGAATGTAATGAACCCATTGCAAACCATAGAAGAAGGAGTCTCAAATGGATGTTATCTAGCTAATATCAAAATTAATTTTCTTTTTGAATACGGCAAGGCAGCTGATTGTGCAGTATTTTCTCCTAATAACTTAGTTTATTCCTTCGAAGCAGTAATCTCCAGCATTTAAATAGCCAGACCTAACCTTGTTCCACCGATTAGTTCTCGTTTATAAGCTACAGAGTCTGTTGTGATTATTGTAGTTCTAGTTTTCATTGAAAAATCTGCTAATGCCGATGGCTGCGATTTCAATTCTTTTTCTTTCGATTCCAAGAAATCAATTAGATCCGTGTATGTAAACGGCTTGGCATAGCTGAAAAGAACTCTTTGACCATTTCGAGTGAATTAATGAGAAAATTACAGACTAGAAAATCGATCAGTAGAATGTTATTAAGTGTTGTCAATATTTTCAGAGTTGTTTACGTTGATATCTTCGCAGTTTACTTGGTTTTAAAGTAGATTGGTGTGACTAACATTCTCACTACTACTATTTTTAACCTTTTTCCTGCTGTAAGAAATGGCTTTTTTGTAAATTATTTCCGTTGTTATCTTTGTCCACGTGATAACGCCAGAATTATCAACTAATCCAACATAAGGTTTCATACCACTACCAAATAACGTGCGTTTTTTACGCTAATTCAAAATAACCAGATTCATTGTGGATTCACTTTCACCTTTATACTTCACTCCAAAGAAAAACCATTGCTAAAAACCTACAAAAATAAATATCCATTTTAATTTTAACACAAATCTAAGAATAATTTACCAAGACTATTCGAATCTGATTTAAGTATGATTCTTAAATGAGATGCATCTGAATCGATAATAGCTGATCTCATATTTGCTGATTCGAAATCGGCGTATAATTCGATGTCCTTATGCAAAGGTATGTCTCCAGTTATCTTTGATAAACAAAAACAAGAAAACAAACAATTTAGGCACAATAATTGTAACAAAATACTCTTTTATTCTACTTGTAGATTCTGAAGCGAAAGTGGAATAATATGAACAGGCATCTGATTTCCTTGTTTCTTGATCTGATGATCACTCAGACCTTATCCAGTTTGTCTAGACACAACATAAAGCACCATGTCTCTTTAAATCAGAATATGATTGATTTCTGTGAAATTACTCACCATCCTATCATCAACCTACTCTGTGTCTCTGTTAGAAGAGCCCTTTTTCTTCTCTCTCTACTTCTCATGAACCTCAATGTACGAATAGTCATAATAGAAGATTTCATATGGTTCATTGATTTTATTGATTTTTCCATAGCAAGCCCATTTTAACACTATCCCACAATATTTGCATCTGAAATAGTCATCAGGCTCACATTCATGATCGCTTCCATTGACTCCTTGGGAAAATATATCCTTCATGACCATTCCTGATCGAGATTTCCAATAATCTGAGTCATTCGTGGCATTGAAGTCTTTAGTTGGTTCAGTGAATTTCCATTTGAATGTTTTCTCTGGACCATACTTACCTTTATCAACGAGCTCTAAAGGAGCACCTAACTATGCCCATTGATTTACAGGTTTAGCGTACATTGATTTGGAGGAACGCTAGTAGGAGTATTTAGTGAAATAATTTGATAAATAATTAAAAAAAAACTGTGATTTTTTGAGATAAGAAAAGGAGATCGATATTTCCTCTGCTGGGTAGAATTAACTCTTTCAGAAGGTTAGATTGCGATTAAAGCAGATAAAAGCTTGAGAAGAGCACTAATTAAGATTGAAATTATCAAGAAATAGCATATTAATGTTATTATTGTTGAGTTGTTGGATGATTTGTGTGTTTTCCTTATTTCAAAATAAGGATTGTAAAAATTGGTTTTTGATTTTATTTTTTCATAACTTTTCAATTGTAAAATGTTAATTGCCTCCTAACTCTCTTATTTCTCTCTATCTTTCAATAAAAGATGGTTTGTTTAACTTGAATTTGTTTTGTAATTTCACGGATCAGTTGCGTGAACGAAGAGTATTAAGAAATTAAACCAAAAGGATATTTTCAATAAAAGGGGAAAGTTAATTTGTATAACTTGTGTTTTAGTAAAAAATATATTCAAGAATTTAGAAACAGAAGAGAGAGATATATATTACTAAATGCAAGCAGCACCAAGTGAGACATTCGGATTCTCTGCGAAACCTAAGGTAGTTAAAGCCCGCAGCAAATACAGAGAACAAGATCAACAAGATGAAGAAGCTGAGTAAAAATATTACAAATTATTTGATATTTTTTATTATGTGGATTTAACTATCTAAAATTGAATTATTATGCTTATTATGGACGACTTCTTTATTTCATAAAATGAACTTTTTTTCATACAGGGATAGAACACAGAACCTCATGTTTGAGAAGCGAGTTGTGAGGGGAAATACATATGCACGCATTATCACATCTAAGGACACAGAAGTCAAAACTTCCACACTTGGGAAATC
>Ga0302271_10000762_pt1 | contig 31578 bp, 25 predicted proteins | sample III_Bog_N1_1_FD_198767 | JGI IMG/M metagenome (GOLD analysis project Ga0302271, IMG submission 198767) | Peat permafrost microbial communities from Stordalen Mire near Abisko, Sweden - III_Bog_N1_1 | ecosystem: Environmental > Terrestrial > Soil > Wetlands > Peat | place: Sweden: Abisko... | reverse complement strand
ATTTATTGCTATGGACATGCAGGCACATTCTACGACTGAAATAATAAATTATATATCAGAATCCATGGGGAAAAAAGTACTTCTGGTTAAGCTACCGGGGATAATTTTACGATTTCTCTACTTTCTTGTTCCGGATAAACTTGATAAATTATTCGGTTCATTTGAATTTGAAAACAATTGTACACGACAACAATTGGATTATCAACCTTCCATCACAACTGAGGAAGGTATAAAAAGAATGGTATCATTCTATTTAGAAAATAAATAACTATAACATAGCAGCATTCTTTAATTAAACATTATTAATATTTCTAATTTTCAATAATTTGAATATCATACTGATCATCGGCATTATCATTTTATTGGGAATTATCTCATTTATTTTAACTTATCTGATAATGCGCTATGCTGTCAGAAATAAAATAATAGTTATACCAAACGAGCGAAGTTTACACGATTTGCCAACTCCCAAAGGTGGCGGAATAGCAATTGTACTTACCTGGTATATAGGGATAACAATTTTATTTTTTTGTGGGATCATCGAGCGGAACCTCTTTTTTGCTTTATTGAGCGGAATATTATTGGCTATTGTAAGCCTGATAGATGATATAAATGGACTAAAACCTCTGATCCGACTTATAATACAATTTCTAACAGCCATCCTGGCTTTCATCTTTTTAGGAGGACTGCGTCCTCTTATTATGCCTCAGATCAATATAAACTATGATTTTCTGGTGTATCCGGCAGCTATAGTTGGAATAGTTTGGTTTATCAATCTTTTCAATTTTATGGACGGGGTAGATGGATTCGCTTCGACTGAAGCAATTATAATATGCTCTGTTTTGCTTATGGTATCGGGAAATCTGATAAACCTGTTATTAATTTCATGCGTTTTTGGTTTCCTTATCTGGAATTGGCCTAAAGCAAAGATTTTTATGGGTGATGTTGGAAGTACTCAGCTTGGATTTATACTGGTTATTCTGGGAATCTACTTTCACAACATCTATAAGTTTTCAATACTGAACTGGATAATGCTCTCATCTCCTTTCTGGTTCGATGCAACACTTACTCTATATCGCAGATGGCGTAATGGTGAGAAACTTAGTGAGGCTCACAGGAAGCATGTTTATCAAAGAATTGTCCAGTCTGGCTTCTCCCATTTAAAAGTAAACATGTGCTTAATAGCTATCAATAGTTTTGTATTATTAATGATTTTGATATACAGGGAGTTTAAATTCCTCCAGATTCCTCTTTTTTTTCTGACTCTTTTCCTTTATTATCGGATTACACGAATTGTTGACAAGAGGATGCCCTTCTGACAGCGTCGGAATTCTGATATTCTAATTCATAAACCTGGTTTTGAGATTCAATTCTTTAAGACTTATTAAGTCCGATATTCTGAGAAACAGTGTCATTCTGATTTCCGGTACCGCATTTGCCCAGTTAATACCTATACTGTTACAACCACTCCTGAGAAGATCATTTACTCCGGATACTTTTGGTGCATATAGCGTATATATGAGCCTGCTTGGTATATTAATTGTCATCTCCTCATTAAGGTATGAACTGGCAATTATAATCCCGGAAAAAGATAATGAAGCAATGGCAGTTTTTTTTCTGTCTGTAATATTAAATTTTGTCTTTAATCTCATCCTGTTTATTGTTATTCTTATTTTTAAGACACAACTTCTTTCTATTTTAAACCTTCAACAAAAGTTTTACATCTATTTACTTCTCCTACCAGCAGGCATTTTTTTATTTGGATTCTACCAGAGCATAAACTATTGGCTTATAAGGAAGAAGGGATTCATGGCTATTTCAATAAATAAGTTTGTTCGCCGTGGGGCGGAGGGCGCAGCTCAGATTACTTTCGTGTTTACACGGGTAGCTAATGGATTGATTTTTGGAGATCTATCAGGTCATATTGCAAATATCACTTCAGGATTGGTTCAAGGAATAAAAACCGGTTTATCAATAAAATTATTTAGTCCTCGCAGGACAATATATGTGTTAAAAAGATATTCCCATTATCCAAAATATAATTTTCTGCCTGCATTTATGGAGGCATGTAGTTTTCTGCTGCCTGTAATTATGATAAATAAATTCTTTTCTTCTGAAAGCACTGGCTATTTTGATCTATGCAAATTACTTCTGTCAGTACCACTGGCTCTCATCGCAACTTCATTATCGAATGTACTGCTTCAAAGGATTTCCGAAAAGGATAGATTAAATCTGAGCATAAAAGGTGATCTTTTAAATGTACTAAAAATCATATCGCTTATAGTCTTTGCTGAGATTGCAGTAATTCTGCTCTTTGGCGATGAATTATTCAGACTTTTTTTTGGACCAAACTGGGAAATATCAGGTAGAATATCACGGATCCTCGTATGGTCATTCGCTTTTAATTTTCTGACTTCCTCATTCAGCAGTATTTTCATTTCATTGAAAAAGATTAAGCTTCTCAGTATCTGGCAGATATTTTACTTTGCTGCTATTATTATGTTGGTCTTTTTCAATCATTTGAGCTTTGAATCATTTTTAAAGGTTTATGTAACTATAGAAGTAATATGCAGCTCAATAGTCAGCATGTTATTGCTTTTTGTGGTCTCCAGTTATGAGAGGAAAATACTGACCTTAAATTCAGTTGATACTGAATGAAAATCACCTGTGGCATATTTGCTAATATTGCTCCATTATATTCAGAGCCACTATGGAGAGAACTTAGTAATTCGGAAACCATAGATTATTACTTCTATTCTTCCTGTAAGGGATATTCCTCAATTAAAACAATAGATGTTTGCGAGTCGAGAAGCCTTAATAAATCCGGCTCATTTAACTGGTATTTTCTTAAAAATATTTATATTAAAAATATACTTATTTATCAGTCAGGTGTCATATACAAATGTCTGAGAACTAAATATGATGCCTACATCTTCAATGGAGAAATGAATTGTCTTTCAACCTGGGTGGCAGCAATTGTATGTAAATTAAGAAGGAAGCCTGTTATCTTCTGGGGCCATGGATTATACGGGAATGAGAAAAATATAAAATATTTTTTCAGGATAGTATTTTATAAAATTGCGGACTTTCATCTCATTTATGGAAACAGGTCAAGAAATCTGATGCTAAAATCAGGTTTTTCGGAAAACCGGGTTTTTACTGTTTATAATTCGCTTAACTTCCATGTTCATGAAAGTTTTTTTTCAGATGTTGCTAAAGACGATCTTATAAAAATACGGAAAGAGCTATTCCCATTTTCTTTTGATGATCCAGTGCTGATCTTTCTGGGCCGGCTTACAAAAGAAAAAAAAGTCCCTTACCTGCTGAAAGCATTGGAAATATTGAACACAAAAGGCAAAAGATTTAATTGTCTGATTATTGGGGGAGGGCCAGAGATGCTGAAACTAAGAGAATTGAAAGATTCTCTTAAAATACATAATTCTATCTGTCTGTTTGGAGAAAACTATGATGAGAAGATAAATGCAAAGTTTATCATGATGGCAGATTGCTGTATCTCACCTGGTAGTGTTGGTCTGACCGCAATACATTGCTTATCCCTCGGAACCCCCGTAATAACACATGGCAACCTGGAAAACCAGGGACCGGAAGTTGAAGTGATTAAAACAGGTATAACAGGTCAGTTCTTTAAAGAGGATGATATAAATGATTTATCGGCCAAAATAGAAGAGTTTGTTTCTACCGGGAAAAAGAAACTTATTGAGCAGGATTGTTTCGATGCAATAAAGAAGCAATGGACACCGGAAAATCAAAGAGCTATATTTGATAAGGTTGTCAGACTTTCAATTGATACACTGGGACCTGAGAAGAATTTGTCAGATCCGGCACAAGTTAATTCCTGAACCTTTTCCATTTAATATTTATTATATCCCGACTTTAAATTGGGAGTGGTTTATCTGAAGTACAAGATCTGCCCGTTTTATAAATTATGGTTTTAATAGCATTTTCCTGGGATGACGGAGCTGACGAAGATATGAAGCTAATGGATCTTTCCTCAGTATACAAGATTCCCGGTATGTTTTTTATACCTGCAACGAATCCTGAAAGAAAGGTATTATCTGCGGAGAACATAAAAAAAATCGATAATAATAGATTTGAAATCGGCGCACACACATATTCGCATAAATATCTTTCAAAGCTTCCTTTGACTGAGGCTCAGGTGGAAATTGTTTCTGGAAAAGACTATCTGGAGCAACTACTCGGCAAAGAAATTGCTCACTTCTGTTTTCCAGGCGGAAAGTATAATAGCGAACTGATTAAGATGACCCGCCGGTATTTTAGTTCAGCAAGGACAGCCGACACAGGTTCACTATTAGGAAGAGGCGCATTTTTGATACGTCCTGCTATACATTTTTATGATCGTGGAAAATTGTCGCTGCTTTACAATAGTGTAAAAAATATGTCGCTCATATGTCCGGCCATTTTAAAGAATTTATCAGAAGACAGGTACTTCGATCTTATAAAGAAAATAATTGAAGGTCTTAATACTTACCAGGGAATACATAGAATGATAGTGTGGGGTCACAGCTGGGAGATCGAACAGTTTTCTTTGTGGGATGATCTGGAAGATTTTTTTCAATGGTTAACAAAGAATTATTCATCGAATCTTCGAAATTATTCGGAGATCCTGAAGAGTGATAATATTTCAGATCTTTAAACAGCATAATAAGGATGTCAGGTAAAAGATCATTGCTGTTTTATGGAGAATTGCCACCCGATGCAATTCATGGGATCGCCTATTCCAACATGATGAATCTCAAATTGTTAAAAGGCAATTTTGAAATTGTTATTATAAAGGAAAAAAGCACTCTTAGCAGTAAAGGCCCGAAAGCGCTTATAAAGATATTTAGAAGAGTAAAGGATCATTGCCTGATCCTTCTCAAAGCATTTCAAAAGAAATTTGATTTCTTTTATCTGACCTTCTCCATATCTTTTAGTGGGGGGCTAAAAACTCTTTTTTCAATAATCTGTTTTCGATTATTTAATAGGGGTAAGGTGATACTTCATATTCACCGTGGAGATTTCAATATTTGGTATGGTAAAAATTTATTCAACAGGTTGCTGGCCAATCTTGTGATAAAATTATCGGGGAAAATAATAGTTTTATCCGAAATTCAAAAAACGGCATTTAATGAAATATTTGCCAAACCTGTTTTTGTTTTACATAATACTGTTGAATACGAGTTTGATAATACACTAACTGAGAAGAAGAACTATCATTTTATATATATTTCGAATTATTTATTCGAAAAGGGAATTTTTGATCTTATGGAGGTGTTCTCAAAACTCTTGACAAAATATCCGGATATTACTCTTCATACTTATGGTGCATTTCCGACAGCAGAAATAAAGGAAAAGATTCTGAGATACTGTAATAGGAATATTTCAGTCGGAGAAGTCATTACAGGAGAAGAGAAGTTTGCTGTAATTGAAAAGGCAGATTGTTTAATACTCCCATCTTTTAATGAAGGAGAGCCTTTAGTCCTGCTGGAAGCAATGTCAGTAGGTACTCCGGTTATTTCAACAAATGTGGGATTAATCAAGGAAATGCTTGGGGCGGATTACCCTTTCATTTCTTCACCGGGAGATCAGGTTTCACTGGAAGGGAAAATAGTTCAGTTTATAAATTGCAATGGCCACCTCCAGATATCAAAAAAGCTAAAAGAAAGATATTCATTAGTTTATTCAAATAATGTACACGCTTTGAATCTTAATTCAATTTTCAATTAACCCGGGATCTTAAACCGAAACATTAATTACCATCACTAGATGATAGCTATATTTAAAACTATCAGAGAAGCGTTCTCAAGATCTGGTTATCTGGCCTTTATTTCTGCAATTTCTGCTATCCTCGTACTTGCTGTGCATAATGATTATATGCCCCCGTTTATAATTGCCTGGATACTTTTCTGGCTTATTGATTTCAAATTACGCAATTGGAAAATATCTGAAGATGAGAATAAAGTCCGTTCCTTATTATTTTTATTTCTGGGTCTAAATCTTATATTCTTAATTGGATTGTTTTACTCTGATAATATTCATACTGGTTCCGTTTTATTCTTCAGAAGATTGTCATTGCTTGTCTTCCCGATCCTGCTCTTTTCGCCGGGATATGAAATAAAGAAAAGAATAGATCTCATCCTAAAGGTATATGTGACAGGGATAATAGCGTTCCTTGTATTCTGTTTTTGCTACGGGTTATACAGGTCAATTATCTTCAAAGATGGTTCCTGGAACTTTATTCCTTTCGATCCGGATCAACCTTGGTTGAATTACTTTTATGGCCAGTTGCTATCGATCGATCAACACCCTTCCTATGTTGCCATGTACTCATTACTAGGCATGTTTATTTCACTTGAATTTTTCTCACATAAATCTCTGAATGGCAAAGTGAGATTATTATGGCTGATTGCAGCATTGTTTTTATTCATTTCTCTCTATTTTCTTTCATCCCGTGCTGCTTATCTCGCAGTCCTGATAATTATGCCCGTCTTTATCTGGATAAAGTTCAAACCACGGAAATTAAATATATTGGTTATTTTCTCACTGATAATTATTCTTGGGTTGGTTTCAGTTCTTTATTTGAAGAATCAGAGGGTAAGTATATATTTTGACAAATCGACTGATCCGACAATTTTGAATGATGGGCGGTTGGAAATATGGAAGTCTGCATTAAAAGTTGTTAAAAAAAGTCCTTTATTTGGGGCAGGTATTGGTGATTACTATGAAGCTCTTGATAAAGAGTTTAAACAATCAGGATTTACAACTGGGTACTATAAGGATTTTAATGCTCACAATCAGTATTTTGAAATCCTGTGTATTGCAGGCATATCAGGATTTCTAATCTTTCTAACGATTCTAGGACTAATGATAGCTTTTGCGGTAAAAGACAGGAATTTACTTTATGGAGCCTTTCTATTGATGATGTTAATATTTTTTTCCTTCGAATCTATACTTAGCCGGTTTGCCGGTAACTCTTTTTTTGCATTATTTTCATTTTTGTTAATACATTATAAGGCGTCTGATTCAGTTGGAGAAATCCATTAAGAGTTCTGAAATAATGATAGTTAAGAAAGAATCTTTGAAAACAAGATTACCCGATACATACGCAAGATATTTTGAGAACCAGACCCCGCAGAACGTACTTTAAATAATTTTGTTATGTGTGGGATACTGGGAATCTATAATATAAGTTCCGATGAATCTTTTGACAGAGAAAAGTTCAAATCTGCCCTTTTGACAATGATTCACCGTGGACCTGATTCAAATCAAATTCAGGTTTTTGGGAAAAATTCCATTTTGGGTCACGTAAGATTGTCAATCATTGACCTTTCTGATGAAAATGCACAGCCGCTTCAAATAGATAACAGATATTGGATCGTTTATAATGGAGAGATATACAATTATATTGAACTGAGGAATGAGCTGATAGATTCGGGATGTACATTTAGAACAACAGGAGATACTGAAGTAATTTTAAGAGCTTATCAGTATTGGGGTAAAGATTGTGTATCCAGATTCAATGGTATGTGGGCATTTGCAATTTATGACAGTTTGGAATGCACCCTTTTTTGTTCAAGAGACAGGTTTGGCATCAAACCTTTTTATTATACTATTGTAAACGGGCAGCTGATTTTTTCATCCGAAATTAAAGGGATAATTTTATACTTCCCACAATTGAAAGTACCTAATTATTCCATTATTTCAAATTATTGTCGAAAAAGCATTGGTGCACAGACAAGTGAGACCTGGTTTGAAAATATTTACAGGTTAGAGCCTGCACACAGCTTAACTGTAAATTCAGATGGACTAGAATCGTGCAGATATTGGGACTATCCTAAAAAAATACAACATGGGATTACTTTCAGCAAGGCTGTAAATACATATAGGGAGCTTCTCACTGATTCGATAAGGCTCAGAATGAGAAGCGATGTCCCTGTGGGATTTACACTTTCATCAGGCATCGACTCCTCTTCAATTGTTTGTTTATTGAAGAACAAGTTTAGTGGGAATAAAAACACATATACCGCTTCATTCTCAAAAACATCATTCCATAAGTCTGAAAAACAGAACTTTAAACAAGATATAACCATAAATGAACCTGATCTGGTGAGGAAACTGACCAAGAATCTGGATCTAAAGTCACATATTATTGAGATAGATTACAGGTACTATTTGGATGAATTGAAAAAGATTATCCGTCATTTGGAATCTGGTCATGGTTCTCCTGCAATATTCCCCTTAGATCAAATATTGCAAGAGGCAGCGAAGGATGTTACTGTGGTATTGGAAGGGCAGGGAGCCGATGAACTTCTAGGAGGATATATTAATGATGTATACCCGATATATCTTGTTGAATTGATTAAAAAATTCCGGTTGTCTAAAGCAATTCACGAATTTGCTGTCTTTAGGAAAACTTATTCAATGAAGATGGCAATCATGCTCTATGTCAGGCAATCTGACCTGAGCCTTTTGAAAAAGTTGTATTACAGGATTTCAGGAATAGAGACCTTCTTTACTGGAAGGCTTCGAAAATTTAAAGAGATCAGCGACTATCCAAGAAAGCCAATTGGTTTTGATGACAGAATAAATGCCCATTTATATAAAGCTCACACTGGAACTCTTGTTGATCTTTTGCATTATGGTGATGCAATACCTATGTCTCATTCATTGGAAAGTCGTCAGCCATTTATGGATTATCGTCTGGTTGAATTTGTATTTACGCTTCCTTTCATATTTAAAATTCAAAACGGTAAGGGTAAATTCATTCACCGGGAAGCTATGCGTGGAATAGTGCCGGAAGATATTATAGATAATCCTGTAAAACTTGGTTTCGATTCACCATTGTCTGAATTATTTACATTAGAGGGAGAAGGTACTGCATTATCCGTTCTTCTTTCGGATAAGTGTATTTCCAGGGGACTATTTTCGAAAGAAGCATTAATAAAAGCCTTTAAGCAACAAAGAGAACAAAAAAAGAACCATTCACGATTGCTCTTCCGTTTGCTGAGTGTTGAGTTATGGTTCAGAGAGTTTATAGACCCTATGTAATTTACTCAATGATCAGATTAAAAAACTGATAATAAAAAAGGGAGCCAGTTGCTCCCTTTTTTTATTCTAATATTTTTTATAAATCTCTACGATTTTTATTCTGTTAGCCAGAATTATTAATAATAATAATGTAATAAAGAATACTAATGGGATAATGTATTTTCCATAATACATTGCTCCATTATCTCGTTTAGCAGGAAGAGAAAAATCACTCAATACCGTTACAACACCTTTATATAAATCCCTTTCAGATTCAAGCTCCTGTTTCCGGGTGTAAAGAGCATAGATGTCACCATATACTAACTGAGTCTTTTGTTCCTGCATAAAGACAATTTGTCCGCCACTATTAGGTTTTACATTCCTGGTTTCTTCAAAATATTTCACTTTCTGTAGACTGTCAAGTTGAAGGATGTCGTAGTTTAGACGGGCAAGTAAGTCATGGTTTTGCCTTAACCGTACCCGGTTCCTCTGCTGATATAACGAATCGTTCTCGATGAATCTGATTATCCCGTCACGAATCAGGTTCAGATCCTGAGGTGAATTTATTTTTACACGAATATCAAGACGGTCCTGCATCCTGATATTTATTGTATCAGCGGCACTATGACTGTCCTTATAATCAACAAAATCAGGGATTCCATCTCTGCTCTGATCAATAATCCAGAAAGCACTGATATCAGATATGTTTTTTACGCTTTCAGGCTTCATGGCAATTGCTTGTGATAATGCGGCTAAGTTGGTCTCAGAACAGAAAGTATGAAGTTTATTAATTTTAGATATGATTTCGGAAGTAGTACCGGAATTATCCCTTAATGTTTTTTTATCCATCTGAATGAGATTATTCCTAAAAACCAGGTCCGATGTATAAAATGATGGTGAGGTTGATTTTAAAATGTACGATATTGCTATCCCCGTTACAAGGCTTAGTCCCAATGGTACCCATCTCTTAAGCATAAAAACTACAGATATAAGAAAGGCTTCCCCTAAAGCTCTGGCCCCTCGATTCATGGTTTTTCCCATTCTTTTAAATAAATCTAAAAGATCGATTTCATCTTCCCTGACATTTTTATTTGAAGTTGATTCAGACATATCCTTAGAATTGGCTGGTTAGTAATACAAATATATTCAAATTCGAACTGAATACAAGTGACCTTTTTTAGATTCAGATAAGTTGAAATACTTTTAAAGCAAGGTCACTCATAAGCGGCTTATAATCCTGAACGAATTCACCAGTAACTCGATTGCCAATAACCAGACATATTGTCAATGCTTTATGTCCCAACAACGCAGACAGACCATATATAGCTGAACTCTCCATTTCATAATTGCTGATAGTCCTTCCTCTGTAAGAGAACTCGGCAAGTTTCCCGTTTATTTCATTATCAAACGTCTCAAGCCTTAGCGTTCTTCCCTGTGGTGCATAAAATCCGGGGGCTGATATTGTTATCCCTTTTCTGAATCCCAGACTTTGAAATAATTCCATAAGCTCTTTGTTCGCATTTACCGCGTAAGGGTAGGAAAGCGTGTCAGGCCACTCAAGGTACTCTGTAAGAGTGTCAGCTAACCCGGTATCAAGTATCCAGTCATACCCTTCATAAAAATGCAAAAGACTGTCAAACCCGATGGCAGTCTCAGTAAGTATACACGACCCCGCCGGAATATCGCTTCTCAAACCGCCTGATGTTCCCAGCCTGACAAAAGTGAGTGATACAGGTTCTTCCTTTACAATACCGGTTTTCAAATCAATGTTTACCAGTGCATCAAGTTCATTAACAAGGATATCTATATTGTCTGTACCTATTCCGGAAGAAATGACTGTTATTTCAGTATTCTCGAACGATCCGGTAACAGTATGGAATTCCCTGTTCTCTTTTCTGACCCGGATATCCTGCATCAATGATGCGAGCATATCAACCCGGCCCGGATCACCTACAATAACTATTTTACGGGCTATATCTTCAGGAAGAAGATTAAGATGAAAAATGCTGCCGTCTTTATTTGTAATGAGCTCTGTCTTTTTTTGCATATTAAAAGTTTAGGCTCAAATTTAATATAATCTATAATAACCACAAGTGGATTGGATAAGAGAATAGGAGAGTGGGAGAGTGGGAGAGTGAGAGAAGGGGAGATTATTTATAGTATTCCATTATCTTTCCGGAAATGAGCTGAAGAGATACTTCAGCAAGTTTAGTCTGAAAGTGAGCAGAAATTAATCGCTCTCTGGCATCGAGGAGACTTTTTTGAACTTCCCGGAGATCTATACCTGATAGGCTTCCAAGCTTATATCTTTCAAGAGCTATATCAAGATTTTCCCTAGCAGTCTGAAAGTTCTGCTCCTCAAGTGATATAAGACGGAGATTGTTACTGTAAGCACTGTAGATAGTAAGTAAATCTGCTCTTACACCCTGTTCAACCTCGCGGTATCTTAAATCCTTGCTGTTTCTGTCAATAGCGGAATTACGAATGCTTCTTCGTTTATTATTGCCATCGAACAGGTTCACCCCGAGAGTGAGACCATAGTTCATTCCGTCAGTTGTTTGATTTTTGCTAGAGCTTTGAGTAAAAGTATAGTAATTGTAATTATAACCACCTGAAAAATTCAGATATGGGTAAGACCTGGAAACTACAATTTTATAATCATAGTCTGAGATCGTTTTGTTCTTTGATGCTATAAGAAGATTCGTATTATTGATAAGAGTCAGATCGAGCAGCTTCTCATAAAGAAGACTTGGATTCACATTTATTGATGTGTCTTTTGTAGAAAACTCATTATTCAGATTCTCAACAGCCATCATCTGGTTCAACCTGATTTGGGCTGATCTTACAACTTCATTTTGTCTTGAAAGGTTGGAACTGTCTGAATTTACATAAACACGCGATTGCAGAACTTCCAGCTTTGATCCGGACCCCAAAAGATACCGGTCCTCATCAATTCTCAGTCTTTCACGTGAAAGTGTTAATGCATACTTCAGATTATTCATCAGCTGAACCTGGAGAATATAGTTATAATATCCGGATACAACATCGGCAATGAGGTTTTCTACTGTCAATTGAGTATTCAGCTGCCCTACCTGGTTAAGTTCGCCGAGTTTTTTATATGTTGTAACTGCACTGAATCCGCTAAAAAGATTCATTCCCAATGCAACTGAGCCATTGGTTGTGGTATTGAATGCCCCGTTGGAAACTATTTTTGAACCATCAGTATTTTTTATAGTGGAATTACCCAGTGATCCGCTGTGGCTTCCGTTAAGATCTATTTTTGGCAATAAACCAGCGTTACCAAGAGTAAAATTGTTTTTTGAAATTGTCTCATCGTTTTTGGCTATCAGGATTGAGAAATTCCTCTCTAACCCGACTGAGATACAGTCTTTGAGACCATACACAATTTGTCCCTGTGAAGTGCTAAAAGAAAATGTAAATAGAAGTAGCAGATTAAGATAAATGAACCTCATTTTCAGTAAGTTTTGTTTCGCTTGAAATATATGAATAGATAGCGGGAACAACAAAGAGGGTCAGAAAGGTTGAAAAGACCATTCCTCCGACAACTGCAATCCCCATTGAAACGCGGCTCTGAGCTCCCTCACCTAATCCCAGTGCAAGTGGCATAATACCCAGTATTGTTGCAAGACTTGTCATAAGAATAGGTCTGAAACGGGATGCAGCAGCATCTTTTATTGCCTCAATTTTTGTCATCCCTGAAGCTTTTCTCTGGTTTGCAAATTCCACAATAAGAATACCGTTTTTGGTTACCAGACCAATAAGCATAATGATCCCAATCTGACTGAAGATATTCATTGTTATATTAAAATACCACATAAAAAGGAGTGCTCCAGTCAACGCTAATGGCACTGTCATCATTACAATGAAGGGATCCTTGAAACTCTCAAACTGGGCAGCCAGAACCAGGAAGATCAGAATCAGAGCCAGCATAAAGGCAAACATAAGACTTGATGAACTCTCTTTGAAATCTTTTGAATCGCCTGCCAGAGCTGTTCTGAAGGATTCATCGAGAACTTCTTTTGATATTTTATCCATCTCATCAAGACCCTGACTAATAGTTTTTCCTTTTGCAAGACCTGCAGATATTGTTGCAGACACGAATCTGTTATAGCGGTTAAGCTGTGGAGGTGCAGTCTCTTCTGTCAGGGTAACAAGATTGTCGAATTGGATCATATTACCGTAATTATTTCTTACATACAGCGATTTAAGATCTAATGGTTTGTTTCTATCGCTTCTTGCCAGGTCACCTAATATCTGGTATTGTTTGCCATTCATAAAGAAATATCCGAACCGCTGTCCGCTTAGTGCAAGCTGCAATGTCTGTCCAATGTTCTGAGTCGAGACTCCAAGGGCACTTGCCTTTTCCCTGTCAATATGAATTCTCAGTTCAGGCTTTGTGAATTTAAGGTTAACGTCAGCCATTTGAAACATAGGATCCTCCATCACTCTTGCCATATAGGCCGGAAGAATTTTCCGCAGCTTTTCAATATTGGTTGCCTGCAAAACATACTGTATTGGCATACCGGCTCTTCTTCCTCCAAAAGTCGACTGCTGCATAACCATTGATCTGGCTTTAGTTTTTTTGCGTAAAACGGCACCCATTGCATCAGCAATTTGCTGTTGGGAGCGGTCTCTCTTTTTTGGACTTATGAGTGATACTCTGACAAACCCTCCACCGCCTCTGACCATCGATATGATTCCATCGCGTTCAGGAACCAGATCCGTTACTGTTTTGGCTATATCGTCAATATAATCAAGGTTAAATTCATAGGTTGCACCTTCCTGGGCAATAGTGTTAACTGAGATCTGTGACCTGTCTTCCAATGGTGCCATTTCAGCCGGGATAGATTTCCAGAGGAAGAAAATCAGTCCTATAGCAACGACAAGGATCAGGAAGGTGACCCGTCTGTTATCAAGAAATGTACCAAGAGCCTCTTTGTACCAGTCGTTCATTCTGTCAAAGAACTTTTCAGTTTTCCTGTAGAACCAGCTGTGTCTGGTTTCATGACGGAGCATCTTTGATGATACCATAGGAGTGAGCGAAAGTGCAAGAAATGCCGATATGCCTACAGCTCCGGCCATGACAATAGCAAACTCGCGGAAGAGCCTTCCTGTAATACCCGAGAGAAAAACTATTGGAAAGAACACTGCAATAAGTGTGATTGTAGTGGCGATAATCGCAAAATAGATTTCCTTTGATCCTTCAAGAGCTGCTTGGACGGGTGGCAATCCGTTTTCAACCTTAACGTAAATATTCTCCATTACAACTATGGCATCATCGACCACAATTCCTATGGCGAGCACTATAGCAAGTAAGGTAAGAACATTGATAGAGTATCCGGCAAGGTACATTATAAAAAATGCACCAATAAGAGAAACAGGTATAACAAGAATAGGGATGAGTGTTGCACGCCAGCTTCTTAAAAAGAAGTAAATAATTACAACTACGAGCGCAAAAGCGATATAGATGGTGTCTTTTACTTCTTTTATTGAATTCCTGATATACTGAGTGTTATCAAAGGCAACTTTAACCTTAACATCGTCCGGAAGATCTTTCTTAATATAATTAAGACGCCTGTATACTTCATCCACTATGTCTATCTGATTTGAACCGGGCTGGGGAATGATAACGTCACTTACCATCGGAACACCATCCCTTTTAAGAATGCCACGGATATCTTCAGGCCCCAGTTCTGCTCTGCCAACATCTTTGAAACGTACAACCTGATCTCCGGTTTGTTTTATAATAAGGTCATCGAACTCTTTAGGAGTTGACATAAGGCCAAGCGTTCTTATAGTCAGCTGAGTAGTGTTTCCTTCAATACTTCCTGATGGAAGTTCTACGTTCTCTCTTAAAACGGCGGTTCGTACATCCAGGGGAGTTATCTCATAGCCTGCAAGTTTTACAGGATCGAGCCACAACCTCATTGCGTAACGTTTCTGTCCGAAGATACCCACCGCACTTACTCCTGCAATTGTTTGCAGCTGTTCCTTAAATGTGAGTTCAGCAATTTCGGAAAGCTCAAGCAGAGATCTTTTATCACTTTCAATTGTAAATTGCAGTATAGGATTGGCATCTGCATCAGCTTTTGAAACAACAGGTGGATCACAGTCGCGAGGAAGCATCCTCAGAGCCTGAGAAACCTTATCCCTAGTATCATTGGCAGCTGTTTCCATATCAACAGAGAGGTTGAATTCTACTGTTATGTCGCTTCCTCCCTGCCGGCTAACACTTGTAAGAGAACGTATCCCCTGGATTCCGTTAATTGATTGTTCAAGCGGCTCAGTAATCTGAGTTTCTATAACATCTGAATTGGCTCCAGGGTAGGAGGTACTTACCGAAATAATAGGAGGATCAACACTTGGAAACTCCCTGATCCCCAAAAAGGTGAGACCAACAACTCCAAAAAGCAGAATTACAATTGCAAAAACTGTGGATAGGACCGGCCTGTTTATACTAACTGATGAAAGACTCATATTAACATTCCCTGTTATTTGTTTACAATTACGGTGTCAAGCATAATGGGTAACCCCTGTCTTAATTGCATGATACCTGAAGTAATCAATGTATCTCCGAATTTAAGTCCATCTGTTATCTGAATTTTTGCTTCAGTCCTCAAACCAGTGTTTACTTTTATCGCCTGGGCTTTTCCTTTGGAATAAATAAAGACTTTCTGTCCTTCCATTTCAGGAATTAGAGCTTCTGTAGGTATTGAAATTGTATTAGCTATCTTCGAAAGTTCTAATGTTATTTCAGCATAACGTCCGGATTTAAGCTCTTCATCCCTGTTCGGATAAAGGGCACGAAGCGTTATAGTTTTCATATCTATATCAATCTTTGGATCAATCGCATATACTGAGGCCTTGAAAATCTTTTCGTTGCCAACAATTTTAAAAGTTATTGGATAACCCGTTTTTATTTCTGAAGAATATTTTTCTGATATTGAAAATTCTATTTTTATGGGGCTGATCTTAATAAGCTTGGCAATTTTTGTAGATGAAGTTGTATAGCTTCCTTCGCTAAGATATCTCAATCCGATTATTCCATCAAAAGGAGCTCTTAATTCTGTCTCGGAAATACGTGCTTTTACAAGATTAATATCAGCTTTTAAACTCTGAACATCAGTCTGCACCTGATCATAACTTTCCTGGCTTATAGCGTCCTTATCAAGGAGACTTCTCTGTCTGAATTCCTTGGCTTCTGACATTTTTAGTTGTGCTTCAAGTTTTTCAAGCTGGGCCTGCAGGGGTTTATCATTTATCTTTGACAGAAGATCTCCCTTCTTTACTCTTGTCCCTTCAGTAAAATTAATTGCTACTATTTTTCCTGAGGTCTCGAAAGACAGATCAACTTCTTCATCAGGTCTAAGTGTTCCTGACTGGTTGATTAATTCACTCATGTTCGTAGGGACAATTATATAGCCAACAGCATTTAATTTTTGCTGAGCCTGTCTTATTGGTTCCCCGGTAATGCCCTTTCCCTTAATTTTTGAAGCCAGGAAGGATTTATATTTCGGATAAAATAAGATCAAGGCAAGAAAAATTATCAGGAGAATAGTCACGGTCAGACGAAGTTTTTTATTCATTTTACTCTATAATGAGATTGTTATAATGATGTATAATTGACGTAATGATTTACTTTAAAATATTGATTTAATGCACGATACAATACATTTTAAGGTTTAGAATCGACTGGATCGCACAAATGTATGTAAATTCCGTATCTGAAGGTGGTTGCCATTTCTAAAATAATGTTAAATAATCATAAATTAACTCAACTGTAATAAGTTATTCCAATATAAGATAAAAGGAAGTAATTTTGTATACTCAAAAATTTACTACAAATGATACAGCGCATCCAATCAGTTTACCTATTTCTGACAACTCTGTTGTCAATATTTTTTCTCAACGGGAGTTATTTAAATTTTATAAATAAAACCGGAGCTATAACAAAGCTGACATTCAGAGGTATTGAAGAAGGATCCTCAACGCAAGGATTCGTGTTAATTGAGAGACTATTACCTCTTTCAATAGTTCTTTTACTTATTATCGCCATATCGCTTTTAACTATTTTCTTCTTTAAAAATAGGAGAGTTCAGATCTGGCTTTCAGCACTTCTTATCGGGCTGGTCTCCTTTTTAATCTTGGCCTGCGGTCATGGTTCCTATTTAATTATGACCAGATATTCAGCAGAGATTGTTCTAGGGATTAAGATTGCCTTACCATTTCTGATGCTGATATTTTCTATACTTGCCTATAGGGCTATCAGGAAAGATGACAATATGGTAAAATCTTATGACAGGTTGAGATAGACCTCTAAACCCCCATGAAGGTTGGCCTCCCAACCCCCCTAAAGGGGGGCTTGTTCTCTGTCTTTTTGAGAATTAATCTTTTAATCGAATTTCTAAGTATACGAACAATTATTCTAATTTGTTTTATTACTAAAGTGTGACTGCACGAACACCCCTTTAGGGGGGCAGGGGGGTAAAAAGAACCAGATCTATGCGGGCAGCGGGTAAAAATAATTTGAAATGGCCAATGGGTAAAAGCGTCAGATTATCTGCAGATTCTCCTGGTTAGTGATCTTCTCACAATAATGACATTTCAAAGCTACATTCTTCTTTGAAACAACTTTGAATCTGGTTTTAACAGCTTCAAAGTTCGTTATACATTTCGGATTCATGCATTTTGCAATGCCAATGATATAATCGGGGACCACAACAACTTTTTTTTCTACAACTTCATAGTCCTTGATAATATTCAGTTTGGCATCAGGAGCTACAAGAGCAATCCTGTTTATATCTTCATCTTCGAAAAAAACACCTGATATCTTTATAATTGCTTTCCTGCCAAGTTTTTTACTCTCCAGATTAGTTCCGAAAGTAATTTGATTTTCAATCCGGTCGAGACCTAAAATCTGTATTACCTTAAAAAGATTACTTGCCGGTACATGGTCAATTACTGTTCCATTCTGGATGGCGCTTACACTCATCTGTTTTGCTTCCTTCATAGCTCTGACCTTTTTTATTTAATTCCTAACAATGAACATAAAATAGCCTGACGAGTGAATACCCCATTCAGAGCCTGCTCAAAATAATAGGCTTTTGGATTGGTGTCTACATCCTGGTGTATTTCATTTACCCTCGGCAGCGGATGGAGGATCCTCATGTTGTCCTTAGTATTTTTCAACATTGAGTTACGTAGTACATAAACGTTTTTAACCTTTTCATATTCAATAGGATCCGAGAACCTTTCTTTCTGTACCCTGGTCATATAAATGATATCTGCTTTTGATATTATATCAGTAAAATCATTATGCTCATAATATTTAAGTCCCAGATTTTCAAGATATAGTTTAAATTCATCAGGCATTTTAAGTTCTTCGGGAGATATGAAATTGAATGTTGTATTCCATCTCGACATTGCCATCATAAGCGAATGGACCGTTCTTCCGTATTTCAGATCTCCAACCATAAAAATGTTCAGATTATCGAGTGTGCCCTGAGTTTTTCTGATTGAATACAGATCGAGCAAAGTCTGAGTGGGATGCTGGTTAGCTCCATCACCAGCATTTATTACAGGAACTGAAGCGATTTCACTGGCAAACCTGGCACTACCTTCAATAGGATGCCTCATAACAATGAGGTCACAGTAACTGTTTACCATCCGGATGGTATCATTTAATGTTTCTCCTTTAGAAACACTTGAACTTGAGGAATCTGAAAATCCGACAATTTTGCCTCCTAATCTGTTAATTGCACTTTCAAAACTTAACCTTGTTCGAGTGGATGGTTCAAAAAATAATGTTGCAATAACTTTTCCCTCCAGCAACTTACTTGTAGGTTCTTTTTCGAATTCTTCAGTGAGGTCAAGAATCCTCAGGATCTCCTCTGTTGAGAAATCATCTATTGATACTAAGCTTCTGTTTTTCATTAATATGGCACATTAAATGCTCATTATTTGTCATGGATCAAATTTAGTCAAGAATTGTCTCAAAATCCGAGCAATGTTGATAATTAGTTAAAAAAAGATAAAAGTCCGAAGCCAGAAGTCCGAAGTCCGAAATCAGAAGACTGAGGACTGAAATTATTTGTTATTACTTAACTTCTCCGGACTTCTGTCTTCCGGCTTCCGACTGACTTAACGTGTATCGATATATGTACACTTCAATCCATCTATTCTTGAAAGACGGCTCATGACCCTTTCTCTCAGAGTTACTCTGAAATTCAATAAGATACGGCACTCAAGATCGAACGTCTGTCCTGATTGGCCAATATTTTCTTCCTTTAGTATTCTCATAACATCATTCATGGAAATGTAAGGATATGTTATTTCATAGTATTCCTGCAGCATTTTTTCCTCAAGTTCAGCATTCTGTATAGCAGATGCTGCAGCTGATCTATATGCATTAATTAGCCCGCTGACTCCCAGTAGGGTTCCTCCAAAATATCTGCTGACAACAATAAGTATATTTGTTAATCCATATGAATTTATCTGTCCCATTATTGGTCTCCCGGCAGTACCCGATGGTTCTCCGTCATCATTTACTCTCCAGATATTTCTTTCAAAGCCAATCATATATGCAAAACAATGATGCCGTGCTTCGTGATGTTCTTTTTTTATCCTGTCAATGATGGGTTTAATCGCTTCCTGATCAGACACAGGTAATGCAAAAGAAATAAACCGGCTTCCTTTTTCTTTATAGATCCCTACGGACGGTGACTTAATTGTTTTGTAAATATCAGAATCCATTGCCGAAAATTAATACTTTTAAATGGTTCTCTACATGCTGATTTTTGATTTTATTTAATGCCTCTTTCCAACCCCTCCCCCAGGATAGAGGGGCAAAACAACATAAGGAAAGCGAGGTACCCCCAAAATGAGCACACATTGATGTCATTGCCTATTATTTATATCTTTAATGCTAACTCAATGTTGTAAAAAATAATACTTTTGTCTATAATTGAGGTCGTATATGAGCGTGTTATTAGATGAGAAAGATCTGCATAAACTGATTGTCATTGGCGACAGGATTCTAATCAAACCTAAGATTCCTCAGTCAAAAACAAAAAGTGGTCTATTGCTTCCGCCGGGAGTAAACGAAAATGAAAAGGTTCAGATTGGTTTTGTTGTCAAAGTCGGGCCCGGCTATCCTATTCCCTCTGTTAACGATAATGATGAGCCATGGAAGAACAGGCAGGATGAGCCAAAATATGTGCCTCTTCAGCCAAAAGAAGGTGATCAGGCTGTTTATCTTCAGAACAGTGCCATTGAGATTGAGTTCAATAAAGAAAAATATATTGTAGTTCCACACTCAGCTATTTTGCTTCTGTTGAGGGATGACGGGCTTTTTGAGTAATAATATGTTATCAGAATCTATGGAAAATGAATTTTTAAAAGGGAAGAAGATCTTAATTGTTGAAGACGACCAGTCAAGCAGATTATATCTGAATAAAATACTTGAAAGAGCCGGTGTTGTAATAATGAATGCAGGTGATGGGCAGGAAGCAGTAGATGCTGCAATTAATAACCCGGATATCGATATTATTTTGATGGATATTCAATTGCCAGTTTTGGATGGCTATTCCGCCCTAATCAAGATCAGAGAGGTCAGTAATGATATGGTAGTAATCGCCCAAACTGCCTATGGATTGTTAGGTGATAAAGAGAAAATTCTCAATGCGGGGTTCGATGATTATATAATTAAACCAATTCTGTCACAAAACCTGATTGATAAATTAGTTGTGAACCTTAAAAAAAAATAGTGCTCTGGTCTTCACCGAATCATACTTATTCGTGATAATAAGAGATTTTACTGAATTCTTTTTTGAATTCTTCAATTTCATATGACCATCTTTCAATTTCAGCAGGAATATTCTTCCTGGAGAGTAAAGTTTCCCTCATTCCTGAATCTCCGGATAAAATATCAAATGGCATAAGGCGATATTCATATTCATATGGCGGCAACTTGAATTTGAGTGCATCAGGTTCAGATGTTTCGATGATTGCATCAAGTATTTCCAGCGTTGTTGCCACAGGTTTGAAATCGCTGACATCTGTAATATGAACCTGGAATCCAAAACAAAGCTCATCCCGAAACTTATGAAAAGTCGGAATGTAGTCATGGGATCTGAAAATGCAACCTCTGATTTGCCTTTCATCAAGATTTTTTTTTAGTTTTTCAGGATTAATAAAGGGAGCCCCAAAAAGCTCAAATGGTATTGTGGTTCCTCTGCCCTCTGAGAGGTTGAGTGCCTCTATAAGTACATTCCCCGGATAAACCAGTGCGGTCTGCAGTGTAGGAATATTTGGCGAAGGTAACACCCATGGAAGCCCTGTCTCACTATATAAAGAGTTCCTTTTCCAGTCCTTCATCCAAACGACATTCAGTTCACAGTTCTGAATGTATTTATCCTTAATCCAGAGTGCCATTTCACCCAGTGTCATCCGGTGACACAAAGGAATTGACGCACCGCCAACGAATGTAAAGAATTCTTTTTTTAATACAGGACCATCGAATGGTAATTTGCCTATCGGATTAGGCCTGTCGAGCAGCCAAACAGGTATCCCTGATTCAGCACATGCTTCCATGCATAACTTGACTGTCCATATGTAGGTGTACAGTCTAGCGCCCACATCCTGCAAATCGATCACAAAAGCATCAAGCCCATTTAGCATTTCGATTGAGGGTTTCCTGTAGTTACCATAAAGACTGTAGAGAGGAATATTAAATACCGGGTGTTTCTGGCTTTGCCATTCGATCATATTATCCTGTGTCTGGCCATGGATGCCGTGCTGCGGTCCGAAAAGTGCTGCCAGCCTGCAATCAAGCCTGCGGAAAAAAATTTCCGATATGTGTTCATAATTTCTGGTTATGCTGGACGCATGACATAATATACCGATACTTTTCCCTTTAAGCCTGGCAGGAAACTTATTTAAGAGGGATTCCAGTCCTGTGATTACCATCTAGAATATTTTGAGCAAATATAATCTTAACACGCTTAAATGATCAATAACATGTCTCATAATAATTAAAAATGATTATTCTTTCATAAGTTTGGACATTAAAAATCCGACTGGAAGAATCCGGTCAGACTATGGCTATCTGAGTTGTTAATTATAATTATGCATAACTTGTAACTTATAGTATAAGGTATTAAAATGAAAAAAAAAGTGTATGTGTTTCTGTTTATGATGTTTCTTCCTTTTATTCTGACAGCTCAAAAAGTGCCACTGAATAATAATTCCTATGACGAATGGAAAAGTATCAGCTCTTCTGTTATTTCTGATAATGGAAATTGGATAGGTTATTCAATAAATCCGCAACAGGGTGATGGATGGTTATATCTTTATAATGTAATCTCCGGAAAAAAAGATTCTGTGGCCAGAGGATTCAATTTACACTTTTCACCCGGCATACAGTACCTTGCTTATCAGATCGCCCCATCATATTCTGCGACCAGGCAGGCAAAAAAGAAAAAGCTTAAGGAGGAAAAAATGCCAAAGAATGATCTTGAGATAAGATTATTGCCTGATACCATGGTTACCAGCATCTCAAGAGTAAAGTCCTTTGCAATGGCTGAGAAAAATTCAGATTGGATGGTCTATCTTCTGGAAAAGAAAGTTATTGAAAAAAATGTTAAAAAGGATAATGCCGATACTAATGCCATAGCAGAAGTTTCATCACCAAAAAAAAGTAAAATTCCTGAAGAAAAGGGTAGTGATCTTGTAATTTTTAATCCATTACTGAAAAAGGAATACCGATATACCGATGTTACAGAATATGTTGTCGCAAAAGACGGTAAAAGCATAAGTTTCCTTCAGGATATTCCTGATACGACCAAGGTTGAAAACTTTAGAATTAATGTTTTTGAGACTCATCAGGAGGTACTTAAAACTGTTTTCGAGAACAAGGGAAGTGCCAAAAAATTAAGTACTGACAGAGCTGGAAATCTTGTCTCCTTCATTTTTTCAGCAGATACAGCAAAGGTTAAGATTTACAATTTGTGGCTTTCGAAAAATTTAGCTGCTGCAACAGAGATTGTAGACATTTCCAATCCTTCATTACCAGCTGGCTGGTCCGTAAGCGAAAATTGTGATATTACATACTCTGATGACGCTACCCGTCTTTATTTCGGAACAGCGGAGAAACCTGTCAAAGAGCCTCAGGACACTCTTCTGGATGACGAAAAGTACAAGCTTGATATCTGGTCGTGGAATGATGATCTTCTTCAACCGATGCAGAAGAAACAACTTGATCAGGAGAAAAAACGCAACTATCTGGCAGTTTACCATACTGACAAACGACTAATGTTTCAGTTGGCCGATACTGTGATCCCCATCGTAAGGCTTTCACAGAAAGGGAATGATGCAATAGCCCTTGGTACCTCCGATCTAAAATACAGAAGATCATCGTCGTGGGATGGGCGGTCTGATGAAGATGTTTATCTAATAAATATTAATACAGGTGTAAAAAAACTGGCTGTTCAAAAAGCAGGTACCAGAGTATTTATCTCTCCGGCCAGTAAATTTTTAATTTACTGGAACAATGAAGAGAAAGCATGGGTTTCAATTTCAGTAGAAGGTGGCGTAAGAAAAAATCTGACATCCGGTGTTAAAGTTCCGTTATATGATGAGTTAAATGACATCCCTGATGATCCTTCACCACATGGCCTTGCCGGCTGGATGGATGATGAAAAGCATGTGCTCGTTTACGACAGGTTTGATATATGGTCGCTCGACATGAATGGAAGCGAAATCCCGGTAAATATTACAAACGGATTTGGCAGAATAAATAATTTAAGATTCAGATACCTTAAACTTGATCCTGAAGAAGAATCTATCAACAGGAAAAATTTAATATGCCTGTCTGCTTTTAATTATGGTACAAAAGAATCAGGATTTTATAACTTGAAACCAGGAAAACCGGGTGATCCTGAAAAACTGATTATGGACAAAGTTTCATTTCCTGGCAACCTTTTAAAAGCAAAAAGTGCTGAAATACTTTTATGGCAAAAAGGGACTTTTACAGATTCTCCGGAATTGTATTGCAGTGACAGAAATTTTGAAAATGTGAAAAGAATATCCGTAACTAATCCTCAGCAGGCTAAGTATAACTGGGGTACGGCTGAGCTAGTTGAATGGACCTCGTTCGATCATCAGAAACTTCAGGGAATTCTTTATAAGCCTGAGGATTTTGACCCTTCAAAAAAATACCCAATGATTGTTTATTTTTATGAGAAGAGTTCTGATGGTTTGTTTAACTACATGCCACCGGCTCCTAGTGCTTCAATAATAAACAGGGTATTTGCAGCCAGTAATGGCTATCTGGTTTTTGTTCCGGATATTCCATATGTTACAGGTTACCCGGGACAAAGCTGTTATAATTCTGTAATGAGCGGTACATATGCCCTGCTTGACAAGTACGACTATATAGACAGGAATAGATTAGGGCTGGATGGTCAGAGCTGGGGTGGTTACCAGATAGCTTACCTCGTTACTCAAACTGATTTGTTTGCCTGTGCTTATGCCGGTGCAGCAGTAAGCGATATGATCAGCGCCTATGGCGGAATCCGATGGGGTACAGGCATGTCAAGAATGTTCCAATATGAAAAGAGTCAGAGCAGAATCGGAGGAACCTTATGGGATAAACCTCTTCAATTTATTGAGAATTCACCTGTTTTCTGGGTGCCTAAAATAAAAACACCCTTGCTGTTAATGCATAATGATGCTGATGATGCTGTCCCCTGGTATCAGAGCATTGAGTTTATTACTGCATTACGAAGACTGGATAAACCTGCATGGCTGCTTTCATACAATGATGAAGCACATAACCTTCTTAAGCGGCCAAACAAAAAAGATATCTCAATAAGGAAAATGCAGTTTTTTGATCACTACCTGAAAGGCGCTGCAATGCCCTTTTGGATGAAGTATGGTATATCCCAGACAGAGAAAGGCAGAATAGACGGCTACAACCTTATAAAATAACTATATAATTACTAAAATGAATTTCAGATCAATAACCCTCACAGCAATAAAATGTATTCTGATCATATTTCTTTCTTCATGTTCCAGAACTGTTAACAAAAGCATAAGCATAATTGAATCGACGGACATCCATGGAGTAATCCTGCCTTACGATTTTATTGAAAAGGAGAAGTTGAATTTTTCAATGGCTTCTTCATATGAATATATTAAGACTGTAAGGGGAAAAAAGGATGCTACTTTTCTCCTTGACAACGGTGATAATCTTCAGGGTCAACCAGAGGTATATTACTACAATTTTATTGACACTTTGCCTCCTCATTTTTTATCCGAGGTTATGAATTATATGAAATATGATGCAGGAACGGTTGGTAACCACGACATAGAGGCCGGCCATGCCGTTTATGACAGGATGGCTAAAGAATATGAATTTCCTTTGCTGGCTGCAAATGCTGTGGATATTGCGACAGGAAAACCATATTTCAAGCCTTACAGGATTATTGAAAAAGATGGCATTAAGATAGCCGTCTTTGGTCTTGTTACACCTGCAATACCTAATTGGCTTCCCTCTGAATTATATTCTGGGATAGAATTTAAGGATATGGTTGAGACCGCAAGAAAATGGATGCCGGTGATTCAGAACGAAAAACCTGATCTTGTGGTAGGACTATTTCATTCAGGGTGGGACAGGAGTGAAGCTAAATTGCAGCAGACAAAAAATTTAAATGAAAACGGTTCTGCTGCAGTTGCTTATAATGTTCCTGGCTTCGATATTATTTTTAATGGTCATGATCATAAGGTAGCAAATGAAAAAATTGTCAATTCATCGGGAGATACGGTTCTGATACTTAACGGCGGAAGCAGATCAGAAAAATTAGCTGAAGCGGATGTGACTTTTTCTTCACATAAAATTAACGGAAAATTAAAGAAAAAAATTTCTGGACAGATTGTAAATGTTTCAGATTACGGGCCAGATTCCTCATTTATTAAAAAATTCACTCCACAATACAAAACTATTGATGAATATATTAACAGGGTGATTGGCAATTCTTCAGCAACTATAACTTCACGCGATGCATATTTTGGTCCTTCTGCAATTATAGATATGGTTCACTCAATTCAGCTTGAAATTACCGGAGCTGACATTTCTTTTGCCGCTCCTCTTTCCTTTGATGTTAGGATTGATAAAGGTCCGATAACAGTTGGAGACATGTTCAAACTCTACAGATTTGAAAATTTTCTGTACACTATGAGTTTATCAGGAGAAGAGGTTCGGAAATATCTTGAATATTCCTATTCAGGCTGGCTAAATACTATGAAAGGTCCAAATGACCAGCTTCTAAAATTCCGTATCGGTAAAGATGGGAAACCCGCACTCACAAATGGTAAAGCCTGGTTTAAAAACCAATCGTATAATTTTGATTCTGCAGCAGGAATTAATTATACTGTTGATGTTTCAAAACCGGACGGATCGCGGATTACAATAACCGGGTTTACTGATGGAAGGCCTTTTACCACAAACAAAATATATAAGGTTGCAGTTAACTCCTTTAGGGGAAATGGTGGTGGCGGCCATTTTACAGAAGGTGTTGGTATTTCTAAAGATGAGCTGAGAAAAAGGGTTATTTCCTCAACCGATCGTGATTTAAGGTATTATATTCTGAAATCAATAGAAAGAAAGAGATCGATTAATCCTGAATCATTGAATAATTGGAAAATCATACCAGAAAAGTGGGTTAGAAATGTTCAACAGGCGGAATCTTTTTTACTATTCGGAATAAATAAATAGATTTGAAATTTTTATATGGTGGAAAAGGAAACAGTTTTAATTTCTGACGGGTCAATGCTACCGGTAGTAGAAGAGTTTTTTTCATTGCAGGGAGAAGGTTTTCAAACAGGCAGGGCAGCTTACTTTATAAGGCTTGGTGGCTGCGACATTGGATGTAGCTGGTGTGACTCACGTTTTTCATGGAATCCTAATGTCCATCCGATGGTCGAAACTGAAATGATAATCAATCGTGTTATTGAATCTGGTGCCGATTCAGTTGTCGTAACAGGTGGTGAACCTTTAATGTGGACTCTTGATTTCTTATGTGATGGCTTAAAAAGAAAAAATATCTGTACTTTTATTGAGACTTCCGGAGCATATCCCTTAACAGGGAATTGGAACTGGATATGTCTTTCACCGAAAAAGAATATGCCACCCATGGATGAAATATGTAAAGTTGCCGATGAACTGAAAGTGATTATCCAGGATAAGAGTGATTTCGAATGGGCAGAAAAATATCACAAGCTGGTAAATAGTGAATGCAGATTGTACCTTCAGCCTGAATGGAGCAGATTTGAAAATATAGTTCCTGAAATAGTTGAATATATTAAGAAAAACACTATCTGGAGAATCTCGCTTCAGGTTCATAAATACATGCACATTCCCTGATTCTGATATGAAGAATATTCATAAAATATTTTTTTTAGCAATTTGTTGGGTGTTATCCCTGTCAGGGTTTTCCCAGGGATTACATACTTCATCCGGTAAAGCCCTGAAAATCTATAATGAAGGACTTTCTGCTTATGATTATCTCGATTATGCAGCGGCAGAAAAAGATTTTAAGCAGGCAGTTACAATTGACAAAAATTTTTATGAGGCTTACATTATGATCGGAGACCTGATGGCTAAACAAAACAGGAATTTAGAAGCAGCGTTGAGTTATAAAACCGCGGTTAAAATTGATTCTCTGTTTTTTAGGCCTGTGTTTTTCAATCTTGCGAATGCTGAGATGATGTCAGGTGACTACTTTAATGCTTTGAGGCATTTTAATGTATACCTTGCACAGGATGGGATGTCAGCAAAGAATAAAATTGCTGCTGCAAAAAGCGTTAAAAACTGTGAATTTGCTATAACTGCAATTAAGAATCCCGTTCCATTCAGTCCGGTAAATCTGGGACCCGGTATAAATACAATTGATGACGAGTATTGGCCATCAATAACAGCTGATGGGCAGACTCTTATGTTTACACGTCAGCCAAACCCCGTTACTAACTCATCTTTTAAAGGTATAGTCCAGGAGGATTTCTATATAAGTTATCTTACAACGGGGGTATGGCAAAAGGCTTTCAATGCCGGTGCTCCGCTGAATACAGACCAGAATGAAGGGGCTCAAACACTTTCCTCAAATGGTGATTATATGTTTTTCACAGCGTGCAATCGTCGCGGAGGAATGGGAAATTGTGATCTGTATTTTTCAGCATTTAAAAATGGAAAATGGACCGAACCATCCAATCTGGGTTCCCCTGTCAATACAAGACATTGGGAATCTACACCATCTGTAAGTGCTGACGGGAGAACATTATTCTTTTCAAGCAGCAGGCCGGGAGGTTTTGGTGGCAAAGATATCTGGATGACCAGATTGAATGAGAAAAATCTCTGGACTGAGCCGGTAAATCTTGGTAGTAATATTAATACTGAGGGAGATGAAATGTCCCCTTTCATTCATTTCGATGGAAAAACATTGTATTTTGCTTCTGATGGCAGGGTAGGAATGGGCGGATTTGATCTGTTTATAACCAGACTGCAGGAGGATAGTACCTGGTCGACCCCGAAGAATCTCGGGTATCCGATAAATACCTACAATGATGAAATGGGTCTGATAATAGAATCGGGGGGACAAAAAGCATATTATTCATCCATAAGAGACAAGTCAAAAGGGAAAGACATATTCTCTTTTAACCTCTATGAATCAGTCAGACCAAATCCTGTATCCTATATGAAAGGTAAAGTATACGACAAGGAGACAGGAAGGCTGTTAAAGGCTGATTATGAGCTGATTAATCTCTCCACAGGGAAGATTATGATGAAGAATATAACTGATGATTCTGGAAATTTTCTTGTTTGTCTTCCTTCAGGGTACAATTATGGGATAAATGTTAGTAAGCCAGGGTATCTTTTCTATTCTGAAAATTTCATGTTTGAAGGGATGCACACCGCTGCCGAGCCGTATATCAAAAAAATTATTCTGAATCCGGCCAAAGTAGGAGAAAAAATGCTGCTGGCAAATGTATTTTACGAAGTCGACTCATGGGATATAAAGAAGGAGTCATTATCAGAATTGGATAATCTTGTAACTCTATTATCTGAAAACAAGAATCTGGCAATGGAGATCGGAGGTTATACGGATTCCACAGGTTCAGATCAATACAACAAAGTATTATCTGAAAAGCGGGCTATGTCGGTTGTTAATTATCTGATAAAGAAAGGCGTTTCCTCTGACAGGCTTAAATTCATGGGATATGGGAACACCTCTCCGCTTGGTGATAATGTTACAATTGAGGGGCGAAAATTAAACAGACGGACCGAAGCTAAGATTATTGAATTGAAAAAATAAAAAGAATGGCTGCCTATTGGTTAAACAGCCATTCGCTCTCAAATTGATTGTTTTCAGACATTGAAAATAATAACACTCGCCTTATCAGATAGCGATCATGGTATTTGAGTATTTATTTATAATAATGCCGGAGCTTGCAACAAGCTTCACTGGAATAGAAAAGTAGATTCCGGTTCCTGTAAGACCATTGCATTCAATGAAAATTGTTCCTCCTAACATTTGAATTAGCTTCTTGGCCAGGGTTATATTAACCGCTGTATACGTATCATTGTGTAGGGTAAGGGATTCGTTCAGATCTTGGGTCTGAAGAAATTCTTTGCATTTGAAATAACCCTGGCCGGAATCGAGAATATAGAAATTGACCTTCTCATCCCTGAGAAAGTAGCCTATTTTTATATAGCCTGATTTTGTATTCTTGACTGAATTCTGGAATAGACTGCGTAATGCTCTGTAAATCTTGTTCTTATCAATTATGACTTCAACAGAATCTGAAAATTGCGTTTCTGATACCAGCTCTATATCCTTATGCTCTTCTTTGTGCAGTTCCTCTCTGAATTCTGATAATAAATCATCAAGAAAAATGTCAAGTTTGCAGATTTTTAAATCAGCTTTTGCATTTCCCGTATCAATAACAGCAGAATCGAGAAAACTATCAAACAGATCAATTAATTGTTCACATGCATTTAAAATCTGACTACTGAATTCCTCCCTTTCTGTATTGTTGATTCCGCTGTCTTTCATCAGAAATGTGAAGGCAACAATTGCATTCATATGTGTTCTCATCTCATGAGAAAGCCCGGTCAATACCGAAGGACAATTTATCATTTTTTCAATTGATGATATTAAATCCTTATTCTCCATATTGCTGCTCTCCATTTGTGAGTTGTCTTCAACTTTTAAATTGAACATTTATCCTCTCGGTTCACTGATGATTATTTCAAATCACGCACAATCTTTCTGGCATCATTCTGATAAATACCGCTCTCTTTTCCTATTAGTGAAAAAAGTTGTTTTGCTTTCTCTGTTTCATTGGTATTGAGATAACATAAAGCAAGATACCACCTGGCATGATCAACATAGAGATTGTTTTTGTCGTCGATAACCTTTCCAAACGATTGTTTGGCTTCCGGGTATTTCTTTTCTTCAAAATTTGTTACTCCAATTAATAAAACGGTTTGCATGTCATTTGGCTTGGATCCGAGTACTTTGTTAAAAAGTGCAGCAGCCTTATCATAATCGTGAGCATTATAAAATTCCAATGCCAGAGTAAAATCTGCATCTGTTACTGCATTAGCAGATCTTTGACTGGTAGGGGGCTCATATGCTTTATAGTATTGTTTTAAAATATCTTCGTTGGAAAGACTCTTCCCTCTGAAAATTATTAGACTACCTATAATAACAAGGCCTGCCAATAATGCGGCATATTTAAAGTAGGCTGGTCTCTTTGAGGTTATTGTGGGAGCTTTTGCTTCAGCTCTCTTTTTCTCAATCTCAGAAAGTTTATTTCTGAGTGTCATAACATCTTTCTTTTTTAGAATCTCATCAGTTTGTTTCCTGAGACTGACTTCGTGCCTTAGATTTTCATTAGCTTCCAGTTCTTTCAGGAACCATTGTTTTTCTGTATCGCTCATCTCTCCAGCAATAAACCGTTCGATGTAATATGAAAAATCAATTGTTTTCATAGAAATTAAATATTATTTCATTTTTAATAATTCTAACTATTAAAAGAATTAAGTTAAGTCATCGTATTAAACGATTACAAACTAATCTTTGTAAACATACACTTTTATAAGTAGCATGCTTTATAGTTCCATACTGGCCGTTAAATTATATATTCTGCTCTTTCCTGTATTAATAAACTTCTAAAAAATAGTTTTGAGTATATTTTGTTCACATAAAAACAAGAGCAGGTTTGTTCAGATAATAATTGGAGGTCCCTGTGGCTTTACAACAGGATCATTGTCTCCGCCATGAATGCAAATCATTTCTTCATTCGAAAGTAAAAACTCACTCCACATGTCAGTAACACAAATCGTCTTCAGTTTTTTCATGGTTCTTTATTTAGTCAGTTATATTTCAAATTACGTCTCAACATACATACATGTCGCCTGACCCCTTTTTGTGACACGAAAAAATCGCTTAT
>Ga0302271_10000759_pt1 | contig 31649 bp, 7 predicted proteins | sample III_Bog_N1_1_FD_198767 | JGI IMG/M metagenome (GOLD analysis project Ga0302271, IMG submission 198767) | Peat permafrost microbial communities from Stordalen Mire near Abisko, Sweden - III_Bog_N1_1 | ecosystem: Environmental > Terrestrial > Soil > Wetlands > Peat | place: Sweden: Abisko... | reverse complement strand
CCCCCCCCCAATACTGATTCAAATAAGCCATAGACAATGTTCTTAAATGCATTTATTTCCACCTCTAACTAATATGCCTACCCCATCAAAAATAAACGTATACAGTGAGTGAACTTCGCTTATCACGTTTATCTAACAATCTCAGTAAACATTTACTGCAGATTAACAGTGCTGAAGCTATTAGGAAAACAAGATAAAAACACGAACGCATCAATGGTGGTAAACTTAAAAAGGTGAAAATCTATCAAGTTTGAATATAAATAAAAAAACCTAAAACCACTCTTAGATTGTGCGTGAAACTGCTGGAAAAAATTAATCTGTCTTCTTTGGAGATCTCTCTCAAATTCGAATAAATGGATACTTGATGGTATCAAAGAGAGTTAAAAACAGTGGATGATATTTTAATCAAACGGATATTAGTTTATTAGAGTGATTAAGGAAAGGAGAAAGAAGAAGATGGTTTAAAATATCATACAAATGAACAATTAATTTGAAAACTAATTATTTTTGGAATTATTTATTATTTGATCTTAATAATTATGTTTGGGGAAAATAAGAGAGAAATCGGAGCCTTAAAAAAACTCTATTGCTTCAGAGGAAATTTTAAATACTGAAATTAAGACTAATTGAATTTATGGTTGTTCTCCTTTGAGAGAGTTTAAGGAACTTTATTTTTGAAAGGAAAAATGATTCTAAAACAGAGAGAAAATGTAGAATCTTAGCATTGCTCAAGTTCCTTTTAAAATAGAGAATAATGATTAATTGATCTATTCTTAATTTGTGTTGACTAGTTGGCCAGCAAATTATTTCTAATCAAAAGCTCGCATGAAAAAGGAAGAATTCTCTTTTTTAATTTGATAAGAGAGATAAATAAGAAAACAATAATTATTAAATTAAAAGGCTAATACCTGATTCTGAGCTCGCTTTGTGTCTCTAGTTCTCTAAGAAGCAATGTCCTCATTTTGGTATCGAGATTATTAAGTAAGTTACATAATTTCATCTAATATGAGAGTGTTTGATTATTAAAATAGCTTATTTCAGCAAAACAAAACTCCTCGCAGTTTTTTTTTGTTTAGTCTGACATGAACATTTCTTGATTTTTCTAACAAACAGGGGAGGCTTGACCAATATTTTTATCCTTCTACTTAAGAAAAAGTAACATATACAGCTTCAACCAATAAGGATCTCAGGTAATACAATAAACTATCATTCTATCAAACATTAAATGATTATTTTCATGGATTAGGGGTTCCACTAACACTAAGGATCATAAACAGCAGAAACAACAAGAGGTTTTAACTGACTCAAAGCTCAAAAAGACTAAATAAATTGCTGAGGAAGCGAAAAGTTAGGTTGCTTAGTTCTCAGAAAATAATCCATCAAAAAGGAAAAAATACTTTAACTAGTAAGAAAAGTACAATGAAACTGACTAAAGTGTATCTTTTTAAATAAATAACAGGAAAGATAACATTGAAAATTTAATTAAGTAGAATGCGTCAAACACTTCTTAAGGAAAGGAATAGGATATATCACAGACACTCTCTTAACAGAAAGCTGTACCAAATCAATGATCTTTTGTATTTCAACTTTTCTTATATGTCTAACACCAGACAACTAGTTTATGGAGTTTTTTGCAATAATCTTCTCAACACTAAATCATTTCTTTTTGTTTTGAAAAGGACGAAGCATACAAGTAATCTGTTCACAAGGAAGTTTATGAAGCAGCTTATAAACTAATTAAAATGAATATAAGAGAAAGGTGATTTTCTTTACTGAAAAATAAACACTCTTGTTTTTAATAATTTTTCACTTGCAGAAAGGAGTCTGAATAGAGATTGCTCAAGAAATGGGAGAATTCAGATAATAATTATCATATTATTGAGTTTTAATGGTTTCAATAATATTAAATGTGGCTCAATAATCCAAAAGATCTTAAGGATTTTTGGTATCCTGTGCAAAACTTCTTGCTGCTCTAGAATGGGGTTTTAAAACCTAAGTTAAAGAAGGATAAGGATTACAAATAAGTCAGCACTAAAGTATACTTTCTTATGAAGCTGCTTTACAGAACAAATTAAGATATTCCTTTGTGGATGATAGTTCCTAACACACCTTCTACTTCTCTTGTAGAAGGCTATTAAGCTAGTGTGAAAGATGAGAAATAAACATAATATGAAAAGTCAAAAGAAAATGAATAAATAAATTCTTAGGTTTAACAAGAGCTGACTAAAATAAACTAATCTTCTTCATAAAAGGAACAAGAACTGATAGATTAGAAGACCTCTTTGGAAAAAAGAAATAATCCTCAAAATTCTATCTAGCAAAATGTTTCTCCAAAAGATACTGTTTAAACTTAAAACCCAAAAGTGCTGCTAACTTACCCTTCAAAATCTGAAATCTAAAGAAAACCTCCAGTGTATGGTCTATCTAATAGTTATTTTTTCTGCTATCTCAATGCTACTGTTTAGTGTTTGCTTTCGGTGCCTGAGTTCAGTGGGTATTTCTATTACCTACCCTAAAAATCAAATGATAAATCTAAGAAATTTGTACTTCTTTTCTCTGAATTAGTCAAGCTTTACTGTGATTCAAAAATACAGGTAGTCGATTTGATCAATCTTAAGAGAGCCATTGGCAACCAATTCCCCCATCATAAACAGCATGATGCATAAGAATTCCTCAGATATGTAACTTTTTTTATTACTTTTGAAAGGTTTTTTGTTTCACAACTATTTGCTTTGTTTTTTTCTTCTAATTTTAAACAAAACAGCTTCTCAGTGGGATTTAGGACGAATTGAACCCTCAAATCGAGCTGAGAGACTCTTCTGAATTCAAAAACGCAGAAGAAGCATACGCTTACTAACTCCAAACCTAAACTAGCATAGTCGATAAGATATATGCTGGGTAATTAATGAATAATGTCTACTGCTATAACTGCAGAGTCAATGCAACTACCTACGATCTATTCTATGATCTTTCACTCACAGTGGTGGAAGGTTTCCAAACCTAGACAATCGATGATTGCTTGAATCGATTTTTTCGAGATGAAGAGATTTCAGCTGAATATTTCTGCTCCAAATGTCGTAAGTTTTCGAGAGCGAAAAAGTAAATCAAGATCTCAAAGACTCCTTATATCCTGTCGATGCATCTAAAGCGGTTCAAAGGGTTTCAGATGAAATTCAAACTGTTAGATAAAGTGACATTTCCTCTTAATAATCTGTCCCTATAAAAGTAAGCATCATGCAATACTTTTATTTTTGTCAAGAACATTTTCAAACTTAAATTATGATTTCATTTTTGCATTGAAAGTTACTTGGGCAGTTCAACTTGCGGTGCAGCTAGATATAAATTGATCGCAATGATAGTACATACAGGAACTTTGGATTCTGGCCACTATTATGCCTATGTGTGCAGAGAATCATAGGTAAAAATACTTACTGTTTTGTTGGTTAGATTTTTGTTTGTTTTAATCAAATCTTGTCCTTTTTTAGTGGTTTATCTGTAACGATAGCATGGCTTAGATAGTATAAGAGAATCAAGTCTTAAACTCTGAAGCTTATATGCTATTCTATCAAAGAATAGATGATTATTGATACAGTAGAACCTCCTTCTTCTGAATATGTAAAACTCAAGATCTTCTGAGTAGCACTACCCGATAAAAAGAACTTATCAATTATTACATTGCATTATTTTATCATATTCTTCCTTGTTTTTTTTGAAAATTCTTCAATCGCTTTCTTTAAACTTTACAATACAAAATGATCAATACGCAAATATCTTTCCCCTTCTCTCTCCCTCTCGTTTCTCTGATTTCTTAAAAGGTATTACCTTTTTTAAAATAGATAATCATATTAATCTTTTACCTTCAAGCACACAAACACCCTATTGATATTTATTATTTTATTCATGAGTTATTAATTTGTTGAGTAGCACAGTCTCACACTTTGATCTACTAATAAAAGACTAAAACTAGATTATTATTTACTATTTTTGACAATCCATTTTTTTTTGTAGCAAATTTAATAAAATCATCCAAACAGGGATGATCTTCTGGGTTAATCAAGGGTGATGTATTCCAAATTGCTTGTTTATAGACTAGCAAGCCATCTTTGTTGTATGGAATAATTTTACAAAGGCTTCATCAAAGATATGAATTATTTATTCTACTTTTAATAATGAAAAAACAATTAATAGAAATAGTTGTAATTGTATTCTTATTAATGATTGATCTTTATGTGGGGAAGTGAGAAAAGATTCAAACAAAGAGAATTAATAAATTGATAAAACTTTGAAAAAAATCAATATCTGCAAAATCTTTAGAAAAAAGAAATGGACACCTCAAATTAAAGTAACCATTTGCTAGAACAAAGTACCAACATCGAAAAGGTTATTTAGTAGAAATGTGCAAAACACCCAGAAAATAATACAGATCTTCTGTATCTCCAATCCAAAGTCTAAAACGCCAAAATTTGCATTAGTTGCGTGAAAGATGATCATATCCTTCCCAATAATTACCTGCAGATTAAGAATGTACTTTTAGCATCATGGGATAGTGATTTATTCACTTATCCAATCCTTAACCGCTCTCAACTCAAGCTCCGCTAAGCGATAAAAGAAAATCCTGCTATCTTGAATTCTGATAAACAATAAATTGAAGATTTCTACGCAATAATCACGAAATAGATCAATGATTAGATTGAAAAAAGCAAACAAAGTTAAAAACTAAAAATAATTTAGTTTGAAGAAATATAACAACGTTATCTTGCATGCTGGCAGCAGATCGTTGATATTGATACCCTAAAGCGGATCCTCTAATCAGATAATAATGAAGCAGAATTAGCAGAATTTATAAATAATCATATTACAAATTCAGAGAATAACACCCTAAAAATCAAATAGATCTATGAAGAATTCTAAGTTATGAAAAAGAAATTTTCATCTGATCAACCTAACAACATGAGAGACCTGATTAATGTTCTTCTCAAAGGGATCAATTTCTTTGAAGGCACTGATAAATCTCCTTTGCCTAATGATGAAGTAAAAAGAGATACTCTTAAAATTTTCAGAATTTGATTTGCAATTTATGAGATAGTAATCTTTTTTATTCAAAAATCTTAGAGTAAATAATACAGATATGAGCTTGTGAAGAAATAATACGAGGTAGATCAGCTTCAGGTGTAGCTAAACGATCGTAACACTTAGATCAAGGAAAATCAGATAAATTTACAAGAGGAGTGGTCGAAAATTAGATAATTGCAACACTAAAATAAAGATCTGTCAAAGAAAATCTCTGATTCAAGAATCAAAGTATTAAAATTATTAAATCTTATGATTTCTTTGATTTTATTAACTTTTTTCGTTGAAGAAAAAAAGTTGTTTCAATTTCTGGGGTAAAAAGAACAGAGTAGATAAATATTTTCAACCTTAGGACAACCAACAGTCTAATAACGTAAATATAATAATTATCATCTATACTTGTATTTCTTAAGTGCTTAGGGATGATAAATTTGGGATAGATTTGAAAAAAAGCTATTTTTTAGTTAAGTAAACTAATCAAGAAGTGCATATTAATTGCCGACTGTATATTTTCTAAAAATGTTATGACTTAAACTCTTGTGTTATTATTGCTAATTTTATTGTCTGATTCAATTATTAGAGTGATGAATACAAGAATGAGCTTCAAAAAAAAATAAAAGATTTGGAAGATTAATACAGTTAGATTAACCAATCTCAGCAGCTGCTTTTTGAAGAAAAAATAAGAATCTTGCAGGAAAGACATTCATAGGAAATCATCAGCGTAAAAAAGGACAAATATGATCTCAAGTAAGACATAATTGGTCAATAATAAGAAATCTCTGGCTTGAAGCAAGAAAACTAGGCCTTGAAGAGTGAGAATTCGAATCTCAAGCAAAGTATAAGTGGTTAATAATAAGAAACCTCTAATCTCAAAGTAACATTTTTAAGTTTTTCTATTCTTTGATTCTAGTAACTTTTTAGGGGGATTACAATTTAAATTTTAACCCAAAACTGAAATGCATTTCTTAAATATTTTTTGGAAATTATTTTGAGAAAAAAAGAGAAAAACAGAAGTTTTTGTTGAATAAATCATTTAGAAACCCACATTTAAACTGAATTGAAAGCAAATACTTTAGCAGATTTTAGAAAAATCTTTTTAAAATGCAAAGGGTAATACAGTCATTTTAATATTGTTAGTGGTTAACAGGAGAGAAATTAAAGGTAGAAAGAAAATTCTTTTGTTTATGAAAAGATATTAAATACTGAAACTAATACTAATTGGGTTTATGGCTGTTCCCTTTGAGAAAGTTTAAGGAAATAGTTTTGAAAGGAAATATGCAACTAAATAAGAAAGAAAGTGTCGAATTTTAACATTGAAAAAATGCTCCATCATTTTCCACTTGAAAGCTAACTGGCTGTTTTTCTTTATCATAAATAGAGAATAATGATTTCAATCTATTCTTAATTTGGGTTGACTGATTCATTGACCAACGAATTATTTCGAATCAAAGCCTGGTTTGAAAAGGGCGGAATTCTCTTTTTAATTTTCATTAAGAGGTAAATAATAAAAAAACTGCTTCCTAAATCAGTGTCTCTTTTTGTCTCTTATTTTCAAAGAAGAAATGGCTTAAATAATGATAAATATTTTTTGTAGGTAAAATTTATGATTAAAAATGAAACTATTTGATAAATTCAAACGTTTTTACCAGCAAACCAAGCTTCTTCAACACTTTATTTTCAGGCTAACTTTGTTCTTTGACTATTTTCCTTACAAATAGGATGTTTAATTCCATTACACATACCTCGAGAGCTATGGAGAGGCATCAGAAGCAATTCCAGCCAACTAAAAAATTCTCACGTAAAGGCAAAAACTACTCTTTAATTTAAAATTAATGATTATCTTTTGAAATAGATGGTCTAGGAGGGAAATCTAAGACGATAAACAATTAGAACAAAAAGATAATTTAATTGACATAAAAAGGACTGAAATTATTCCTAATGAAGGGATACCATCAAAAATGTAAAATTTCTTTAACGAGTAAAAAAATTACAAGGAATACTGACCAAGATATTTCTTCATAAATAAATAGCAGGAATGATAGCAATAAAAATTAAAATAAGTAGCATAATTCAGGCACTTCTTAAGGAAGAGAACATAACATATCACAGATACCTTCTTAAAAGGAAGCTGTACCAAATCAATGATCCTTTGTTTTTCAATTTTTCTTATTTTTTGGAGTTTGCTTGTAATAACTTTCTCAACATTAAATCGTTCTTTTTTGTATAAAAAGGATGAAGCATACAAGTAATCTGTTCAACAGGAAGTTCAGGAGGCAGCTTAAAAACTAGGAAAAATGAATATGAAAGAAAGGTGATTTACTTTAAAGACAATAAAACATTATTGCTAATAATACTTTTCATCTGCAGTAAGGAGTATGAGAAGAGATTGCTTAAAGAATGGGAGAATTCCGATAAGAATTATCATTTAATAGAGTATCAATGGACAAAAAAATATTTAAATTGGCTCTGGGATACAAAAGATTATAGTAATTTTAGGTTACCTGTGCCAAACTCCAAGTTGTTTAAAAACAATATCCTGATATCTGGCTTGTTGAAGGATAAGGATTATTAATTAGTTAGCACTAAAGTTTACTTACTGATGAAACAGCTTTACGAAGGAGGCCCAGATATTCCTTTGTGGAGCTTAAATAATGCACCCACAAACTCTCAAATTCCACGCGAACAATAAAAACTTCCTCTTTCTACTGTTCTTCCTCAAAATACAGAACTAAAAACTTTAGAAAAACTAGTACTTCCAGTGAAAGGTCTTGCTAACAGTTAGTTTTTTTGCTATCTCAACGCTACTGTTTAGTGTCTTCTTTCTGTACCTGAGTTCAATGCTTATTTCTATCACAAAATCTACAAATTAAAAGGAAATAATAATGATCCAACAAAAAAACCTAAAAATTTTGTTCTTATTTTCTCTGATTTAGTCAAACTTTACTATGAGTCCAATTCTCCTTTTATCGACTTATCTCTCCTTTAGAAAGCTGTCAGCAAGCTATTTGTCCCTCAAGAGTAGCATGATGCATAAGAATTTCTCAGATATGTAACTTTTATTGTAGATATGAAAGGCTTTTTTACACAAATATTTTTTTTTGGTCTAATTCTAAATACTAAGCTTCTCAGTGAGATTTAGGACGAATTAAACTCAAGAATTCAGCTGAAAAACTTTTCTGACTTCAAAAGCGCACAAGAAGCTTACAATTACTTTCTCAAAACCTAAACTAGCATTGTCGATAAGTTATATGCTGGCTAATTAGTGAACACTATCATCTGCTTGAAATGCAAAGATGATGGCCCTACATTCGATCCTTTTTTTGATCTTTCTTTGGGGGTGATGGCAGGCCTCTAGTATCAGACAATTTATGAATCTATGGATCGATATTTTCAAGATGAAGATATTTCCAACGAATATTACTGCTCTAAATGTCGCTAGTTTTCGAAGGCTAAAAAGCAAGCCTACATCGCAAAGACTCCTAAGATCCTGGCAATACATATCAAAAGGTTCAAAACTTATGCAACGAAAAGGAAACTTCTTGAATTTGTGTACTTTCCTCTTAAGAATCTGTCACTTTAACAGTAATAATAAAACAATTTTATTGATTCTAAGTGACACCTTTTTGGTTTATTATTGATTGGTCATAAAGGTATATACGAGGTAATAATTGTGGTGCAGCTAGCTATAATTTGATAGCAATGATAGTGCATTCGGGCACTCAGGATTTTGGTCACTATTTTGCCTTTGTGCGCAGAGATTCAAAGGTTAACATACTTATTTTTTGTTTGCTTTTGTTTTAATGAAATCTTGCATTTTTTAGTGGTTTATCTGTAACGACAGCACGTCCTATGAAGTTTCAGAGTAAAGAGTTATGGAATAGGAGGCTTATATGTTATTCTATCAAAGGATAGATGAAGAGTTGGAAAACAAGCAAGTTTAAGCTCAGATCGAGCTCAACCCACAAAAGACAATAACCAATAATTGATCCCATGAAATAAATGACTATCAATATCACTTTCATTTTAATATCATTTTTATGTTGTTGCTTGAAACTTCATAATTCTTCGGTAATTTTCCAGATGTTAAGTATTCTTCAATAACTTCTACTACTTTTTTCTTCTCTTTCTCTCTTTCCAGATTATTTTCAAGCAGCTCTACATACTACACATACAAATATACAACAATCCAGGTTTATTAAAGTCCTTCTTTATTTATTTGGTTATTATTCTTAATCTTGCTAGGTGGTGTTGTTGTTGTAATTGTTAAGGTTAGTGAATTTCTTGGAATTATTATTGCTATGAGGCGCTCCCAGAAACAGTGAGTATGAATCACTCACCTCATTAAAGGTTTTCAGGAAAGGCTGGCGAAATGAGAGTGAGGTCAGGGCTTCTCTGCTCAAGACTAACAAAGATAATCAGCAATTGCAACTACCCTTTTCAAATAAGGAGCATCTCCTGTTCGAGTTACCACGAGGAGACACCAGCGAGCTGTGTTCTAGTGTCGAAGTATTTAAACTCCCTCTTTCTAGTTGAGAATTGCTTATTAATGAGATCTACCAGCCTACTTTTTTTAAGACTGTTAAGTAACAGTTATTCAATTGTAACAAAAGTAATTGTGTTTTTTTTCTCTGGATTTTTCAGCTTCACAAAAACAGAAATTTCTCATATCTTCAATAAAGACCAAATAGAAGACCACAGAAGAAATCTGTAAAAAGACATATAATGAGGAAAATCGTTTTTATATTAATATTTCAAAAATTATTAAAAATTAACATGATAAATGAAGGTATTTAAGTGTGGAAAACTCAAAACAAAGGATTTTGGATAAATTAGCTTGTTATTCGCAGATTTTTTGCATTATTTTCATTTGATTAATAAAGTATTATTTCAAAAAGAAAGATTATTTGGTCACTAAGAAAATACACATTCACATACATCCTCTTGCTTTCTTTTGGATTATTCTCAGAATTTTAAAGGTATAATTCTTCATTCAGATACATCTTTTTTGATACTAGGCATATTTTTAAGCCACAAGAGATAGTATGCGCTGAGCTTAGATTCCTCCGAAAGAAGATTAGCTTGATATTTATGCCATTAGATGTATTTTAATAGTCCAATTAGCTGATTAAATCTAAAGATATGTTAATTTTGAAAACCATATTTTAAGATTCACTCAGCTTTTATTGATCGATACGTTTTGCTTAGGAAAGCTTCCCTAGCAAGGAGAGGCACAAGTTCTTCAAGTTGTCTGGTTGATTTGAAGGTTTAAAGTTTAACCTAGCTTTTTAAACAAATTTTGATTTCATCTTCTACTATTCTTTTGATGTTCTTGTGATTGATCAGACATTCTTTTATGGGGATCTAAAAAAAGGTAGGAAAATGTTAATATTTGATAAGTCTAATTTGTATTGATGAAAAGGAAAGAGATTGAAAAAATAAGACTGCTAAATCAAAAACTACATAAAACTTCTTCACCTTTTGTCTAAGAATTATCTTTTATAAAAAACTATCTTAAAGCAATATTATATTTGTATGCATTATTTTTTCCTGATTAATGAGCTTTTCCCAAAATAATTCCAATTGTATTCTTATTAATGATTGATCTTAACGTAGGGAAGCGAAAGCAGATTCAAACAAAGAGAATTAATAAATTGATAAAAAATTGGGAAAACTCAACATCTACAAAAGCTTTATACAAGAAATGAAAGTAATAAATCAAAGTAATCCTTTGCTAGAACAAAATACGAACATCGAAAAGGCTACTTAGTAGAAATGTGTAAAACACCCCCTAAACAATGCAGACCTTCTGTATCTTCAATCCAATGCATAAAATGCCAAAATTTGTATTAGTTGCGTATAATTGGATAATATCCCTCCCACTAAATACTTGCAGATTAAGAATGTACTTTTAGCATCATGGGATAGTGATTTATTCACTTATCCTGTCCTTAACCGCTCTCAACTCTAGCTCCGCAAAGCGATAAAAGAAAATCCTGCTATCTTGAATTCTGATAAACAATAAATTGATGATTTCTACGCAGAACTCACGAACTAGATCCATGATTAGATTTAACAAAACTAAACAGAATTTAAGCTAAAAATAACACAGTTTGAAGATATCTAATAACGTTATCTTGCATGCTGGTAGCAAATCGTTGATATTGATACCTTAAAGCGGATCCTCTAATCAGATAATAATGAAGCAAAATTAGTTGAATTTATAAATAATCATATTACAAATTCAGAGAATAACACCCTAAAAATCGAATAGATCTATGATGAATTCTAAGATATGAAAAAGTAATTTTCAGCCGAATAACCCAACAACGTGAGAAGCTTGATTAATGTTCTTCTCAAAGGAATCCATTTCTTTGAAGGCACTGATAAATCTCTTTTACCTAATGACGAAGTAAAAAGAGATCATCTTTAAATTTTCAGAATTTGCTTTGCAACTTGTGAGATAGTAATCCTTTTTTATTCCAAATTGTTAGAGTAAATAATACAGATATGAGCTTGTGAAGAAATAATACGAGGTGGATCAGCTCCAGGTGTAACTGAATGATTATAAAACTTAGATCAAGGAAAATCAGAAAACTTTACAAGAGGAGAGGTCGAAAAATAGATAATTGCTAGACTAACATAGAATTATGTCAAAGAAAATCTCTGATCAAAGTGATCAAATAATCAAAGTATTAATAAGATTATTAAATTTTAGGATTTCTTTGATTTTATTAACTTTTTTAGTTGAAGAAAAAAAGCTGTTTTAATTTCTGGAGTAAAAAGAACAGAGAAGATAAATATTCTCAACCTTAGGACAACCAACTGTTTAATAACGTAAATAAAATAATTTTTCTAATAATTATCATCCAAGCTTGTATTTCTTTAGTGTTTTGGGATGATACTTCTGGGATAAATATTAAAAAAAAATTAATGTTAAGTAAACTAATCAGAAGTGCATAATAAATAGGGATGCTAGTAAATACAATGGTAGGGTTTTAAAAAATAATTAAATTAAATTCAAAGAAAAATACATTAATCTCATATTGTTAATTAGTGAGAAAACTCTAAAAAATAGATTGGTTTTTGCATAAAGATCTAATAAAAGACTTTTAACTTTTATGAGCATTTTTATTATTGCTACCATAGTAGAAAAGTTAGTTTTCAGATTGAAAATATCAAGACTTTTTTGTTGGGTATCTTTTCCTCATTCCATTATCAATAAAACGCTTGCAACTCTTGCTATCCTAAAAATGTTATGACTTAAACTCTTGTTGTTATTATTGCTAATGTTATTGTCTGATTCAATTATTAGAGTGATGAATACAAGAATGAGCTTCAAAGAAAAATAAAAGATTTAGAAGATTTATAAAGTTAGATTAACTAATCTCAGCAACTAATTTTTGAAGAAAAAATGAGAATCTTACTGGAAAGACATTCATCGGAAATCATCAGCATAAAAAAGGACAATTCTGATCTCAAGTAAGACACAATTGGTCAATAATAAGAAATCTCTGGCTTAAAGCAAGAAAACTAGGCCTTGAAGAATGAGAACTCTAATATCAAGCAAAGCATAACTGGCAAATAAGAAGAAATCTCGGGTCTGAAGCGAGAAAATTAGGCCTTGAAGAATGAGAACTCTAATATCAAGCAAAGCATAATTGGTCAATAAGAAGAAATCTCGGGCCTGAAGCGAGAAAACTAGGCCTTGAAGAATGAGAACTCTAATATCAAGCAAAGCACAACTGGTCAATAAGAAGAAATCTCGGGCCTGAAGAGAGAAAACTAAGCCTTGAAGAATGAGAACTCTCTAATCAATCTCAAAGTAACATTTTTGAGTTTTTCAATTATTTGATTCTAGTAACTTTTTAGGGGATTACAATTCAAATATTAATCCAAAACTGAAATGCATTTTTTAAATATTTTATGGAAATTATTTTGAGAAAAAATTAGAAAAACAGAAATTTTTATTGAATAAATCTATTAGAAACCCAAATTTAAACTGGAATTGAAGCAAATATTTAAGCAGATTTTAAAAAATATTTTAAATGCAAAGGGTATTAAACATTAACAATAAAAAAGTATTGAATTAAATTGTTAAGCTTAATCTCAAAAAATAAATGGTAAAATCTGAATTGCTCCCAAATATCAGCTTAACAAAACTCCTCACAGTTTATTGTTTAGTCTGGCATTATCATTTCTTGATTTTTCTAACAAACAGAGAAGTTATCCCAATTACATATATCCCTCTGCTTAAGGAAAAGTCTAATAAATAGCTTCGGCAAATAAGGATCTCAGGTAATACAATAAACTACTATTCTATCAAACATTTAATAGTTATTTTCATGGATTAGGGGTGCCACTAAGATTCTTAAATAGCAGCAACAACAAGACATTTTAACTGCCTCAAAGTTCAAAAAGACTAAATAAATTGCCGAAGAAGAGAAAATTTAGGTTGCTCACTTCTTAGAAAATAACTCATCAAAAAGAAAAAAGTACTTTAATTAGTAAGAAAAGTACAATCAAACTGAAGAAAGAGAATCTCCTTAAATAAGTAGCAGGAATGATAGCAATTACAATTAAATTAAGTAGCTTACTTCAAACACTTTTCAGGGAAATCAACAGACCACATAGTCCACACTCTCTTAAAATGAAGCTGTACCAAATCAATGATCCTTTGTTTTTCAATTTTTCTTATTTTATGATGTCCCACACAAGCCAACTAATTTATTTAGTTAATAGAGTTTGCTTGCAATAATCTTCTTGACATTAAATCATTTCTTTTTGTTTTTTAGGACGAAGCATACAAGTAATCTGATCAAAAGGAAGTTTATGAAGCAGCTTAAAAATTAATTAAAATCAAATTCAGAGAATCAAAGATATGAATTATTTGTTCTACCTTTAACAATGACACAGTCTTGAAAGAGAGATGATTAATTATTATTAAGAATTTTTTGACAAATCTTCTTGTTTCCTTATTATTTTCTTAACTCACTATTGATCCTGTCTAAAGAGTATCTTTTGACACGCTTGGTGTAATGATTATCGTAACAAAAAATCAAATGATTTTTCTGATTAAGAATTAAAAAAACAAATAAACAAGATTGGATCTCTTTTGAGGTTGGAAGGTTCTATACTACACCAAACGGAATTCTATGTTAAGGCAAAGGACAATCAAATAGCTTACTTGCAGACACTATCAGGTCATAAAAAGCATGTCTCTTTTGTTGAGTAGATCATCACTTGACTACGAATGCTACAAATAAATATAAAATAAGAGCCTTTATTGGGTGAGCGCTGCAAGAAATGGTTCATCAAACCAAAATAATTATTACAATAAAGACATATCTGGAATTGAAGATGTTAGAGATAGTAAAACCAGTAGTGGTAATGGCAGCAAATCATAGGATGAAACAAAGATGAATGGAAGTCTTCACGGAGATCAAGCCATGTAAAGAAATGAAAATACTTAAATTTATGGAAGATAATTATCATAATATTATTATTCATTCTGAAGAAGGGCTCTACTCTTTTTTATTTAACCATCATCATCAGCTGTTTTACTTGTTTGTTTTAAGTCAAGCAGCAGAAACCTTGCTAGGACAATTAGAATCTTGCTCTAGCTTTGAAGAAATACTGAAGTTCTTCACTCTTCATGCGAAATAATTCGATTTACATGTGAAAGTTCGATTTCTTTGCATCTTAGATGAAAAGCTTGTTACATAAAGCAAGACTTCCATAGACAAGTTGACATCTGATACACAATTTCAATAGATCTTGCAAGATGTCCTTCAACAAAGGAACACACTCAACGAAGAATGTAAGGAGGAAAAAAGAGATCATTTTTTAGTTTGTTTTGTTTTACTTTGAAATTATCTAGAACGAGTTAGCGTGCTCAGTCTATCCTGGCGTTGCAACATAAGCACCAAAGAACTTCTAGCAGAGGCAGAGGAAAGCATCCAGCAGAACAAATACAAGGTTCCAAGCATAATTCGGTTAATCAGCAGATTCGAATAGCTGCACTACACCAGCCCCGCAACAATTCAATTTTTGCTACAACAAATCACTGAGTTTAACTACAAGCTGAATGCACAGCAATCATAGATACTGCTGTATGTGTTAGCTGCGAAACGATTTAGGTTTTTAGCTCTTACAAAAAATGATGTTAAATTAGCTTATGAATGCATCAAAATTCTTCAGCCTCTTGTAACTTCATTATCGAACACTCATAATGCGAGGATATTCTACCATCTGTTAGTCTTGTAACTCCATTTGCATGATGAGAACTGTATCCCTCCAGAGATTTTAATTTAATTATGTAAATCTGTTTAGATGAAATCTCTGCCAGCACAAGAATTGCTGCTGCTTTCGAAAGTTCACAGTCGATTGCCTGTGAATTTTCCAGTAGATTTCGTAGATGGGTTATGCTAGCGGATTATCACTGAAACCTAGCAGACACCTACGATATCTCTGCCGTTTTTTGTGCAGATTCTGGCTTCGATTTTAAATATCAATACTAATGCATTCTCTACAAATCAAAGAGCATAAATCAAGGAGTATTTAGAGCTATTAATCAAACAAGCATCACTTAAACCATCCAATGATGTATCCGTTTTGGATCAAATCATCTAACTTCTCAAGGATTATCCAAGTAAAACGAACCATTTATGTTTTTTAGAACTTTTTAATAGACTACAAATATGATGTATCAAATTGCTTTGATTTATTAAATTGATTACTTCTTTGTATAATAAAGTGTTGAGAAGCGGCCAGTTGAATAATTCTCTTAAGGAACTCAGCAAAGGAAAGGGTCAAACGAGCTTTTTATCTCTAATAGAATATTTGATTTTCATCAACGAAGATGTTAGCAGTTATCTCTAAGATCTGAAATCTTTAGGACACGATAATCAAGCCTTCCGATATTATCTGATTTTCAAGACTATTTCCTACAAAGACCCTGCGTTTATCACATAATTAGAAACAAAAATGAAAGATCAAATTAAATGTGATTTAAAAGGTGCATTATAAAATTTCTTAAGTTCAAACTTAGTGAATTTCGAAGGTGATTCGAATTCATCCGAAGAAAGCGATCAAGGTAATCATAAAAATAGCAAGAATTCGAATATTGAGAACAAACAAATCGAATGGAAAAAAGCAATCGAGAAACTTTCCATGAATCTGACCTTAGCCATGCAAGAAAAACCAGCTATGAAGGAACTATGGATGTGGAGAGGTATGCTTAAGCTGAATTCGTAAAAGACTGCTAGAACAATTTGGCTTAATTACCTCACCATTGAGCAGAAACAAAATATACTTCTGCCAAACAGCACCGAAGCCACGAAAATCCTCTAAGCCCTCTCAAGTGTGGATTAATTTGGTGTGAACGAATTCATAACGTTAAACTATCTAGCCCATTCCCATTTGCTTTCATTGCAAACCCTGTTGACTTTCGCTGTGGATACACCTGGAATGTTTAACAGTAACAGCAGTAGTAATATCCATAAATATGCTAATTTAATAAGGACATTGCTGAAAACGTTCAGTAACTCCCTAAGCTTTTTTAATGATAAATCATCTTAACCAATCTAGTAATCTTTCAAGTTTAGCCATCCCAATAAAGCCCAAAATGCTAATATCAATTCTCCTTATGATAATCTGGATTTTAAAAAGAAATCGCTTCCTCCTTTGATATTGTTTTATTCTCTGTTCTACTAGCTTTCTTCAAAGCGATTCACGTAGTAAGTGCTCATTAGCTTATTGAGGTAGGCATTTGTTGCACATTCTGCTGATTTCAAGCACCAAAACAAAGCTGCAATCATCAACTCAGCGATTGTATTGATAAAATACGATTAATTTCCGGAAGACATGCTGATAAACTTCTATTTAGTTTACCATCAAGAAGTCAAGAAGTTAGACGATTAAGCTACTTTCCTCTCAGCTGCTCATTAGTAATTGTATTACACCAAAAAAGCTACCAAAAACTAGAGAGAATTTCTTGAGTAAAGTGCCTAGAAGATATTTGGTAGATCCCAATAAATCCTTTGCGCCAGCGAATCTTCATTAAACGATTAAATCTTGGGACTGAAAATCTTCTTTTCGTTTTCTCTCTCTGTAAGGCATTCTTTGGAGGGTTATTCATAACTAAATCAATAATTAAAATGGATGGGCAAGGGTTGGTTTTACATATTTTTTAAAATATTGTTTGCTTATGATTATCTGTTTACTTTGATTTTTATTGGTTAGGTTACAAAGATCCACGCATATAAATTCCAAGATTACTTTTAGCAAGCAGAAAGTACTCTAGAATCTATTCAAAACTAGATTAAACCTGAATAATTCCTCGAATTAATAAACTCATTTCATTTATCAGATTATTCAATCCATCAAGAATATTATAAAAGACTATTGTAGCCATTAATGAAGTTTTTCTTCAAGAATATTGATTCCTTTCATTCAAATGAAGTCATCGGGTTACTCAAAAAGTAACTTAAAATAACATGTTCACAGAATAATCCTTTGCTAATGTTGTTGTTTTGCTCCTTTGCAAATTCTTCTTAATTTTTTCTTTTTATTGTTAATTCTCTCTCTCTCTAAGATTCGCTGATTGGAAATGTCTCTAAATGGATTTAATCAACGGAGTAATATCTTTTTCCTCCAAAAACTTTGAATTCTTTACCTTCGAAGAAATGGTGGATCTCATGTGTTCTTTTTGCGAATTGAAAATCATCCATGCTGAATTATTCACTAGCATTTTCGAGTGCATCTTAAAAAACCCATCAGTTTATCGTGGTTACTCTCATAAAATAACTCAAGGATTATTCTCAGTTGGGTTCTAATCGTAATAATCAGCTGATGCTCTCTTGGCAATCGCTAAAAGTGATTCGGTCAATTTCATCACAGACATCAAAGAACTCTATTTATATTTATCTTATTTTCTATCATTTAGCGATATCCCGATGAACCACATTAAGGAAATATATTCCCTTTATTAAAAAGGATAGCAACATATTAGCAAATCTAACACATAATTCAGTCGAAATGTTGGATAATAGTCTAGCAGATAAAAAGGCAAGCCACATATGTATCATTTTATTGTAGAAAGATTGATGTAGGAGCTGCTTCCAAATTAGTATTTCAATGATATTAGCAGATCATTTGGAGAAGGGTTAATGTCATAGTAAGGATTGTTATTAGCTAAGAAACCGAAATAGCCACATTATTATGTAAAACAATGGTTGCTTTTTAATTATTTTAATGTAATAATCATGTGTTAAATTATGGAAAGATGAGCATCGCGTTGAAGGGGTTAGGAGTGGAACATAATCTGAGCCATTTATTAGGATCATCGTAGATCACTTGCGATGTCTACTTGCCCAAACTGTAAATAAAGAAAAAATGAAATATTTGATGTGAAATTTTGACTTTAGAATGAAAAAATAGATACACAAAGAGATATTTTTCAGGTTTCTTTGGATGCATTTTTTATTCTAATGATTGTTTTGATTTTATTAGAAAAAAGGCAATCAGTTTATAGCATTGCTCGATGTTTGCTTATGATGAAATTACACCTTGTGGGAAGATTTCCCTTGTTAGAAATTATATCTAGATTCTTGAAAAAGATAATGTCTCTCTTGTTTTGCTGAATTTCCCAACTTTTAAGCATGCAAATGAACATTCTCAAGCTGATTTTCTCTCTAAAATATGTAAAATATTTTCATTGATTATTCATTCTTATTCAGCTTCTAAATTATTTTTGTTTTGATGATTAGTGGAAAGAAACATATCCTAGGAAGAATATTTACCAATTTTTCAAGATCTTCAATAATATGACTAGTAGAACAATGAAGGAAAAGAAGAATTAGAAACGGATAACAGTGGTAAAGATTGAGAAGTGTTTTGTGTTATCAAAGAGTAGGATGATAATGGATTCCTAGCTATTGTTAAAATTGAGATATTTTGAACAAAACTTTAATAAAATCCATAAAAGCAATATTTAAATTGAAATACAACTGTGTAATATTTTATTCTCTGTCTTTTTTTTTGAAATATCGTATATAGGGATGAACTATTAATTTTGATGATCAACCTCAAGATATTTATTTGTTATTCTGAACCTATCTTTTAAACTAAATTTTTGACATTTTTAAACCTTTTTTATTAATATCAAATTAATCCTATTTTTGTTTCTAGTCTTATTACTTATTATTATTAATAGATCAGATAGAAAATGATGTTTGGTGCTATTGCTGACCTAAAATGTTGTTAGGAATTTTTCTTATTCATCTAGAGAATTCACTTTATGATTCTAACTGGGAAAAAATCAAAAAAAGGAATAGAAGAAGGGAAAAGATTCTGATCAATATGGGTAGAATGGCAACTTAAAAAAATAAATAATTATTATCATGCTTTGATGATGACAGTAAAATAAAGAAATTGGAATTAAAAATTTCTAAAAGAAATTACAGAACAAAGCTGATATTAAAATGAAAGAGGAAGAGAAGGGGAGGGGGAGAGAGAGAAACAAGAAATATCAATAAAACTTTAAATAAAGGGGGGCCAAAAAAGGCATAAGTAAAAAACAGGGGGAAAACATAATAAAACAACAAGATAATGGCAAGTGAACAAAGCACTCTAGTGACCAACCTTAGAAAGGTCATTACGTTGATTGATAGACTCCGTGATGCTGGGTTAAACAAGTTCATCAGTTTACCTAGAATTGCTGACTTGGGATCGCAATCGGCAGGAAAGTCTTCATTGATTGAGCAGATTGTCGGATTGGATTTCCTTCCGAGAGGAGAGGTAACTAACATACATAGGATTTAGGAATGTTGTTGATGTATCTTAGTGTGAGCTGGACAATGTGAAGGATGGTTCTGAGAGATATTTTGTTTGTTTTTGTTCATAGGGTACAGTTACTAGACGACCATTAGAGCTTCGTTTGGTGTACGTTCCCAAGGAGAAATTAAGTTAGCCGTATGGTATCTTCGAGGAAATACCTGGATAGAAGTTCTCAGATTTTCAAGTTGTCAAAGCTAATATTGATAGACTCACTGATAGCGTGGCAGGCAACAAAAAGGGCATTGTCGATAAGCCTATTGTATTGACTATTTTTTCACCTACTTGCCCAGATTTAACGATCATAGATTTACCAGGAATTACGAAAATTCCTATTAAAGGATCTGATCAAACAGCTGATGTTGAGAAAATCACAAAAGAGATGGCAACGAGGTAAAATTAATGAGAAAACGAAAAAATTGAGATTTTTAATTGAATTTTTCAGAAATTCACTATGTTTTCTGCATTTTATTTAACTTTTACATGTGTATTTTATTAGATACTGTCGAGATCCCAAGACAATTATTCTTTGTGTTATCCCCGCTAATGCAGATATCACAACATCTGATGGGTTAATGTTAGCGAGATAATTAGATCCTCAAGGAATCAGGACAATCGGTGTAATTACCAAAATTGATATCATGGATAGAGGTACCGATGCAAAAAGACTTCTCAATGGTGATGATGTTGCTCTAAAATTGGGGTATGTTGGTGTTAAATGCAGATCTTAGGCAGATATTAATGATAAAAAGCCTGTACTCTAAGCTTTAGAAGATGAGAGGAAGTATTTCGCGTAAAGTCCTGTGTATTCGTCTATGCCCTAGAGTCTATTAGGAACGAAATCGCTGACAAACAAGCTAACTGATGTTCTTTACACACACATCAGAGCATGTTTACCTGAGATCATCGCTGAGATTCAAAAACAGATTAATGAAAAAGAAGCTAGACTCAAAGAACTTGGACCTGGTCTTCCTGAAGATGATACAGAGCGCATGAAACTCTTGTGGAGAGTAAGATAATCATAAAAATATTGTTTTTTACTGCAGGAAATGAGCTTTTGAATTATTGATTTACTGGATTATTCTTGATTTTTTTCTTGAAATTTATGAATATTTTGTTCTGTTGAATTTAAAAAGATCATCAACGATTTCTCAACGGCATTCAAAAATTCTATCAACGGCAGCTACGATAAGCTCTCATCATTCGATAAAGGTAGACTCCCTGCTGGACATCGCATCCGACTGGTTCTTAGTGACCTCTATGCTGACTTACGTTCTGCAAAACCAACTAATAAATACACTGATATGGATATTAAGCATGCGATTATTAAGCATGAAGGTGATGATACCATTCCAGGTTTCCCAAATCTTGATGCTTTCCTATATCTTCTTGTGCCTCTGCTAGAATTACTCAAAGAACCTGCGTTTGAGTGTGTGAATGAAATTTATCATATTCTTGAAGAAATCGCTGCTTCTACGTTGACGAAAATCATCAGCAAAGCTCCTGCTCTTAAAGATGAGCTCTAAGAATCAATTCTTAACCATTTCAAAGATGTAATAAAAAAACACACTTAAAAAAGTCCATCTCTTTTCTGAACTTGCTCTTTGTTCTGTTTTTAGGAGAGAGAATCATGCAAAGATAAGATCGAAAAGGTGATAAACTCAGAAATTGGTTATATTTTCACAAATGACATCGAATATCTCACAAGCAGAGCAAGCTAAAACAACAAACTCGCTTAAGAAGACAATAAGCAAAAGAACCCTCAGCCAATTCCTGCTTAAAGCACTGTAAAACAAAAGAATAATTTCAATTTTCAAATGGCTAATTTATCATATCTTTTTTTTAACTAAACTTTCTTAGTCCCTCTTCGGTAATAAAGACGGATCCAAAACAAGCGGAGATCCTGTAGTCCATGAGCTTCGTTACAGAGTTGATGATTACTTCTCCCTAGTGATGAGAGGCATTAAAGATTCCATCCCAAAGATGATAGGCTATTTCTTAGTCAAGGCGTCACAAGTAAATGAGAATAATTCTAAAAAGATCATTTCAAAATCAAAACCATACTTTTTTAATTCAAACAAAAAAGAATAAACTACAACAGACGCTCTTTGAGGCAACAAGCAAATCTGAGAGATACTTCACTCTCATGGCAGAAGTAACTTCTTTTTTGGTTTATCAAAATCATTGTTCTTTTTTTAACTTTCTTATGCTTATTTTCTCAAAGCCATCCCATCTCGTAGAAGAGAGAAAAGCTTTAAATTCAGCTGTTGAGACTCTCAAAACATCCATCAAGATGATCAGAAGAGATCCTGATTTCTCCTCATTCTTCAACTAAGCTGATAAACTTATTGCCAAAGAATAAAACCAGAAAAACCAACAAAATTCAGATGGGAAACAATAAAATCCAACTTTATCTTCCTAGAACTCTTTGACACAATAGAATTCAGCATCCACCATCCCTAGCCTTCAGAACCAATAATCCAAGCCTGGTCATTCAGTGAACAACAGCGTTGGTGATATTAAAGTTGGTCCAAATCAAAATCCTAATAATAGTTTTTCAGGACCATCTGGAGGTAATCGCAATAATATCTTCCCACCAAATAAAATTGCTGGACAAAATAACAATGGTAATTCTCCTGCAATGAACAACAACAACAATAGCAATCCTGGAATGAATAGCATAAACGGAAACAATCCATTTGCAAATGCAACCTAACCTGGTGTGAGCAACCCTTAGAACTAAAAAAGTAACCCAAATCAATATGCAATTTAGCAAAATTAGCCGATTTAATCTGTCCAATCTGGTCCACTCAACAATAATAATGTCAATGCCTAATAAAAGACTGGACCAGCAAGCTAATTATTTGGAAATAGGTATGTTGCTAATTAAGGATAACCATAATAGTCAACTTCAACACCTCCTAACTAAACGCCTCCTAACTAAACGCCAACTTCAACACCTTTAACGCATAAAGTTGTGGACAAAGCAGTTGATAAAGCGTTTGAGAATCCAGCGTTCTAGTAGGGACTCACAAATGCTGCAACTGCTGGAGCGAAATAAGCTGTTGGAAATAACGCTGCAGGAGAAATGGCAGGAAATCTCGCTGGTAAAGCGGTTCAAAATTAGGCAGTCTAGGATGCTATGAAAAATCAAGCTAAAGAATAAGGCAAAGCTCAAGCAGATTAGAAAACCAGCAAATTGAACTTCTGGAGTTGAGTGAGAGGCATAGATAGTAGTGATAACAAGAAGGGGAAAGAAATCCTGAGTTTTCTTGAGAATTTCACAAAGTTTGAGCACATTTTCTTATCTCTCCAATGAAAAATAACATCGAATATCTGTTGCTTTTACTCTATCGTTTTTATCACATAAGTTACATATTATTATCATAATAGAATTTCTTTGTAAACAAATTGAATATTGCCCCACATTCAAATGGATGAGTTCGAAAAAATAAACTAACTTTGAGGGTTTTTTCTTCTTTTTTTCATTACAAAAATTATTAAAAAAATTAACAAAAAATAAAATCTTAAACTAAATGTCACTTATTCTATTCTGCTGACTATTCTATCCTTATTTTGAGATTCTCTAGAAGGCTTAATAGATATTCATGCTTATGTGTCTTATCTAGTAACTCCCACTCGAAAACAGGGACAATCTCATAAGCGAAATTGTAGAACTTTTCGATGATTTATCGTTTCAAATTCGTATTGCCTTTAAGTCTATCGCAGTTCCTGAAATAATGCTGATATCCATGCACATCCAAGACGATTTGCTTCCCATAGAGTGTGCTGGGAATTTAAATATCCACTAGAATATTATCGATGTTGATTTCGATTTTACTAGGTATTTTGAGTTCCTGTAAATGCTTTTGAACATCCATACAGAGAATACTTACATTTTTACGGCCTTTTTTTAAAACAATGTATGTTAGGAGAAGAAAGAATGTGGAATAAATGAAAATAAGGGATTCTTTTTTACCTTTGAGAACTTGTTCAGTGTAGACTGTCTAGATAATCTAGAGGAGATATTAAGGGAACACAGTAGAATTCTTTTAGTTAACTAAGTAAGCATAATACAGTACAGAAACATCAGCTTTTTAAAGCTAATAAAGCGATGAATCTTATGAGAATAAAAAGTGATTTATGAGAATATGAAGAGGTTGGGAAATATTCGCAGGTGAATCCACAATGCATAATGCCCATACACATCTCGTAACATATTTTGGATCAAATTATCCATTAAGCGAGCCTTCCTGCTGTAGCTTCATAGCATAGAGTTCGATGACTTTGTAGAAATACGATAAAAATTTCTAGACAATTTATTGATCAACAGTTTCATCTTCACGGATATTATATAATCCAAGGCAGTGAACAATTTTGAATAAGGCATTGAGATTGTTATGACTTTTAGTGATTCTCCTACGAAATTCACTTAATTAGTGTTTCAATTACCGCTCTTCTCTTTCGAGATTTCTCATTTCTTCAAGAATATCAGCTGATTTTTTCGATTGCAAATCTTTGATTTTGTTAATACCTTTCTGTGACTTACCTTGCTATTAAACCTAAGCATCTTCACCATTCATAATGTCCTCCTATTGTTTTTTCAAGAGTTTTAATTAATGAGAAGTCTCTTTTAGCTTTCGAACTGTTTCAGCACACTCATCTTTATCCTTGGAAAAAAATATTAAAAAAATCACAAAACACTCTAAAAACAGCAAATACCCTCCCAAAACTAAACTTACCTCAAATCCATAGAGATCATAAGTCATAATCTTCTAAGCTATGCGTATTAGAAGACCTGAATCATAGTGGCTGATTCTTTAAAGTGAAGAACTAATTGTTCCAAGCATACTCGGACTGAATGAATCAATCGATTTATGAATCAACTCAAACATTTATGTGTAGTATTGATCAAGCTCATACAAGTAAAACAAGCCCGTTGTGTAGATACCCTCAAGGGAAGTCACAGCAACAAAGGAAGAGATCTTCTTATGCAACGAAATAGATGGCTTTGATGGATCATCTTCTAGGAGTATTTAAGTTAATTTTATGAGCATCAGTTTATTAACTTTAAACTGAACTAAAGACAAAGCAGACAGTATTTTCGACACACTCTCCTGCGCTAGAAGCTTCAAATTGTTGAATAAATATGAATTCAGCATGTCTAAGATAACCATAAGGGATTCTTTATCTCCTCTGCGCTGAGAAGCCATTTTTGCGATGTTAAAATGAATTCCTACAATTTCTTCAGCTATTCTTAGGGCTTTTTTAGATTTCTTCTTTTTTATTTAAGATTGCTCATTGCTTGAAGGTGTATCTTGAGTTATTATTGGATTTTTAGCTTAGTTTGATACCTCATTGCTATCTTTTTTGGTTGAAGTTTCTTTTTCAGATTTTACGCTCATCAGTATCTAAACTAACTCCTGTAACCTCTAAAACAGCTTATCTTCGTTTGCATTTCTTATATTAAACGTGCTCATCACAAGGAACAGTCTGTTCAAGTCAACTAAATCAAGATTTTCAATCTTCTCAGTCGATAATTGCACAATCTTTTTGTGAACACATCTTACTTTTGGAACTGCAACTTTCCAAGACTCTAATAGATCTAAGCGATCCTTGATACTAACCTAATGTTCTCTGCTAATCTATCCTGCAGATCGATCCGATACTTCCTAAGATATTGATCCACAACATAGACATAATTCCTAAAGAATTTCTTCTCGAATATCTCAGCAGCTTTGTCCTTATGCAAAAACGTAAGATTCTAGATTTCTTTAAGGATTTCTTCAAGATCTTCAGGTGCTTCTTCGAGCATAGCCATCGCTTCATCTTTCGCTTAAGAGTCTCCTATGATAGATAAATTATCTGGATATTTACTTTTCGAGTTTTGGTTATTGTTAGATTGCGCAGAATTTCTTGATCCAAAGCAATACTTCAAACCATATGGATTTGGTATTATTTTCATATTTAATGTTAACCCTTTCTATGAATGAAAAGTGCATATTTACTGCATCTTCACCATCAAAGACGATCGTTTCAGCACTAGCATCATGGTTAATATCCTTTGAAAGAAAAATAGCACCTTAAGATTATCAAAAGTAGATCTTTTTTTTAGTGTTAATCAAATTTCTAATTCAGATTTTACCTCTCGTTGTTTAATATTCTCTCGAATCTTCTTTGTTAGTCCCTCCCTTCTAAAGCAATCCAAAGATAATTTTATAGATATTGCTTCTGAAGATAGAGAATACTTTTGAGCAGATTGATTTTGATGTGTAAATAAATTATTTTTACTTTTGCTCTTCTTTTTGTATTAATTTGTTAAGATAAAAATTGCTAGAATATTTCTACAGAATTATTATGCTATTTTCAAAGATTTATTTAATTTTTAAGGAGAAACAAGGGAGTTTAAAGACACAACAATGGAGATTTCACTGCTAAAAATACACTCAACATTAAAATATATCACATATGATTAGTTTTTTTTCCTTCTTTGTAAAAGTTAGGTTAGTAATTGTTATTGTGCTCTGAATCCCATTACATTCTCATCATTTGATCATGTTAATACTGTGATTATTATTATTGTTATTATTTCTTCTTTTTGACCTCTTAATCTCTTCCAAATGAAGCTGTTTAAACATTATCTAAATCCTCCAAATGCTCTTCTGATTCAGCTTATTGAAAACTTGGAGATATTTCTGAATAACTATCGTTAAGTGCTGTAAATTACAAGAAGCATTACGCAATGTGCTAGATTCCCATGAATACCTACTCCATTAATTATTCACCTAGAATGAAAATTATAAAAGATGATTAGTGTTTTTAACTATTAAACTTTCCTTTATTTTATCCTTACTAAGCAATGATACGTCTGGAGCTATTTAATTCTACGATGAAGATGATTTTACAGTAACTTAGTAGTTCGATATCTTCTAGGAAATAAGATCAAGAGCTGTTAATGCGTTCGTAATGACTTCCCTAAGGTCAAATATCACATAAAAAATAAGGTAAAAACAATCTACAACTTTTCACTTTCCTAAAAGAAAAATGAATAAATTTCCCGATCCCATCCATATTCAAAATATTTACGTGAATGCTTATTTATATGACATTGTGATCTACCCTGCAAATCCATTCCCATCTTTTGCGCTATCCCTTAATAAATTCTATTTGAATTCCTTTAATTAACCTTATAACTACTAATTATGCGTAGTTAAAACTCTAGTTTGAGAAGTAGCAACTTCACTGAGAGATTACAGCTAACTATTCAACTATTTAACTTAATTAATCTAACTTTCTAAATCCTTCACTTCATGTTCATGCTTATCTCTTCCTTCGCAAGCCTACTATTCAAGCTAGCCATTACGAAGATACAATTATTCTAGTTAATGTACTTATCCATTTATCTTAGCTTCACATTGCTAATTCAAAATGATCAACGCCTATTTGGCTTCAATTTCTTTTGCTAATTATCGAGCACTGCTGTCTTTCTCCTAAATAGCTGCATCCCTCTCTAAAATCGCAATATTCTTCTCATTCATTGCATCTTCTTTCTCTTTTAACACCTAATCAATTTATGCCAATGCACTTTCTAATTTTTCCATAATAGCATTCTTCTCCAATACAACCTTCTCCTTCTCCTAAACTAAATTATTCTTCTATTCTACAGCAATATTCTCATTCTCCATCGCTTGATTTCTCTCATCCAATGCTAGTTTCTTATCCTTTTCAACTTATTCTATTCGCTTTTCTAATTGCAGCATATTCTTTTCAATTTCCATTTTTTTCACCAAGATATCATTCTTCTCATCAATAGCTAACTCTTTTTCTTTTATCTATGCATTTTTCGCTTAAATTGCTTAATTTAACTCAAAAATTACTTTCTTTTCATTGCTCGATATCTCTTGAATTATATTCTATGCTTGTCTTAGCTGCTCCTCAATTTCTGTTTTACTTTTCAAAGCTTAATGCAACAACATAAGACTCTCATTCCTTTAGCTCTCAGCCAGCAATATTTACTTCTTTAACTCAGAATATTCCTCATTATTATGCTATTCTTTGTCTTCATTTTTCAAATCTGCCATGGGTGAAGATAATCCTTTGTTGGTTTCAAATATAATCTACGGTAAAGGTCGATCATTGTCAGTTTCATCGATAGAAGGTTCTCTTAAAGATCTAAAAGGATGGTGCACTTCTGAATCAACTTACGAAAACAATAATCGATTGATTCCTTAGTCGTCTTGCTGTTCTTTGTGTTCACTTAGCAACAAACTTTCGTTATTTTCACCCGATTAGATACTGCAAGAAAACACCCTTTCTAAATAATTCTCAATCATGTTTTCCGCGTGCATTGAGTCTTCGTTGATAAGACTACTCAGCAATGGCTAGGAGTTATGATTCTGTTATTGTTTTCTTGGATTCAAAGTTCTTGAGTTGATTTATGCTGCAGTTCCTGATGGATTTATGGTATTTTCGTTTTGAGGGTGAATCATTCCAGTTGTATTATGAAATAATAACTACTCAACCAGATTTATATTCTGCTATTTTGGCTATTTCAGCTAAGAGATGCTTCTATTCCTGTCGTATTGGGTTATTATACTATTGCTGTGACTGCTGGTGGTATTTTACAGACTGTTCTTGTGAGTAAAAATGCTGTTATTGTTGGTAGATATGCAACTTGGATTTGTAAGCTAACTGCTCTGCTAATTCTAGTTTTTTCTCTGGTTTTAGATGTTCTCAATGTTAGTAGTCTTCTTTATTGCCCTGGTGTCTATGCAGGGATATATCTATTGATGCTGATCAATATTTCCTGCTTGGTATTATCCCTGCAAACTAATGCTATTGAATTATTCAGGATTATCTTTGATTTCTTGATCATAACAAACCTAAGAACAACCATCCATCATGCTGAGGATACCCTTTTTCATATTATTGTTATTGTTGTTGTTGTTCTACCTGTTTGGCTTAAGTGACTCGTAAAGTGAATTGGACTAGAAAGATGTTTCATAGTTGAACGTTCGAGAATGGCCTGATTAATGTGAATTAGCTTGGAATGACACATTCTCTTTGTTATCTGTACAGCTGTTGAAAGATTAAAGCTAATTGTAAGATTGATCTTATTGGGAAATATTTTGTGGTTTCTGAGATATGCTGAGTGCTTTCTGACTCAAGCTCCCTTTGCGATCACCTGCTGCTTGACTGGAACAGCGGGTGTTGCTGTTTGCTGAAGTGGTTGCGTTAAAATTATTACTATTGTTGTTTGAGATGGTTTTGTTATGATTATTGTTATTATTCTATCCTAGAAACTAACTCATTCCGTGTTGTCTCTGCTTGATCTCTAAGTAGCTTCGAGAAGAGACTTGAGAAGGTTGTAAGCTCTGCATTAGGATGATATAAGTATAAATGGATTTGTAGTTGGTAGTGTATTGGAGTGGATCAAAAGGGAGGAGGGAGTGGTGCAGTTTAGGGGATTATTTGAATTCAATTAAAAAATAAATTACACTTTTTAACAGACTCCTGAAAAAGTTAAAATCATTAAGATTAATTGATAGATCTCATTAGAATCAATAACTTAGCTGTTCTGTGATGATCTCCAAAGTAATCTTTACATTTTGTAGAATTGCAATGTTGAAATAACTTCAGAAGTATTTTTGAATTTTTTACAAATATCTTTGCTGCCTCACAAACGAAAAACAGACATCTCAAATAATCAATAACAAACAAAATAAAAATGTAACAACTATCTTTAAATATCCTGCTTCATATCAGGAATCCTGTAATACTTCAAGCATACTTCTATATTATTGATTTCCAAGCTCTAAGTTTACTCTAATCCTCCTTCTCTTCCTTCACAAAATATTTCCCTATCAACTATTTTTATTCTCATTATTATTCCCTTGTATTTTCGTTGACAATGCAATCGCACCATACAAATGTTAAGTCAATTAACTTAATCGTTATTTCTCCATAGCCATCTCGGCATATCTCTCTAATGTTTCCTTTATGAATCGCCAAGCAGCCCCTAAGGACGGTTATTTATCTTTGAAATAATCGGCTGGTGCTAGTTATTTTAGTGTCATTGTTATTCTGTTCGAAAAATGTTCATGCTGCTTTTTGAATTAAATCAGCTCGTGAATCTCAGAGATTATTTCGTCATCAGTGTTCTTGTTGAGTTCCTCACAGATTCTATCGCGCAAGAAGAACTGACCTTCAGAGGAATGATTTCCATTAGATTGTTTTTAACCTGAGCTGCTTTCATTCTTTAAATTCCAGTTTTATTCAGCTTTTGAAGCAGTCTAGACTTTAGGGATAATATGCTAATTCTTGCTCTCAAATCCAGTCTAATCATCCATAAACTTCGCTGTCTGCACAATATTGTTAGCTTCCTTTAATCTACCCAATAATTCCTTACTTCCCGCATCATGTCTATACTAATCCTCACTAGGTATCGCACTCAAATTCTTCTTTAGATCATCATTTCCATTCCCATTTATCATAGTCTTTACCCGTCTATTTTCATTATTTTCCTTAATACAATTCAATTACCCTACAAGATTCTCAACCTATCTCTCTAATACTCGTATTTTCTCTTCCTACATTCTATAAACTCTCCTAGCTGCATCACCTTCTCTTGCTTTCTATAGCAAATCCTCTAATTCTTCTAATGTAATATCTATTTTACTCTTCTTCGTATTTGGTATCTAATTTTGAACATTCTAGTTCTAAAACGATGCGAGATTTCTTTTAAAATCACTTTGTTATCCATTTATAGGATTACTCTTCTTGAAACTACCTTTACTAAGCTAATCAGATGATACATTCACGCTATTCACCTTTACATTCGAAGAGTTAGTAAACGAATAAGTACCCGCTGCTGTTGTATCTCCAGTGGAGGATTTTCTTAAAAGATGATTCTATGAATAAGGACAGTAGAAATATGTTCCATTTGATGATGAAGATAGTTACTATGGCTGTTATTATTCAACTGTAGCTATTGATTTGGTCCGATATCTGCTGTTTTATAATGCTAGTTTATTGAACTAATTTAATGTTTTATCATTTTCAGATATTCCAGATGTAGATCTAGATAATTTCTGTACTAACTTCGTCGGTGGAGTTGCATATGACTGATAAGTGGGTTGAATAACTGCTTTTGAAGCGGATGGTTAGGAGTCACTGAACGCTAATGTCACAATTGGCTCGTCTTATTAATACTAGAGAACTTTCTGTGGGTTATTGTTTTACCTTTTCTTCTCACTGCTCTTTAAACGATCTTAAGAAACTTTATGGTTAATGTTGCTGTAAAAAGAATTGATTCTTGAATGATCTTAAGCAGTGTTGAAAGTCAAATGGTTGTTGAGGTTTTGATTGAGATTGCCTGGGTTGTTATTGAAGATAAGATGATATGATCCAGAGCGTTATTTTTATCTATTTTGCAAAGGAGGATCATCTAATCGAAAGGATTCGACTCTAGTATTTGGTTCATCGAACTATTATGGGTGACGCTTCATGTCTGATGTTGCTTTGTATCGCACTAGATCACTGCTTTTGTCCATGGAGGGAAGAGTCTATTTCAATATGTAAGTAAAAACTGTTGGTGTTCTTATTTTAAGCTTATTTATCTTTGTTTTTAAGAGGATAAAAACTCTACAAACTAACAGACGATACGCCAATCGCTAAAACAGATCACCCAGCAGATTCTTTCTTTTTTCCGCCACTAATTTTTATTATTATAAGAATTATTTCTCTTC
>Ga0302271_10000757_pt1 | contig 31771 bp, 23 predicted proteins | sample III_Bog_N1_1_FD_198767 | JGI IMG/M metagenome (GOLD analysis project Ga0302271, IMG submission 198767) | Peat permafrost microbial communities from Stordalen Mire near Abisko, Sweden - III_Bog_N1_1 | ecosystem: Environmental > Terrestrial > Soil > Wetlands > Peat | place: Sweden: Abisko... | reverse complement strand
ATTAAGGTTAGCCGAAGGGATTATTATGTGTGTAGTTGGCTTTTCAGATAATTTTAATAATATATCACGTTATCTTGAATCATCTCAAAGTAGGATAAACTAAGTTTGTTTTCAATTATCATAAATAAAAACAGCCAACTAAAAAGATAGAAATATCTGTAAAGAAATAATCATAAATTTATTGGATTATTGTCCCTCAAACAACATTCTCCAATTTTCTAAAAATAGAAAACGCATCTTTAATTATCTTTTTTTCCAGTGAAAACCTTCAAAATAAACGTACAAAAAAAACAAAAGCAAATAGACATTCCTTATCATGAAGAAACAAGCTAACTGCAATGCATGAATCTCTTGTTTGGCATTGATCCCAGTATTTTCCATGTACCAGTCAGTGCATTGTATCTAGAAAACGACAAAAAGTAGGTCATTAGTTTAAAATTCAAACATTATTTGAATCAAAGGATAAATTCAAGAAAATGAAGCTAGCAAATTTCTGATAAAATCAACTTTCTTTTTCTCTATTTTTTCAAAATATAAAAATAATTTACTGTTCAACTTATGCGAGTGGTTTTCCATCGAAACCTCCAAAAACAATGAAGGAAGTTGCAATCGCTCCAAATGTGCAAGGTGCTACTGAGGCAGTACATCTTGGCTAGTTCATTCCAGTTACCTCACTCCATAAATTCGATTGCTCGTCATATCTAAACAAATGTTTTACCCGAATTAGAGAAAAACAAAAATAATAACTTTGTATTTTAACATTACTTCTCAATAGAGCTGAGATAGTTAGTTTCATCAAATCCTCCGATTGCAAACACACCTTGTTATATTGCTATCGCTGATAATGCTCTTCTAGGTTGTCTTAAGGAGCCAATCATTTCCCAAGATTACGTCTAAGGATTGAATCTCTCAGCAGTTCTCAGACACGATTAATTTGCTCCTCCTATTCCACCAATAGCATATATTCTTCTGTCAAATGCTTATGCTACACCTAGTTCATCTCTTCGTTCGTTCATACTTGGTAGAGTCTTCACTTGTTTTAATACTAAATCGTACATCTCAACTGTGTTCAATATCTCCTTGTCGTTATTGCCACCAATAACATACACCATATCTGTTAAGAAAAACAAGAATAGATCGAGTTGAAGGTATAAATTAAGAAATTATTTGGAAACTATTCGAAAAATAACAATATTCTTTGATTGCTGTTGTTGTTGTTTCTACCATTTTTGCAGACCATGCCAAATCCACTTCTTGGTGAAGTCAGCTCTAAAGAGTTCTTGTTGAATGTTCTCAGTGAAGGGTTAAATTCTTCGATGGAGTTGACTCTGTTCCCATCTTGTTTACCTCCAACGATGAGAATGTTACCGTTATGCAAGAGACAAGTAGCGAATTTAGAGCGATTGAAAGGCATCGTTGCGGAAGTCTCCCAGGTATTCGTTTTGAGGGAATATTTCTCAATGGTGTTTTACGCATTTTCAGTGAAACCGCCTAGGATATAAATGAATTAGTTTAATGCGTTTAAGTCAGAGCTATTCTTTGTTGAAGTGGTTGCAGGTGTAGCAGAGTAAAGCTAAGTTTAATATGAAGATTGTTATGGCTGCTGCTGCGATGAGACAGCATAGGGATTAGGTATGAGGGATTATCCTGTATAATTATTATTTGATGAAAAAGCAGCATTTTAGGGGAGATAATTGTTCGTAGAAGGCAATTGAGTTGCATATTATGAATAACTATCTGTGGAATATTTCTATGAAGTTACTGTAGTTTAGTTAGTTGAAGCTGAAAGCGCAGGGGAAACATAGTTTTAATATGCTGAAGATGCTGGTAAAGGATCAGCCAATTAGGCGCGGTATCCATTTGATGTAATTGTACTAGTGAATGAAGCCGCTGGTTAGGTATTTGACGTCAGTGTTGTAGTCATATTGTAGTTTGGAGGTGGTGATTATTGAACAACACTCGATGGATGTGGTGAATGAGATGATTGTGAATGATCATTCGATGGAAGAGAGTAGTTATGAGATGGCAAGGAATAATTGTAATTTGTGGTGAGAGTGTACGGCTAATCTGGTGAGAAATTGTAAGTTTACGGTGAGGAAGATGTTACTCCAGATGTTGCTGCTGCTGTTGTTTAGCTGATTCCATAAGGACTAGTTGTAACACCTAAATTACTGTTGAGTTATTATGATTATGGAGGTTTAATGTCAGTGCTGATATTCGAAGATGGATTCAAAGAATTTTTGTGGAAATTCTGAGCGCTATTGTTAAACTGATTACTTGAAGTTAATTGAGATGATTACTACTACTGCTAGCCTTGCTGTTGAGTTGGTTGAGAAGAATAAAGGTAACTGTTGGTATTGTTGTTTGTATTACTTGAGTAGATAGCATTAGGGTTATTAGGATTTGGACGCTTTGAAGGGGTATCCTCAAGTAGCAAAGTTGTTAAATCTCCTTTGAACGAGCTACTCGGGTTGTTATGATCCATGAAATCATCTGGCTAAGGGAGAATATCACTGACTTCACAATTTTCACTTCCTAATCTGCTTCCATCTCCACCGCTAGTTTCTGTTTTCATACCTTTAGAGTCACTTTTCAAGCCATGGAGTCTGGTGGATAAATGGGTAAAAATACATGTTTTGTTTGAAATCTACAATTGAAAAATCAATTAGTTACTTCTTTTTTGCAGGTTATTTTTGGTTTAAGTTAGTCGCCGATAATGATCCTGATTCTGTTGATGGAAGCAGCCATAAAAAAGGTAAGAATCCAAGCATTTAAAATATCAAAATATCAATAGAAGTTGAAGTTATCAAACAAATGAAAAAGCCAAAACCCTTTGAAAAAGCCAAATACTGTTAGTGAGTGTTGGTTAAGCAGATGCTTATGGATTGCCTAGTGAAATCAATGAAATAGGAGAACGAGCCCATTTCTATTGAGTCAACTAAGCTTAGTTTGCCTCAGAAGCAGCTGTGAGTTATTGTTGTTGCGTGGATTGTGATTATGACAATGTTAATTTCTGCTATTCCTTTTTTTTGTCATCTCTTTCACTCATAGATGTGCCTGTTCCTTTATGGCCATGTGGTTCTCTGTCACTTGTTAGTTTTTCTTTCAGTTGATTTCGCATTTCTTAGTAGTTATCTACAAAATTAAGAACATTGAATTTTTTATATTTTCAGCTTTTTGTTTATTACGAAGAGGTTGATTGAAGACAGAGTAGTTTTTAGCTGCTTTGTCAGCTTTATTTTCTTCTGTGTGGAGCTCAATTCTATGAAGCAAGAATTCACAAATAATAATCAAAATTTGCAATTATTGTATTTTAGCAGAATTATCTTGTTTTTTTACTCTTGAACTTAGATATTTTTCTTCTAAGCTTTCTCCTGATTCAGACTATCATATTGCTTTTTTGAAACACCACCAGCAGATGCTCCTGTTTGAAGAACACCCTATTTTAAGAATTGATAAAAATCAGAGACGAAATGAAGCAAAATAACAGTTTATTAAAGTAAAAGTATTCTCTTAAACTGTTTACCTAAAAAGAGCCAGTGATTGATGGGTCCTTCTCCTTGACCTAACCTTTTACTCCTTTGCTTTATTTAGACACAACAGCAAAAATAAACAAATTTGAAATTTTGATTTAGTTTTCTCCCTCTCAAGCCCACTAAAATAAAATATCTAAGTAATAGTCTCATTTCATTTATGGTAAACCTGTCTTTTCTGGGAGGTTAATTTGATTATGCTGCAGCTGCCTGCTACTTCTTGTGTGCTTTAGCTTACGCTTCCTTCTATTGCTGTAAGAAAATCTGGTGCTTTTGCTGTTCAAGGTTGCTATTTCCTTAAGTATTATTTGCATTTTAGTTGGTTTTCGATGAATTATCTGGTTTTTATTGATTTTTCTAGTTATTATTGCTACTATTTGTTTGTTATTTATGCTTGTGGTGCTTATTCGGAGGAGATTCTGAGCTTATTGTCTAAGAAAGTATCTTCATTATCGTTTATGTTTCTCGCTCTTACGAGAAGAAGTTAATTTCATTTTATGTCAATTGCACATTCAGCTACGGCTCTAGTGAAGTTAAACTTTATTTCAGAGATCCAATAGCCGCACTACCCTAGGACAACAACTAAGGAAGTGATTTCAAGGTCTACAGCTATCCGAGTGCATTTGCTTGATCACTTATTTATTTAATCGCCTAAGACAACGTTTACTACTGGGCTTAAAGTGAAGAGGCTTCTTTTTGTACTTGCTCACTGACTTTCCTGTGCTGCTTGGCTTCTCTGTCTTTTAATAACTTTGATACTTCGCTGTAATACTTAATTATCGATTAATTTGCTTCCTTTTCGCTGACATTCAATTATTGTTCCATTTGTTGCATGCTTTGAACATTCGATTCTAGTTTCTTTTGGATTTGCTATGCTTTATGGATGTATTTCTCAACTGACTTCATCTCCATTGTCCAAGCTACTTCCATTGAATTCAGCTCGTGATTCTTGTGGTTATCCTCTAGGATACACTGAATGCACACTAATTGCTTGTCATCCATGCAAAACGCTTCCTTAGACAAAAAATATTATTCAAAATTCGTCTTGCAAAGACAAAAAAGCAGAAAATCTGCACAAAACAAAAAGAAATTTTCTTGCTAAAACTCGCTCTAGAAATACCAGCGAACTTTCATAAGGACTCAAGTTAGGTTACCTTCAAATTTCTTGCCATGCTTTTAGCACATTGCATCTTCAGATACTGCGCTTTTTGCTTGGTTGTCTTTCGACTAAGCTAACGGTTCCTTCTTGAGTGTAATTGTCGCTGTGTGACTGCTGACATTCGGTGAGTTTTCCTGATATTGAACATTCTGCCGCTTGATATTCAGCAAAGCGATGTTCTTCGGCATGAGATTAACTGAATCAGTGAAGCATATCTACCCGCATTCTGGACACGTTAGTTATTTGTTTGAGTATCTCTGTAAAATGCATTTCTCACAAAGACTATGTCCACAGCTTATCATCAAGCGAGGGCATCGCTCTGTGTCATTGAAAGCCTATTTGCAGCTGAAGCAATCCATTTTTCTCTCTCTCTCGCAATACTTTTTTGATGACAGATTATTTTTTTATTATTATTCCTTGTTTTCTTCTCTCTTTCTTAACAAAGATTCAAAGTAAATTTTTTTGTTTTGTTTTATTTCAGAGATTTGATTCAAAATAAGAATCAATATCTCTCAGAGAAGAGCTGCTGGATGAATCAACAAAAGTACGTTATTGCATTCTTTCTTCGTCTAGATCTCATAATAACAAATATACGTTTACTCCTATTTCTAAATATAATATTTAAATGTTGAAAAATTAATAAATTTTGTACTTTCATTTTAATCCCTTAAAATCTACTATTCAGACAGTTTATCCTAATATTTTCGATAACTTTACGAATATCTTCAAAAATATCTAAATAAATACATTGACGAAGAGGATCGATCCCACTTTTCTCATTTGATGTGGAGAACAAGCCAATAGAATTTCTCATTGACTTCCCATTTAAGTCCTCTTTTTTCATAATTTTCATTGTTTTCTTTATCTAAAAATGCAGTCAGCTATTGAATAATGTTCTTTTCGAGATCTATGAAAACCGGTTACGAGAATAAGCTCTTTATGACGACTAACAATGTGAGTCCACCAGCTATACAAATGAGGACTATGCTTATCCAGAGTAGACTTTAGCTGCCATCACCATAGACTAAGACGATCAATAGAATGAAGGAAATAAATGAGACAAGGATTGCTAGATACAAGATTGATTTCAACCCAGCGGAATATTCAGCTTCTTCTTCCATTTTTTTGCTTGTCCACACTGTCTCGCAGATTTTATTCGCTTGGATGATTGTCTAATCGAACATTTTCTTCTCAACTTTACCAATTAAATCATCTTTGTAACACGTTTTACGGAAACCCAAGCCTTCATTGTTGGGGAGCACAATAACTCTTTCTTTTGTGGATACTGGGAACTGCAGCTACTGTATTTTTTCTGCACGTGTCAAGAAGTCTTCTGGACTGAATTCTTTCTTACCCATATTATTTTGTAAAGTGAATATATTTCTCTTCTTTGCTTTCAGATGTTTTTTTGTTTATTTTTGAGATTTATTCCTTTGTAGATCACTGTTCTATTAGAGACGATTAATTCAGATTACTTCAAATTTACTTGAGATTTTTGAAAAAATAACTATCTAATTAACAAAAAAACAATCTTAATCAAGTAAAAAAAGTTGTCAGAAGTTCATTTAACTGAAAATAATTATTTCAGATGTTTTTTTATCCAAAACTGTACTGATTTGAGATATGAGAAACAGAGGAATATGTATTGAAGTCAAATTAGCTCATATTTGTTGATTCTTTATTTTGGGTGACGATACTTTTCATCTTGATAATTTATTCCTTTGAATCTTCAGATACACAAATAGAAAAATTAAACAACACAGATTTTCATTCTCGCATGTGATTAATAATTTTCACAAGACAAAATTCATAATAACCCATCCTGTAACAAATAGAGTTTTTTCACTTTCCTTGAGATTAAAACCAAAAGTTATTCTCTATTCCCCCTTCCCATAAGAAGCTTCTAAAAAAATAAGGTAGCAGCCACCAATCTACGAATCTAAGTGTCGTGAATTCTTTCTCAGGCAGATACAATAATACAAAAAGACATTGTTTAAAATGATTGTCGAGTTTTAGGTTGGTAAAAGAACGAAAAGTATTCTAGTGTAAATCCTTAGGCTTGATCTTGAATTTAGGATTTGCAGCGTAACATCGGAAGAAATAAATGAGTTTTTCGATTTTTCCAATTAATTGCAACTCTTTTTTTTACATGACTTTACAGTTTTCCAGCAAAACATTATTGACAAGTTTGAGAAGGAACCACAGTGGTCATTCATATCTCGTCGGAAAGATTTTAAATAATATAGATTTCTTTTGGTCGTAGAGATAGTATTTTCATTGCAATCAGCTCTCTTAAGTTGGCTGATTGTTTAGCTGTTCAATCAATTATTCTAAAGTGATTCTTTTTTCAGCAGCAATATTTTTAATGATTGGTTAATTACATCAAATTTGATTTGTTTGATGATTATCATCGTAGAGTTGTTATCTTAATTTTTGTTTGTGAAAACATTTTAATTAAATTATTCAGGTAATATTATTTAATTTTTCCTTGGAAAAGGAAATTAATTTATTTTAAAATAGTAAAAGCGAAAAAGTAATGAAAACAGTAAGGTTTGGTCTCTTTTTCTTCAGAAAAAGTAAACCTCATCCGCATACAAGAAATCCCCTCCCTCTCCCACTCGTCCTTATTTTGGAATGAGTAAATTTGAGAAGATTTCAATAACAAATAGAAGAAGCAACCTGAATCAGCTAATCCACGATAATTAGCTGCTTACGATATTGAAATATTATTATTTATTCAATTTTCTTTTTCGTTTTTTAGTCATAATTTCTATTGAAGCCAAGATTGATGGGATGAAGAAATAATCTCCAGAAGTTTAATATCTATTAATCAATTGTTTAGGTAAGTTTCTCAAAATATTAGAGAAAGAGAGAGAGAGATTGAGTAAAATAAACGGAGAAGCAAAAAAAAAACTTTTATATTCATCATTTTCTAACAACAAAACCGACTTAAAACATCTAGAAAATCCTCAGACTAGCATCTCAAATAGTCTGAATAAGACTGCATATTGAAGCAGGTTCATTTGAAATGTCAAGTATGTCAGAACAATCAAAGAGTGAATCCATCGCTAAACCATACAATGCTAACAGTCACAATGGTATGACATTCAACACTTCTGGACCTTAGGATTAGGATCCAAAAACAATATCTAAGCTTAGTAATGCATCCGCTACAAATACCAAGCCTATAAAAAGAGAGTGGAAAACAAAAACCCCAATCGAAATGGAATCTACAGGTAAAAAAAATCATCCAGGAAGTTCCTTTGGCGTTGGTAAGAATGCAGACATGGATCATGGTCCAATCGAAGCAAAAAGTGGAGATGACGACAGCGAAGATGCTGATTCCCCTTCGATTTACAATTTAGTAAAAGATCTCAAACAGCAATAGAATGTGGACAAACTTGCATAAGTTGATAAAAATTCAAACAACTCTTCATATAAACCAGTTTCTCTAACAGGGCCAAGCATATCTATCACAAGGCAAAATTCAAGAAAACAGACAAACAACACATTAAAGAACTAAAAAACTAACAATACGCTTACTCACAGTCTGAATTAAATTAATAGCAATAATTTCAATGTGAATCTGCATATGGATGAGAATTCTGACAGTAACAGATATTCGTTCCATCACATCGATGAAATTAACTAATCCTTTGAATTAGGTGAGCCGCAGCTGTAGAATATCATGAAAAATAACAATAATTCTAGCATTACATCCAAATAGCATATCAATTCTTAAGTCGGTAAAGAAGAAGATACGGAGAAATTCTACACTCAAGGATTCTTAAATCTCGCTAACAATCCATCGGTTAGCAATATCAATGGAACGATTGGGACGGGATCTATCGTGAAGAAAAGAAGTTCAGCGATTTTTGTCACAACAGTTGGTGAGCGGCATGGATTGAATGATTTAAGGAAATTATCTTCGGCGTTTACTAATTCTCAGCCATTGCTTGATCTTCGAAATCAAAATAACATGAACAATTATATAAATCAATTCGATTCGCTAAGTCCCAGCAGATAACTCAATGATTTAGGATCCAACGTAGGATTCACTAGTGAAGTTAACACGCCCACAATGAGAAAAGGAAAATTCTCTGTACAGCAAGGAGACAATATTCTACAATAGCATTTAACTGGAGTCGTTTCGGGCAATCTCCTGAGTTTAAAGTAACCAAACACGGGGAATTTATTTTTGTAAGCGGGATAATATGTAAATGAACTCACATATGTAGATAAGTCATAAGGAGATATTAGCTTAAGTTAATAAAAGTACTAAGGCGGGTTGAATCGAATCTGGGCAAAGAATGGATTCTTAATTCTCACATTCGTTAAGAAATTTATCTAGAATGTCAAGGAGTTATCGATGAAATATAAATTCAGTAAAATGAAAAGGAAGTATTTTGATCTGATCGATGATAAAGCAAACAACTACGGGTACTACAAAATGAATGGGCTCCTCAAGAACGATAAAGCTAGTGGTCTTGAAAAAGTGATCTCAAAATACTAGCAGATATTCAACAAAAACTTCATTTATTTAGAAAAAGGCAACACGAATAAATTCTAAATATGTCTCAGTAAATCGCTGACTGCACAACTCGCAGTGATCCTTCCTGATTCGTTTATTAAGATATTCTGGGATGTCTGCATCTTTTTCCTTCTGACGATAAATGTATTCTACATACCGATTAAGATTTCTTTCAATGAACTAGATGGCATTAGTGGGTTTTATCTAGTTTTCTTTGAGGATCTTCCATCTTGGGCATTTGTAGCAGATATTATCTTGAATTTCAACACTGCGTACTATTCGAAAGGTGTGATCAAAAAGTCGAGACTAAAAATAGCTAAACATTACATAAAAACTAATTTTGCTTGGGATTTGATCACAGTCATCCCATTTATGCTTTCGTCTCTGCTCGCCGTGAAATATTTGAATATAATTTTGCTACTGCGGTCATCGAAGATCTTGAAAATCGTAGTTTCCATCGAAGAATTATTGAATTTAAAATAAAGCTAAGCTACAATGATGTCATTATTCAAACTCATTGTCACGATTATCTACATAGCTCACATATGCGGGTGCTTTTTCTACTATATGCACTAGATTTAAATTCAATCTGATCCAAATATCATCACTTGGGTAGTGACGTTTCATATCAATAGTGAAGGCTGGGTATAGGCATATGTGTCTTCGTTCTATTGGTCTGTGATTACCATGATTACGTTAGGGTATGGTGATCTATATCCAATTACGATGGTAGAGAAAATATACGTTTGTATTGTGACATTATTATCTTGCGGTGTGTTCGCTTATGCTGTGAATTCTATTGGGTACATTATTCAATAAATGACACAACGAGGAGACTAATTTAGATCGCAAATGTCTTCATTGACGAATCACATGAGATCTAGAGATTTAAGGTAAATATTGGGAGGAAAAAAGAATAGATGAGAGTAATTGTAAAAAATTAAAAGATTATACATTCAATTATTTTTTTTTGTTAAAAGTAATGTACTGTAGATGCGTGTAAGGAAATACTTCGAGTATCTGCACTATGAAAAGTTGGAAGATAACGAAGATGGATAAAAAGTATTAGGATAGTGTACTAATACATTGAAGAATGAAGTTTTAACTGAAATGTACCGAAAAGTGTTGGAATCTCGCAAGGAATTTAGGCTGAATTTTTCCAGGGAATTCTTAGGAAAATTAGCACCAAAACTCAGGGAACGTCGTTTAGGACCTGAAGAGATCCTCTTCAGAGAGAATGAGTATTCTAGGAAGGTGTACTTTCTCATGAGAGGGAACATCGCCCTGCAGAGAAGGAGAAGCACTGGAGAAGAGAAATAAAAAGATTTAAACATAAAAATATTAAAAAAAGGTGATTTAGTAGGTCTCGAGAGTTTCTTATCCGGCAGCTAAACGGATGTTTCTGCGAAGACACTGAACGTTGTGTCGTTGGTCTACTTACGAGAAGAAGATTTTCTTTCAGAGATTGTAGATTTTCCAAGAGATAAAGAGTAATATGCGATGATGAAGGATAAGTTAAATCTGCAAAACACATATCGCGGTCTTGGATTGAATTGCTATTTATGCAATTCATATATGCACTAGTTCCTGAATTGCCCTTACATGAGCTATCAGCCGAATTCTAAGAAAGTCATTAAGAAGGCACTTAAAGATCATGTGCAAGAACGAGCTGCATTTCAGCATATCCGGGAACATCAAACGAAAACAATTTCATATGCACTTTTAATTCAAGAAACTGCGATTAGGTATCTGCTAGAGAATAATCCATTCTAAACACTAGCTGAACTAATTGAGAAAATCAAAATAATCGATGAATCAGATGGGCTGCAGATTGATACGCCGGATATTCTTGCTAGGTACATTAAAGATCCACAAGAATTCGATGATCTTGATGATCTTCCAGATGAAGAAGACATAGACTAATATCTGAGTAAGTTCATTAATTCAAAAATCAAATAGGAATTCTCAATTGGAATTACCCTCAATGAATGATCCCATTATTCTTTTAAATTCAACGATAAAAAGGTGATATTTTTAATTCTTACTTATTTTTTTCTCTTTTAAGAATCTCCAAACAATGATTCCGAATCCATTAACGTAAACCAAAACAACAACACCAACTTTGGAGCGCATGAAGACAGTGTAAATGTACGAAGACCAACGATTGGTTCGAATTACAGTGCCAACAATGGACGAGTTTAATAAGTCTTAGATCCAAATAGTTTCATCAGACGAGGATCCTTAAGGGTAAAAAAAAATAGTCCGTAAATCTCACCACTCGAGAATAACAACATCACAGCGAATCTCTTGGATCCTCCCAAGCGAGGAGAAGAACGCAAAAGTAGTTTTCGGAAATAAACGATGTTCTCCGATCACGATTAGGTTTACATTATCAAAGGCGGCGGTGGTGGAGGGAATACTTCTCCTCATCAAATCAAGCACACAAATTCTCTCGATACACAAAGCCTGCGCTAAAGTGAGAATGTCATCATGACACCTGTGATGAACCATAATCTGCCAAATACTCCTCAGTTAGAGAGAAAAAAAGACAGAATTGGAAGGTTCCACAGTAGACAGATGCAATCCAGGAGCATCAAAGACGATGAAGAATCGAATCGAGATCGCAACAATACCTAGGGGTTCAACAATAATAGATTCGAGAAAGATAGTAGCTAACCTAGCATAAATTAATTAGATAATTTCCCAACAACATCAATCAAAAGCAACTAAAAATGGGGCGAAAGTAACAAGCTGATTGACAGCAAGCATGAAATAGAACAAGGCAGAGTTGCATCGCATAATGTTTACATGCAACCTGAGACGATCATGGAGTTTATGATTTTATTGAATTTCGATAAGGAGAAATCTTGGGAAGTATTCTTCCCGTAGCACAATTTAACTGAAGTACTAGCGCACTACCAGAAGATTCTTGATAGAATATTGGCTGCGCTGAAGAAAAAGAAAAAGAAATCGCATCGAACGCATTCACAGAAAGTGCTTTAGATGCAGTAGATTTTCTCGACCATGCAAGCGAGAAATCAATCGAAAACTAACACGCATAAGTTTTCCAGAAACAATAAATCGAAAGCGTCGTTTGTTTCAAGAAGGGATTCTTCTTTGAATCCGATGTAGCCAGGCCAATCGTAGATGTATTTAGTAGGTGATAATTAAATCCAAAGGGATATATCTCATTCGATATTCAGTGCAGCGGGGGCAGATAATTCAGAAATGCCTGATTCAGCTAATGCGAGATCAAATAAAGGAAGCAAATTAGCTATATGAAAGAGAGAACAAGAAGGAAAGAATTGAAGAAATTAACTTTGTTTTATGTAATTTGGACAATAAAAATTCTGTCATTTTCATTTCAAACATAAATAAAATTTCAATAATTAAAACAACACTTATGAATGTCAAAGATTTGCCATTTTCTTTTATTGGAAATTTAGCTGGTATTGACTTATCCATTTCATGAAACTGATTACTTGAAGATACGATTGATTGGATTCGTTGTTTTTGTGAAATCTGTAGTAATTTTGCTGGCAGAATGATGGTCAGTATTTGCTTTAACCAGTGAAACTTACTATTAAGATTATTCTTATAAATCTTTAAGAGTGAGTTGTTATGGATGCGAGGTGATTTTTGGAATTGACCCATATTCAATGACTCCTAGAGATACAAGATTTGAGCTACCTGATTGAACAATAGACGGCGATCTTGTGTCTTGATTATTCCCACAGAGATACAGGCATTTCGCTTTCAATTCAGGAGAGATAATCTTACTGGATTTATCATTATCGCTAATAGGATGATTGCTATCCATAGCTTCTTTGATTTTACAAGCTGCTGCTGCTGCTGCTGCTGCTGCTGCTGCAGATTCATCAGAATCATATATTTCCTATTTATTCCAGTTGAAATGCACTTTCAATGATTCATTACCTGACGAAGATTGAATTTCTCGATTATCTTTGGTAATTATTCTGTCTTTCTCGCATGATTTAGCTGATTTAGGGAAACTATTATCTGTCCTGTAGTTGTAGGAATCGATTTCATTCTCGAGAGTAGTTGTCCTTGGATGTTCTACGACACTCCTTGGATTATTACCAGTTTCTTGCATACTTACACATTTCTCTCTATTTTCATTGTTTTCAATCATCTCCTCCATGTTAATCCAGCCTAACGAACGAACTCGACTAACAATTTGTTATCGGCTGTCTTATCGTTGGTTAGTATTTGGATTATTTTCTGAAAACACTAATAACTTCTTGCATTTGATTGTTGTTTCTGTATTATTTTCTAATTATTTATGTTATCCTTGTTCATCTTAATCAGAATATCTTCTAATCTGTGGGATAGCATCTTTTTTAGCACCCGATGAAGACAAGCATACACTGACTGGACGATGCACTTCTGAAAGATCATGTAAAGAAAATTCAGGATGGGATCGATATCCTGGACTGAAGAGTTATTTCCATTCGTTCCTCTTTGTGTTTGAACTTAAACTCTCGTTGAAATTAAATTCAGGTTTAGAATCGGTGTTTTGTTATTTAGCACAACTTCTTTGTTGGATGGTACTTGAACTTGCACCAAGTAAATGTTGTTGTTGTTGTTGTCGTTGTTGTTGTTCACCGCTGCTTTTGAAGTTGAGACTGATCCTGAGATCATTGGTTAGTAGGGATTTATGTGATAATTAGTGTTAATTAAGACTCTTAGAATTGATGTTATCTTAGCTTTTACATTTGATCATGTCATTTATCGATTTAGAGCTGTTTTAGATCTTTTAGTTGAAGAAATTGTGACTATTTAAATAAGACTTTATGGAAGAATGCGTACTTTATGTTTATGAAAGACAATCCTATGCTTGATTTTGATGAACAGGGTAGTGAAGCGATAAAGGAGAAAACTAGTGGGGAATTTGCAGAGGAGATTTCATTAATGGATGCTTGATAGAATTTGGATATTTTTCATCTTTTCTAGCAGAAATATTGGTTTTCTCTTTTTTCTGTTCATTGAAGAAACTTGGTTTAGCAGTTATTTCTTCTTTTACATCCGGGCTATCCTTATTTTGAGCTTATGGTTATTTAAAAGCAGATTCTTATTCCTTAATAATACTACTTTGTACGTCTATTTTTTGATTTTTATCTTTAGAATCTTTGAGAGAATTCTATTCTAGACTACTGTTCAAGTTTACATTTTCAACATATACCTGTGCTTCTTTAGGCTTCGTTCCAACTGGATGAAGCTAATCTTTGCAACATTTCAACAATATTGGACTTTAAGATATATCAGGTGAATTTTGTTTTTTGTGTTCATCGGAATAACATTTTAAATTCGTTTCCGATCTAGAATACTATTAGCTCAAAGAAGGTGATCGTATGGCTGAGACTTTTTGACTCATTTCAGATGGTTCAAGTATTTTGAACATCGGCAGACAGTTTTTCTATAAAGTAAACTAAGGACTGTTAGGGATTCCTTTTGGAAATGATTCTTTGTTGTATCGAGCGAGTTTCTTTTATTAAAGGAGTTTCTATGCTGCAAGTAGATTCTTGGTGTCAGATTCATTAGGGGTTTTATGAAATTCAATAACTGATCTTGGTACTTGGAGTAATTATCCTCCTTCTATGCTATTACATTTCACTTTAAATCTAACTGTATTGTTGCACTAGCATAAGATCCTTTCGTCTCCGATGACCTCGCCCTCACCAAAGACTAAGACCTAAAAAACAAAAAATTGAAGTCACTTTTGAGTTTACCTTTTAGTAGATTATCGATAATTGTACTTGAATTTCTGGTTTTGGCGAAAGTAAAAGAAAATTTTCATGTTTTCTTTGGAGTTCATTCGAAATTGGCTGTAATGAAAAAGGAAGAAGACTTGGAGATTACTTTTAAGAACATCTGTTGTCTTCAGATTCGCATCCTTTATTTTATTAATCTCTGACACTACAACTATCACTCTCATCCTCCTCTTTCTTCTTCTCTGAATCACTGAATTCCGAGATATCTTCTAGACTCAATATCAAGTTATCCTATGATCTCTTTGAGTCAATTATTTTCTGGGATTGTTTAAGTTAATCGCTTTGAGTGATTCTCTTGTTTTCCATGGCTTTCATGACATTTGGAGACATCCTGTTCCTGCAGGAACTATTTGAACATAGCCTGTGATCAGATTCAGAATCTTCAGTGCGACAAATTATGAAAGGACTGATTTATTCTCGACTTATATTTTGAACCTTGTTTGAAGACAGATTTAAGAGAGATCTGATTTACGAATTCATAGGATTATCTTTCTGCATTTGCTTTGTAGTTTCATCGCTTTTTGTTGGTTTTAAGGCCTTTTTCAAAAAAGAAACAACTCAGAATTAAAGATAACAAAAATAATTATCCAAAACAACCTTCCTTTCTACATGAATCCCCCCTCTCCCCCCCCCTCCTCTCTTTTTGTAATACATTAATTCTTTCTAGAATCTATATCAACTATTCCCAATAATATTCTCCTTTAGCTTACTGTGAAAGTCCCTCGAAGAATGAAGAAAAGCTACTCTGCGTTCTCACCTTCTTCTAATAAAGTCTCCCCTTAGCGCAAACTTCTCATCTGCGATTTTTCAAATAGCTCTTTAATTTACTGTTTATTCCAAGTCGAGAGCATAGGATCTCTTCCAAGAAGACCAATCCACTTATCTTCAATTTCTTGCAATCTTGTAGCGAGCTGCTAAGAAAATGTTATCCCCAATAATACTGTTTCTGTTTCACTGAAAAACACTCTATTCCCAACTCGCACACACTCACTGGTTGAGAAATAGTGGATTTCCTTTGTTTAGTTATTGTCTTTTAGGGTAGGTTGTGATGTATCAGACTAAGTTGAAACACTTATCTTTCCATCTAAGACAACTATCATTTAGAAGTTATCTCCAAATCCTTCTGATTCTGTGGTTTCATATCAAGATCAAAACATTAGTGAAAAATCTTCTTTTTGTTAAGAAAAATTATTTAAATTTGTTAGTACGCTTGAATACAATTGGTGTCTGCGCTGAGAAACGAGATAAACCACTCCTTGCGCACTGGCTCAAGAATTCTTCTGTAGGAATACTCCACATCCAAGCTTCTTTCGCCAAACCTCTGCCAGCAGTCTTACCTAGCTCAGGAGTTAAAGCAAATCTTCGCTAGCATAGGAACTAGAGATGATTGGATTTATTAGGAAGCGAAGGCTTCGCAAGTGGTGATGCAATAACAGCAGAGAACATTTAGTTCATTTCTCCTTGAGAAGAATTAATCTACAATTTGTGGGGAACTAGCTTAAAGATAAATTTTTTTTTGCAAAGGTAATCTTTTTTTGTTTTGTTTTTGATATCGAAATTAAGTGCACGCATCCAGCATAAATCCCTTTTCGAGACAATTAACCTCAACTCCAGCACAACGAAATTGGTTTGGAGTTATTAGTCCAGCGAATAATTTATTGCTTAATTAATTATTTTGCTGAGGATAATTAAGATTTAAATAATTAATTACCATTTTTTGGATAAACATTTATTTTTTTGCTTCTCAACTTGATTGTCTACAAATGGGAATATTTGCTAAATTATTTAAGAGCTTAAAGCTATTATTGTTTAATTGAAATCAGCCTATCTCACACATAGAGATATGTATATTTCTGAAACAAAACCAAAAATGAAGCACATTGATTTTTATTTTTTATTTTTCTCAAACTCTGCGTTTGGTATGTTATGTATGTTTGGCATCTTGCAAGGAGAGATTATTCAAATTTACAATGCTTCTCATTATTCAAGAATATTCATTTATTTCCAATTAACTTTGTTGTTTAGACAATGTTAGATAAGAGGAGATCTATGTTAATGTATGGTTGTATATTGTTCTGTTCTGTTGTGTTGTGATGAGAGCAGTATTTTCTCTAAGGGGGATAGTTTGGAAATAAAAAAATACTGGTTTCATGAACTCAAAATAATAAATAAAAAATAAAATAATCTCTTTTCTAATTGAAATGCACTTGAAACTAGTGCATCACTTGTCCTTTCTTGCGAAGAATATGAGCAAAGAAATATATTTTTTTAAAATTCAAGCAATTTCTAACAAAAACCTAAAGGTACTAATTAATTCTTCAGGAGTTGAAATGAAGGATGAAAACTCATAATCAGCGATCAATTCCAGATATAAAAATTGTAAGCAAAAAGAGACGCACTGCCTACCCTTGTCTTTGGGACATGCAGAAAGTGGAGAATGCACTATTTGCGAGAAATTAAGAAAAAAGCTGAATTCAAAGAGAAAGACAGAAAGAGAGTGATTAAATTCTGGCAGAAAAAAAAGTAGAGGAAAGTGGAAGGCATTAAAGTTGACCGCCTTACCAAAGTCAGCTGAAAAAAACAAAGATCAAGCTCTGAGAGTGTTCATGTCAAAGAAGAACCAGGGCGAATCTAACAACATCCGTGTGGTGTGCCGTTGTCGTCCACTGAATAAATTGGAGATTGAATTAGGGGGCGAACAATGTGTTAAAATTCTAGATGACACCACAATATAAGTTGCTGTAATAGAAGAAATTATTTGACAAAGTGGGAATGGTTAAAGTCGGAATGAAAGGGGTTACTATTGACTTCAATTAGCTAAAATAAAACTTGATATTATCTTCATGTTTTGAAATAGTTTTGTCTTTAAAGTTGAGCTATTATTTAAGTTGTTTCAAGCTAATTAGAAGTTGCAAATGTTGTTTTTATCACAAACTAGATAGGAGGCGAGGAGGGCAATCACACATTCAACTTTGATAAGATCTTTTCATCTGATACGAGACAGATAGATGTATTTAAAGAAGTCGGACTTCCAGTACTTAATTGTAAAAGAGTGCTTTCAACTTGCTCAAAATCATGTGAACGTGTTTGATTCTGTTTTCTTGATTTTCTCAGGCATCATGAGTGGAATAAATGCGACAATATTTGCTTATGGTTAGACTTCTTCAGGCAAGACACACACAATGGAGGTAAATTATTAGCATTTCCAAAAAAAATACAAATGAAAAGGGAGAAAAATATAACTCCTATCACAAAGAGTTATAAAGTTAAGCAGAATTGTTTTTATTGGAAACATATTTTAAAAAATAAAGAAATGCACTTGGAGATTCATAAAATTATTGAAAACTTAATTTGAATGGTTGTGTATGAAGCTTAACTATTTTAATTTTGTTTGCCAATTTTTAGGGAAAGCATGACGATCCTGAATATATGGGTAATTGATAAGGAAGGATTTGATGAGAGAAAAAACAATATGCTCTTGGGTTAGAATGGCTTGAATTTGGATGTTGTTGTATTGCTTCATATGTAGGCTTGATCCCAAGGATGATGGAGAGGCTGTTTGAATTGATAGCAGAAGCTCCAAGTTCAATAGAATTTACGATCAAAGCTTCTTTTCTGGAAATCTACAATGAAAAAATACACGATCTACTTGATAGTACAATTATTTTTTAAAATAGCCATATTTTCAACATAAAGGATATGCAATTACCACTCAAAATTAAACAGCCTCGAAGACGAATTTGAATGTGAAAGAAGATAAACTGCGAGGGATCTTTGTGCAAGATGCAACAGAAGCATTTGTTGTTAAAGCTGGAGATATGATGAAAGTCATGCGGAAAGGAGCTGAAAATAGATCTGTAGCAGCAACTAGAATGAATGAGAATTCTTCGAGATCGCATTCTATTTTTTTACTCACACTCATTTAGAAGAATACTGAAACAGAAACATCCAAACTCAGTAAGCTCTACTTTGTAGATCTAGCTGGAAGTGAAAAGGTAAACAAAACACAACTGCATTAGAAAAATAAGGGGGAGAAGTATTTGAATTTACTATTGTAATGAACTTATACTTTTCTAATTGAATATTTCAACTCCAGATAGCGAAGACCTAAGTATCAGGTTAGTAATTAGAAGAGGCTAAAAACATCAACAAGAGCTTGACTTGCTTGGGCATTGTGATCAACGCTTTATCAGAAAAAAAAGATCACATTCCATATCGAGATTCAAAATTAACCCGAATCTTATCTGAGTCAATCGGTGGTAATTCCAAGACTACTTTGATCATCGCTTGTTCTATGTGCTCATACAATGACAAAGAGACGGTGAGTACTTTAAGATTCGGTTAACGAGCGAAATCCATTAAGAACGCTGCCAAAGTGAATGAAGAAAAAAGTTCCAAAGAATTGATGTAATTACTTGCTAAAGCTGAGACCACAATCAAATATAAAGATGAAATCATTGCTGCGTTATAATTGTAGCTTGGATAAGAAGGAATATCACCGACTAATGTTGCATCCAAACTGAATAAATCAAGTATGAAAATTTTAGAATTTGTGAAATCTACAAGATTTTTATGAATTTAATTTTGTGAAATATTACAAAAGTGAGTGAAGCTGGGTTTGTGTTAAGATCGGCGTCAATTAAAGCTGATACAGAGAATGGTGAAGGCAATGAGAAAAAGAGTATTGATCTTGAGTAATCATCATAATAAATCTAATAAAATCCAGAAGATTCATCTTCTACAGCATAAGAAAATTCTGCTACTCCCACAGATGTATCTACAACTAAAACTAGATAGGTTAGATAACCTAAACCTTAGAATGCCTAAAGTTCTAGAAAACTCCTTGAGTAGCATCTAGAAATCATTCGGCTTAAAGAACGGATTCAAACGTTGGAAGGCGAGAAAAATGATATCGAAATAGAAGCTGCTAATAAAACATCAGAACTGCAAACTGTAAAGAAATAATTATTTTGAGGTTTCTAATTTTGATTATTCAACTCTTTAAACATAGACGAACGACAAGACAAAGCAGTTAGTTGAATAACTTGAGCAATCAAACGCAGAGAAAGATACTTCGATCAAAGTATGCTAGATTGAAATGCAATCTCTTTAAATTGAAACACTAGAATGGAATAATTACACAAGAGAGCTGAAAAAAGCTACAAAAAGGCTAGCATGCGATTTAGATTTCCTTCTTGTGTCTGCTGAAGTAGATAGCCTTGACACAAATGCTACGGAAAGTAAACACTAGGGAGAAATAGGGTTGTAATTAAATATTTTTACTGGTGAAACAACCAAACAAATAAATACAGGTGGTGTAGAATTACAAGAAGGTAGAATCAAAGTTACAATCAAGCGAACTCTGGAGTAGATTGATTCGTTAACGAATTACATCAACAAGTTTGAGAAAGAATAAAGCATGAGGACTATGACTGAAGGAAGTGACAATGCCGAAGACAGGAAATTGAAAACAGATGGAGATGACTATCGATTGAAGAGAATAGAAAATAGCAAACTAAAATCGTTTTTCTGCTCACCTACCAAGAAAGATAGTGGGAATCCTTTAAGATGCTCATGTAATAATTAGTTAATTGTTATGCTTTTAAGATTATTATTCATTTCTCAATATTCTTTGAAAAAATCCTAGAAACTGAACCTGGCGGTGCTGGTTTAAATGGCAACATCATGATGTCAGAAGGCATGCAATCTTCTACATTCACTGATCCTGAAGACTTAGTGTTCACTGAGGAATCTGCTTAAGGAAGTTATCTACCTGGTTTAATCATGGAGAGGAATGAGAGCGAGGAGAATTTCAATAACAACAAAAATAATAATAATGGTGACGATGAGGACATCTCGGATATTCTGGAGTTCACTGGATCACTGGCGGGATGTGATGAAACATAGAAATAAGAATTGTAAACTTGGATTGTTTCTCTCAAGCGATCAGTGAGGAAATTATCCGATGAAAATCAAGAATTATCGTTCATTGTAAAGAATCTCAAACAAAGAATAAATAGTTTTATTCAAAAATAAAACTGCTTTTGCTTTTTGTAGACTTAGCAGCAGCGCTCGAGAATGGAATCAGCTGTATCCAAATATAAAAAGAAAATGGCGGAGGTTAAGTAAATGTTCCATTAAAAGATTAAAGAATCTGAAACGAAAATAGCAAGTCTGCACATTAAATGCGTAAGAATTCATACATATTTGCATGCTACTTCTTCTTTTTCTTTGATAACTGATTGTTTGGGAAATTTACTTAAAAAAAATAGAATGAAAAATCAATTGAATTGAAGAATCTATCTCTAAAACATGAGAAGGAATTCATAGAGAAGAACTAAGCTTACTCTACACTCAAAGTAGATTTTGAGAACCTCAAAAAGTACATAATATGTTGCTTGCTTTGAATTCTGTTAGGGAGATATCTTATTTATCTTGAATTCCAAAACTGTTATTTCCTTTTTGCAGAGTAATATAATCAAACCACCCAGCACAGAAGATAGTAGATCTGCAATAAAAAATTAAAGACATGGTTACGGAAAGGCAGAAACTCTTTAATTAGATTTTCGCAGCTAGAAAGGAAGTCGATGATATTGGAGTGATTCTAACAGAAAAAGAGGCATAAATCGCTCTTCTCAAGAAAACTAATACAAAAAACACAGGAGAATTCCATAATTTGAAGGCTGGAAATGAAATCCTTGTGACATCGAGAGCAGCGATTGTGGAAAGAAAACCATATTCGAATGGAGGAGAATCTGATTCAAACAAAAAAGTTAAATCAATTTCCATGAAATCTCATATCGCTCCTTCAATCAGAGGAGGTAAGCAAACGCTAATTAGCAGGATACTAATCTTTTGTTTGTATCTGTTGGTACTAAACTCTATTAATGACATATTCTGCTTTGAAACTACATACAACAAGGTGGAGGTGACATGTCATCGTTTTAGAAGAACAATTAGTATTTATTGAGTGAAGAATGCGTTGATGAAGCGACTAATTGGTAAAGCGAACATGCACCCTAATCACAATAACATAATGGCAATATCAACGGTAGCAACACTAATGGGGAAACGTCCTCCCATCTTAGCAATAACATTACTAAACCAGGAATGAATAAAATAGACGAAGAAGAAGATATGGCAAACGAATTCGCTAAAATCGAAGGGAGTCAAGTAGAATTGCAGAAACGATTTTAAACTCTCGGTCACAAGGAAAGAACAGCACATCCTTCATTGACTTCTAGCTCCTCACTCATGGGAGCAATGCGCAAATTGTTTATGTGAAAGAGAAGTAAAAAACAAACAGACAGATATTTACTATTTTGAGTGAGATTATGATCTTCTCAAATTCCTGTTTGGCAAAAGTACTACTTTTCGTTTTTTCATATTTTCTTTTAAGTAAGTAAATTTTTTAAATGTTTGTGCCCAAGACTACCCTCTTAGCTTGCTGCTGAGCAGTGAATAGAATATGAACTTAACAACTTAATTATCAGTGATTCTTTTCCATTAAAATATTGATGAAAATGTTGGGATTTAACAATCTACGCGTCTTCCTTTTTCCAGAAAGAAAGCAGAACAGCAGAAATAGGGATCTTCCAAATCATCAGGATAAATACTAGTATTTTTCAGTTCAATTTTTTCTTTCTGAGTCGATTTAGATCAATAATAATAAGCTTGCAATCTTCTGAGCCTGAAATCAGAAGTTTACTCTTTGATTCCCCTTCGACTTCCTCCTTCGTTAGGATTAAAGCATTCGCAGGGCCATTATGCATAGCGAATGAAGCGAGTTCGGATCCTTTCTTTTAGTTTAAGATCTTAGTTTGCCTATCGAGAGTTGATGCGTAGATATGTCTATTATCGATGAGGATCTTTGAAACCCCAAAGTTTTCAGTGTTTTATTTGATTTAAATGTCCTATTGCAAGCAGATTCTTCGGTCTTTGAGATCGAATTTTAACATATGTATGCACTGTTTAAAATATATTGAGAGAAGAATTTAGATGAATCAAACAGAAACAGTAATCTAATTTTGAACTTGTATTACCTGCAGTGATGTCGCGATGAAGAAGGAGATTACTTGATTCGAGTCAACTTTCAGAGTGAAGTCAAAAATATAAGGCATTTCTTCTTTAGTTTAGATAATATTTGTCTTTCTCAATATCCAATTTGGTTGCTCTTCAGGCTTCCACTAGAAATCATCTTCTTGATCTTCTTCCTGTTCTGTTGCGCTATCCTTACTGTGCAGATACAAAGTTTGTTTAGGAATTCTTAGAAAAAAGCTGGAGGGATAAAGTTAGTTGAAACAGTGTCTTAAGTTTGTTTGCTCATTTGTACCTTTATTTGTTACTTGTTTGAGAATCATCATCTTCTTCGATTTTCTTGAAAATATTGTTGCCATTTTGATCACTTCCCAGCTACAGAATCGATAGAGCTAGTCCTTCATGAGCTAGTATCAAAAGATTAATTGTCTTTGTTCCATCTTGAATCTGTATTATCCTAAACGAGGATATTGAATCAATCACACCTTTTTCATATAATTTCACTAATGTCTTTTTTCTGCCTGTTATCAAACTCATAATTGACATCTATGAATTGCTTCTCTCTACACTTGTTAGCAAGCATTCCTCACTCAAAACTGAAAGGCCTTCTGAGAAAAATTACTTATTTTCCTGCTGTTTTAAGTTCTTTGGTAGTTATCCTGTTTATTCTTCTTAAGCATCTGATGGCATGTCCTTATCCTCCCAGTTTTTGGAGAATCTTTCAAAGTTGATTCTCGCCTCTAAAAATCCAATTTACTTCGTTTGAAGCTTATTCAACACAATGATCTTAGACTCTTCTATCAGGAGGACAAATACATTCCCGTTTTTATGTTACGTCACAACCAACTCTCTTTCTTATCCTGACTTTGAGTTACGAACTTTCACAGCTTAACATTGAATTCCTTCTTGCAGATAATCTAATTTTTGCTGATAAGACACTCGCATGGTTTCTAAGCTGAAAACGCAGCAACTACCATCATCTAATAAAACAAACAGACTTTTGTTATTGTTCAGACACGTCACTCCCTTCACTGGTCTGTCGAAGCTCTGCACAGTGAAGCAATTTAAATATTCGAACTTCTCCATTTACAAACAAAACACCTGAGGTTAATTTTGTTAGGTATTTTGAGATAAAGATAGAGAGGGAGAAGTAGATTTGTGTTAGCTTGTTTTGATTGATTTTTTGATTAGCTTTCTTCTGCTCAAATCGAGAAAATATTGAATAGGTAACACTTATTTATTCTTAAAGGAAATCACTGGGTAATTTTTGATAAATATTTAAGAAGTTGAGTTTTTAATTTAAAAGACGTTCCTATTTATTGAGCTAAGATAGCTTTGATAATTGAAAGATCACTAATCCAGGATATCCTCACTGAACAACCTATTAAAAATTGAAATAAAAGTACTTCAAGAAATACAACGAAACAAGTTCAAAAGAAAGATTCGCTTCAAATATCATTTTAAAAAGAGAAGAAAAAAAACAAAGCAACTTCAAAAATTCAGCCTTCATAAAACAAAAATGAAGTCATTAGCTTCTCCTTCTAACCTATTATCATCTCCCCCAAACTCTTTTGCCGTAGTCTAGTCTTCATCTAACAGTTCTTCATCTGTTCTTCAAAATCCAGCAATTCCTCCTAACTCTCACATGATCTTCTCAAATTAATAGAATACTTTGCATTAGTCTCGCTCCGCTGAACAGCTGTTGGCTCCTTAAATCGCTAGGGATGATTTACATAATCATTAGTAATTGAATTTTAACAGTGAAGCAGCTTGCTTGCAGTTTGTGTTGCTTTGCGCTGAAAACGAACGACTCACATTTGGGTATCTACAAAAGGAAAGAGAAGTTGAGTAACTTTAGCGTAAACTGAATAGCATTCTAAGCAATCAAAATAGCAATAACGACGTTGAGAATATGCTCAACAAGAATAATGAGATCAACTCGCAAACTGACTTGGAATATGCGTAGATTTAAATTAAAAGCTTCTAGGAGCAAGTGAGTTTGCTAAAACAGCATCTTGCAGAATCTAACAGTCGATGTGATAAACAAGTAGCTTAATTAGCAAGTCTCAACTAGAGTTCTCTTTAGTTATCTCATCAAGCACTGTTGCTAGCGGAAAAGGATACTTAGATTCTAGCATAATCAAGGGTAATTAAATAGAAAAAACGATCTAAATGAATCAACATAATATTTGGAATTATTTGTAACTTTTTAGGAAAACAAGGAGATGAAGAAATACATCGAAGTGTTGGAAGGAGAAGTTGAGATCATCCGCAAAAAATACAACAGTGAAGCATCACTCCAAGTGCAGATGTCTCAAAGATAAGACGAAGAAAGCAAATCGGCAATGTAGTCGCGCAAAGAATTAGAGAATGAATTGACTAAAGTGTAGAATCACTGCGAACTGCTTCTTGCAGAAAATGATAAACTGTAAAAAGCTCTTATGCTCCGAATCAGCGAAAATGAAGCGCTCAGGGAAGGTAAATGGCTTTTTTTATGTGGTCATTACCTTTGAAATTATTGTATTTAATTAGAGATTGACATTCAAAGTCGAGTGCAAGTGAACAACGAAGAGACTTAAGGAATGATTGAGGAGCTGCGCGTGAACATTGAATCGTTGCTCAGTGATAACAATAAGTTATGTGAATCAAACAGACAGCTATCCAGTTAGGTAGAGGGCCAGCACAGAATTGAATAGGAGTATGCTTCGAAGGAGAAACGATGGAAATAGCGAATCAGTGAACTTGAAAATGAATTATAATTTGGAATGCAGCAAGCACAAATGAAATAACAAGATAATTTCGAAACTGACGAGCGTGTACGCAAAGCAGAGAAATCAACAAAAGAAATGATTTTCGAAATTGAGAAACTTCGATCAGCGATGGAAATCAAAGATATCAAACTCAAAGAATTCAGTGCGCAAGTAAGAAGAAAGTTAGTTAAGTTTAAGAGATGTTTTTTGGAGAATCGTTGGAGATAAATTTGCTGATGATTTTGTGTGCTAGATTGAGGAAATGCAAGGTGAGCAGGAATAATTAACGGAGTTGAAGAGAGAGTATGGATTACTGAATGCGAGAAGTAAGGAAATAGAGAAGTAATTGTTGAATGTGCAAGAAGAGAGGAATAATTGGAAGATGAAATACAGCTCAATCGAATCATCTTCAGCACAGTAGTTTGAGGAAACAAAACAACGAGTCAAGAGGGAATGCAGAGAAGAAAGTGATCGAGAAACAACTTGGCTCACAGCAAGACTACAATCTGCAGAAGGCGTTAAAGAACAACTACAACAAAAAGTGTCGTAATTGGAGACTAGAAACATATCTATGGATTAATAATTGAAGGAATGGCGTGAGAAAGTAACTTAGTTGCAAGAAGAGTTGCAGGAAAGTGAGCTTGACAGGAATGATAGGAAAGCAAAGAGCTCGGTAATGGAACAATCGATATATCATTTATAAGAGAAATAACTGCTTGTTAGAATTGAAAATGAGAGATTGCATGCAGTGCTAATGAAACTACAAGGATAATATGAAGACACGCGAAAACAACTCGATTCCACAATAATGAATAGCAAAAAATAGCACACTGATATGCTTTGCAGATTCACAGAACTCGATGAACTTAATCGGAACCTTAAGACAGTTATTTCCGATTATTAGGACTAAATTGCTGTGCTCGAAAAACAAGCCAAGACACTGCGATAATAGAACTTTAAAATCGATGATCTTGAGAATAAGAACACGTTTGTGACCAGAGAGTACGATAATATTAAGCTGAAACTCATCGAATCAGAAGCGATCAAATAGTCCATGAAGGCGAAGTTGCAAGAAGCGAATAACTAACTAGTGCAATACACGCATCTCGATTAATAACTGTCGTTTCTCACGAAAGAAAATGAAAGATTGTAAAAATTAATCATGGAAAGATGCAGATAATCTGCACCTTTCTGGTGACTTCCTTTGCGTTTTTTTCCAAGGAGAATATGTGTTGATTTGCATATTATCTAGGTTTGTCTTTCACTTTTGTTTTACAATATCTTTTTTAGCCTTTCAAATACAAAGTTTAACTAAAATGTAAGCATCTTGATATTTCATTTGCCATTGGATTAGTGGAGCTTCAAAAGACAAAAGTAGCAATGCTTAACAGATAACGAGAAGGCAACTTTAAAGAAAATAAAAAATGTGTACAATGTTATAGGTGTTTATGAGTATTTTTGTATTGATTCAACGAATAAACTGCAAGTTCTTCTAATAATTGTAATTGTGTTTTGAACAATTTTATAATTTCTATATAAGATTTACTGTGAAAATAAGAACTCCAAGTTCATAGGAGAAAGATATCATTGCCTTTTTGTGAGGGAAAATTGTAGCCATATCTTTTTCACTTTTGTGCTTCTTAATTACCCTTCAAGATTCAATATCACCAACCTGTCTCATTTCTGATACTTAAAGAGCGGCAGATTTTGTTCGGGAGTTGGTGGCATCGAGAAATGTGAATCATTCAGCTATGAAAACAATGTAGAATGACGTGATTCACCTTCAGCTTAGAGTATCCCATCAGCTACGACCACTGAAGGAGCTGTGTAAGTACGACTATTATTGTTGTTAGCTGTGTAATTTATTGTGTAGCTGTTCGTACTGAGATTTGTATTCGGGAGAGGAGGAAGTGGTCGCTGTGGTGAGAGCTATTGTTATTATTATTTTTCAGGTGATTCACTGAGAAACTAAGCCGCTGCTGCTGCAGCTGCTGCTTGATGCTTAGTTAAACCTTCTGGCTATCTCAGAAACCTAACTGGCTAGATGAGATTTTAGTTATTTTTGGTATAATAAGAATTCTACTGATTCTCTTAGTTCGATTATCCTATTCTACTAATCCTCTTCATCTCATCAGCAGTGTCGCCATCGTTATTACTCGCGAATAGCTATTCTTTCCTAAGCGAATATGTCTTTTCGGTGTTCGAATTATGTTTCAAACTCTGGATATTGCTGGTTTAATTAACTTTCGAATTTTGGTGAATGGAACTCTACTAAACTGGCCAAATCATTCCCGAATGCTGGTATTGCTTCTCTAATTACAGAATCAATCTGTCATTTTCCTCTATGATCCTCTCGTTGTAGACCTTCAAGATCTCATAGTCTTCTTTGAGTCGTTCATGTTCAAGTCGCAGTCTATCTGTTTCAGCTTCGACTTGCAAGGATTTTCTCTCTTGTCTTTCGTTTTCGATCCGCGCAGTGAGTAATTTCTATTTATACACCTCTAGCTCACTTTGTAATTCGATTACTTTCTCCTCCGAGCACCACAAGCGTTACACTAAGATTTCTGGACCACTAGTGTTTAAGAATTGCCGAGATTACCGCTTTTGTTCGGACAATAAGTCTCTGCTTTAATCGTGATTTGATTTTTAAGATGATTGGAGCAACAGTTCTTTGAGTTGTTAGGACTATTCGCGTTGAGCTCGCAGTTCCGAAAGAATCTAAGATTCTCTGTAATTATCCTAATCTACTTAGTTAGCATCTTAAAAGGACTGATCACCAAGATTAGTACGATTCTAAGCTATTTCAGAATATTTCAATTAAGAGCTATTCTATTATTTTTGTTATTATGATTATTGCTGCTACTGTTGATATTGCTTTGATGATTCTTAGGTCTATTCCTGCTAGGTTTAGTTACCTCCAGAGAGTCTGTTTGAATGCTACTTCTCAGAAGACGAGAAGACTTCTTCATGCTAGTTTTATTGCTGTTATGTTTGGTGTTCTTATGATTCTTGTTCTGCTTGCTATTCCTGCTTCTTTTACTGTGATTCGAATTACTACTACTACTGTGGTTATTTTCCCTTTGCATCCAAGGAATTCGATTGACGGTTATGTTAAATTGTTGTCTAACCCTATTTTGAATCACTTTATCTGAACCCTATCGAGCTAGGTGGCTAAGCTGGTTTGGATGATGCAATTCTTTATTTAACAGTAGCTTATGGCTAATTCAGCTTCATATCTGCATTCTACAGGTAATTTACAGCTTGCTTCTGTATCGTTTCAGGATTTATTGTCTACAATGCATTACTTAGATTTTTAGCTTGCTCTGTTGATGATTATGCTGTTTCTGCAGCTGTTTTTGATGCGATATGTTGGTTGAATTATTGCTGACTTTGTTGTTAGACAGCTTACATATCTTATTACTTAGTTGGAGTAGTTGTATTTGTTGGATATGATTATTATTACACCTACACCAAATCTTGCCTAGATTATTGTTGTTAACTCTGGAATTGCTATGCTTGTTGCTGTTGATTTTAAAGAACCTATTAGAACTACGGCTGCTAGCTCACTTGCTTGAGGATAACTCCATTCGGATAAGGGAATTGCACTTTAACTGGATTCGATGCAAAGCGTTCACTTGAATGAGCCATGAGCATCTGCTGCTATTGCAATTACTGCAAGAACTGCTGTTATTGATTGTACGAAGAATCGAAGGAAGATCGTAGAATTGCATTATTACCACCATTCACTTAGATTATCTGTTAGAATTGCTAATTCTTCTGCTGTTGCTGGTAATTCGAATTCTAACTCACAACAGGACCAAATAGATTTCTGCGGAGATTCTCTGTGGAGTTTATCGGCTATTGAGGCTATTACTACTGCTGTTACTGTGAGCTATCTGTGTTTCTCAAGTCTGCTGAGCTACTTAATTCCTTGTTGGCGACCTTTTTCTGTGAGCTTTCTTGTAATTACGGTTGTTATTTCTTCAAGGATTCCTCTAGCTAATGTTACTTCGACGCAGACTGTAATGGCTGCAGTTGCTAATGCTAAATGAGTGACTACTTTTATTACTACTATTACTGTAGATTACTTTATTGCACTTACGGAATCATTTATTATGGCGCATTCGCTGCTGAAGATCTTCTTTGAAGGATCTAAATTGCTGGATTAAAATTTTTATTGATGTTGTTATTGCTGTTATTTTGATTGATTATTCCATGTGAATCGATTTTACTGTTCGCATGAGGGTTGCTAACTACTAAATTAGGTGATTGCATCAATTCCTAGAGCTAGATTGGATTGCGTGGCTGGAAAAATTGTTAGATAGTAGCTGGCCGATTTGTAGCCAGGAATATCGAATCAATAGATGAAGTACGCATTCTCTAAGGTGAAGTAGTTATAGTGGAGTTAATTTAGAGCAATGCATTGGTATTTGTTCGATTAAACCCAATCGATGAGGAGAGGATACTCTACGGATTGTTTGTGATTTTACTTGGCAAATATGGAGGTAGATTCTAACTTGGGAAATTCTTTTGAGTGGTACCAAAAGACTACATTCCACTGCTACTTCTTCTACGCTTCATTTCCTCAGCTGAAATTGTTGTTGAAATCGTCTAAGGTTTTAAGGAATTGCTGCTGTTGAGGCTATTGCTGTTGTTTTTGGGATAATTCAGCATCATTGGAATCATTTTATTGTCTTTCTTTCTTTTTCTGCTATAATTTCCTAAAAACTGATTTGTTTAGTTTAACTATTTCAATTAAATTGATTCACTGGGGGCCAACGGATCACTAAATAACTGCAAATAATAATAACTTTTATTTCCCACTGGTTTGTTGGATTTATTAATATTCAATCTTTATTTTATCATACCAATTTCATAATGGATTTTACGTATCATATCTCCATTGAATTTTCTTAGATAGTTTTGGTATTTTTAAACGGTTTATCTGTTCAATGGTCTGAAATGCAAGAGGATATAAGTAAATCAAAAAATTTGGACTTTGAATTCAAGTTAATTGCATTTCCATTCGCTTTATGTGTTCAGAAGCATAGCATTTATCTGAGTGTGCTTATTTGTAAGAATACTTTCAACAACAACAAAAAAATCACCTTTTTTTAAACTCCTTGAAGGCTTCATTCATCAATTCACATATTTTAGCAAAGAATTTTTATTTTTTTTCATCCAAAGTTGAACAATTATTTTTTACTTAATGTGATCATTGCACTGAAAAAGATATTGTAATTCTATCTTTGTCTTCTTTCCTTTTTGTCAAGACTTAACAAAAATAAAAAATAACTTCCAAAAACAATCATGGGGGGGAGAAGGGGGGGATATTTAAAATATTAATTACAAGAAGTTAAAAGAAATCAACCAAGGAAATATCAAATGGCTTAGGTAGTAGAAGAAATACAAAAGAATCAAGAGTCAACAGAAAAGCTCATTCAACTATTGAAGACCCACAAATCTGTTGATAATACTTCGTTATTCAAGCACTTAGGATCAGTCTTGCATAAACTATTGAATGACCCTTCATAGCAGCTCTAAGATTTAGAGTCATTTGAGCTGCTGTCAGAGTTTGTGAAGAAAAATAATTTTGTGAGCAAAGTACCAAAATCAGATAAGGAAGTTAACGATCCGAAAGCGGTCGTTGGGTAGAATTAGTAATGGATTGGGAAGTCACAAGCTCTCATCAAAGTAAAAATTTATTGGTTTTTTGGGAGTAAAGATTTTAGAGAATTCTTGGATTTGTTTTTGCAAATCTTTTTTTTTGAGAATACATTGATATTAGAAATCAACTCACTTTTTAGTTGACTGGTTTGCTTAAAATTGCTTAATAATAACGCAGGAGGCAAAGGCGGCAGTGGGAAACTTTACAAAGGTGCAATTCCCTGATTTCTACAATGAAAATCTGCTCCTCGAAAAAGCGGGAATCGGTTTTGGAGAAGAGGAAACGTAGCGAATTGGCATGA